>Ga0209088_10000079_pt1 | contig 71399 bp, 73 predicted proteins | sample S_140625_EF_Meta_FD_187324 | JGI IMG/M metagenome (GOLD analysis project Ga0209088, IMG submission 187324) | Freshwater microbial communities from Lake Simoncouche, Canada to study carbon cycling - S_140625_EF_MetaG (SPAdes) (version 2) | ecosystem: Environmental > Aquatic > Freshwater > Lake ... | reverse complement strand
ATTATAAAGGTAAACTTATTATCGTTGAGCGTTTGTATGGCGTGCCTACGGTATAAACGAATTTTCTTATAATAGAATATATCAAATGCTGGCTCTTGTTGTCTACACGGCAACGTGCGCTTCTATCGTTCTAAGCTCTCCAATGAAGATGCAGTCACTATCACAGTACCCTTCCTTTTCGAAGTGGTCAAAGGTCAATGGCAGAGTCTACCAGCCGACAGAGCGCGATTACCGTGAGACAGTCTACACTCAGAATCTGGCGACAATGCGTTTAACCAATAATTCGTGGACTAACAAGTTTGCGGATCGTACGGCTGAAGAGTTTGCCACATATCTCGACTGCGTTGAGTCAAAGTCAAAGACAAATCTCCGCGGCGCTTCTACGGTTCAGATTCTAAACTCAACGAATCAGTTCGAGACTAATGCGACTGTCGTTGCTGCGTGTAGCTAGTAAAAAATTGAATAAATTTGGCTTTACTCTAAACAACAAGTACTATGGAAACACAATCACAGCAGAGCCCTTTATGGAAAATGAATTCCCTCTGGTTTCACCATCCTGAAAACAACGAATTGTATTCAATGACATTTCCATACAAGAGTTGGAAGGATTTTCGGGACTGCCGTCCCTATAAGATGTGGAAGCCGTATGCGATGACATCCTGGTGTTGGAAGGACGATCAGTTTCAGGTCGTCTTTGCAACACCCTATAAAGTAAATGTAGCGATGCATTTTGTTGAATTCCCGGTAAAATCTCAAGATGAGGATGAAATTCGCGCTTGGATTAGAAAACATATGCCAGAGTTTTGGAAAGTCTAAACGCAAATTCTCTTTAGTAAATAATGCAAAACAAAACAATCTGGATTCTTTGGTTACAAGGGTGGGACAAAGTCCCTTGGCTTCAAGAGCGTATTGCAGAATCTTGGATTAAAAACAATCCAGACTGGACTGTAAAACTCATCGATGAAGAACAAGTGCGTACTCTAGTATCTGATATTGACTATATGTACGACTTGAGCAAAACAATAACACCTCAGGCAAAAAGCGATATCATTCGGCTTTCACTTCTTAAGAATTATGGGGGTGTCTGGGCTGATTCAACGATGCTTTGTATGCAGCCACTAGATCGTTGGTGCTCAGATGCAGTTAAACCAGCTGGGTTTTGGATGTACCATGGAGATGGCGCGGGCCTACCAATCGAGGAAGGTCCAGCAAGTTGGTTTATACTAGCCGAACCTAATAATCCAGTTATCAGCCAGTGGAAGAAAGAGTGCGATGAGTACTGGCTTTCAAGAACTGAAACAGATGATTATTTCTGGCTGGATACACTCTTTAAAAAAGTTATACAAAATGATATTCAATTATTTACACTTTGGAGTTTAGTTCCTTTTTTGAGTTGTGAAGATGAAGCAGGATTCCATTCAATTAAAGAATCTAAGATGGTATTTACTGATGAAAAAACAAAAATGCTTTTATTTGAGAAACCACCGTATGCTCTTAAACTGTGGAATATCTGGAATACAACCTTTCCAGATATAACCAGTAAAGAGTGCCAGGAGTCAACCGGATATTTTGCAATTCAGATCTCTACTCGATTCGCTGAAACTTAACTGCCTGACTCTTTACTAATTGCTTCTCAAGTTGTACTGCTGTAGTTTGACGATAATCAAATGTACAGTCGTGTAGTTCAGCGTGCCGGTGAACACCGCAGAAGAATGACTTGCACTTACAAGCTGAATCAGTTAACTTGATCTTCTGTCTACAGTCTGTAGCCTGACAGCGCTTCGGTCTACTAACCTCAGTCTCCGACTCCTTCAGATCTACAGTAATGCTTGATGTACTCAAGTTCAAAATCTTAGTAAAGTCGATATCGGCAAACGACATCCTCTACTTCTGTAAGGCCGTGCGTGTTTTTTAGGGCGGCAAATTTCAATTTTATCAAGTAAAGATGTTCTGGTCAGATAAGAGTCAGATTCTAGTACAAATTCAGTCTTGGATATCAAATAAGGAACTTACATTGGATTCGATTACAACGAAACCTACCATTCAACGATCAATTGGTCTGCCGTGCTCAATACAGCCCGCATCTCAAGAGGATGTTCCTTCGATTGTAAAACTTCTAAATGAATGGTTTGAGCCTAGGCACTCAAGAACACGAATGGCCATTACAGCCGAGTGGCTACGGAACACCTTTACACAAGACTATGCAATCTGGATTGTCGCGAAAGATGCTGGTGGCACAATAAGAGGATGTGTTGCGAGTTTTACGTGTCCATCACCCTATCCAAATACTCTTACAACCTGTACTAGCCAAATAAGTAGTCGGCCATTTGGTCTAGTAGACTGGTTCTGTGTTCATCCATTATGGAGAGGGAAGAAGATCGCATCGGGTCTTTTGAATATGTTAGACTACATCACCTATCAAGTGGGCCGTAAAGGGCACGTCTTTATCAAGGAGGGTTTACCTTTGCTAGGAAATCAGATTCCGATCTATGGTACAGTCTGGAGATGGCGTTTAGCAGGTAACAAGGGGAGAACACAAATACGTGAAGGCTGTGGGCTCTATGTCTATCCTTTTCAGGCAGACGATGAAAAAACGGGCCTACCGCTTGTTCGAATTGAAGGTCTGAGAAAGACACAAAAGTTGAAGGCGTCTGTGATTACACAATGGGAAGACGCACTTGATAAGGATTTACCTCCTTGTATTGTCTTTGCGACTGCAGCAGATTCGGTCGATGAAAAACGCGGCTGGGTTTACGACTCACCCGTGTTTTTGTATGCGTTTCGTTTTACTGTAGGAAAGTGGCTCGGCTCAGTACCGAGTTCACAGATTCTGTAGATTAAGGAGCGATTATAGCAGGAGCTGCTGCATTAAGACCAGCAGGCCGATTCGCCTTTGCATTTGTAGACTTTGGTAGTCCATCGACCCACGCCTTCACACCCTTCTGATAGAGAGTTTCACAACCCGAATAATAATCCACTAACAATTCACGCGCCTGATTTGTTAGTTGATCGAGTACAGGAAACCCAGCAAACATATAGTCCTCTCTCGGTCCTTTCACAATCCAGCGACCTGTGCCTGAATCCTTTTTCACATCAAAAATGGTCTGGAGAAATTTGCTGATTTCAATAGTCTGGTTCACGTGAAATGCCATAAGTTGCTGGGCGTAGCTTTGCATTGCGAGCGCTGTCGGCTGGCTTCCAACTTCAATTTCTTCTGTTGTTTTGCATTCCTTGGGTCTCTTTACAGGAATTGTCATAATACCATCCACTACTTCTAATTTTGTTTCTAAATAATTGAACGCCTTATTCAGACGATCAATCGCAGATTGTAAATCATTTACTTCATTTTTCTGATCAGCACCTTTTAAGTTAGACATACTTAATGCACCTGGCGGTATTACATCGCCAGCAGGACCTCTATATTTTACGAACGCTTGGAGAACACGTTCAGATTTCTTAAAATCAGCAGGGTTTATTTTTCCATAAAGTTGAGCAAGACTTTTAATTGGTTCATACTGTCCAATTGTCGGCACTGTCTTTTCACCAATTGAAAATTTGCATACACTTGTTTTTGCAGTGGTAGGAATTAACTCTGATATAGACTTAGTATCAAGAAGCTGTAGAGCCCGAGAAATACAATGCGACTGAAAAGGTACAATTTTTTCACCAGTTTTAGGCTGTGTACCTTTCTTCATAATCTGATATACCTCATCAAGTAGATTATTTTCCAGTTTATCTTTTAGCTGTCCAATCTTCCTCTGAGAGACTTCGCGTGACTGGCTATCTCTATCAGTGCTCGTAAACAGTCTTAAATCTTTATCGTTTGAGATAGAAACGGTATAGGCAATTAACGCATTTTCAAAGATTTCTCCTATATTGCGTGTTCCACTAGAGTTAGTACGTGTTAATGTTCTTGCAGAGCTTACAAAGGATCCAGCTCCTGTGATCCCTAACGCATCATTTATTTTATATTTTACTCCTCGTCTTATTTCATCGTCTTGTTGACTTATATCTGTTCTTTTTTCAAAGAGTACTGGATATGGAGTTTTATTACTGGCCTGCTGTACACTTTTTGGTTTAATACCGATTGTTACAGAATAGGGAATATATCTATTTATATCTTCTACTCGTGTAAATTCTTCAAGTGATTTGAAAGCTGGTGGTACAGGACTAATAGTTATGACGGTAGAATCATAATCTTGTAGCGCAGTAGAGCCCCCTTTAGTTCTTAATAAGAAACGCTGTTTGATAGTCGTGCTTATATTTATCTGCTGATCTGTAGGATCAAATTCAAAATATAAATTGGAAGTTATCTTAAATAGTATCGCTTTTGGTCTAGCTGTAAATAATTGTCTAATAGGATCTCCTTCTTGTACTTTATCCATATACAACCGCAAAAACTCATAGGCTCCAAGAGCCTGATTTGTTACAGCACCTCCACTCTGAGGATAGTATCCAGGCTGAAATCTAGGAAGACGTGTACCTTGTTGTAATGATGGGCGGCCTGAATATCCTACAGATTCTTTTGAGCCTAGATTAATTGGGTTAGCGCCTTCTACTGGAATTTCAAACTTAATATCTTTTATTACAATCAAAAGAGATCCGAGAATTTGAAAGAGACGAACATAATAAAAGGCAATCATCATTGAATTTTCGCGCTGGTTTTTCTGTAATCTTTCCTTTTCACTTTGAAGTAGATCTGGCTTTGAAATAAGTGGATTTAAATCTGTATATTTAGCAAAATACAATTCACCCATCTGGTTATTTTTTGTAATATAGCCGATGACCTCAAACTTGGTTGTAATTAAATCTGAAAGAGCGATCACGTATTTTTCAGGATCCATCGCCATATCCATTACTTCCTTTTCACCGAACTCATCATACATAAAACGAAAAAGTGAATCAGCCATCTCACGAACGTCTTTTGTGGATGCGACTAATTCTTTTCCTGATGTAATTCTTGAAGATCTTGTTAATTTACTAAAATCTACTTTTGAGTTTGCACCACCCATCTACCTAACTACTTAGATTCTGTATTAGGTGATGAATCTGTAGGTGTTAATAAAGGTAGCCACTGCTTTTTTGTATCTTCAATCCGCTTCCAGCACTTTAGTAGAGTCCCAGCGGATACATCACAAAGCCCAGCAATAGTCTCTACAGGAATATCCTTGTGACCCCTCTGCTTGATCGCCTCGGCTAAACTAGCTGCCGCCAGAGACGGTGGCATATGTTCTGAGCAAAGTGACAGATCCTCAGCGATATCAGCAAGTCGTGTAGATAGACTGAGTACAACCGGAAATTCAGATCGCTTCAGAGGTAGGCGACTCAGTGGGTGCGCGATATAGTGTGAGGCCCGTGTTGTCTGTAATGACGACGGTGAGCCGGAGAATCCCTTCAAATGACCCTTCTGAAATGCGAGTGCCAGTACTTCCTGTACATACTTGAAAGCCTTAGTGAAATCACTCGTCTTGATGTGAAACATATCAGCAACCTCCTTCGGCTTCCTAGGCTGGCCAACCTGCTTGAGTGCAGAGAACACACACGACGCTAGAATGGCTGATCTGGAGAGACCACGCTTCTGGCAATTTGCCACTAGCGCCACGTAATACTCCTTGGATAAATCAAGAACTCCAGAATCCAGACCTTGATTTGTCGCAGTAATCTGAAAGGTTTCAAAGACGTGAAGGAGATTGCGTTCCTTGTAAGGCAACATATTCCACGTGTGATAGCGACGAATTTTATTCATTGACCACCGGCAGTTAGCTGTGCCGCCACTCTGCGTCGGCAGAATCACTGTTCCCAGACTGGAGGCGGGAAACCGCATATCTTGGGGTGCCCCTACACGGCACGGATCACCACCACCACGATCATCTTGACTAAAGTAACGATACTCAGCAGTGAGATCCAGGCACCGGGAGATGACTGTGCCGCAGCCTCGGCAGGTGCTAACATCCAGGTGCTCCCACTCTTCAAACTTGGAAGAACACGTTGGGCATACTGAGATATTGACACTGGGTATCTCGTGATTCTCTGACCACGCATCATCGAGAAACTTGGATACAATATCGGCTGTGCTGGTCTTCTTCTGTGGTACCGCAGGTACCGAAACACTCATTTTTAGGTATCCATCAAAGGGCCACTCTGGAATTCAATTTTGCGACTACTACGAAATTTGAAGTATTTCGTAAAATGAAAGTTGTAAAATAAATGCGTATCTCCGTCATCACACCGACATACGATAGATCACAATTCATACCACAGTTGATTGAAGATTTCAAACAACAGACGTATGATCATAGTAAGATTGAGTGGCTTATTCTGGATGATGCACCGCTAGAGAAGCGAGTAGGTCACTTCTTTACGGCAGCCACAGAAACAAGTAACTTTACAGTTCGTTATCTGGTCAGTGAGACGAAGCAGCCGATGGGTGCTAAACTCAATCGGCTAAACTCAGAAGCAATAGGCGATATTATTCTTGTAATGGATGATGATGATTATTATCCACCGACACGAATTCAAACGGTCGTCGACGCGTTTGATCAACATCCGAGAAAGAAGATTGCAGGATGCAGCGAGGTCTATATGTGCGATATGACAAATGAGAAACAAGAAATTTGGATAGCTGGGCCGTATCACGACAAGCACGCGTTAAACTGTACACTCGCGTATAAGCGATCCTATTTGGCAAACCACCGGTACGACGACAAGGAGCCGTGTGCAGTGGAACGCGCATTTACAAATAACTTTACAGAGCCGATGATTCAAATGGATAGCAAAGCAACCATTCTTCACCGCATTCACGATAACAATACATTTAAGAATAAGATGGGTATTGGCCTTCTCAAAAAGACAGAATTGACAGTAGATAATTTTATAAAGGTAAAGTAAATGGAGGTAGTTGAACCTACACCCTATGATGTTCTTATTGAACAATGTACAAATCCAAATGTGGAAGGTGCCTATGATCGAGCTCAAAAAGCAATAGGGAAAGGGGCCGATGTAAATAAACTATTTGAAAATGACGGGAGTTTTTTTACTCCAATATTAGTATTAGCTTCTTATCATCCTGATCCAAAATTTATACAATTATTATTGGACGCAGGAGCAGATCCTAATGTATTTTCAGGAGAAAATAACATTTGGACACCGTTATCATTACTTGCACATTGGAAGATTTATGAGGAATTTAGCCGTGGCGAGAGTAATGATGATGCTGAGCTAGCTGAGAATAATGCCTTATACGAACATAAAAAAGCACTCATACAAGTCTTTTTAAATTCAGCTAAAGTTAATCCGAATAGTGTAGATCCCCACAAAGTAACTTATTGCTATGATTTATTCTTAGATCCAAAACTATTAGTAGAATTTATTGTAAAACGAAACCCAAGTGTGGAAATACTTGATGCACAATGTTTTGAGTATGATAGAACTTTGCTTTCAGAATGCTGTTTTAAAATTACAAATATACATTTAGGACAACAAGATATACATTTTTATGAAAGAGTTAAACCGTATGCTGACATTATTTCTGTAATTTTAAAGGAAGGAGTCAATATAAATGTAATTGATAAGAGAGGATATACAGCATTAGATTATATTAACAATGGATTACCTGAAAGGATACCTCCTGGAGATCTACATGAAATAATTAAGTTTATGCTTGCGACTTGGAATAAGTTAGTAGACCATGGAGGAATGACAAAAGATGAACTTCGGCTTAGGGAGACACCTGCGATAAAACGTACACTTGGAATGAATAATAATGCGAATGCTTCCGCTGCCGCTAGCACCCCTTCACCTCAAGCAGTACGTCACGCCTTTTTAAGAGACTGGGCACAACAATTATTTGGCAGACGAGAATTTGGTGGTAGACGTGCTAGACGAGTAAGTAGTAGCCGCAGACACAAACGCAAAACTCAACGCAAAAGTAAAAAACGATGAATCTCACCAATCTCATAAGGAATTTTACAGACCATATGACCAATTCCAGGAAAGATTGATGCAATGATTCTATAGTTTTTAATTTGATCAATGGGTATCGTATATTGTCGGTCCCAATCAATAATTGTTTCGCTGATATTTAGTTTGAGTCCATTTTCAATTGCGTAATTATAGGCATAGGTAGCAAAGACAATCTCTTCTAGTGCATAATCAGGCATTGAAGGATTATTACTGATACTCTCCATCGGTTTCATATCACGAGCTACTTCTTTCGCTACATCATAAGGAAAAATCATTCCAGACCACTGGCCTCCGTGTAGCCATTTGAATTTGCGAAACATCGGATGAATTTGAAAATCTTTCTCAAAATATCTGTACTGCCAGCCAGGTATCGTAGATCCTCTAGAGTTGAGGTAGTCAACAATATGCTCAATCTTTTCAGTTGGCACAGGATCAGTATGCGGAGCATTACGGTTTTCGTGTAGAAGTAATTCGTGAGAATTGATTGCGATATATGGCTTGCTAGGAGGAGTATAGTCGCGATAAAAACTAGATCCTGAACTCATCAAAAGAACATTAGTAAATGTTATATTTTGAAGAGCAAATTCTATACAGCGACAAATGGCGTGAGCAAGAGCAATATTTGATCTGCCTCCTATTAAATTTATTTCAGCTTTTGTCTTGAGCAAATTTCGTACAAGCCATACAAAATCGGGTAGAGTACTTTCATCAATGGCGGCAGGAGCATTGTAGTGGACAATCCACAGATACTTACCATTTACATATCTCTGTATATTTTGTGAAAGATATGTCAGTACATCAGTACCTTGATGAATAAGAGAGACAATGACCATATCATAGTGACCTGATGGAAGCGTTTTACGAAATGTTCTATCAAGATTTACTTCTTGAATGGCATAGGAATTACTCATTGACTTTATTTAGTATTTTTGCTTTAGACTCATTCTTCTATGTTTACTATACTGTTTACGTTTTTTGTAGGTTCTTCGACCACCTTTACCTGCTGGGTCAGCACCAGCAGCGGATGCAGGATTACTAAGGAAGGCGGATTGCTTGGCTTCTAACTCCGCTTGTCTGGAAATAGCCGCATTCAGACTTTTAAGATTTTCTTGAGTTCCAGCAGAACCACCTAGACCCGCATTAGCAGCATTAGCAGCATTAGCAGCATTATCATAAGCTTTTTTCTCTTTTTGGTCTGCTATTATGTTATCTGCAATTTGTTTATTTTTTAGTATATCTTGTATTAATATTTTTCTTTCAAGAATTTCTTGTCCATTTTTATCTTTTTCCAATAGAATTTCAAGTGGCTTTATATTTTTTAATCGCTTTATTCCATCGTAATTTATGTACCTTATAAACTTATCTGCTTCAAATTCAGCAGTACTAAGTGTTACAGTATACATAAATAACTTTGTCTCTTTTACTAAACGACTTAAATATTGTATTAGTTTATCTGGTGTTTTACCAGCATCATTTGTAAATTTCAAATATAAAATATTTATATTGTTAACACCAATCTTCTGTATCGCTTCTAGCACTTTAGCTTCAAATTTTATTTGTTCTTTTACTACTTTTTGTCTTTCTTTTTCGTCTTTTACATCATCTATATCTTTTATACTGTTTAAAAGTAATTTATATCTAAATTTATCAAAGATAGGACTTTCAGTATCACCAATAGTAATTGCGAGTCCTTGATTATTGAATATAATATTTGTTGTTCTTACATATAAATCAAATATATTCTTTTCACTTTGAGTTGGCTCACCGTATATACACATTAAAGGCCAATATTTAGGAAAATTAATATAATCGTTAATGCTTTGTAAAGGTTCATTTGGCTGTACTTCTCTCGTACCCCTGAATTTTTCTATTTTTTTTGGATTCTGTATGTCTACTTCTAATTGCGTTCTTATCTTATTTATTGTATCTTTACTTATAAACATAATTTTCTGTTTATAAAAGTTTATAAAGTCTTGTTTAACTTGTGTATATTTACTTAAATTGATCTTCATAATATCGTAATAATAAATTAATTGTCTCAAAGATAATGGTATACTCTCTGTATCATCAATATACATTTTTATTACTTCTTCTGGAATAGGTATATCTGGAATATACATTTGAATTAATGACTGTAGTAATTCGGTTGTAATTTCGGCAGGCCCTTCAGTTAATGCGATTAAATCAAAGCGTTTATCTTGTCCTATAGGTCCATAGACTAATTGTAGTAATACTTTCATTCCTTCTTCCTCTTTTTTCGGTGCTTCACGAATCGCCTTTTCTGCATTTAGCACTGCTTTTTCTTGTGCGGCTAATGCCTCAGCTTCTTTCAAAGCGTTAGCGTTTGCTTTTTCTGCTTCTGCCGCCGCTTCTGCTGCTAATTGTTTTGCTGTTTTTGCTGTTTTCTTTCCTTGTTTTGCTGATTTTGCCGGTCCTAATGCTGCTGGTGATGCTGGTGCTGCTGCTGCTCCTAAGGCTGCTTCTATTTGGGCTTTACTTAAATCTCCCATTGCAGAACCAGCAGAACCAGCAGAACCAGCAGCTCCAGCAGCATACAGATTCTCAAATAAACGCGCATCTTCAAACTGATACATATCATCAGAAATAGGAACTAATATTTCTTCCTCTACTGCCCCGTGTCCAGCCTTTTTCCTTTGCTTATTAATCTCACGTTCTTTAACAGATTCAAAATAAATACCAGGTAAGAGTTCATTTATTGTGGTTAAAACCAACTCCAAAAATGCCAACTCTTCTTTATTTAGTACGTTTGGATCTTGTTCTGATAAAATTTGAATATGTGGCATTCTTTTATCTCGTATATACTGTAAACGGAGTCGTACCTTTTCTTTTACTTTATCTCTAGTAATATGAAGGGCGCCAGCAGGCGTATCATTATGATGGACACCTCCTTTATCATAATGAAATGTAATATGACATATTTTTAATTTATCCAACTTGTCATGCGCTTTATTAACCATTAATTTACGAACACTCATAGCATTGCTATTATATAATGTAATCACAAACATATCACTTAGTCTTTCTTTTATATTAAAAGTATGATTAAAGTGAATATATTTATCTCTTAAACTTGGTATAAATCGCATTTTATCAAGAAATCTAAATTTATTACGTGATAGTTCATCAGCAAAGATTATTCTGTTTATATCAGTTTTGAAATCAGTATTTGCTTGATGTGCTGTCGGGACATAACCAGCAGCAGGCGCAGCCATTCTAGTATGATAAGACAATAATCGCAAAGCAAAAATTGAATGCTAAGCATTTTTTCATTTAGGTATAATTACAAATGACAGAAGCAGTCAGTATCTCAGGCCTTCTGCTAAACCTATTAGATACAGGGTTCCGAACTCAGGATAATATCGGTGAGATGATTGATAATTCATTTGGTAGCGGTGCCAAGAAGATTCGTATTACACTAGATTCTTCTACAAACCCGCCTACTCTAGTTTTTAGTGATAATGGTGGAGGGATGACTCTCAAGGGACTTGAGAGCGCACATATCCTACATAATCGCAGTGACCCATCTGCAACTAAGGATGGACGCTTTGGTATCGGTGGTGCCCACGCTAGGTCGCATTTTACACAGAATAAGGGATCTGTATTGACGATCTCCAAGTCTGAGGAAGTCGAAGGGAATCCTAACGCAGGCCTTAGCCAAGCTTCAATTGATTATACCGAGTCAGTGAAGACAAACAAGCTTGTAATAAAGTCGGGTGAGATTACGGTTCCAACACTTCCTAAGTGGCAGAAGTATGCGATTAATCCTACTAAGAAGGGTACTGTTATTATCATTGAGTGTGCTCAAAATGTGCTTAAGGAGCTTCTTGATATGATTAATACCACTGTTATTCGGGAAAGCTTGCTTTATACGCTTGGTTGTAACTATCATCAAAGCCTATTGACTGGAAGTGAGATCAGTATTCTGAATCAGGTAGAAAAGAAGGAATTGAAGGTTCTTCCTATTGATCCACTTGTATTGAAGAAGATGCTTCCTCAATTTAAGCGTGAGGTTCGCCTTCAGTATTGTGCTGATAAGGTATCAGGGCAGAAGTCTGTGTACTTCTATGAAGATGCCGCGTGGCAGTGTAGAAGAATTAATCCTAAATCGGGTAAACTAAAGAACTTTCCTGAGGCTCCTACAACTGCTTTGCGAAAGATTGGTGAGCTTACATTAATCTGCGCATATTCAGATAAGTGGCTTGAGATTCAGAAGGATGATCTTAAGGGAATGAGTTTAGTTATTCCTTCTACTGAAGATAGTAACAAGGAATATCAGGAATTATTGAGCGGTCTTTATATTCAAAGGAATTCTAAGATTAATGCGCACTTTCCTATTGCTCGCCCTGATCAGGGAGATTATGATAAGCGCCCATTTATTGTAAACTGTCACTTTCTGCTAAAGTTTACAGCGAGTGATGAAATGGATCAGGCATTTAAGGTGCTCACAAATAAGAGTAAGCTTCAGGAAAATCAGATTGAGAAGAATCTTCATGAAACTGTTGAATTCCTACGAGGGCAGTTTATCAATGATCAGCACAAGAAATGGAAGAATTCTCAGCCTGCTCCTCCTGTAGCTCCTCCTGTAGCTCCTCCTGCAGCACCTACTGCTCCTCCTGTAGCTCCTCCTGTAGCACCTGCTCCTCCTGCTCCTCCTGTAGCACCTGCTCCTCCTGCTCCTGCTCCTCCTGCTCCTGCTCCTGCTCCTGCTCCTGCTCCTGCTCCTGCTCCTGCTCCTGCTCCTGCTCCTGCTCCTGCTCCTCCACCAAGGCAAATCCCTGTCGCGCCAATTGCACCTGTTCCGCAGCCGCAGCCTCAGGTTGATATCAACTTCAGCAAGACAGATGCGCACGTAATTATTCTAGAGAAGGGTAAGAGGTTTATTGAGATTCGCTACAGGGGTCAGTATCATATTGCAGAGAAATATTATACTGAGCATCTTATGGCTCTTGGTCCACAGAGATTCAAGGAGTGGATTCTAGCAGTTGAAAAGATTAATCGGCTACTTGAGTAAGTTGAGCCTCTTAAAAAATTGACAACCCAAACATATTTTTACATTTACATCATTAATGTCATTTCACGGCCTTACTCTAAATGAAGATGAACAGCGCAATCGGGCCTATGCTGCACTGCTAGCACCACCAAAGAAGCCTGTTGAGCAGACTGATTACTCGAAAGAGATTTTGGCTGAGCTAAAAAAGATGAATGAACTGATGCGAGAGCAGAATGGTACACTCAAGAAGATTGAAGTGGCAACTGCGATGACAGCAACGATTCTAGAAGGTGTTCGCGTCGATGGAGTCTTGCGTGTTTCAGAGTGTACTTATGGGGCTAAATTTGGTGATAACTCGATAAAATTATCATATACCACTTCGTAAAATTGTCATCTAAACAAGATAGACTATTAGGTTTTATGGAACAAACGAACCGTCTTATTTTAAATGACCTTATTCAAGCATATAAAGATCAATATGGGGACGATAATTGGTTTAATAGTCTTACACGGAATCTTTATCCGTCACCCAATCAAGCAATAGCAGCTAGACACGGTGTTTCAAAGACTCGTGTTATTCGTATGAAACACGAATTGTGGAAATTGGGTCTTATGATACGAGAATTAGCAAATTTGCCTCCACTACCAGAACTAGCACAGCCACTAGAACCAATAGACCCAGTACAACTAACAGATCCATCATAAATTTAAACTCAACCGCTAAGATTACCTATTTTTAATCTGTCGGTTTCAGATAACGAACATAGTAGCGAACATCTGATGGAGGAGAATCCTTTATAGGATAGACAGGGTAAACCATATACTGCTGACCATGACCCTCTTTTGAAGAAATATTCATTCCCAAATTGATCTTCTTATAGAATTCAAAGATAAGACGATCACTTTCAAGAAGCTCAGCCATCTTCTTTTTGTAGTAGGCATTAAGACGGGTAGAAAGCTGATATTCACTTCCAGCCGGTTTATGAAACGCCTTAATTGCAACCGGCTTCTTGAATGTATTTGTAAGGAATTCATTAACATCATTAATTGTTGTAAATGCTATAGGATGCTCGATTGGTTGAGGGCGCTTTGGCCTCTTTGCTTTCACTTCCTTCTCAACACGTATATTTTCCTTTGCTGCAAGTCCTGCATCTCCCATTTCATCCATAGGAGATAGATATTCATCTCTAGTTACACCTTCACCTGCGTGGTCAAGGGCAACCCTACGAGCACACTCCTCCATCACGTGGCAGCGATTCATAATCTTAGTAGGGCAATATACTTGAGTCTGAACGTACTTATCTCCCCAGTTAAGCATTCGCCCTGTTAGTCGTCCAAATAGCTGATAGACTTCATCATTTGTTTGATCGAGATGACTAATGATAGCCGATGTAAATGATCCAAGAGTCTTGTGAGTTAATGTCTGTCCCATTCCAACGCATAGAAACCCTGTTATAACAAGAGGATAATTTGTCAACTTTTGACTAATCATTCGTGTAGCAATTGTCTCACATACTTCTTCATCATTAATGCTACCAAGATCAAGAGTCTTCTTAAATCCAGCAGAATCTTTATAGGTTAATGTCTTTTCAGCGCCGTTTAGAACCACAACTACCGCAAATGGATTTCTTTCAAAGACTAAATCGCGCACACTATTGTGTCCAATTCGCCGAACGTGCGCTGGAATAAATGTACGAGTCCCTTCGGCTAGAATGCGAGGATGCTTATTAAGAATATGCCTAATAAACCCTAGTGTATTTGTATCGTGTGCATCAAAATCTTTTGGAATAGGGCGAACAAAAGGTGTAGGAAAGAATGTATCATCACAATTCCAAATCATATTCTTGTATCCAGCATAATCCTTCTCATTGAACTCATCTAGCTGAATCATCCGAATATTTGACCAAAATCCTGTTTTTTCCCAAATACGAAGTGGTGTAGCAGTCATAGCGATAATTCCCTTTACAATCTTCATAGTATTAATGTGCTCAATCTTCTGTCTCAGCGTAGGTGAAATATATCTGTGGAGCTCGTCATAATATGCAAAGACACGCTCAATATTTGTTCGGTTATTCTCAAGGATCTCAATAAACTGAAGTCCATCCTCATAGCGATACTCATTGCTACACATAACAACAACCTTTGGACACGTAGCAGAGTCAACACAAAGACCCTGAAGCTCTACTAGTTTTGTTACTCCTCTATACTTGGTTGTATTCTGTGAGGCAAAGATAACTATTGAGCCCTTTCCATAGTGATTTTCAATTGTTTCAAGACGCTTTGCAAATTGCCGATTATTGAGAAGTGTATTCATTGTAAATACTAAATGAATACTCTTACCAAATTCCTCATCGTCATTGAGTTCAGTGAGAATACGATTAATTGTAGTAAATGTTTTTCCAAGCTGCGTGGTCAAAACAAGAAGCACAAACTTACAGACCATTTCAATGGAATCCATTCAAAGTTGATGATTTTTAGCTTGAGCTTGGAATTAATTCAATTTTAGTTTGTAGCTTAAAGCTAGATATAAAATGTGATTTAAACACCCTCTAGATTATTTATTATAATATGGCCGATAAGTTACAATTAGGTGCATTAGAAGTATCTTCGAATGAATATACAACACCTACAAATGCAACAAAAGATAAACAGTACAAGTGTGTAGATTGTAATAATAAAGTAATTCTAAGAAAAGGAACTATAAGAAAGGCACATTTTGCTCATCATTCTCAAACTAATACTTGTAGTTATTATGATCACCCTAATGAATCTCAAATTCACAAAGATGCTAAGTTATTAATGGCAAAGATGTTAACTGAAAAAAAGTTATTACAATTTTGTTGGGACTGTCTTAATTGTGGATCTCAGGCATACGTTTTTCAAGATTGTCCAAGTATTGTTTATAAAGAAGGAGATCAAGCAGTCTTAGAATACAGAGACCCTAATAATAAATGGGTTGCAGATGTTGCTCTTGTAAATAATGGAGAAGTAAGATATATTTTTGAAATTAAGCATACTCACGCAACAATAAGTACAGTAAGACCAGAACCTTGGTTTGAAGTTGATGCCAAAAATTTTATTGAGAAAATAAATGATTATGATTCTAATACAGACCCTGAATTTATTGAGATACGAAATCAAGTTGATTTTATTTATAATGTAGATTGTACAAGACAAAATATTAAAAGATATTGTTATGGATCATTCTGTTATAAAGAAAAATGGGTTAGATGTATTCCTGGATATGATAAAAAGCAAAAAGATAATTATTGTCTTATTTGTAAAAAAACTGAGTATGAACCAACGAGTGACGGATGTACAAGCAAATTTCAAAATGGAGAAATAAGAGTTTGTTTTGATTGTATTGAAAAAGATACATATGAAAAGAAAATTAGAAAAATGTTTGCAAATGATATTACAACAACAACAAGAACAATAACTGGAGAAAATATTTATACAAAAGAAGATAAAGAATTACTAAAAAAAATTCCTTCTCTATTTAGAAAAGTAGGAATGGAAGATCAGTGGAAACAAGTACTTTGCTGCGTAGGATGTACTCGAAATAGTTATAGCCCAGTATATGAAAATAAGAAATATTACAGTGTATGTAAAATATGTTTTGATAATAATGAATCCAAGAATAATATTAAATCAAAACTTGAAAATCCTGTTTGTTTAATTATTGATGATTAAATTCTTACTAAGCCTAAACGTCTCCTTAAAATAAGTAGTAATGGACCAAAGAATAGAAATTCTTTTACAAGAAAATCTTGCTGTTCAAAAAGAAATTCTAATAGAACTCCGAGCCAAAAATGAAATTAAACAGATTGATTCATATTGTAGTTGGCGTCGATGTGGTATCTGTACGTTTATTTTAGTTATTATTGCTGCTTCTGGAATTGCGGCGGCATTTGGCAGTGCAAATAAATGATTAATCAAATCATTTACTCTTTTACTTATTCTCAAGTGCCGTTAGACGCTTCTGAATATCCTGTAGTGCATTTAAGATCGGCTCAAGCATTGCGACCTTATCTTTCTCATTGAAGAATCGATTCTCTTCTTGATTAGTTTGAGGATAATTGGTAATTTTCTTATATTCTATAGACTTCTGGGCTATAGAATTAAGACTTCTATTTTCTCTAAATATGTTTTTAGTTACACCATCAATCCAAGCATTCTTCTCTTCTAGAATCATTTCTAGAACCTTTATAGGATTCGCCTTCTTCTCAGCCTCCTTTATACTCTCAGCCCGCTTCTTTTCTTCAAGCTCTGCAATTCTCTGCTTTAGAAGTGTAAGTTGAGAATCAATAATACTGTTCATAATTTGAGTTGTTGCACCAGAAAGTTGCTTGTTTGTTTGATCAAACTGCTGCTGTAACTGAATGAGTTCCAAATCAATTGTACTCATCCTATACTAAAATCAAAGCAAATGAAAAAGTCAATTTTTTCATTTGGTTTATTAGTATCCAGTTCATTTACGTCCCTTTACCTTCTTATAAATTCTATATTCATTTAATTCCTCTTGTTGATTCATAAAATCATCATATTCATATTGTTCCATAAATACTTTATCGTTATGCCAATTACTAAAGTACTCTATAATATCTTTATCCGATGTATCGTCATGATCCCAGGGTTCATTACCAATATAATGATTGTCCATAAATTCAAGTACCGCCTCTTTATATTTTTCAAGAGGAAGTAGTTTTGTTTTTTCTTTTTCTAAGGCAGCATTTTGTTCTTTTAGTTTTTCTAATTCTGCTTGAAGATTTCTATTTTTCTCTTCTAATATCTTATTTTTCTCAGATATTTCTTGAATATTTTCTGTATTTTCTAGAATTGTTTGCCGCATTGTATCTACATTAAGCGTCGCGTATTGTGTCATATGCGGTTGCCATTTTCCAGCAAACAGATAGAATTCCCTATTTAATTCTTGCAAGGAAGTTGTTGTATCTGATAATATTTGTAGGGCCCTGTATCTACCACCATCTTGTGCATGTAATGAATTAATAGGTATAGTACCCAAATTAAATCCTAATAAGAATATGTTGAAGAAATAGACTGGTATTTTATATGGAAGTGGATCTATATTTATTATAGATGTTATATCTGGAGATGTGTAATTACCCATACCTGGATTTGCTGAAATATGATTTGTAACAAAACATCTTCCATAATTCGTTAAAGCAATACATTTATGTGTGTAATTTCTATAATCACTACTATATTCAGATAGAGATATAAATATAACATATTCATTTTTTGGAAGAATAATATTACTACAATAGGAATGTCCACTAAATTTTGATGGTATTTTAAGATAAGGCTCATATAGAACACCTTCAACGGGCTTATACGTATACATAGTTTCAATGCCCTGTAAAGACATAGTATCTCTTTGTTCTCTCATTTTAGTAAATAATTCAGACATCTCTTTCACTAGTTTCTTTTCAGTATCTTCTAGGTAATTTACAATAGGCTCCATTGTATTAATATAAAAAAGGTTAAGATAATCAATTTTTAGTTAACTTTACTCAAGATAAAACACAACTTCCTCAAAGCCCTCAGGCTTCACTTCCTCAACCGAGATAATATCTCGTGCCCACGATCCAATAAGAGGTGAATCCCCTCGGTAATCACCACCTCCACGCCCATTACCCTCGCACGTCAGCAAAGGCAGCGGATGGTACTTCATTCCTTCCTCTCCAGACTTACACGCCATTTTATCCACGAACTGCTTCTTGCTGTGATTGACGATGTAGCGGTAAATCGTCGTCTCCTTCTCTTGCGGCATAATCATCGTGTACTCGTCGCACATTCGGTACAGATTGTTTTCCTGGTCAGGATCGTGATCCGCGTAGTCCCCAGCCCACACAACACGGGACTTGTGGTGAGGCCCCTCGGGGCTCAGACCAAACTCAAACGTCGACACGAAATTGTTTCCAAGATATGAGTGCTCCAACAACTTCAGACCATTTCTGTAGTTGAATGCGCACATCCAAACGATAATCTTTCCATCAGAATTAAGAATAATCGGATAGTAATACTGTCCCATCTTATCTTTGTATACTAATAAAAAATGCTAAGGTTATTTCAATTTTTTTAGAATCTGGAGCGGCTCCTGCTGGCGGCGGCAGTTGTACGGATATAGGCTTCTTCCTCAGCCTTAGCCTGAGCGGCTGCTTCTTCAAGATTACGCGCACGCAGCTTGAATGCGGTACTGCCTACCTTATATTTTTCCGTATTAAAAGCAACTTGTATCCGTTGCTTTATATCTTTTTCCCAGTCAATAAATTCTCTTCTTAAAATATCAAATTTCCCTGTTAAATTATCTAATTCTTGTCTTGTGGAGCTTTGTATTTGAATCGTATCATCCCATTCTTTTTGTGTACATAATGCCTCATTCTCTGCTGTCTTTTTTTTATCCAGCCATCCAGGATGTTGGTTTCTACTGTAGACGGTTGTCCATAAAGTTCTTTCATCACCTGTTCTAATAATCTTACTATGAAGCTGGCCAGGAATAGCACATTTCCTTGATGCATCTTCCCATATTATTTGTAATTTCTGGATTCTATTCTGTAGGGCAAGTAATTTATTACTATACTCATTTTTAATATAAGATCTCTCAATTTGAAGGTCTTGAAATGAGTTACCACCACCATATTGTCTAGACCGGGTGCTTCTATCATTTTTTTTTAATTTATTTTTATTTGTCCTACCGCGTAACTTTCTAGTATAATAAATACCCAATTGCTTTTTTTTAACTAGCATCTAGTTTTACATTATATTATATTATCTTATAATTTGATCTATCTACGAGATCCTCTGCGCTTTCTACTCTTTATAATCTTACTAACTTTCTTATGCTTGCGACTGCGAGTATATTTGCGCTGTTCTACACTTGAAGCAGAAGCAGCAGAAGCTGAAGAAGCTGAAGCAGCAGCAGGACCAGAAGCAGCAGCAGGACCAGAAGCAGCAGCAGGACCAGAAGCAGCAGCAGGACCAGAAGCCGCAGCAGGAACAAGAAAAGAAGCAGCACCTGAAACAGCAGAAGCAGCAGCTACAGGACCAGCAGGACCCATCACAAAAGGCAATGCGTGAATTGAATTTCTAATTTGTTGAGGGTTCGACGCCAAAAACCGCACTGAATTTCTATTAAAAAATCTATATGTTGAAGGCCAAGGTATTTCTCGCGGTGTACTTATCCAATTACTCAATGAAAGACGACTACCCACATAATTTACAAAAAGACGACTTCTCATCCACTCATTTAATCTTCTTGAAAACTTATACCCATCCCTTTGAAAATAGATTAAATAATAGATAAGTTGTGCTAAATCACGGCCTTCTTTAAAACAAGGCCGCTCTTCTGGAAATTGCAGCGATGTTTTAATTTGGAGTTGATTCCACTGTAAACAACTAAATCCAAAGTCAATAAGTTTATAGATCATTTTATCTCCAATCTTAGTATACATTATATTATCATCTTTCAGATCACGGTGATTAAATTGTAGCGTGTCTCCAAAGAAATGTAAAATATTTGATATCTGTAAAAGCATATCAGGTATAATAATATCATTGGTTTCTTCATCTTTTCCTTCAATATAGGCTCTAAGTGTATTTTTCATTAATTCAGATACAATAATTCCATTCAAACCGCTTGCGTCATAATAGAATCCAACACTGTAAATCTCAGGAACACCACCATTAGGAAAACCTAATTGTTTACTTACTGACGAAAGAATAATTTGAATTATACATTCTTTTAAGAAATTATGGCTCTGAAACTCAATAGGGCCATTTTTGGGTAAGAATCTGATTACTTTTATGGCTACTGGTTTACACGTTTCCACGTTTGCACATTCAGAAATAGCACCAAAGGTACCAGCGCCAATTACTTTAATTATATCATATTCAGTTTCTGTATTAGAATAATTATTTATAATTTGTACGCTTTTCATATCGCTAGAAAAGTATATTTCATTGGTATTAATATCTTCTACTAACATTTTTTCAAATACCTCTCCTGTTATTTTGTCATCCAGTATCATTTGAATACCATATGGCCGTAAATCTATATTTGCTAGGCGAGCTGGTCCAGTTGCAGAGGCATTCGTAGCAGATGCCATTCTACTTAGCGACTATAAAGTTTGCGAGTCCCTCTACGCTTTTTTGACTGTTTGCGAGTCTTTCTGTGCCTGCGATTGCCAGTGCGCTTGCGCTTGTATCCGCCGAAGATACCTGGAAGACCTACTTGATTCTCATCTTCATTTTTAACGACAGCGGCTGCTTTAGCTCCAATCGCAAATTGAGGAAATAAGTTAGCAAATGCTGGAGGAGCAGGTGTTACTTGACGGCGTACAGCCGCAACTGGACGCTGAACATTTACTCTCTGAGCGCCTGTAGGCTTTACTGGTGATCTAAGTGCTAATTCAAGTTCAAGAGGACCAAATGGACCAATAGATGAACTAGGTGTTACAGCGTAGCTTCCAAGACTATTGGAACCTTGTCTCACACGAGCTGCAGGAGCCGCAGCTGCTACAGGAAACGCAGCTGCTGCAGCAGAAGGATTAGGAACATCAGAAGGCCGGTAATACGGTAGCTGTTTCACAGCGTTACTTAGCTCCTGAGGCCTTGTCGGTATTAATTTCGCGTCGGGTGAATATCTTGATTCTGGAATATTAAAATACCTATACGACGTCTTATACTCCATTGATGGTACCTTATTAAGTAAAAGCAACCACAATTCGAGTCTAGATGATAACCTACCATATGTCTTCAATTCGTAAGTAAGTTGCGCTAAATCACGACCTGCCTTAAAGCAAGTCTGAAATTGATATGTATTAGTTTGAATTTCTAATTGATTCCACATTATACACGCAAATCCAAAATCAATAATTCTGTAGACCGGTTTACCTCCAACCGTTTTGTACATAACATTGTTCGATTTGAGATCACGGTGATTGAATCGAACAGTTTTTTGAAAAAAGTCTAATATATCTGCTACTTGTACTAACGCATCCGTCACTATAACATCTTTTTCTTCTTCAGATTTATTTTTTATGAATTTGTCAAGCGTATCATCCATCAGTTCAGAAATAATAAAGCCACTAGTCGGGGTCTCCTCATCGCTAATTCCTATTCTATAGACTTCAGGAACTCGTCCTACTGGTTTACTTACCTCAATAAGAATAATTTGAATGATACATTCTTTTAAAAAATTAGCTAGTTGAACTTCAGGAGTAGAGAATTTCTTGTTCAATTCTACATTTTTTATTGCAACTTGTCTACATAGGTTAGAATTTGTACATTCTGTTACGGCACCGTAATACCCTTTACCTAGATTACGAGGATTTGAGTATTTGAGTTCTTTTGCACCATTCGCAAAGGTAAATCCTTTATCATCAGCATTTACTTTATTCAGAACTATATCCTTTGTTAATCGCGCTTCAAATTCTTCTTGACTTAGACTTTCATCTAGGACAAGATTAAGCCCGTATGGCCGTAAGTCTATTGGAGGTAAACGTTTGATGTTTGAACTAGCGCTAGGACCAGCGGCAGCGGAAGATGCTGACGCCATTCTACAATAGCCGCAGCAAAAATTGACTGGCCCTTCGCCATTAAGTTCGTATAGTTACGATGTCTTCCTCCTCTGTTGCGTTTCGTACGAAGCAGACTCCTCGCGCCGCCGCCGTTGCGTGCCGCAAGACACTCAAGGCGAGTGCCGCTGATTGCTATGATTTCACGGAGGTTGAGGCTGAGTCTTGGCGTTCCTTCCAGCCTGCTGCCACGGTAAAGCCCTCAGCAACCATTAAGATTGAGGTTTCAGCGGTGAGCCCGACCCGTGAGAGCCGTCAGAGCCGCCACTCCCGTCACGTTATCCAGTACTAATCCGGCCAACATAGTATACACAAAATGAATCCTAAGGTAGTATGAAGTTTGCAGATGCTCTAAAAAAAGCAACAACTCTTTTTGATTCCGATTCTTTTTTTGAAAGAATAAAGGATGAGGATCCAACAATGATAAAATATCTGCCACTCTTGCAAAAAATAAACAAGAGTGGATTTTTGACAACACAAAGTCAGGCTGGCAATCGTACAAAAGGAATTAGTTCCCACGATGGAGAGCCATATGAACTCCTAGAGCGAGCCTTTATAACTGGATTTATGTTGGAGAAAGATGCTGTTAAATTTATAAAGAATATGGCAGTACATACTGATAAGAATGCAATCTATGTTCCTGTATGCAAAGAAATACCTGCATCCTTAGACATTCCTCTTACGATAGTAAGACGTAAATCAGACATACGAATCGAAACACATATGTCTACTTCACTTCCAAAGTCAACAGAAGCCTCATTTAGAAAAATGGTCCATTTGAATAAATCAGAAAAAGTTGTATTCATTTTCTGCTGGGATTCAAAATGGTGTAGGTCTGCGTCAGATAAAAATGGTCTTTTTACAGAAGTACATTCTATTCTTAAAATGTAGGAACGTAATTTTGAGACCAAATACAAAATCTAAGCAGAGCAGCACGTGTACGACGTGCTCGCTTGCGGGTTGCCTACACAACCGCCCGTCTGATACTTGCAGACACCTGTCGTAAAATAGTAGTTATTCGTGCCGAGCTGGCTAGCGCAATACGAGCACATCCAGGCGCAGCCCGTTCCAGCGCCAACCTGAAACGTCACGCAGCTATTCGGGCCTGTCGTAGAAACTAGAGATCCGTTGTGGTGGAGATTGAGGCAGTCAGCGTCAACAGACTTCGTAAAAAGCGTCGCAAGGAAAAGGGTCGCGAGGAAAAAGGCACGCATTGTATAATTGTAAAATGCGTGTATTTTTTAGGTTGCCAATTACTTAGCAGCCGCAAGAAGTGGCTGTTTATTATCTCCAGATCCTGCATCACCTTCAGATTTGACTGCAGGCATTTCGATAGATCCCTCATCTACAAAGGTTCCGTCCTTGATCGCTTGTATATCCTTTAATAAATGTTTTGAGATGGTATTGTTTGTCTTTTCAAATACATTGATCAAAGACGCCAGAATATTAAATCCAACTCCAACCCAGATGATAATCTTTAAATCATAACCAGCTGCGATAGTTGTTGTCAGAATTCCAGCAGATTGTACAATATGAAAAAGATACACAAGTGCCAGATTCCATTGATTTAGACACTTGCGTTTATTCATAAACGCCTTGAGATCTTCAAGTTTATTCTCCTCAAAGAGATTTTTGATTGCGAGAGTATTATCAATAGGCGCAGAATTCATTCTACTAGTTACGCCTACTTCTTGTCTGGCGCTTTCGTGTCTTTCGTTTCTTAGAACCGCCTCTAGCAATGCCGTGTTCTTTCTCTGCGTTTAATTTCACTTTCAGATCATTACGAACCCGTTCCATTTTTGCTCTAGTTTCAGGTTTTAGATCTCTTGTAAGATAGAGTACTGCAGCGTCATATTGGCCTTGAAATTCACTTTCTATAGGAATTCCAGCAGCAATCTCAGCGTTGATTTTTGGCTGGAGGTCTCGGATTTGCTTCTCAATCTTTGGCTTTTCTGAAGCTTCAACACCCTTTTCAAGCGTTCTTCTTAACATACGAGCAAAACCTTGCGCACTCGATCTTTGAATAGGAACAGAACGAATTTGTAATGACTGGGCAAATGCGGGAGGTGGACGACCATTTCCCCTTCTCGGTATGACATAGGGAGCACCAGCACCTGCTGCTGCTGCGGCTGCTGACACTGGCTCAGCAGCTGGCTCAGCAGCTGGCTCAGCAGCTGGCTCAGCAGCTGGCTCAGCAGCTAATACTTCTTCTGCTGACGCAGCTGGCTCTGCCGCTGGCTCAGTAGGAACACCTACGTAGCGTTCCGCAATTGATAAAAGCCGATCCATCTTTTCATTTATCTGTCTCAGATACCCTAGTGAATTATCGCCACCTGCCATTCTACTTTATCCACTATTTAATCTCTTGGCGCAGTCCAGAGGTAGAATGGCCACTGAAAAACCAAAGCAAGCGACAGGAGCGAAAGGCTTCGCCTTTGAAACACGCATCGGAACCACTCTTGATCTTCTCAAAGAGCGAATGGAAACTGAAGAAGGCTGGGTTTGTATTCTTCATACTGAACAAGGTATTCGCGACTTTTTCAAGGAACAGTCCCTCAACGGAGTTGATCATATGATTCAGATTCAAGATCCTCAAGGAAAACAATTCTTGTTTCTGTTACAAGAAAAGTGGAAGTTAATGACGAATCAGCGAGAAGTCAGCCAGTTTCTAGATTGCTGTGCTCGTATTCTCGCCCGAATGCCAGATTACAAAGGATCCGTACATAGACTTTGGGTTAGTCGGACGGTACCAACACTGAACGGAGAAAAGTCGCTAGAAGAAGGTCAAGCAATCGTAATTCAAACGTGTACATCCCAGACATTTTTGTGTTATATGTCGGCTGTTGTTATCGCAGAGATACTTGGCCGTCGGGATCTTTGCAGTGGTTTATTGAGTCAACTCGAAGGCTGGTTGCCGCAAGATGATGAAGTGGTTACGCAAGAAATTGTTGCTGCTGCACAATCACAAGCAACCGGAGTTGCAACAACATTTAGTCCCGTCTCCGATTTTGGAGAAAAGCGAGTTCTTCCAATAACGAAAAAGACGCAAGTCAGAATAAGCAAAGTAGACTAAATATATAGAAAAATTGAACTCGACTTTTTTACTTCAGGTAGTACCTGAACTCAAAATGTCGATTAATGAGTCAATCGCAGATAAGCTTCTGACCTACGCGAATGAGGACCCCGTTGACTTCACTTATGTTGGTATCGGCTCAGCTCCGCGTTATGAGAATCCCGCACAAATGACACCTGAATATGATCAGATTCTTCCCTCCTTCATTCTTGATCTTATCTTTATTGGATCTGCGCACGCACAGACTGTTCGCTGCTACCACTTTGATCCCCGCTTTGATCTAAATGTCATCAAGAACTATGTAAACCACAAGGACATGGGGTTTGTCTATGAACCTTTTGAAGAGAAGAACAATATTTACATCTTTCGTACAAATTGCCTGGAGCTTATCTTTATTAAGGAATTCTTTCAGCATACGCCTGTGCAGTACCCGAATGGTCCTATTCTGACCGAGGCTGACTTGAAGAAGACCGATGATGGGCTCTTGGAGGCCCTCTGTGAGATCACGCTGCTTCACAAGAAGCATCTCGTAGTCCAGGAGTTCACTGGAACGAGTATTCAGAGTCTCTTTAAGGAACTGTATACCAAGAGCTACGAACGCAATGATTTCAAGAACCGTATTCTATTTGATATCACATACAATACCGACTGGGGGTGCTGTGTTGATATGGCCAAGTACAAGCCGATCTACAAGAAGGACGGTCACTTCTTCAACTTCACGCTTGCCACGGAGGCCGAACTTCAGAAGCTTGTCGGTACACATATCAAGATTGATGAATTTATCGGCATCTACTTCAAGCGCGAGTACAAGAACACGCTTAACAATTACTGTGTAGATTACAGGCGTAAGCTTCTTCGGAATGAGCCTGGCCTCTTTCTGAAGCCTGAGGATGGCGTAGATGAAACAACAGACGCAGATACGATTATGGGGCTTCTTCAAAAGAAGCTCAAGTTCTATCTGCCAATTCTGAAGTCGGTACGGATCATTGATGATTTCAAGATCCAGTATGCGACAGATCTTATGACGACGTACCACAATTACGATCCGTATAAGTGGTATGATCAAATGGAAAAGATTGTTTCCTAGGCGATTCAGTTCATTTACAAATGCTTTTACCCTTAGCTCTACTTTTATTTTTGCGAACGCTGCGTCTGCTTTTTTTAGCACGGCGTCTGCTTTTGCGACCACCTTTCATATTAACCGCCCCCATATTAACCGCCCCCATAGCTTTTATTAGTTGACGCCCTTCATAATCAAAGAAACCTTCAGGAGGATTTCCTCCTGTAGCCATCATTACAAGTTGTCTAAATAAGTCTGCAGTTTCAAAGTCTTTGTTATCTAAAATAGAATCATATACTTCTTGCCAATTCATTTTAAAACCAATCTCATCTGCATCCGTTAACTTGAGATGAAGGTAATATAATACACGTTCTCTATTGTGTGGATCTCTAATAAAAGCATTTGCTGCAGCATAGTTATTTTGTTTAAGAAATTCATAATATTGCCTATAATACATTTCTGCTTGTCTTTCTCTCCTTCGCTCTTCATAAAATCTAAATATAGAGATTCCTCTCAAGTCTTGAGCCTCCTCTAGATTATCACCTGCTTTAATTATAAAATTTTGTAATAAAGTTGCAAACTGGAGAGCTAGAGCAGGATCAACAGGACCAGCATCTACAGGAACAGCAGCTCCAGGAAGACCAGGACCAGGATCAAAAGTTCCTGTAGCTCTGTCCATGGCGATTTCGTATGCATCCTGCAGTAGTAAACCATCATCATCATCACTTTTTAATACTTGTTTAATCTGTTCAAGAAGACCTGCTTCACCACTTTTCATATAATTTAATGCTGTTGCATAGTCTCCTCTTTCCGCAATTTTAAATAATTCCTCCATCTATTAGAGATTATTGTTTTTATCTGTAGTGCTAAGGTAGATGGCACTCAAAAACTCAAAAAATAAAACCAGAAAAAACACAGGTGGAAGCCGTAAGAGTCCTTCGGACTCTGCAACTGAATTTCCAGAAGGCACAATCAAACTCGGCAATAATAAACAGCAGTGGGTTGTAAAAAAGGTTTCAGACGGAAGTCAACGATGGATACCCTACGAATCTGTAGAACTGTTTGGTTACAAGGCACTTACTGTTGACCATTTGGCAAAGCATATCGGAAAGCCTGTAAAGATTTATGAGCGTGAATACTCCGATCTGTGGCCTCCAAAATCGACTTCTAAACTTCATAGCTTTACATTTACTCCTAATGGCAATGCTGGCCCTACAACAAAAAAGAAGCGCATTGAAGGATGGCTAAAAACACAAAAGCCACCTATCAAAGATCGCACTGTTTTTACTATTGATGGAAGTGAAGGTGGTCTGGATTCTCTTCAAGTGGATTCAATCAATAAAACTCGTGTAAGCAGTAATATGATGAATCAAGAAGCATTTGTAAAAATTTAAGAGCTTACAGTAAGAAGGATGAGCTCCGCATCTGAAACACAAATGGGTAATGATAAAAGAGCTTCTGTTTTACCGACATCAACAGCTTCCGGTCCTGGATTTCTCGGTCCCGATTACAATCCTGCTGATGAAATGTCAGCACCCGCGCAAATTGGAGTCAAACGCGGCGATAGTCTTGAATCCGTTGTTGGTGCTGTCAAAGGAGTTGTATACTACACGGATATGATTGGATTTGGTTCATCCTCAACAGCATTTACCAATGGAATGCCTGGTCTCAAACCCCTCGGTGTCAATTATTTTTTACGGACAGGAGCGACATGTAGTAACGGTGCTGATATGTGGGAATACGTAGAGACAATTCCAAATGGATCTGCTTTAGGATCAAATATTCAAAATGCCATCGCTGATATGGGTCTACCTCAACTTCGTGGAATGGCCCCTGGTATTCTGGAGGATGCGAAGGCTGCGTTAGACCCGTCACCGATTCTGAATGCCGTGGCAGGCAGTGGCTATCCGCAATGTCGTCTGATGAAGTTGCCTGTTGGAGATTTTGACGGCCGTATTACAAATCGCGACGGCAAGTTGCTTGTAGATCCGAATGGCTTACTGAAAACACGGGATGGGCGATTCTTTCAGGAACAATGGATTCAAGATCGTATTGCGCCTCCGGTTCGTCGCAGTGGTGAGACTGATTTAGCCTTTTTTTTGAGAGGTAAACAAGTACAGCTTCCTTATGATGAATGGAACAAGCAGCCGAAGAATTATGCGACAAATGGCTGCCTTAAAGATCCGAGTCAGGGAGGAGCACAGCCTATCTTCTGTGCTAAACAAAACACTGTCACGCAGATCACACTGCCTGATAAGAGTACTGTAAATGCTGTAGGGATTGATGGGTTCGAGGATTATATGGTTAGAACATCATCAGTGAATCGGTCAGAATCTACAAAAAAACTTATATCGCTGAGCGTTGCAACGATTGCTCTGATGGGTCTAGTAGCCTTCTGGTCAGTCAAAAAGAATTAACACTATTTTCTCTGAGTTTTATTCTTAGATTTGACAGATTCACAATCCTTTGCACGACCTATGATGGCACAGGAGATGCGTTTTCCCGCGTGACCCGTTGTCTTTGAGTCCTCTTCAGATCCGAGTCCCAGATCATCTTCATCGGCGTGCACAATGAGTGTGCGCCCAAGTAATTCTTCCACCTTGACACCTGACAATTTATAATTGTAGGTGTGATTGATGGTATCTATATTGCCAAGATCGCCTGTGTGACGCTGTGCTTTTCTGTTTGCGGTCGGCGGGCCACCGTGATCTGATTTCGGACCCTTGTGAAAGTGAGAGCAGGCGCCCATACAGCCTTCACCTCTCAGATCACCATTTGTATGTATATGAAATCCGTGTTTTCCTTCCGGAAGCTCAGTAAATGTAGCAGAAAGTTTCAATCCTCCTACACTATCTTCAAATGTTGTTTCTCCTTTTACACCACCCATATCAAATACGGATACTGCTTTCATTCTACTTTACGCAAGAGCCTTATACGCGTAAAACGCCGCTGTCGCGCCCAAAAGCTGTGAGACTACATATCCGCCAAACTCCGCACCTGTGATCGCACTCTTAATAAACATCGCAAGAGACACCGCCGGATTTACGTGTGCACCTGAGATGCCACCAACAAGAAGGATGATCAAGGCTAAAGTGGCACCGATGATAAACGCGTTACCTGTCGCCAAAATGGAGATCAACAGTAAAAAAGTGCCGAGAAACTCGACGAGGAAAGGAAGGGTATTCATTCTATCTATAACAATTCTAGAAATTCCTTACAGAGTTTAATTTGCTTCTTAATAGCTTCCGTTGCTGGCTTTGCCTTCTCTAGACTTTCAATATACTGTTCTAGCTGAAAGCCGATTTCATCATCATCTGGATTCTCCGGAATAGCATAGTGCTTTTTAATTCCAACGTGAATACAATTATCTAGAATTAGATGAATAAGATCCTTTCGTATCTGAATGTCAAAAGCAATATTTGCGTCCTCATCAATTGATTCAGAGAATACAGGGATAGAAGGAAGTTCAACTAGATGCGCTTTTAGAAATCCCATAACTCTCTGTTCAGCTGCGACATCTGGAGATAGCAAGTCCGGAGAATCAAATAAATTAAGTGAGCCCTTTGGAATCGTAATAGACAGAGGCCTCTTCGTGGTTGGAACAGAGACAGATACAGCAGTAGCCATTGTGGTACTTACTTTTAAGTACTATAACAAATTCAATTTTTTACCTTCATACCGTGCATCTCAAATTTCTTAAATTTGAGATTCTACGGTACTGGTAGTATGGCGTATCCGAAAGAAATTATTATTACAAGAGGTACTCCTGAGTTTGATTTACTCTACGATCACTCTGAACTTTTTAGAATCATCGTTGAACATTATGCGGAAGATAAGAATAGAATTGTACTATCTTCTGAATTCTTCGGTGGTGATGGTGAGGAGTGGTTTATGTTTGTAGATCTTTTTTTTCCAGAAATGGGTGTAAGTCCGCTTTTCACCTTTAAAAATAGGTCAATACAAGTAAATCCTAATCGAGGAACAAAAGAACAATTGACTCATCTTTTGCGATATATGAGTGTAAATAATGATACTACAATGATGAACTTTGCAAAATCACAGGCCAGAAAACAAGTCAATATGCCTCAAAATACTATTCCCCGAGGAACCGGTGTGCGTAAAACCCAAAAAAATTCTGCCAGGAATAATTCAAATCTTAATTATAATCATAATAATAACTACAATACTTACAATAATTACAATAGTAATAATTCCGGGCCACCTCTAGGCTATACAAAAAATGAAGAGCATTATCTCAGTAAATTATCAAACCAAAATGCAAAAATCTACTTTGGAAAGAAAGGCGGTAAGCGTAAAACAATACGTAAGAGCCGCAAGAATTAAGTCATCTGCGATTTTTTTTGCTGATCTCGCAGCCCTTCAGGGTACCATGGCATCTCAAATTTCTTAAATTTGAGATGCACAGTATGACAACTCCTGACACATTATTTCTAACATATTAATATATAAATGAAAGGTGGAGGCTTAGGCTTAGGAAGGATCGCTACTGGACTTGTTGGCAAGGAATTAACTGTCCATCAGAAAGCTAAGGATCTTGCTTATGGCAGCCTCATGCGTGCTTCGCCACTTAAATCATTTTCAGAGTACGGCATATTTGACTTCAAATACGATGGTGCGACCGGCACCGAGAAACCTGAATTAGTATCCTTTGCAGGGTATATGATAAATGGATTTTATGGATTAATCAATATTCAAACAGAAAATGATGTAATTGCACTTCGCCGTTTATTTATAAAATTTAAGAAAGGCGACGGTAATCTTTTTGCAAAAGTTCCTGGTATGGATAAAACTCCATTACAACAGGAGTGGATAGCAGCTGGTTCACCTGAACCAATTTTTGGTAATATAATGAAGGATGCAAAGGGTATACTCGAGAAGGCTGGTAAAAAAGGACTTCTTAGAAGCAGATTCAATCCACGGGCGGGCGATCCCGAGGATACTGACGAAGCCAAGAATGCAGTGCGCACCCTTAATGAAGCCGATCAAGCAAGATCCACAGCTAGTATCAGCGCTGCTGAATTCTCTGACACAATCGGTTCCATCACCTATGATGCCAGTCCCTACACAAGCACAGAGAGTCCTGAGAAGAAGGGCTTTTTCGGTGGCAGACGCAGTCGCAAGAGTCGCAAGAGTCGTAAGAGTCGCAAGAGTCGCAAGAGTCGCAAGAATAAGAGTCGCAAGAGTCGCAAGAGTCGCAAGAATAAGAGTCGCAAGAATTGAATTCTAATTCACTAGTAAATGAGGCTCTCTCTCGGTAAAAATAAACTGGTTAGGCGAATTGGTTTTTTTGTATTTATACTTGTTCACGTACTTCTTATATCTATCCTTATCTATGGATACAACTCAGGATCTTGTAAAAGAGAACTTAAAAACTATGAATGTACAGATACATTTTGTTTATTCAAGGAGTTAAAGATTGATCTACCTTCAAAAATAAGAAGTCAAGCGACCTCGCTTCTTGACAATAAATCTATTCAGAAACGCGTTTCAATCAATATGTATTTGGAAAATATCTATAATTGTGCAGTACCGAATAAAGATGGCATCACCATATCGACGCAAAATATTAATAAGGTCGCACCCGAAATCATTCAATACTACCAAAAAGATCTCTGCCAACTGCTATCAAACTCGATTGGACTCAAATTATTCCCTACAGATTTAACCCTACCGACATCGTGTGCTTTATTAATTTATGAAAGAGAAGGTGATTGGATCAACTGGCACTACGACTACAATTATTACAATGGACGTTTCTTTACAGTCTTAATTCCATTAACGAATGACATAACCTGCACTGAGTTTCAGTATATGGATGATGACAAAAAGGTACACAGCATACAATTAATCAATAACAATGCGCTACTTTTTGAAGGGAATTTCCTTTATCATAGAGCCACTAAGTTATGTAAGGGGCAAAAAAGAGCAATCTTATCTGTTCAATACGTGACAGACAATACAATGAGCCTGGTCAATCAGATGCGTATTAAACTAAAAGATTTTGCCTACATTGGAAAATTGTTTTAGGTATAATAATGTAGAATGAAAATTCCTAATGATGCTCAATTTTGGATAGTTCTCATTATCGCATTTCTTGTTACTACAGCTATAATGACTATGATAAAAGCCTCAATTTATAAACAATATGGTATACCTATTTATTCTGCCTATCCTATGTATCCTGTAAGACTCTAAACAACCTTTAGCGTTGTTTTAACAAGCATTTCATCGGTCTCAGGTTCTTCCTTGATGGCTCCCTGCGTATAAATTCTGCTCGCGATATTCATCGTTTCCAACTCCTGCATCAAAAGCTTGTAGGCGTAGGGAATCTGTATCGGTGCAAACTCGGTCGTGTTATCGCACGTCTTGCACAGCCAAATATTTGCATCCGGGTTCGCAATGGAGATCAACCCGCACTTTCTACACGAGTAGCAGTTGAAGCCATCTGAACACTCCATAAAGCGCTCCTTAGTAAACTCGCTCACACCGTGAGCACAGACGCAATCACGCTCCATCTCTCCGAAGCGGAGTCCACCCTCACGTGCACGCCCTTCAGCCGGCTGGCGAGTAAGCATTACGAGAGGTCCACAGGCACGCGAGTGTAGCTTATCCGCCGAGCAATGGCGCAGACGCTGGTAATAGCACGGCCCCATAAAGATCTTCGTCTCCATCTGACGGCCGGTGTGGCCATTGTACAGCACTTCATTGCCATACGGCTCCAGATTCAGGTCATCGCGTAGAATCTTAGACAAGCCATCAAGAGTCATCTTGGTGTTGAACGGAGTTCCATCACCCAAGCAGCCCGTGTGGCAGCCGATCTTTCCCAGCAGAGTCTCCATTAGCTGTGCAATCGTCATACGACTAGGAATACAATGCGGATTGATGATGATATCCGGAATGATTCCTGAGGCCGTCTGAGGCATATCCTCCGGTTCCAGAATCATTCCAACAGTTCCCTTCTGGCCGTGGCGACTGCTAAACTTGTCACCAATCTCTGGAGTACGGAGCTCACGCATCCGAATCTTCACAAAGGAATATCCTTCGCCGTTCCGGTTCTTGAAGATCTTGTCAACGAATCCGCTCTCATTATTGCGAGGCGTTCGGCTGACATCCCGAAAACGCTTAGCACCCGCTGGAAGAACCATTCCAGTCGGAACACGTAGAGGCACAATTTTTCCGACCAGGATGTCATCGCTATTGACGAAAGTATTTTCTGGAATGAAACCGTCCTCACCTAGCTTGCCATAATTGCCATTGCGGAGCTGCTTGGTCAACTCAGGATCAGGCCGACCAAAGCGCTCCTCCTCACCACTGCTCTGATTCTTCTTCTCCTCGTCCTTGTACGTGCGGAAGAAGACTGACTGAAAGAGACCACGATCAAGAGAGCCCCGATTGATCATAATACTGTCCTCCTGGTTGTAACCGGTGTAGGTCATAATCGCTACAACAATATTACGGCCTGAAGGCATTGAGTAAGCACCGTAATACTTGCTCATTCGTGGACTGACTAAAGGGATATTCGGGTACATCAGCAAGTGCGCGAGAGCATCAAAACGCTCCTTATAATTCTGAGCAAAGAGACCCATCGCCTGCTTGCCCATCGCACACTGATAGGCATTTCTCGGGCTCTGGTTGTGATCAGGAAACGGAATGGTGGATGCAATAGAACCGAGAATTACACAGGGGTGAATCTCAGCGTGAGTGTATCCGGCATCTGGTTTCTCACCGACTTCCTTCGCATACATTGCAATCATTGCCTGTTCCGTCTCTCCGGCATCGATATATTCAAAGAGTCGCTCACCCTTCGGTGTGGTCCAGAGAAGAAGTTCTTCCCAAGACTTACACGCCTCAATCTCGTGAAGTTGCCGCTGTTGTTCAACCTCCGGTAACTTTGCGATGGTGGCCAGAGCAGGAGCATAGTACAGAGGACGAACGAGTCGTCCGGCTTCCGTAGTTAGCCAGAGTTCCTTGACGGTTGGCTTCCAGACAATTCCAAGTTGGCGGTGGAGAACTCCCTCCCGCTTCGCCTTTCGGAGTCTCTCAATACAACCGATCGCATCTTTCGGCGCAAACATCCCAATCCATTTTCCATTCAAGAAGATTCTGGCGCCAGTGAACAATTCAGAAATCGGAAGTCTCCGAATCGGCTGAAACTCTTTCATCGCATCAATGAATTCCTTTACGATCGCCGGATTGCTGAATTGAGTAATTGAAACTGAACTCGAGAGATTCTTGACAACTCCTACACTGTGACCCTCTGGAGTTTCATTTGGGCAGATATATCCCCACTGAGTATTGTGAAGCTTGCGCGGTGCAATGAGTTTTCCGGCAGTCTTCTCAATTGGAGTGGAGATGCGGCGCAAATGGCTGATCGATGAAATGAAATTCAGACGACCAAGAACTTGGCTGACTCCGATTTTCGGCGGGCCTCCAACTTTGGCGGAACCGAAATTTCCAGTGGAAAGAGCGGACTTCAAACCAACTTCGACAATGGTTGATTTGATGACCTTGTACAGATTACTCATATTCAGAATCTCCTGGAAACTGCCGGTGGCCCGCCACGAGCCGGAGTGAATCTCCTTGGCAATCGATGCCTTCATATCTTTCAACATCTTGACCTGGAAGAAAGTCCGGAAGAGGTTGGCCAGAAGAAAGCCAGGGCTGTCCACACGCTTATTGGGATAGGAGTCTCGGTCATCTCCACTGATTCGCTTATAGGCTACCCAGAGCAATCGCCGGGTCATATGTGCCAGGAAGCAAGCCTTCTCATATGCATCTTCTGTGCCGCCGATGTGAGGATACAACTCATCACGTAGCAGATCTTCAACCGTTACGTTGCGGGTAGGCTTACCCGTCCAGATATTCAGATGACGCTTCATCCAGGCAAGAGCATCCTCCTGCGTCAGAACAGTGGAAGCTTCGTTGATAGATTCAACAATGACATTTTCAAATGTGGGATCCCAGTCATCTCCCAGAATTAGCCGGACAATGGTTTCATCCTCCAGAACACCGAGAGCCCTGAAGAGAATGAATAGAGGAATCTCAGTCTTCATTCTTGGGATGGTTGCCCGGAGATAGATGATCTGCTGATTCTTCGGGTGGTACATCATTCTGACTGAAATTGACTTGGGAACCTGCTCATTCATTGGGCCGATGGACTTGACCTCAATGACTTCCCACTCCTTTGTCGGATTACGGTTGTTGCGAAACACAACAGGGCGATTTTCACTCATTCGCTCCTGGCTGATGATAGCGCGCTCACCACCACCGACGATAAAGTAACCACCGACGTCTTCAGGGCACTCACCGAGATCCATCGGATACACGTGTTTCTGGTCCTTAAGGAGGCACAGGGTGCTACCGACCATCACAGGGATCTTGCCCAAGTGAACATTCGGAAATACACGAGTGTGAGTGGCACGCCGACCATTGTCGCTATTGTCAATGCGCGTAGTCGTTACTGCGACGTCAACTGTGAGCGGAGATGCGTACGTCAGATTGCGCAGACGCGCATCATTGGGAAGCATAGGCAAGACAGCACCATTGTTCTCAAAGATTGTTGGCTTTCGCAGCTGCGGCCGCTGAAACTCGACCTGAACCTCGTACTCATAATGTACACTGGCTCTGTTCTGTGTAATAGCTGCTGCAGCTGCTGCGGCATCTTCCTGTGTCTGGCCCATTAGTGCATTCGCAGCAGAAGTTGAAAGGCCTGTAGCGGATGCAAGTGCTGATCTAGGCCCTGACAGAGGAATCTCAGGACTGCCACGAATGATAATCGGATTTGTTGCCTGTAGAATCTCAGGAACATCGTGGAGGATAAAGTGATTGAAGGACTCAATCTGGTGGGAAATGATCTGTTTCCGATCCATTTGCTGGAAATAGATATCCAAAATCTTATTGTGATCGGGCACAGTAAGTTTTTGAATGCTGCTTTCAAATTCCATTCTGGGTATACTGGATGGACCGTTGGAGTCCATATCAATTTTAGGTGAATGACGTGATGCGGCTTTAGACGCCTGGCGACTTTAGACACGAAGTGGCTTTAGTTGCCAGGCGACTTTAGACACGAAGTGACTTTAGACGCCTGGCGACTTTAGTTGCCATGTGGCTAAAGCGCTAAATTTGTTAATGTTATACCTGCGTCTTTAATAAGATGAGTGATGAAAATATAAAATCCTTGATAATTACGGGTACTGCTGCTGAAGATGCGACAAAGTCCCGGCGACCTTCATCACGTAAGCGTAAACAAAAGTTTGAAGAACAGGCTGAGGAAGAAGTGGATCCATTAGCACCTCCTGTAGCGCCTCCTGTAAATAGTATACAGCCTACAATTAATAAATCACAAGTACGAGTCCAAACACAAGCACCTTTACAAACACAACCACCTGTACAACCTCAAACACATGTACCCTGGAAGGCACCACCGATTATTCAAGAAGGATCCGGTCAAACACCCGCTATAGGAAAGATTGTTTTGAGTCCTCCAAAAACTCCGAGAATCAAACTCCAACCCAAGAATACACCTCTGCCAACTAAACCTACTGTATCTACATCTACAACCCGCAAAGCGAGACGATTTCGTCTAACTGTTTCAAATCTAAATCATCGGTTTACACGTGCAAAAAAGGTAACAGAACAAGCTGTAAGACAGCCTATACAATCTATTCGCGACTATTTATTACAAAAGGGAGTTATTCAGGCTAAAAGTAAAGCACCAGAAAAGATGCTAAGATCAATGTACTCGGATTTTATGATATTAAAAGATCCAGCGCTTTAGAAAAGAAACAAATAACAGATGAGTACGCCAGCCGATCTGGATGCCGCATTCAATCAATTAAATGTCTATATACAAAATACATTTTCACTTTTACAGGCACAAACTCCTGTAGTCGCAGGACCAAGAGGCCCGACAGGACCAACTGGACCATCTGGAGGTCCGACAGGTGCAACAGGACCCGCAGGTATTAATGGTGCTACAGGTGTTCAGGGCATTCAGGGTGTTTCAGGCGTCCAAGGTGTTGTTGGTCCCCAGGGTCTGATTGGCGTAACAGGTCTTCAGGGTGTTCAGGGAATTCAAGGAACCCAGGGACCTACAGGACCTAGTGGTGTTACAGGTATTCAAGGATCAACTGGATTAACTGGTGCAACAGGTGTTGGTTCTACGGGTCCAACAGGGTTTACAGGACCTACTGGTGCCTCTGGCATCGTTGGCGCAACAGGATTATTTGGCGCTACAGGCAGTTCAACAACAGGTGCTACAGGGCCTGTAGGTGTGACAGGTCTTACAGGCGCAACAGGTTTAACGGGTGTTACAGGTGCTACAGGTCTAACAGGTGTTACAGGTGCTACAGGTTTAACAGGTGTCACAGGCCCGCAAGGAGTAACTGGAGTTCAAGGAGCAACAGGGCTTCAAGGATCAACAGGACTTCAAGGAGTAACTGGTGCAACAGGACTTCGAGGAGTAACTGGCGTAACAGGTCCATCAGGTGGACCAACGGGTGCCACTGGTTTAGTTGGACCTACAGGAGCATCTGGTATTGCTGTTTTTAACTATAATAGTATTTCAACACAAGATATGTCCCAACTTGTTTCAGATGGTATGGGAGGGTTTAGATATAATACAACCTTCGACATAACTACAATTACAGATGGTCTAACTCTTGTAATTTTAAATTCGGCGTCATCATCACCTCCTACGGACTTTACTTTTATTGCAACAACTCAACCATCAAATAAATCATTTCTTGTTAAGTATTTTAGTGTATCTCGTGGTACTATTAATGTATACGTTACTGATGGCGCCTATCGTCTACCTATTAATGGAGTCGGTTCGGGTCAAGCTTTTCCGCCTGCATTTATTATGCAAACAACTTCTAATTCGAATGGAACTGCAAATACTTATTTATTAATGTTTCATAAGGGTGCTGATGGACCAGGTGGAAGCCCAGATGGAGATACAGCAGCTATTTACTAGTAATGTAGCATCTCAAATTTAACCTAAAACTAGATAGATACTATGCTCTCTCTAGTTTTTGGAACCTTTATGATATTTGCTGTAGCTCAGGATCCTTCACTCACACCAATGGCTTTAACTACGCCTGGCTCAACCAATTTACCATCACCGAATACTTCTGGACTGCCATTTATCTCTACAACTCCTGGAGTCGCTACAGCGCCATCTTTTAGTACAGTTAATATCATAGGTGCAGCAATTGGTGGAACACTACTCACTGCTTCTGTCCTTGGAATCATCATTCGGCTTCGTGTTGTGCAGACACAACTTAATCCGCATAAGTATAAGCATAATAAAAAGTCAAAAATAAAGATAAATTCTACGTATCCAGATATAACATTTTTTAATCCTTCAGAAAATGTCGTACTGCGTATCAATTCGATGAAACGCAGTAAGTTTGAACCGGTCAATGTAAATGCGAATGGTCTTGCAGTAGAAAAAACAGTTGATTACTGAGCAAAATGCTTATCAAAATATTCAAGAGAATTCATAATCGCCGCATCCATATTAAAATAGCGATAATTCGCCAAACGACCCAAAAAATGGACAGATTTCTCTTCTAGAGCAAACTTTCTGTATTTTTCATATAGATTTTGATTCTCAAATGTGGGAACAGGATAATAAGGTTCACCTTTATCTTTTGTAATCTCCTTGACGATTACAGTATCTTGAGATTTCTGATTTAGAAAGTGCTTGTACTCCACAATTCGTGTATATGGAACTTCAGTTCCAGGATAATTAATAATAGAACACGGTTGGTAAAACGGAACATTTTTGTGAATTTCTTTTGTAAACTCAATGCTGCGGTACTCTAAGGGTTGTAAACCCTTGCTGGCGTAAAATCGGTCAATCGGTCCAGTAAAAATAACAGTCTGAAAGGACGCAAGTGGCTGATCAAAGTACTCAAAATAATCTGTGTCAAGTTTTACAGTGATGTTCGGATGATCAATCATTTTCTGTACGAATTTGGTGTAGCCTTTTGAAGGCAGAGCCTGGTACTTATCGTCAAAATAGCGGCAGTCAAAGTTATCTCGTACAGGAATGCGCGCTAAGACAGTCGTATCTAGCTCAGCAGGATACTTTGCCCACTGCTTGAACGTGTAGTTCTTAAAGATCTTTTCATACAATTCGGGGCCTACACGACTCAGTGCGACTTTTTCGGAATTATCGGTACAGTAAAAGACTTCTTGATTCTTTTTGAGCCAGACTTTCATTTCTTCGGATGTCTTAATATTCTGGCCGCAGAGAGTATTGACTGTTGTTATATTCACAGGAATATGTACATAGCGTCCATCAACGAGACCCATAATCTCGTGATCCCAGCGTTCCCATTTACTGAACTGATTCACATAGTTCCAGACACGATCAGAGTTTGTATGGAATACGTGTGCGCCGTATTCGTTCATCAAAATCCCTGTCTCTTTATCGACGTAATCATATACGTTGCCACCGATATGATTGCGTTTATCGATAATTAGGACTTTCTTATTGAGCCGGGTAGCAAATTGCTCGGCGATCGTTACACCCGATAGACCGCATCCAACAACAAGGACCTCATACGTCATCTGGCAATGTATGTTATTTGGCTTTAGGAGTTGCGATTACGGTTGCTACGATTCTTATTGCTACGATTTTTCCGATTGCGCCGGCTGCGACAGCTGCGATTGCGCCGAGTGCGACAGCTGCGACAGCTGCGACCGCCACTCATATTGCGATTGTTATTGTTGTTATTGCTGTTACTTGTACTAAAGCCGTTATTGTTATTGCTGCTACTATTATTTTGATTATACATCTTTCCAATTTCCTCTACTATTGCTGCATCAGCCATAGCTGCGTTGTGAGCAACCTTAACGTCTGCTGCGATCTTTGCATTTGCCTCCGCTTTTGCCGCAGCCTCTGCTTTTCTAGCAGCCTCTGCATCTGCAGCTGCTTTTTTAGCAATATATTCATCTTGCAGTTCTTCAGCTAAATATTTATCCATTGCCGCAGGATTAGACATTCTACTTAGTCCTAATCTTTTTTTTGGATATATCAAGGCGTCTCCTTTGGTGACTTGATATCCATTAGGGCGCCTCCTTTGGTGACTTGATAGAAATCAAGGCGCCTCAATATGGGCTCTCCCTTCTCGTAACTCATAGTAATACTTCTCCAGATCAATGGCGTGAAAGTATCCTACAGATCTCAGATTTGGCCCGTAAATCGGTCGGTCACCCTTCAATTCGCAGACTTCGCGAACAGCAGCTTGTCCATTGGGCCATAACTTAGGGCAGAGTGGACTAGGCTGTTTCAACCATTTCCACTCGTATTGTACAGCTTCCTCTTTTGTCATTCGGTCAATTGATTTATAGAGATCATAACCATAGGCGATCATCGGCTGCCGAATTAAACAGATATTCGCTTGGCCATTGCGTGAAAGCCAAAATAGAGTTGTATTAGATACTGTTAGTTTTGCAAGAATCTTCTCAATCAGATCTTGAGATCTGGGGCCAAATTTACACGTATCGTGTAAAAACAGAAACCACTCATCAGACTTGACGAGCTTAGCATCTATAGACATCTGAGCAGCAATCCAGTTTGCGTACTCGTAAATATTTCGCTTGAGTTTTACAGTTATACAGCCATTTTCTTCCTGTATAGAGTCTTCAGATTCCTTTTGATAGACATAGATAATCTTAGATCTCCAGGCTACTGGAATAGACTCTTGAAGCATATTAAGTGCGACCTCATATCCCTTGATTGTTGGAATAACAAGATACATTTATCTAGATAATGCTTAGACCGGTAGGCATTTTAAACGGGCAGTCTAAATCTTTTTAAATACTGTAGATTAGAATGGAATCAGCATTTCATTATACAAATATATTTTATTTATCAGTACATCATATTTTAGCATTGTATGCACTTTACTTTCTACCATCCATATTTTCATATAGATTGATTCTGGAGGTTGTTCTATCAGCACAATTAATCGGTATGCTAGGAATAACAGCGGGGGCGCATCGTCTTTGGTCGCATAAATCATATGAAGCTGCTTGGCCAGTACGTGCTGTATTTATGTTGGCTAATTCAGCAGCTCATCAGGGTTCTATTTATCAGTGGACAAGAGACCATAGAATGCATCATAAATATACTGATACCGAATTAGACCCTCATTCTATACAATATGGGTTCTGGTATTCTCATATGGGCTGGCTATTCTACAGAAAAAGCAATAAACTTCGTGAAGCTTCACGAACAATCATTATGAATGATATAGAAAATGACTCAATTGTTATGTTTCAACACAGAAATAACTTTTGGTTATCTCATCTTTTTTGTTTTCTTCTTCCAACACTCTATGGAAAGTATATGTGGAATTCGTACTGGATAGGATATTTCTATTTTGGAGTTTTACGTTGGATTTTCCTTCTCCATTCAACCTGGTGTGTAAATAGTGTGGCTCATATCTGGGGTACAACGCCTTATAATCCTAGAATTTCCTCAAAACAGAGTATGATAACTAGTTTAGTTGCTGTAGGTGAAGGATGGCATAATTATCATCATACATATCCTTATGATTATAGAGCAAGTGAATTTAATTGGAATAATGAATGGAATCCAACAACATTATTGTTAGACACATTATCTTCTGTTGGTCTCGTTTGGAATAAAAAAATTGGAAATCCGCAAAATGAGTAGAACTATACATAAAGGAGGTAAAGAAAGATTAGAGTGTTTGTAATTATAAAAATTGAATCAGTCGCTGTCAAGGAAATAGACAATAAGCAATAGACCAAATGCAATCAATTCAACAACTTGAAGCAACTCTTGCTATTCTAGATAAAGAATATAAAGAAAATGCTGAAAAGGCTGCAGACTATAGAGATAAAGTGTCGATTCTCTTTGCAAAATGGAATATCTTACAAGATGAACTTCTTGAACTGAAGAAACAATGTGCAAAAGAAGAGGCTATCTTTACAGTTGAACAAAGTGGAAATCTACGAGCTTCAATTCAACATATTTTAATGACAATTTGCAAAGGAATGAGATATTACTATTCAGACATTAAATTGGAAGAGTTAGACATAAAATATATCATTGATAGTGAATGTGGCAAAGAGATGTGTGACAGATGCTCAGCTGAATTAAAAAGTTGTAGATTTCCAAATTGCAATGAACACATAGAATGTGGTCATTGCAATAAATACAAATTTGATATGAGTTGCAAGTTTTTGGAGGGATGTTATGAGAATGGTTGCTGGGGACGTGAAACCAATTCTCAACTACAATTCTCTATTATAATTACTGTAATAAATGCAGAGGTTCAAACAAAAATTATGGAAATGTTTAAACATGTAAAAGAAGATTTAATACAAAGAGAAAATGAGAAAAATGAAAGAAAACAAAGAGAAAATAAAGAAGTATATGAATTACGAGAACAATTATTACCTTTTATAAAAAAGGCAGATGAAATTATAGAAGAATATACAAAAATTTAAATATCCTCATACATATCCTTATGATTATAGAGCAAGTGAATTTAATTGGAATAATGAATGGAATCCAACTACATTATTATTAGATAGTTTATCATCAGTAGGACTTGTCTGGAATAAAAAGTACGGTAGCCCTATCTAAAACAATAGTTTTACATCTAGTAAGATACCAATGGAAGAAGATCTTACGCAGGATGAACTACTGAATCTATTAAAAAATCCATCTAGTGAAGAAGAAATTAAACAATCCGCTATAGAGATAGAATGGCAAAATGCACAAAAGTACGAGCGCAATTGGTGGGTATACTATACAGGAAATCATCCTGTTGAGATTCACAAAAATAATATTGAAGCTCGTTTTATGATGGTAGATCATGGTCTCCCTGGAAAATCAGTACTTGATATCGGATGCGGCCCGCTTTCTCTTTTACAGCGTATTAAAGTAGGTACCGCGACGGCACTTGATCCGTGTCACTATGGTGATTTAGAAAAGGTATATGAGAAGAATGGAATTCGTAGATTATATAAGAGAGGTGAGGATTTGAGTGAAGCCGATGGTACCTTTGATGAAGCGTGGATTTATAATTGTTTACAGCATGTTCTTAATCCGACTCAGATTCTTGAGAATGCTATGAAGGTAGCCTCTATTGTACGTATCTTTGAATGGATTCATATTGATCCATATGAAGGACACCTTCACAAATTGACACCTGAGCTTTTACGAGGGCCCTTTATGAAAGAGGGGTCTGGGTGGTCAGTATTGTACGAAACTACTGGAAAATTTTTTATAGGTGAAAATGAACAATATTATGTTGCAATCTTCAAGAGGAATGAATTAAAAATTACATCTATTGATCTTTATAATATGTAGGCATAATCCTATCTTTGCGATAGGGCACAGCCCTATCTAAAAGCTATTCTGCTTTGCGATAGGGCACAGCCCTATCTAAAACCAACTCGCACACTACATATCCAGTGATGGAGTCTCTTCCTCCGTATTTGAGATCAATTGATCAGATGCTTACACCGATGGCGACTGCGTCAGTTACTGCTCCTGTTGCAGGAACACCTATGACAACACCTGTAGTTGCGCCTGTAGCTATGCCAACAGCTATACCTGTAGCTGCGCCTGCACAATCAGTAACAAATCCCTCTTTCAGTTTTCAGACCACGCCATTTACGAGCGCAGCAGGACCCATCTCCGTCGCACAACCCTCCAATAACAAGAAACTCCGTTTTCTCCAGGTCAGCACACACGCACACCAGTTCACTGGCTACAGCAAGGTCTCCTATGAGATCATCAAGCAGCTTTCTCTAATCCCGTGGCTCGAAGTGACCCATTTCGGATTTCAGAAGCATCCGCAGATCCCGCCTAATTTCCGTCCCTACCCTTCAAATATTACTGTTCTTGATGCGGCTGAGATGGAGAAGCCGCCGCAGCAAGGATTTGGCTATGCCCATCTGGTGGAGATCATTCGGGCCAAGAAGCCCCACGTTGTGATGATCTACAATGATATGGCAGTTGTTTCACGTTTTCTGGAGGAGATTCGCAAGTCAGGCATTGTGCGGACTTTCAAGGTCTGGATCTACTGCGATCAGGTCTATGATCGCCAGCTCCAGGGAATGATTGATATTCTGAATCGCGATGCGGATCGCGTGTTTGCCTTTACGGACTATTGGAAGAAGCGTCTACGTGAGCAGGGCGTGACACGACCTCTGTCAATTCTAGGTCACGGCTTTGATCCGAAGTTATTCTTTCCGATTCCGCGTGATCTCGCTCGCAAGTCGCTCAAGATGCCCGAGGATGCCTTCGTCATTATGAATCTCAATCGCAACCAGCCGCGCAAGTGTCTGGATATTCTCATTATGGCGTTTGTAGAGCTAGTGACAAAGTACCCTACAAAGCCGATTATCCTACTGTCAATCTCTGACAAGGGTGAAAAGGGTGGCTGGTGGTTGTTTGAAGTCTTTATCAATGAGTTAACGGATCGCGGAGTGCCGATTGAGCAGTTCGGCAATCGTCTGATGATCAGCAACCAGGATATGGCATTCAAAGACGAAGATATTAATGTATTGTATAATATCGCAGATGTTGGAATCAGCACGGCAGAAGGAGAAGGGTGGGGTCTGTGCAATTTTGAGCAGATGGGCGTTGGTGTGCCGCAGGTGGTTCCTGACGTTGGAGGATTCAAGGAGTTCTGCACAATGGAGAACAGTGTAGTTGTCAAGCCAAAGCACAAGCTTTACTTACCGAGTGTCTACTCACCGGTTGGAGGTGTTGCCCGCCGATGCGATCCGCACGATATCTGTATGGCTCTCGAGGAGTACGTCAATGACAGCGAAAAAAAGAAGCGCCACGGTGCCAAGGCGAAGGAGACTGTTCTAGGGTACACGTGGGAGAAGGTGACAAAGGAGTTTATTGGAAAGCTGGAGGAGGAGCTGAAGGAGCTGTAGATGTTGTAATAAAATCAGGTTCAGGACGCCGAGTATAGATAAGAAGGCCTTTTTCCTTCTTGGCCGTTAAATAATAGTTGCGATAACATTCAATGGGATCGCTACTATTCTTATACTTGTCATCCATTGCGATTGCGAAGGGGGTTAGACCAATAGCAGGCAGAGCTGGAGGATTCGCCTTGAGCCACTTGACGTGTTCAAGACAGGCGTGAGGCTTTGGCTTTTGCCAGCGATATGTGTACTCATCACCGAGAGCAATGCCGAGATCGCAGGCAAAGTGGTAGTTTTCAAGAGATGTACGAATCCAGATCGTACAGGGGTGCTTCAGATGCGCATACTTATATCCACGGGCTTCTGAATTAATCTTCTTTGGACTTGTTTCCAAACTTGATGGCAAAGTCAAAGGCCCGAGTTGCTTCTTGGTTTTTGTAAGGAGATCAGGATAGACCGCAGTCCAGTGGGCAGTATAGAGCATCTGACACGTCTCAAGAATCATTTTAATAACGTGCTTGTCGCAGTGGGCTTGCGCGGCTTTGATAGGATCAGTCGAAAGAATGAATAGATTCATTCGTTTAACTGGGTCTAGTTGTGGTTGCTGACTACGATATAAACGCAAGCATCAATTTTTTCGCGCACAACGGCTAAACCATTTTCGTGCTCTAGCAGACCTCGTCTTGGCTTTTCGCACAAGATCCGCGTCGGGACCATAGTGAGTTTTACCACACACTAACAAAGACGAAACTCGCGCATAGCCCCACTGCTGTTGAGTGGCACCAGGACGGTGACCTGTGCGCCACGCGGCGAGACCACGGTCATAGGATTCCTGTAGAAGATCTTGCGGTACACCCGTTGCTTCGGCTCGCTCTTTAATTGACTTTGCATCTGGAAAAAGACGATTCCACTGCTCGGTATATCCAGATTTACGTGTTTTTACGCCCCGATCTGTCTTGAATCCGACATAGGCCTTAGGGTCCTTTGAGTTGAGAGCGCCGAATTTAAGAATCTCCTTCTTTCGCTGAGTCTTCTTTTTATTGGAGAGACCCTTGTAATACTTTTTGGGCCATAGCTTCCTGGTCCTCATCTACTACTTAGACACTTTTAAACCTCTGTTTTTGCTAGATGTCATTGGCCTTTACACGCAGAAATAAGAGACAGAATGGAGGCTCACCTCAGACGGGAGGCGATTGTAGTGCGTGTTCTCTGCCTCCGCCTCCTCAGATGGGTGGTGGTTGCCCGTGCAAGTCGTGGTTTAAGGGGGGCTATAGAGCAACAGCAAAGAATCGCAAGTATCTGAAACTGTATAAGCAAGGCAAATCCATCGGCTTTACAATGTTAGCATCTCTCAAGGCCAAGGGACTTATACCGAGAACCTCACGGAAAAACAAGGGTAAAAAGGTACTTGGACCCAAGTATAAGTAATCAGTACTATGGACACAAACTCAAAAGCAAAAACACGCAAGGTAGCTCTCCGATCAAAAGTAATGACACGCCGCCGTCTGATACAAGGAGGTGGTATTGTAAAACTCAATACCGATGCGGTCACAGCGATCCTCCAGCCGATCTACAATACTCTGCCATCCACCAAGGCAAACGGTGATCATAATCTGACTTACGGTGAAATTGAGTGGTCTACACTCAAATATATCGTTGAATTATCAAGTAAGCAGCAATTTACTGGAAATACCCCGGGTAAATTCTACGATCTCGGATGCGGTCGCGGCCGCGCTGTTCTCTATGCGGCTCTCTCAGGTCCGTTTGATCAATCAGTCGGTATTGAGATTCTGCCTGAACGCATAGCTCTGGCTCAACAAGCTTTACTAAAGCTCAAGCAGTCAATACCGACTGCAGGAGCCAAGGTGAAACTTCTGGAGACATCCTTTCTGAATCCCGCGTTAAAATACAAGGACGCACGAGCTGTATTCTTCAGTAATCTCTGTATTGATGATCAAACATCAATGGCCTTATTCAATAAACTCAATGCAGAAATGCAAAAGGGATCTCTTCTCTTTTGCTCAAAGGCCCCTTCCACCAAGCTTGTTTCCTTTGAACTTCTTTCAGTTGAACGAATGCCGATGACTTGGACACCCAGTTCAGAGTTTCACGTCTTTCGTCACCTATAAAAAACACAAGCACGAGGTAATGGCTACGCTCTCCGTAGGACAACAACCAGAAAAACCTATTGTTAGAACGCGATTTGGATATGAGGCAAAAGAGTGCGTACGGGCACTACACGATGTCTTATCTCAAACGGGCGCTGCTGCAACAGGAAAAGCCCTTCACTACAGCGCAGACTTACTCTGTAGCGGTGGGTTTGAGATTTGGATCCGACTTTTCTGGACTTTCATTTTTCAGAATATCCATTTGACAAGTCTCCGGGTCTTTGTGTATCTCCAACAACGCACTCAGGATTTAGAAGAGCGTGTGAAGAAGTTGGATATGGAAGAACTTTACAAGGATCCGGAATTTCAGCAGAGGGCGGCTGAAGTTGTTCTTATTCTTCAAACGATTCCACGGCAGAGTAAACTTGTTTGGCCGAAAGTTCCGGTGGAGACGCACGATTCAATTTGGATTCAGAGTGTCTCGGCGCCGAAAGAATCGGAGGCGGTCCGAAAAGTCTGGGCGGCCCAACACGATCAACCGATTTTGAGATTTGTAGGGAATCAGATTTTGATGGCGTGTGAAGAAGCCAATGTGGAGAGAGCTCTTTTTTGGTTACGGTGGGTTTTGGATGAAGATAAGCGTCTCCGGAAAATGAATAATGGATTTACAATGACAACGAACCGGAGAGGAAGTCAGGGATCTGGAAAGATTGATAAGGCTGAGATTGGATATTACATTGCGGCGATTTGTGCGGAGGCATACAAGGATTTGGCGCGCCGGGGTCTGATTCGGATGCACGAGGAATTTCAGGCACTGCTTGATCTCTGGAAGGGAAAGCAGGGTCGTCTGAGTATGCGACAACGTCAAGAGTGCTTGGCAATAATGATTCTGGCTCTTGCTGAAGTGCCGAGATGGAAAGTGCCTGCTGCGCAGCCTTTAGTCAAAGACCCGACGGTAATTAGCCGAGCTGTACAGCAGTCGGTACGTTTCTTTCAGGAAGTGCTAGTCAAACCGCAGGTTCAACCGATTGTTCCGAAGGATATTGCGGGTGCGGCAAAACGAAAGAAGATATCATTGACGGGAAAGCCTACTAGCACAGAAGATCAGATGAGGTTGATGGATGAGATGGTTATGGCGTTTATTGATAGATAAACGAGTAGGTGATGGCTTTCATCGATAGATGAATACGATTGATGAAAGCAAAAATTGAAATGCCTCAACTGCTACTTACACGTATACCCTATATACGAATAAGATGCAGTCTCTTGTTCAGAAGTTGATTGCCGCAAATGAGGCGTACCGTAACGGAGCTAATCTTCTGATGACGGATGATGAGTACGACGAGGGCATTGAGATGCTGGCTCGTGTTGATCCGAATCACCCTCTGCTCTTTCAGGTTGGTGCGACTGTTGGTCAGGATCAGGCTGGTAAGGCAACCAAGCTTCCGCACCGAATGGCATCTCTGGATAAGGCCAAGGTTCAGGAGGATCTTGCAAAGTTTATCAAGAGGCAACCCGAAGCAGGAACTCAGGGGTTTGTTCTGAGTGAGAAGCTTGATGGCATCTCCGGCCTCTGGAGTCCTAAGAAGGGAAAGCTCTATCTTCGTGGAAATGGAATTGTTGGAGTGGACGTTAGCAATTATTTGCCGCATCTCCAGCTCTTTACAGTAAAGAAGCCGACTACTGAAGAAATCCCAGAGGATGTCTGGATTCGTGGTGAACTGATTCTTCCAAAGTCAAAGATTCCTCCGGGGCGTCTGGGGCGATCCATCACAAATGGCATCTTTCACCACGATGTTCCTGATCCGAAGGAGGCAGGTAATGTCCGTTTCGTAGCCTACGAGATCATCGGAATGGCAGGCAGCATTACGGCTCAGCAGCAAATGGCCTGGATTCAAAATTGGAATTTGTACTATCCTTGGTATCAGGTTGTGGCTGCTTCGCTGCCGACGGCTGCTGATCTTACACAGATTTTGGAGACTCGCTTGGCTGCGTCAGAGTATGATATGGATGGCATTGTCATTCGGACCAAGCAGCCAGCAAAGCTAGCAGTCAAGGGAAATCCGACGGAGTGTATTGCGTGGAAGCCGCCGCGTGGAGAGACAAAGCTAACGAAAGTCATCCGAGTAGAGTGGAATGCAAGCGCAAATGGACGCCTTGTTCCGCGTGTGGAGATTTCGCCGGTGGCTCTGGGTGGTAGTACAATCACCTATGTTACGGGCACTCATGCGCGGCGCATTCTCGATTGGAAGGTGGGTCCGGATGCGATGGTTGTGATTCGCAAGGGTGGTGATGTTATTCCGGTGCTTGATTCTGTTCAGACTCCAAGCCCACTTGAACAATCTCAGATCTTCCCATCGGCAGATTCGTACGAGTGGGATGGGCCTGCTGAGACCGCAGTAAACATCAAGCAGAAGACCGCAGATAAGACAACGCAGGCAGCACAGCTTCTGAAGATGGTGACGAAGCTTGAGTGGGATAATGTGGGTCCGTCACAGCTGAAGGCTCTGGTGGAGGCAGGATATGCCACGGTACCGCAGATTCGTAAGGTATCTGAGGCAGATTTGAAGAAGCTGCTGGGTCCGACAAAGGGAGCACACTTCTACAAGCTTATTCAGACAGATGGATGGCTCAACAAGAATGAGATTACACTCTTTCTTGCTAGTCCAATTGGACGTGGAGGTATTGGATCAACGAAGCTGGAGAGTCTAGCTGCGATTCAGCCAGATGTGACTCTTTGGTCGAAGGCGGGAATCTTTATGAGCGTCAAGGGATGGTCGCCAGATTCACTCAAGGAGTTTCAGGTGATTTGGGCTGAGTATGAGACATTTAGGAAGACGGAGTGGGCCTTTCTCAAGTATCCACAGGTTGCTGCGACAGCAGCGCAAGCCCAGTCACAGACACAGATTCCTATCATCGGATCAGTTGTCTTCAGTGGTTTCCGTGATGCCAAGCTCGAAGAGAATCTGATTGCCAAGGGATACAAGGTATCAGATACGGTCAAGGCAGACACAAAGGCTGTTCTGATCGCCGATAAGGAGAACCCTGAGGTCTATACGTCAACAAAGGTTGAGAAGGCCAAGAACCTCTCCGGTTGCCGTATTCTGCGAAAGAGCGATTGGACATTGCTGTAGAAAATCAGCACACAACGGTAGAGGTCATTGAGAACAATGGGAGCCATACAATCAATAGTACAATATAAAATTCCAGATCTTTACTGGCAATGGGGAATACTTATTTTTCTTATTCTTTTAATGACTACGTATGGTGGATTTTCTTTTTGGTTTTACCAAAAGTATTCAATGTTCACAGAAACTCCCAATAGTATTGCGACATTATTGTCTGTTCGTAGAAATGCGCTAGGTAGTATACAACCGGCTAGTTTTGTTTCGGTAACTGCAAATCTAGCAACTGGAGGCCTTGTACCTTGGTCTTCAATAAATGAAAAATATCAAGCTCTTCATAATTGGCGCCCTTTGACAGTTCGCCTTGTAGGATATCTAGGTGGATCAAATGGTCTTGAAAATGGAGTGTTTGATATGAATTTTGGTGTAAGATCTGCTCTAAACCTTGGGACTCGTTGCTTCTTATTTGATATAGATTATCTTGAAGTAGCACCGTGTAGGCCTCTTTTGCTTTACAGAGATAAAACTGCTTATAAGAGATCATTGAATAGCGGATCTATTTTGGATGGAATGACCGCGCTCTCAAATAATGCATTTACAAATAATAGGGATCCAATTCTAATCATTTTATATTTACATAGGATACCGCCAGGAAATAAACAGCAAGAAAGATTCTTTTTAAATTTAGCAAAGTCATTAAATCCATTAGCAGATAATCAGAATCATCTTGGAGAAACGAGCCTGGGTAATTTTCGTAATTGTGGAAAGGAAGATACGCTTTTTATAACACCGATAACAACCTATGCAAATAAATTCATTGTATGCGTTAACTACGATACGTCACAGTTAAAGGCTACTACAAATCCAGCAGATAATCTTCATTACTGGAACCATGCTCGGATCTATCAAGATCCTCAAGGAATAGATAAGACATTAGGATCTGTGACTCCATCTGTAGCAACTGGTCGTTCCGCACATATTAAAGTTGCATCAACCGATCAGATTCTTAATATAGCAGAAGCGGCTCAAGCAACCTATGCTGTCTCGTGTTCATCTGTATTTACAATATCACTTGCACCTCCTGAATATGACTACACGAATGCAAAAATGGAAACGCTACTCAATAAATTAGGTGTTCAATGTGTACCCCTTGATGTTCTAAGTCTTGGAATAAATCCAAATTACGCTGCTGCGAAAGATGAGATTCTTAGAAATAAACCTACACCTACACGGGTTGAGTTATCAACGGATAACAGTACGTCAAAGAAGGATCCATTATCCTACTGGTATTATGCACCGTGGTCATTTAAGAATATTGCTAATTATGTATAGTGATACTAGTAAGAACTAATGAAGTATAGTCAAGTACTTTTACTACTTCTTTTAATCGCAATAGGTGCACTAGTTATTAAGTCATCACGTGATGGCTTTGCTGATCCTATACCTGGGTATATCATTCCGAAGCCGGTTGTTCCCAAAAAACCATCGGCTGCCACCAACTCAAATGGAGGTCTTTTAGTCATTGGTAAATAATGCGATACTACGATAGAGGCTATCCGATGCCAGATAAGATAATAAAACAATTAGATAATCTTGTAGATAAAGCAAAGGCAAAGCTTAATCTAGAAGTAGCACAAAACCCGGCACTCCAAAAGGCTATTAACGTAGTTGAGCTTTTCTTAAGACGGAAAGGACGATGTTGCTATGGTGGCCAGGCCATTAATGCGCATCTGAATGAGAAAGACAAGTTCTATGATCCGAATGTGAGCTTGCCTGACTATGATTTCTTTACGCCCGATGCTAAATCGGATATGGATGAAATCGTGGATGATCTGAAGAAGGCAGGGTTTACAGAAATCTCAAAGCGTATTGGTATTCACGAAGGCACATCTAAAATCTACGTGAATTTTGCGGCGGTTGCAGATATTACACAGTTAATTCCTGAATTCTATGAACAGATTTCAAGCAAGTCAAATGTATTTGATGGCATTCACTACATAGATCCTATTTTTCTGCGTATGTTGATGTATCTGGAGATCAGTAGACCACGTGGACAAGTGGAGCGGTGGACTAAAGTCTTTGAGCGTCTACAGTTACTTCAAAAGGCGCATCCTATACCGAAATGTAAAATATCAAATTCACCTATTATTGAAGATGAAAACTCTGCAAATGCGCGTGCTTATTTGGTGAAGTATATGATCTCAAATCGGCGAGTGTTTATGGGCGCTGACATTCACGAGATCTATTCACAAAGTGGCCTAGGAAAATCTGCAGGATCCCGGACGCACTTCCTACTCAAAGGTACAGCACCGGTTGTTTTCTTAAGTCCTGATGCTGAAGATGATGCGGATAAGATTACAGCTGCGATGAACGTTAAAAAGGTCAGTATTGTCGGCTATCAGAACTTACTACCACCGATGGTCGCCTTGTACAAAGGTGATCACATTATCTGTTTAATTGTTCAGCAGGAGGCTTGTCATTCACACATTGTGCTGCCTTTAACAAAGCACCGGCAATTGCGTATAGCGTCAATTGATACATTATTGACATTTTTGATTAGTTTATACTATCGTGAGGACTCTCTGCTAATGACTAAGGAAGCGCTTTTGTGCTGGATTCGCGAATATATCGATATTTCGGATCGCTATAGAAATCATCCGACTAAGTTGTTTCCTTCATTTTCATTGGACTGTACTGGATATCAGACAACTTTTGCGTCCTTGCTGAGGGCAAAGGCCGCGCGAATTGAAGCAGAGCGTCAAAAAGTCAGTAGTGGTGTACGTGTAACAAGGAGAAAAGTTGTTACACGGAACTCCGTAAAGCGTAGCAACTCCGTGAAGCGTAGAGCAGTCACAAAACGTAAACAGATGTAATTAGACCAACGGGCATTTGAAATCAGCGGTTTAAACTTAATAGATGATAGATGGCAAATGCCAACGGACCAAGTGTATCACAAACAGAAGATCCATCTTTTATTGAATTAGTTTTACGGTATTTACCTGGCGAACTAAGACGTTCTGTTGAAGAAGTATCTGATGCTGTAACTCCAGCAACCATTGCTAGAAATAATGTATTACTCTCACGGCGTTTTACTGAGTTGGGGCAACTCCGAGAGTACATTATTGGATTATTTACAAAAGCTGTTGATACAGCAATTAATGAGGCCGTTGAAAAGGCTACGGGTGCGAGTACATCGAGTGCTTCAGGAGCTCCGTCACGGTCGGTTTCTAGTTTTGTTGCGAATGCTTCACCTGCTTCAAGGCAGGCTTCAGCGGCTTCAGCCGCTTCAGCGGCTTCAGCAGCTTCAGCGGCTTCAGCAGCTTCAGGATCTACACCGTATTCACCTGCTGGGTTTCTTAATGGTGGCACACGAAGACGTCGAAAGAGATACAGTCGATCTCACAAGAAGCGAAATTAACTCTTAGCACTTGACATAGAAAATACAAGTGCAGCAGCACGATTATCCCCTCCTTTATATTCAGTATACGATTTCTTAGGACCGTTATCTTGTTGCCACGGAAAAAGAGTTCCATCCTTCATCTTTTTCTCATTAATTTCATAAGCTGCTAGTTTTGTAAAAATAGAATTGGTTGATTTGAGTACTGACTGAACATCTGGATTCTGAAAGAGTGCTGTAACTCGTGTAATTTGAGAATCAAGATCAGGTACTGAACAGGATGCTGCTTCCAACTCAAGTTCTTTCTGTTTCTTAAGTTTTAAAGCATTTGCGGAACACGTTTTGCCTTCAAATCCTTCAATCTTTTTCATATCTTCTGCGCTAGGTGCTGTTGTGGGTGGATTCATTCCTCCATCAATAGCACCCTGTAATTGATTAAGTGTATCGGCATAGAGTTTAACTTCAAGAGAAATACGGCTCGCAATATCATCCGGAATCTCTAGCAGTGCTTCTGTAGCTGCTGCTTTATCTGCGTCAGACTTGTAAGTAGGTAATTGATAGATTGAGCAAGGGAGAACTTCTTTACCTTTGAGAGCTGTTTTCAGAGTTTGTTTAACTTGCTTGTCAGCGTCATCTGAAGATAGGTTATTCATTTGTTGTAGAATAGTTTTGAGTCTAGCTTGCATTGTATTTGATAGATCACAGTAGGGTTTCATTTGTGTTGCGATACTTTTCTGTAGATTCGTGTAACGACCGCCTATAGATTTATCTTCAAAACCCTCTTTTTTACTGGTAGCACGTATCTTTTTTGATAACCAGGTAAGAAGAATTCCGAGAAAGGATACGGCAATGGCAGCGCCAAGTGTAATAAGTATAGTATCCATACTTCTTATTTGTATATAAGAATATAATTATTGTAGATGCCAAGCCTAGGTGGTACTCTTTCATCAGGGTATACAAACTCTCTTAATGACCAGGCAATCTATTGCGGTATTCCTTCACAGGCAGCGAGAGCCCAAAGTGATCAATGCTGTAAACCAACGTCCGGCCAAGCAATTCAACCTGCGCAATTGTCTTCTACCTATTTACAGAATAAGGGTTGCACAGTACAACCAACACCGGCACAATTTGCTTTATATCCGAAAGTGGCAATTAGTCAATCAAGTTATACTCAAAGGGTGCTAACAAATAATTGTGCTACATTACCTGATCCGACGAGTCGGTTTCCTCAGCGGTTTGTTCCGCCGCCGTGTGTACAGCAAGCTCTTCCAGTGGAGGCATTTCTTGCTGGAAGGTCTTTACCGAGTAGGGCGTGTTTATTTGCGATTCCTTATGGAAATTAGATTTTTTCTTAGTTGTAGGTAGAAGAATGACCCTTAGAAATATTGATGCGTCTCAGATCGCCTTAAAGAATCGTCAGAAGGCCCTCTATGCGTGGAAGGCGGGTAACAATGCGTTAGTCCTTCTGGGAAGATCTGTTCTTGAGGAGCAGCCTGGCAACCAGGGACAGAGTTTATCGGTTGTTATTGACCGTCAGCAGGGTCAGTGCAAGTGTAACACTGACGCGTCAGCAAACCCTTACGAGTTTAACGGCTTGAGTGTGTGCGGATGCGGCAATTAATTAGCGTAATAGTAAAAAAATTGATTATTTGCGTGGCAAATCTAATTTGCACAACAAATGATCTATAGTTCTACTTCCGAAAGTGTACTTGAGAATCAAATTAGGGCAATCAAGTCAATGAAATATCTTGATGTCTTTGAGCAGTCAGATCTTGATAAACAGACGTGTTGGTGTATTACCTTTGGTGTCATTATTGGTCTTCTCTTTCTAAAGGCGTGCTTGTCATAGTATAATCTTAGTTAGTAAGATTGTATCATAACAAAAAATGTTTTTTGAAGGTCCTACCAGGGATCGAACCTGGGTTAAGAGGTATCTGATAACAATCAAAGCCTCCTGTCCTGACCACTAGACTATAGGACCGCGACCTCCGAAGAGGTATGCCTCCATTGGGAATCGAACCCAAGACCTACCGCTACTATGTAGTATTTACAATACATTACAAAGCGGGTGCTCTACCCCTGAGCTATAAAGGCTGTTATGCCGTTAGGCGATTGTTTGCATAAAGCAGGATTCGAACCTGCGAGGAGTAAACCAACGGATCTTGAGACCGTCTCCTTAACCGCTCGGACATTTATGCTTGATTTATTTGCGCTAATCGTAGCGCTGTTAGACTTCAGGATTCTGTCAAGGAATGAATTATAGTAGTTGCTGTGAGAATCCTTAGACCGCTGGGCATTTGAAATGCCCATTGGTCTAGTGGTATGTTTGAAAGAGGTTACCAACTCTCTGAAGCTCCAGGTGGGGATTGAACCCACGATCTTCCGCTTAGAAGGCGGACGCGATATCCACTTCGCTACTGGAGCGGGCAAGTATGCTAACAGGTAAATGGGCGTTCAATTTTAGGTGGAGTTTTTTTAGAGTCTGTTTTTGTAAAAAAATATTAGGGTATACCGATTGCGGGGCTCGAACCCGCGGCTACGGGCTTAAAAGGCCCGTGCTCTACCGACTGAGCTAAACCGGTAATAATAGTGATTTCTCCTCCACCAGGTTCTTTTTGAATAGAAGAACCAAACTATAAGTACGCCTAGCGGGAATCGGACCCGCGTATCAGCATTGGAAGTGCTGCATTCTACCACTGAATTATAAGCGTTTTTGTAATCAGGATCCAAATAATTACTTATGATAAGCAGGTTATTGCTGTGTAGATCCTTTGGTAGTCGTGATGATCACCAGGTGCTTTTTGCAAAGAAGTACCAAACTCGATTCCGATACCGGGAGTCGAACCCGGGTCAAGGCTGTGAAAGAGCCCTATCCTAACCGCTAGACTATATCGGATAAATGATCATTTTGAAGAGATGATCAACTCTTATTACAGGCTGTGGGGATTGAACCCACGCGGATTGCTCCAGCAGATCTTAAGCCTGCCTCCTTAACCACTCGGACAAACCTGTAGAATTTATTTGTGTTATGTTATTTTATTTTCAGGATTCAATTGAAGTATAGTATCAATAGCTGTGTGAATCCTTTGGCTATACTATGACTGTTGTTGCTGTGACTAGGCTGACTCTTTTATTTTCTTTTGTTGCGTTAGCTTTATATAGTCACTTGAAACTTCACCCCCTTACGCCTTAGCACCTGTAACGACCTTCTTCTTGACAATCGTCTTCTTGGGTAGCGCTACAGGTCCATTGTCCTCCGCAGGAGCAGCGACAACTGCCTGAGCCTGAGGAACAGGAGCAGGCTGCGAGGAGCCGAGAACATCAGACTCATCAAGTTCCTCCTCATCATCCTCCTCAAATGCCGCAGCGAAGCCAGATGACTTGGCTACAGGTGTAACCGTATTAGAACGGGCTACAGGGGCAGATGAGGCAGAACGACCAGCCGCAACAGGCGCGCTAGATCCATCCTCATCGATGAAGCCATAGCCACGGCCAAGATCAGGCGTGCTGTCGATGCGCATCTGCTTGGCCTTCCAGGAGAGACCGCAGCCGACACTGCTGATCCACACACCCGTGCACTCAATCAGGAGAGTAGCCTGAGTCTTGCGCGGGATGACATCCTTGAGAGGAATATCCTTGGTGTTGATCTGCTTCTTGTCAGTGTCATAGAAGGCAGTCTCGAACGCACCATCCTTGCTCTTGCGGAGGTTGACCTTTACCGTAGGCGGATACGGCTTGCGGTTACCATTCTCATCCTCGCTGAACTTGACCGACGGCTTGTAAAGCTTCATCTGCTTGAGGATCTGCTGAGTCATACCAGGCTTACGGAGCCAGTTCTTCTCAACACACTCACCCATTACGCGAGCGTCCATTGACTCAAGAGCTGTGAAGATCGCCTTGACCTTCGGGACCGTATCATAGTCACGAAGAGAGACATTGACACTGTACTTGACAGGGCCAAACTTGTCATCCTCATTGAGACCGTAGGGAAGATCGAGGCTGCCGACCTGCATCATCAGAGGACGACCATCGTACTTCACATCAACGGACTTAGCACCACTCGTAAGAGACTTGATCTCACCGAACGTAAGCAGAGACGCATCAAACTGGGCGGGAAGAACACTCATTTGTTGTTATACTTTTTTTTGAGGGGGGTGAGCCATTCAATTTTTGACGCGGCTTTTAGGCGAGGTTGATTTTAGGCGAGGTTGATTCAAAAAACCAAAATGGGCCAGTAAGATAGAATGGACCAATCCCAGTATATGCGTTTGAAGAATGAAGCATCTCAGATTTACTTATCAAGAACTAAAACAGTTGATTCGTCTTTACTGACCTTTCAGAGAAATCTGAAGGCTGCATATGCTGGATCATCATCTGTTATCCCCCCTGTCGTATTGGGCACTTTTACATTTGATAGTAATTCAGTTCCTTCGGATCAAGGATCATATCCTTATTATAGCCAGCCTACGCGTGGATTTGCCAATCCTCCAAATCAGACACAGGGACTACAGGCATTCCGGACTGCGGGAGGATATGCGTGTAATTCTCAAGATTATACGACGGGCAGTCCTGGCATCACGTTGCTGAATTGCTCGACGGTGAATACGATTCTTACTGGCTACAACAATAATACGTCGGCACCTTCACTGGTCTGTAAGGTTGCTGATCCGAATGCACATTTCTTTCCTGCAAAGGATAGGTGTACAGATAGTTGCGCGAACAATACGCAGCCGTTTCCGAGTGGATAATCTATTTCCTAAAGTAGAGATGAACAAACCGCAAAGTCTTATTGATATGGAGGAGGACTTTAATCAGGCAATGGCAGATGAAGGTATAACATTAGAGGCTGATATATATAAGAAGGGAAGTGAAGAATTACAAATGCTCTATGAACAACTAGAGATTAAGCGTGCAGATTTCAAGAAGGGCTGGGTAATACGTGGAGGTCGTAGAATGCGTCGTAGAACACAAAGACGTAAATCAATTCGTCGTAAGTCAAGACATATGAGACATCGTAAGTAACACTTTTTAAATCTTTCAGAGAAAGAATAAAAAAGAGATACGGTCAAAGTCGGAATTGAACCGACGACCTTGCGGTGAGTGTTGTAACAGGTAAGTGTTATTAACAGCCACACGCTCTAACCAACTGAGCTATTCGACCCGTCTGTAACTACCGTTACAGGCGGGACTCATAGCAAGCGTCGCGAGCTATTCGACCCGTCTGGGATTATCATCCAAGGCGGGACTCATAGCAAAAATGAATCTTCGGAACCGGAATTGAACCAGTGACCTAGGGAGATTTACACTTAGTACAAAATACTACAATCCCTCGCTCTGCCAATTGAGCTATCCGAAGTGATTTATAATTAAAAATTTAAGTACTAATAAAAATTGGAGTATTCTTTTTTCTTTTCTTTTAGTTTTAATATGTCTTTTTTTTCTTTTAGTTTTGGTTACTCTATTGTGTAATTATATTTACGCAGTGGCAACCGCAGGCGTCGCCTTGAGGTAGTGACGGTTGAGGTAGCGCTGGAGGTTGAAGTACGTGAGAACCTCGCCATCCTTCACGCCGAGGAGGCCAGTGAGCTTGGCATCCGGCGTGATGTTGTGCTTGTTCTTGAGGTTGTGCTCCTTAACGTAGGTCGTGATGGCCTTCGTGACGTTGGAGCGGCTCTCCTTGGAGCCCTTGGACACACCGAGGAAGCCGCAGAGATCATCGGAGAGCGGCGTAGGGAGCTCGAAGATGGAAGGCTTGCGCGGCTTGACCTCCTCACCCTCAACAGGCACCTTCTTTGAGCGACGGCGGCGCTTGTCAGCCTCCTTCTGAAGACGGGCAACACGCTTCTCGAGGCGCTTGAGCTCGGCGACAAGCGCACCGACCGTCTCGCGGACAGTGTTGGCCTGGACAAGCATCGCCTTGACGTCATCCTGAACGGAGACCATCGGGGCAGCCTCACCATCGACCGCCGCGGCTACACTGGCCGCAGGGGCCACAACGGCAGGAGCAGCGACCGTCGCAGCGACAGTCACAGCCGCCTTGGAGGCCTTGGCTGACGGAGCCGGGCTCGGCGCAGCAGCAACCGGAGCAGGCGCGGCGGCAGTGGGGGCCGCGGCCTTGGCAGCCTTCGTGGCCTTGGCAGGCGTGGCCGCGGGTGCAGCCACAACCGGTACGACAACAGCCTCAACGGCCTTCGCAACCTTCTTTGACACAACCTTCGCGGCAGAGGGGACAGAGGCAGACATTATACCTGAAGCCGTGGTATTACTCATAGCAAGAATACGCACATTATCCAAGCATAACCATTCAATTTTGGGTCAAAGTCTTTAGCACCCCCGCCGTTTTTTATTGCCGGTCGACTTTTTTTTTGAAGTCCCGTCGCTGAATGATGGCTTATAAATCCCTTAAGGTAGAGTTGCTAATTGCCCTCCTAAAGAACCTTTCCGCGCGGCCAGCAGAAGGAGAGCCCACCATGACATCTGTTGTTAAAGCGCAATGCGCTAATGTTAAAAGTCGCAAGTTTCCTCAAGTACGTTGCCCCTATCCCGCCACTAAAGATGAATTCTGCTGCCGGCATTGGAAGAAACCGCGCCGGTTTATTGTCAATAAGCCTAATCATCTTGTAACAAGATCAATGGATTCCGCAATTAAGCGGATTCAGAATTGGTGGAAACGGTATCAGGGTAACGTACTTCGTAAACAGAGATCTCTTGTCTTTTTTGCGAGAGATCTTTGTAATAATGATAGGGAACTTGCGACTTTTGAACCTCTCTCTTCCATCCCCAGAGATTACTTCATTGTCTTTCAAGACAAGGGAACTGATCGTTACTGGGGATTTGATATACGAAGCCTCGTAAATCAATACGAACAATGCGGTAAACTTGAAAATCCTTATACAAAAGAATTAGTTAGTGCGGAAGGTTTAGAGCAATTTCATTTGCGTGTGGATATCTTACGGAAATTAAAAAAGCCTCTACATTTTGAGGAAATCAGTGGACTCACTGCAGAGCAGAGTTGGAATCTGCGCGTATTAGATGTCTGCTTACGCTTGGATATGCTGGGTTACAGAATTGCTACTCAGTGGTTCTCAGATCTGACGGCTCCAGAGAATCAAAAATTATATATCAATCTACATTCATTATGGAATTCAAATCTAGATTTACCTGTAGAATTAAAAAATAGAATTGTACCTAATCATAATGAGACGCTTACACGGCTTTTCAAGTTGCCGCCCCATAAGATTATGTTCAAGACTGAACTAAATAGTTTGAGACGGATGAATCTAAATTTAATTGAGCGCTTAATCTCAAGTGCTGACTCGCAATCAGATAAAGTTATTGGAGCGATGTATACTGTAATTGGTATTAGTACTGTTTCGAAGGAGTGCAGACGGGCGTATCCTTGGTTGAGCGAAGCGACAGCGTAGACCGCCGTTCAATCCACCGTGCCTTTGAATCCTCCTTCAGAATCTTCAGACGACTAAAAGACTCCTCATCAACAATCAGATCCCCACAAAACTTCTCTAAAATATGATGCATTGAGCCATACTGTTTCATACGATGAATTGCCGACTCAAAGGACATAGGTACAAGTCCTTTCAGGTGACAACGATCCCAGCCAGCCAGGAAACACGAATCTTGTAAACAACCCAAACTAATTTTCCAATTTGCGCAGATATCCTCAATACAGATTTCTTCTAGTAGCCACTGCTTCTTAACTGAAAGAATTCGCCAGATCCGAGGACACCCCATCGCAAAGAGATCTGAATCAAGAGTAACAACAACATCAATTTCCTTACTGTGCTCTAACTGAATTAGAATATCATCGGCTTCTCCTTCAGCAACAATATTCTTAATTGTAGGACCTAGCTGCTCCTTAATCTCTCGCTTATGCGCAGAGGTAAGGTGCCACCCTTGCCACTCAAGTGAGCCAATGGCCTTCTTCAGATGCCGAATATCTTGTTCAGTCAATTCAGACTGATACATTTCCAAATACTTTTCAAGATCTTTCTTTGTACTGATTGCTGATTCGCGAGTGGATCGCCGCTGACCAATAACATCTTTCTTATCATCGGGAGCAGTTCCATCCCAGACGCACGTTAACACGTGGCCCTTTTGCGACCACGATACAAGCAAATGAATTAAATCGTGTAACTGAGCTCGGTATGTGTAGATTAAACTAAACATATCGATACCAATTTTCAATGGTTTAATCTCGGGATCAAGAGGATCTATTCTGTGAAATAAATCACGAAAGAGTGTCCATACACCACGAATGCCCATACAGTACGTTTTATGATATACACTAGTGTATCTATGATACTCAATTTTTAGACCTATACAATTTCAGGAGATACGAATCGTAGTGATCGTTCTACGTTACCTAGCGAGGCTGCCTTGGGTTGTATAAATCCTCTTGAAATTAAATACTCGTACTTTCCTGTAATGTACCGCCACGCATAGTCACGCTGATCCTTAACACCATATTCACGTCGTAAGATATCCACTTGAACCTCTATCCACTTCTGCTGGATAGACCACAGTGACGCGAAGCGTCGCACGCTGCCTTTACTGACTAGCGCACAGATATACAGTTCTGTCCACGCTTCTGTAGCCGCTTCTAACTGCTCTACAGACAAATCCTTGTCAAAGCAGGCAGTATGAAGCAATTCGTGAAGTAGAACACGAGCAGATTCCTCAAATCTGTAGAGTACAATCTTAGATTGGCTACAGATGTAGGAATAGCCTCCATTGATATGTTTTGCTTCAACTTTCTGGCCAGCAGGAGGATACAGACGGGGTGTACGATTCATAAAATAGAGTACGTAGCCGATAGGATGTGAAATCGCTTGAAAGCAGCGAGCCCATAAGGCCCAATCTGTATTTTTGTAATCTGCAGCAGTCCCTATGGCAATCACACGCGTATATCCAGGGAGTTCTCGAGCAAAAATATTTATACTTCCAGCCTTACCGCCTTGTTTCCAGGCTGTAATCATTTCTTGACGGAAATTTGCAGTGTCAATGTTCGATGGGGTCGCAGGATTTGCTTCTGCTTCAAGCAGCGCCAGATCATTAGCTGTCACAGAATCCTCAATCCAATGAAGTTCGGGAAGACTCAACACACTTTTTGCCATAGTTAAAAAGGGTTCTGCCAGATGCGAATACATCCTTCTTACTTTGTGCCATTATTTTTACTAGTTCCAACAAGTATGTCATAGAGTGAGACAAAGAGACTCTCCCACGAAATAGGAATTCTGTAAGATGTAAGTGTATGTCCTGCGCCAGTGTTATACGATCTGACAAGGCAATTAAGAATCTGCTTTGTTAAGTCTGATCCCAATTCGTGCGTATGCTCCATCGTAAGTTCAAGCAATACCTGATGAATATCAAACCATCTCAGATTTCGTTGAAGAAGTGCATATAATGTATTCCGAAGTGATTCAATATGATGAAGTTCTTTCTTGGGTAAAGCTCGGGTCATTTCAATCCAATTCCACAGTACAGGAGCCCAGATATGAAATACAGGGAGTTGAACCGGAATAGGAATATCAAGGAACCAATCACGGAGTTTATACGGAACTGACTCGCGCACAGTAAACCATACAGTAATATTACCAGATTCACTTCGCATCTCAAGAATACGTTGAATGAGCAGTACAGATTCAGTAGAAAGTAGATCTGCCTCATATAGGACTAGAATACGATCACCGCGAAGTACGTGAGCATTTTCACCGAGAGAATCTACGATAGATCTGATATAGTGACGATCCTGGAGCGACATACGGGCAATTGAAAAACCATTATGAAGCAGGGATGTCTCATAGGGCAGGCCATCTTTTTGCAACTCTTCAGATTGCGCCTGTTCATCAGATACCTTGCGATCTAGACGCCACTGCTTTCTCGTAATGGTGAGTGGTAGACCACGCTGGAAAGCGATTTTCTCAAGACGTCTATGGACAGCATCTTTTGATTTTTTATAATCTTGGCATCTCCAGACAACACCCATTCTTTGACTATTGAGTCTAGACCCTTAGGGATTTAGACCACCGTTGGGCGTCTAAGCAATATGGGCTAGAAGTACGTAGTATGGAATTCGGTATTCCACTTTCAAGATTTGATCCAAATCACGTACGATGGGGATCACCACGTATAGGTCCGTTTAGACGAACTGTTCCGTTTGCGTATGAAGAGGGACAGATCAATTTCCATTCAGTGATTCTTTGTTTACAGCCACTTCGCATTGTTGAGATGGACACGCTACGAAATCAAATAATACTTGAGGAGCCACGCAAAGCATCGTTCCTGTCAAAAATCGAGCAGTTTCAGAATCTAGTTCAGCAGAGTTTACTAAAACACGCAAATCAGTGGACTGAGGGATGTAAGAAGGCGATTGAAGGTGCAATTCCTTTACAGCCGTTATTCAAAAATAAGCGTCTTAGTTTGTATTTATCGAGCCAGTCAGATTCGCTTTCTTTTTTTGAGGATGGTAAGTCTACTCAATATTCAGAAACCTCCATCAAGCCGGGAGATTTGGTACGGATTACAGTAAAACTTCAAGGGTTGTCTCTCCAGATGGTAGAAGATAACATCTGGACAGGTAAATCAAGAATTCAACATCATATACTTCAAATCTATAAGATAAAGGAAGACACTACGTAGAATTACGGGCGCTGTGTAGTCAGAGCAATTGAAAGTGCTAATAGACATACAATTGTATTCATAGAAGTGGATAATAGTAGATATAAGTTCATTGATAGAGGATTATAGATAAAATAGAAATACCAGAGTGCGGTGTGGAGAAGAACAATTGCACCTAATGTTCCTGTAACAGGCAGAAGTGTCTTTGTAAGATTATTGGCAGTATCGGCAGATCCTACCAATTGAGATAGGAAATAGCCAACTAAAGCAATAAGGCCAATTTCAGTACCTCCTAGTACAGAAAAAAGGGCTGTAACATTCGTTGATACTTTTGATGTCGTATCTGCCATAGGACTCTACTACAGTAGCAGCTCAAATTTCTTATTTTTTAGATGCACCTAGACCTATATTACTAGGAATTTGTGGCAACTTTCCAGTGATAGTTAGAGCAGTATCCATTACATCCGGAACTGACATAAATACAAAAATAAACTCACCTGTAAGAATTAATCCAAGAATTGGAAAGAGGATTGACCAAAACCGCATAGTATTTAAACTTACGGATGGTCCTGGGTTACAGCTATCGACTGCCATTCTATCGGTATATAGTATATTCTATAGCGTCTCAAATTTCTTAAATTTAAGACGCTATTGTAGATGACTCTAGGTCAGCAAACAAGAAAAAAAAGAATACCCAAACCCGGGCCCCGATATTGTCATCCAAAGCTCAAAACGAAAGATGGACAATGTTTACCTTCAAAAATGCTAGATTCGATTGGAGGTTCACTCGGTGCGCCAAAACATCTTACAAAGAAGAATCTGAATCACTGGATGAAAAAGCGAACTCGCTGTAATACAGAGCGTTGTATTATAGAAAAGGCGCCCATAAACAGTAATCAAAAACAAGATATTTTAAAGAATTTCTTTCGTCCAAAGATGCCAAGTGAATGGAAAAATGATCCTGATATGTGGCTCGATAGTCTGAATATCGCAGATGTGATGAAGCAGTACGAAGTAGCCTATCCACATTTTAAGTTCTTTGGTACAAATCCAATTGATTTTGCGGCTCCCGACCCTAATTCCAATGACAAGACCAAGTGTGTTGAAGAAGATATATGCGCCCTGAATTTGAATTCATTGAAGGCCCAGGGTAAAACCAGTCTAGGATTTGTCTATAATCTGGACCCTCACGACAAGGGCGGATCACACTGGATTGCTAGTTATACAGATATTCCGGGACACAAATCATATTATATTGATTCGTATGGAATGAAGCCACCGCCTCAAATTGCTCGCTTCTTAAGATCGCTAACTTTGCAGGATCCAAAAATGAAGCTCTTTTACAATGAACGCCGCCTGCAATACAGTGATTCGGAGTGTGGAATGTATTGTATTTATTTTTTAATTCGGATGCTGGCAGGTGATTCATTTCAGAAATTTATTCGGAGACGACCGACTGATAAAGATATGCTTAGATTTCGTAAATGGCTCTTTTCGAATGATGAATAAATGCGTAGAATGATCGTTCTAGGTATTTTGAACTATCTTGTAGAGGAGCAATGGATGCTAAAACAAACCAAACTCGCAAACTGTTTTTTTCCGATCAAAATGAGGCAATGCTGTTAAGTCTTCTAAGTAAGAATTTTCAACAGCGTTTGTCCAGCCCTTTGAACGAGAAAGAAGCCGTTCGGCTTGAGCGAGGTCTAGAACACTATATGAGTGAAGTGTTTCAGAATAACTCAAACCAGCCTGTACAGGTTCTAAATAAGGAAGTCATTACTGCGACTGCGTCTGACTTTCAGGACTACATTCAACGGCAGGCATCTCTTACGTCAGTTACAACGACTGAGACAAGTTTTCAAGAGACATCGCAACGCTTTGATCAACTTCTACAGACTCGTCAGCGCGGATCTGAGGCACCCCGACCTGCTGTGCCTGAGTATGTTCAGCGTATAACACTTGAAGAAGATAATTCTGTTAGCGCCTTGACGGCCTTTGAGGAGGCTAAGAAAAAGCGGAATCAGGAAATGTCAAGTCAGATGGAAATGCAACTCGCAAAGCGTACTGCATCTGCAAGTCAATCAATCTATGCTAAAGAGACTGTCCAGCAGAGACCGGATCCTCGCCAACTCTTTGATCAGCCGCTCGATATGGTAGTTCGCGGTACGGAGATGCCGCGGGAACTCCCTGGGCGAGGTGATGGAAACCCTACAATTGCTCATTCCGGCGATAATGGAACTGCGAATAGAGGATCTCTTCAGCAGGATATCCTTATTAAGCAGCAAGATATCCAGGCATACAAGGAAACAGAATATAACTTATCTATTTACAGTGCGGATCGTAAATGGGAATTTAACACAAATGCGGGTGAAAATCGCTATAATTTCCACGTGAATCTCTATTCAGGAAATCCAACGAATGGTGTAAGTGTTGCGCCGAAGGGCACTGCGCGTTTTCGCAATATCACGCGCATTGAGTTCGTCAAGGCCATTATGCCGATTGAAGGTCTTGATGTAATTACTCTAAAGAATTCTGCGACAATTGGTGACAACAATACTTCATTATTTTCTACAGTCTTTTCCTTGCCGTTTGTTGCCTTGTCCATTGACGAGTTAGACAATAACAATTACGGAACAAATAGTTATGTAGATAAGGCATTTGGTCTTTTACAATATGATGCAAACTGGATTTCAGACGCAAATGCTGGAAGTATATCAGGTGGAACAATTGATTACGATCCTGCATTATCTGGCAATCGCGGATTTGTTTCTATGATTCCTAAGCACCTCAAGTGTCAGCGTGTCTATACACCGACACCTCTTGCGACTCTAACAAAACTCAGTGTTCGTTTACAGAGACCTGATGGTACTCTATTATCTGATACTCTTGATACGCTTGATGTAAGTGGTGTATTTTTTAGCAATTCCGCAGCCACATATGTATCAAGCGCCTATACTACAGTTTCGAATAGCTATTACTTAGATTCATCTGGTGAATTTATTTGGATTGATACACGTACTAACTTTAGTCGCTTTACTGTTGCTCAGGGTGATCGTATTGTTATTCGTAATTTATCAATTACGACTCCTACAAAGGCACAAACTGACTTTTTAAATTATTTACAACGAGAAGCGGGCCATTTTGTTGTTAATCTTGCAAGTTTACGCTACGTATCAGCTTCTCCAAAACCACAGCAACAAGTGAACGATGGCGCGAATCAATTAGGATATTCACGATTTATTGTTATACGGAATCAATTTAATGATCCAACGACTGGATCAATTGCTCTTCTTCCGTTTGGTGGTCAGGCAACAAATACAACATTAGGAACATCAATTGTTTCACTAAATTTCTCGCCCGGCAGACTACTTAACCTCAGTCACCAAACGCAACTAATTTTCCGTGTGATCACGAGAGACTATGATTCAACAAGTTTAGTTCGTCCTGATAATCTCTAATCATCTTTCAGAATGCGACCTGGTAATCGCGAGGTCTTTATATTTATAACCGTATTGGCTCTTTTGCTAATAGGGTTGTATGTTCTGGGGAATAGAAAGGATGAAGGATTTGATGCGACAACTGATGCGCAACACGCAGCTATGGTAGCGCGCCAACAGGCAGCATTTAATCCTGTTTCTCTTGCTCTGGCAGCAGCAAATACACAGGGCAATCTTCCAGTTGACACACGTGCTTTATTTGGTACAACTAATATTACACCGACTGCTTCAGGCATTGCAAAAATTACAGCAAGTAATCCGTACCCTCAGTTAAATGATCCAAATAGTTTGTATGCGATGATTAAATTATGCGAGGCGGTCACTACAGTGAACCCGAGTGCATTTAATGATCCTAAATTTGCTGAGAATTGCGGTATTTGCGTTGATATTGGTACAAATAGTGAAGGTAAACCTGCGACAGGTGGTCTCGTACTTCTTCCAAAAGAAAAGACGTATGCAAAAGCGAATCAACTTGGTGATCAATTGCCTGATTATAAGCCAACGATTGGCACGTGTCCGGCAAAAAGACTGGCAAGCACTGCTGCTGAAGTAACACGCATACAAAATATAATGAAGTGTCAAAAGACTGCTAGTTATGATATTACAGGGTGCGCGCAATGCTATTCAGATCAGTCATATTTTCCTATTGATAGCACAACGAGTATCAATCCGCCTGTAGTCTACGTTGCAGGGAATGGAAATCTGAACTGGTATGAATCTGGCATTGCGGGTTCAAAAACGGTAACTCTTAGCGCGACACCGACAAAACTTCAACTCCAGGGATCTGAAGCCACCCGTCTAACACTTAATGTAAGCCCGATTGGTTCAGATACTGATATACGTATCGCTGGATATTTACAGGGTATTACATCAAAAGGAACCTTTACAGTTGATCTTCAGAGAATCGTACAAAATGATGGTTATTCTGGAAGAAAGCCTCGCTTGACAGGCCCTGTGATACTAAACAGTGTTGCGTGTAATACGATGAGCCCCGGCTTTGGCCAGACAATGATGAATTTGAATATTCCTACGCCCTTTACATTCGTTGATACCAATTCAATGGAGGCTGATATGTGTTCAACAGGCCCGTTCGTAACGAAGCAATCAAGTGCAGAATTCCTTGATAGTGATCCTTGCTACAAGAAAGGAACAGGTCCTGGAAAGTATGTACAGGAGTGCTTACAGAACTCCTTTTATTCAAATGGCTGCTTAGATTCAGGTACGGGATTTCCAAATTCAACTGCTAGGAATTCCCTGTTAATGACAGACACTGCTGGCAATAATCGCAGTATTGCACAGATTGCTGAACACATCTATGAAAATGCGATTCGTAGTGCTACAGGATTAACAAGCAGTGGCAGAAAGTTGTCAGTAGAAGACTGGTCTGCTGCAAGTGTATTCTGTACAGGTCGCGTGATTACCTCACCGTGCGATACTGCAAATAAGGATGTTGGACCTCTGAGCACGGATTGTTTATCCTATCTCTATTCAAATCAAGGAAATGGAAAACCTGTAGGTGCGACTTATACTATCGCAGGCACATTTAGCAGTTTATTTTCAAGCTCATCAGATGACTCCCTTCAATTCTGCACAACAAGCGGAAAGTTATCACCAATAAATGCATCTGGCCAAGTCAATCAATCCGCCATTGAGTATTGGAAGAAGCAAGGTGGTGTTGCTAGAGTCAAAGCACTAATGAATGAAATGCATAGAATTGCCACACTTACCGTCGCAGATCCGCAAAAGCAGGATGCGGTAATGAATTGCTACGGTAAGGTACTCGCAGAACGTCCGTTACCTCCGTCAGTTGCAGCAACTACAAGCAAGTGCGCATCAAGTTGCGGTGTTAGCGCGAGAAGAATCTCTATTTTACAGAGCCCTGGACAGTATTTACATTTTTCACAGATTGCTGTCATTGACTCAACTGGAATGAATGTTGCTCTGGGTAAGCCAGCTTCTGTACAGTCCACCTGGCCTGGTGGTGACCCGCAGACCCCTGTAGACGGTGTTCTCCAGCCTCGTTCTTGGAATGCAAATTGGCATATTGGTCCGAACCAGACAAGTGGAGGCACGTGGAATCTAGATCTCGGTGCAACCTATGATATTGTTCGTGTAGTTGTCTTCCAGCGCACGGACTGCTGCAGAGAACGTATTAATGGTGCAGTTGTATCCTTAATTGACACGAATGGTAGCGTAGTTGCAAAGAAGACAATTACATCAACCAATCTGGTCATTCCTGTAGATTTTAGACAGGCGGGTGCTCCTGCGGCGTGCAAGGCGTGTGATACAAATCAAACTAAAAATCAAGTCTTCTGGATGGCAAGAGGCAATGGATATTCACACACCAAGGCGGATGCAGAAGGTGTTTGTAAAGCGGTAGGTGCGACAAACGCAACGTATGCGCAAGTCCAGGCCGCCCAAGCCCAGGGATCTGATGTCTGTGCTACAGGCTGGGTAAAGGATTATAATCAAGCCATCTATCCTATTTCTGCACAGATTGACGGTGGATGTGGAAATGGAAGCACGGGTATCAAGACCTACACACCTGGAAATAATCTTGCGGGTGCCTGGTGTTTTGGTGCAAAACCTCTTGGTGATTCCATAGAAGGTGATGCTAGAAAGTTAAGCCTTGATGCCAATAGACCCTATTATATCAGAAATTTTGATGCGACACGCTACAGTGCTCCTGATGTTCCGGCTGGTAGTTCAATCTAAATTAAATGACAATCCAATTCAAAAAGCAAATACCTACTTTTTTAGTTATTTACTTTTTCTTCATATGAAACAGGAGACTATGTCCAATAGTATATATAGACAGACACGTGAAGCATTTACAGGAACAACCGATACACGGGCTTCAGATGTAAATTCGTTTTTTGCGAACACATTACCAAATCCCATTTTGGTGACGGATCCTAATTTAAATATTGCTAACCTTACAACGAGTCAAGTTGCTGGAACTACAGGGATTGCACCAG
>Ga0209088_10000078_pt1 | contig 71514 bp, 80 predicted proteins | sample S_140625_EF_Meta_FD_187324 | JGI IMG/M metagenome (GOLD analysis project Ga0209088, IMG submission 187324) | Freshwater microbial communities from Lake Simoncouche, Canada to study carbon cycling - S_140625_EF_MetaG (SPAdes) (version 2) | ecosystem: Environmental > Aquatic > Freshwater > Lake ... | reverse complement strand
TTTGTTTTTCTAAACAAAGAAAATAAAACTCTGAGAATACAAGTTTTAACAACCGACTTAGGAACATTATTTGTTTCTTTCCTTTTCCACGAACTTTTGATTCGTACCGATCAATGACGGTCAATTAGATTAACCAATCCTAAAGTCATCAGATACTCTTTTATTACTTATTACTCAACAAATCTGCCGACCTGTTTCAACCTTGCGGGTTTAGAGAACTTTCTTAAAAATCATATTGGGATTGAGTCCCTTTATGGCCGTGAACCTCTCACGACTAAGTAGTCACCTGTCTCCAATGACTGACGAACACTTTTTCTTTTTATGTATGATTTTTATACCAAAATAAAAATTTAGTTTTCCGAATTGGGAAAGTAGTGGTTCGTCACCTAGCCAAGTTATCTTTTGAACAACTCGATACTAAACTACTTTCTGAAGTGTCCCCACCTCCATATTTTTGGTTTCCTTCGAGATTAAACCCTTGGTAGGATTTAGTCAAGGACACTAACAGCACCACCTGTTTTTTGTCATACCTTCCATCTTACGACGCTACGGTTTTAAGACCACCATTGTATTGAATTACGCAATTGTATAATTGGATAACTATACTTCTCACATTTATTCTATGGATTATTCTTATTGGTGTTCCCACCTCAACCAAACAACTCGGATTGCTTGGTCATCTAACCATTTCGCTACGGAGTTACCCTCACTACTTCAGGTCAAACGATATTCCACTTGTCTACTCGAGATCCATTACTGAATCCGCAACTTGCCCCAACCAAGGGTTTGTCACTTTATCCCACTTTCATGGTTTATTTTATTGACTATAGACGGCCAATATTTTTATTCAAAGAACTTTATCTTTTGGGTTATTTACCCTTCTTTTACAAAGATAAGAAATGTTTTCTAATATTCCAAATTATTTTGAAACTTTTTTAGATTTTTTTTCTTTTGATTTGTTAGAAGTAACAACTTCTGTTGATTCACTTACAGTTTCTTCTTTTGGTGAACCTTTCCACTCTGTTTTAGGTACATACTTCCATTGGTTTCCTGCCATTTGGTTAGCTTGTGTATCAGATACTCTGATGATGTTTCCTGTTTTTGTATTTTTTAAGCACTTCATAGTTTCCTCCATGTTTTAATTAATATAATATACACATTTAAATTTGTAAAACAAAATAATCAATAGGGACAGTTCCTTCACTTCTGTCTTGTCTCTCCGTATCAGTCAGCACTATTGACATTCGATGGATGAAAAACATCTATTCTCCTTGCGGTCTTCCATCGTAGACCCATATCTTATAAAACTCTTTTATTTTGTCTAATTCTTACTTCCTCAGCTTCTTTATACCAACGAATCCAAGTTAATGAAACGTCAATGGGGGCCAACACCCAAGCCATTACTAAAACCATTATAGAATCTAGTTCTGGTGAACCACCTGTAGGGTCATTACTATACCTATGATTTAAATTTTTAAACAATTGGTAGAAACAATAAATCACACAAATAACATAATATCCAACTAACATAATTTCTGATTTTTACAAAAATACAATAAAAATATCACAAATACAAATTATTTGTAAAATCCGTTATCGATAAAGCCTTATCGTCTATTAAATAATCATAATGTAACTTACCCATAACAAGACCATGATGTTTAATACCCCATTTTTTTAAGCTATCTAAAGTGATGACATATAATGAGTTATAAACTTTAACTAAATCCCCATTAAATTGCCCCATACCTCTAGCGGTATATATATAAATAGTATTCCCATCATCATAAAGTTTATTTACTTTATCTATCATCTCATTAATTGGATGACAATGGTTATACTTGTCGGGACCTAAATGTTCGACATTTTTATCTCTATAACATAAAGTATCATCTAAATCAAATGCATATATTTTAGACATAACTTAGTAGTTGTTTTAATTTTTTCTTTAATTCACTTTTTATGTAATTATCAATATGTTCAATATCCAAATATATGGAATTGATTTTTAATTTGCCATAGTTATAATGACCACAAATCGATATTAAATTTTCTTTATTTGTAATATCAAAATCATTGTTTACCCATTTTTTCCATTTACCTGACTCTAAACAAACATTATAGAAATCGTCAATTTCTGAATCGGTCATTAAATCTAAAAAAATCTGTGTTTCTATCTGTGCAAATTCGGGCCCAATGTTTAATGAATCCAACCCATTATCGAATCTGATTTCAATTTCTTCTTTACTAAGGTAATCACCATTATGTTCTTTAGACCTCTTACCAAATTTTTTACAAACTTCGTTCATTAATCTTAATTTTTCAAGATTAAATGTTCCCGTGTTTTTTCTATTAACTAAATCTAAACCGACTCCCGATTGAATACAAATATATTCTATGTTTTTAAATTGCACTGGAGTTAATTCAATCTTTAATTCATTTATAAGTTCAACTAACTCTTTTACATTAAAAGGTCTTAACGCCTCTTCCGTACCAATTTCATATTTCATATTTGGATTTAAATTATGAATATAGTTGATGCTATTAACTGTTTCCTTAAACCCATCTTCAAAAAATGGGTAGTGTTTCCATGGGTCAATGTGAATGATGTTGGTATATTTGGAATCGGCATTAAATGATTCATACAAATTGTTATCACTTTGACCAATTCCACTATGATCTCTCTCAATAATAATACCTGATTTCTTCCTTACATATTGATAAAACGTTTCAGTATTCCATTCATTAACATACCCACCGTTGTAATCAATTTGTCTTAAGCTTGGTAATAAACCTAATAAAGGTGAATCCATTTCAATGACACTATCAACAATGTTTTTAGACATTGGACATATAAAATATCTAACTCTACTCATAATCTTTTCCAGTGTATAATTTAAATTGCTCTAATGCTTGATATTTGAATATTTCTTTTCCTGTTTCAGTAAATGGTCTTCCGTCAATTATTATATTTTTTTTAGATGTGATTTCTATTGGTGTTGCGTTTATAAAATATTGATTTTCAACCTCATCAATACTATCTACGTCATTTCTTCTATATATAACATAACCAATTTTTAACATATCAAAAGTAAATTGTATTGATTTACTAAATCCACCATCACCAATTATACTTACAAATTTTAAATCCTTATTTTTAAAATATTCATAAACACCGATGTAATCGGTATTATAACCCCATAATAAATCATCTTTTAATAATACAGTATTTGCAGCACCAATAGATTTAACCGATTCTGAAAGAACATCGAGATATGGTACAACTTCCATTTTTAATGGCATACTTAATGCAAACCCCGAAAAACCAAGATGTTTAACTGACCCAATTGTTTTTTTTATATCTATTGAATAGAAAGATTTATAAATTGCATCAATTTTATGTTTTTTAAATCCTTTATTAAAAAATTCGCACCCATTATTACCTGGATTATTAGAAAATGAACCGTATATTTTAGTGTCTTTATTTATCATAATTGGATAACATTTCTATCGATTTAAACCATAACATTTTACCAAATTTACCGTCATGTAATGGTGACATATTAAGAAAAATTAATCCTGAAATGAATTTAATCTTTTTCAAATCAAATCCATTATCAATAACCCATTTTTCGTATATTGTTTTAAACTTAATTAAATTTTCCGATATTGGGTAGGAATAATTAATTGAATATGAACCTTCATTATATGTTATTAAATTCTCATTTTTCATTAGATTATACGGTATGAGTAAACCACCATAAAATTTAGATAAATCATAATATAAATCACCAAAATCCACCGAATCACCAAAACTATCTCTCCAATCAATGTAATAATATTTGTCTTCATTTTTATTATAGACTATATTATCAAAATGTAAATCACCATGAAATAGATTATAAAAAGGATTGTTATCAAGTTGTTGGAAATCGATAGTTTCAAGTACTGATTTCATAGATGGTAATTTAATACCGTTAATTTCATGCTCTAAGTTATAATAATCTGAATGATACTTTGGTAAAAATAAATTAATTCTTTTATTTGTTTTATCTATATAGAATTTACGTATATCATCAACATTACCTTTAGTTGTAATTTTAATTTTCTCCTCAAAAACCCTTAAGAAATTTTTAAATAGGAATAAATCATCTAACTCATATAGAGTATCTCCTTCAATCCAATCATAATAAATGAAATCATCGGTAAAACCAAAATTATTAGGTATGTTATGACCTAAATGTTTTGCCCTAATGATTCTCCTTTTGAGTATTTCGGTATCGGGAGTGAACTTTAAAAAAATATTATTATCTTTGTATGTTATCTCACTCACATCTTTTTTCAAAGATAATGGGTTGTCATTAAAATATTCTTTAGCTTTTTCCAAATCATCTAAGTTTCCGGTGTCCAACCACTTTAATTTTTTTATTTTAAATGTTGGATAGTTTTTTGGATTTTCAAACGCAGAAACTAATTCATTATTTTTTATGTTACTTTGTAGTTCACTCCAAAATGTTTCATAATTAAAAATTGAACCTAACCCAATGAACGCCAAATCGTATCCATCTATATTCTTATCCATAAATGAAATGATATCATCATCATTATTGACATTGATAGTTGAATATTTTTCAGGAAAAGATGTTGGCGAAACACCTAACCAATTACCATCTATGTGTGGTAAAGGTGAATCTATTAAACAATCTCCCATTATAAAATAGAATGGTTTTTGTAAATGTTTAGAACACATTAATGCACTATAACCAGGACCTGTTGTTTCCGAATCATATTTATCTATTTCCACAAATGTAAATTTGTGTTTAGGATGAGTTATTTCACAATATTTCTTTATGGAATCTCCTTTATAACCTAAAGCAATGACAAAATCATATGTGTTTGGAAATTTATCAATTATATGTGAAATGATTGCTTTATTATTAATTGGTAATAATGCTTTATTAATATTTTTTGTTAGGTTTTTTAATCTTGTACCTAATCCAGCACATAAAATTAAAACCGCCGGATTTTTATGTTCACCTTCAATTTTACCGTCACCTCTACTAAATTCGTCATCAATTCGAATAACATCATTAACTTCGGGTGTTGAAACCTCCTGCATAATTAAATCAGTTAATGCAATCACTCTATGTTTTTTAGGTGGACTAACATTAAAATAATCATTTGGACCCATTATTTTTTTCTCGATAATCCCTTCATCATTTTCTAACCAAACTTCCGCTTGACCCAAAATAATATAATTTGTCTCTTTTTTATATATATGATATTGGTAGGATGTTTTGTATCCTGCATTTATATAAATTCTTTTATAACAATAAGAATCGTTCAATTCTATCCATTCTTCTTTACCCCAAGGTTTATGTATTGTTTTCATTGTTTTCTAATTTACGTATATATTTAAATAACGAATCGTTCCAATCAATAGTTTTCAAAAAAACTAATTCTTGTATTAATTGTTCTTCTTCATTTAATTCTTTAATATTACCTCTAACAGATGCGATAAATATTTTATCACTTGTACTTTCAACAAATAAATTAGATTCAAAAATATGTTCAGCTAAACCATTGTGAATATCTTTAGTATTATCTTTTAGTGTGTTTATAAAATTTGACATAACATCATAATCCCCCCAAAAAAAGATGTCCATAACAAAGAATTTTTTAGGTCCACATAATTCCACAGAATTGGTACCGTAAATTCTATCTTTTTTATTCATTAAATAAAAATTCTCACTTGGAAAATTACATTTTATAAAGTTATCCGTTCTAGTTAACATTATAAAATCATATTTAATGTTATTTTCTTTGGACATCTCCAAACACTTTTTAAAATGAAAAATCATTTTTTCAGGATTATATGTTTGTAGTAATTTATTACCGTAATGGTTTTTTTCGTTTAAAATTGATATTTTAGCATTGGGGACATATTTTAATATCATATCTTCAGTTACATCTTTTTCAATGTAATAGTTAAGTGCTGGATTTTCTTGATACGATTTGTCCCACGTTGAGAAATAAACATCACAATCGAGGTTATTTAAAAAATTCCAAGATTTCACCACTACGTCAAAATCTCTATATTGTCCATAAACGAATATTGCGGTTTTCATTATTTTATATTATTTAAAAATGTTATAGATTCCTTTTTTTGTGCCCATTCATATAATTTAAGGTGTAAATTTTCTTCATTTAAGTCAATACCATTTAGTTCAACAATATTTGGTCTTATTATATATGAATCGAATCCAATGATACCGACATAAAAAAATTTATTTAATAAAATAGATTCCGATAATTCACTATGGATATTATTACCATTAAACTTATCCAATTTGTTGGGTAACACCTCAATAAAACGACTAATTGTAGATTCATTACCAATAAAAAAAACATCATTAATTGTGTGTGTTAAATCGTGGCCAATTTGAATTCCATTACCTTTACCATATAAAACATTATCCCTATTAAATTTTATTAAATTTTCATATGGAAACTTTAATAAAAAATAATCATCAGGTCTTATTAACATTATTTGATCATATTTAATTTCAGAATTTTTACACATTTTTAAACAATTTTTCCAATGGCGTATCATCTTTTCTGAATTAACTAACTTATTGTTATAATCATCTTTGACGTTTTCATTGTCAATCATATATTTTTCTTCGTCTAATAACTCAACCTTTGCATTTGGTATATGATTTGTTATCATTTCTATTGAAACGGGTTTTTCAATAAAAGTGTTAGTTGGATAATGTAATATTGTTGATTTTGACCAAGTTGAGAAATAAAAATCACAATCCATTTTAAAAAGAAAGTCCCACGATTTAACCGCAACATCAAATTCCCTATACATACCATAAACAAAAACTGCTATCTTCATTTTAATTTAGTTTTTATTAATGTAGTTGAAATACTATCGGTGTACGGTAAGTAGACCAAAATTATGTTATTATCGTCTAACCATTTTTGTGTAAAATTCATTTGTTTATAATAATCTTTTTTTGCCCAATCACTACCAATTATTATAAAATTTGGTTTTACATTTAATATTGTCGGTTTCGAATCTTCACCATCAGTGTTAGGGACAACTTCATCAACATACTTACAAGACAATAAAACTTCTTTACGGTCTTCATATGAAATAACGGGATACGAACCTTTATATCGATATATAAAATCGTCGGTGTTAAGTGATATGATTAGATAATCACCAATTTCCCTACATTGTCTTAAGAAATTAACATGTCCTTTATGAAATAAATCAAACGTACCTCCCGTATAAATTTTTTTCATTTGAATTAAATTAATGTGTTGTTTCCCCACTTTTCCCATTTTTCTTGGAGTAGTTCTCTGGTTATTGTCGACTCATCAATACCTCGTGTGGTCGGTCTAACTAAACATAGGTCAAATCCACTTATTTGAAATACATCAAAACCCAACGATAGGATGTGTAATGCCAATTCGGTGTGAATATTACCTGGCATATCAATTGATAAAGTTTCAATCATTTTAGACATTGGAACCGAATTACCGAAGAAAAAATAATCAGGAAGAAAATATTCCATTTTTGGTGATATATGTATTTTTGATTGACCATAAATAATTCTTCCGTCTTTACAATGGTAAAAATGTTCATATGGTTCATTATAGAATAAATAATCGTCAGGTCTAATTAACATTATTTGATCATATTTGACACCAGATTCTTTTGACATCTGTAAACAATTTTTCCAATGAAATATTTGTTTACCATTATGATATGTGACGTCACCAGGAAATTCATAATCATCTTGATTTAAAATTGATATTTTTGCATTTGGAAAATGTTTAGTAATCATATCACTAGTAATCTCTTCTTCAATATCAATATCTAATCTCTTATTTACTTGTTTAGATTTACTCCAAGTGGACACATATATATCATAATCAAATTCCTCTAAAAATCCCCATGATTTTACCGCAGTATCAAACTCTCTAAATTGACCATTAATAAAAATTGCAATTTTATTTTTATAGAGAAATTCCAACCACACATCTCTATTAATGTCCATTTGTTTTTTTAATCCACCTTGACAAGAAAATATATTTGAATATGGTTCCTCATATAATCTAACATATTTTACAAAAATATTGTTCATAATTTCGGTGTCGATACAATGTGAATTTTCTACCCAAGGTATGTCATTCGATGTAATTAATTGTGTACCTTGACTAACCATAATCATTTCATATAGGTTATCATTGTTTGAAAATGAACTTCCTAATGCAATATCAATTTGAGATGAAATCTCAATAAATTCCTCTTTTGTTTTCCATTTACATTCAACCAATTCAGGATTTGTATATAAACCGTTAAAAACATTTTTTAACGTTTCCAAATCTGTTTCATTAAGATCATTTGAATTGATATAAAATCTTAATTGTTTATGGTCCATGTGATCAACAAAATTGATAGTGACTAATGCATTTGAAATATATTTTTTTAATGGTATATTGTGCCCGAAAAAAGAAATGTCAATAGTATCTTTATGTCTATTGAAAATTTTTGATTTTAAATCAATAGGGTAATAATTTGGTAAATACTGAACTTTGTCACTACCTTGTTCACCAACCCAATGATTTTTTATTTTCAAAAATGTTTTAAGATTATCAAATGTTTTTGTTGAACTAACACCAATTACTGTGTTATTAAAACTATAATAACCAGGTAACCAATCATAGTTAATATTATCTTTATCTGTAAAAGTCAAATCATTCAATAATCTAATGATAAATTTTACTTTTGGAAACGTATGAGGTAGATGATTATAATCGGTAGGATTAATAAAAGAACCCTCAATAAAAACATGACTTGGGTTATATTCCTTAATGACGGATAATGAATCTTCAATATTTGTCATTAACCAAACGCTCGAATTAATATCAGACCTAACTAACATATCATCAATAAATGTGACTAATTCTCTTTGTTCTTCATTATTAATAATGAATAAAATTTTTCTATACGCCATACTGAAATATATACAATAAAACGTAAAAAATAAAGGAGATGGTGTAAAATAGATGACAGCACCCAAAGCAGGGGTTTGGCCTCGGGTTACATCACGTATAGGTTAAACCAAAGTATAACCGACCCCGATATTGTGTGACGGCCTCATCAGTTTCTACTGAATCCTTCGTCATCTACTTATTTTTTATTATATTAATTTGGTACTATATTCTAATTTTAAATTCATAATAATATTTTGACAAAAATCATAATTTCCTTTAAATGACCAATGATTGTCTTTTATAACATCATTTGTTGCGGTTGATATTGTTTCATATTTATTTATTTCTTTTTCCAATTCCCATATAAACACTAAAATTCCATTTAATTCTAATAATTTTTTTATATAATTAAATCTTTTTAAGTTTCTTTCTTGATATAACACTGAATTCGAAAAATAGTATTGAAAATTGAATATTGTTTCTTTTTCTATTTCCGTCATATCATTCATTAATTCCGAATTTAAAAGATTACTCATAGAATACAGACATGGTTTATCAATGTTTAATTTTTTATTTTCTCTAATCGGAACATCAATTCTAACATTAGCGGTTATTCCTATTATTACAATATCATTTGGTTTAATGTAATCCCAATTATCTATGATTATATCGATTATAGAATCGTTGGAAATTCCAGCTAAACCTTTATTCATCAATTTGTTACCTAAATATTTACTTAATAAATTAGACCAAATATCTTCCCCTAATTTTTTATATTCATAATATTTGGGCATTGGGTATCCCACAACCGGTACACAACAAAATCCTTGTGTAAATGAATCTCCGAATGTCCATAAAGTTTTACTCATAAATTTGTACTCCCAACGGGATTCGAACCCGTATTACCACCGTGAAAGGGTGGTGACCTAACCCTTAGTCGATAGGATCAAAAAAAATCCTCGTCTTTCCGAGGTGCCACTTAGTATTCTAGATTTCTCCTTGGGCTAAGACCCGTGCGGAAGAGTGACGTGTCGATCGCCATACCTTGCAGTACTCACAGTTTTCAAGACTGGATTCAGGGCCGCCTGAAGTACTCTTCCGTTGACACCTTTATTTATCCAACTCACAGGTGTCTTAGCTGTCCCCTTTCAGGTTAGGAATAGACCATTGGGTTACTATATTTACCCCTTATAGTAGACGGTCAATCTAAATAGAACCTTGTCCTATCATCAGTTCCATATGGTCGTCAAACCATTTCTCTTCATATTGGACATACTATTCGGTGACCAACCGAACCGTGTGGACCCGGAGGGGTATGATCCCCCGACCTCGACATTATGAGTGTCTTGCTCTACCAGCTGAGCTACAAGTCCTATTGTTTGCTGACACGGTAGGAGTCGAACCTACGGTGGATTTTACTCACCAGATTAACAGTCTGGACCATTCGGCCTCTATGGCAACGTGTCATTTTAATAGCCAAAAAAAATTTGATTCTAACTCACCTTAAGTTGCACCATCCGAGTCACTGCTCTGGTTGACAAAGTCCTCGTTGAGTTAGTTTCAAAAAGTTACAGGTTTTTTGTACCATCTATGTACATCATAACAGACATAATCTGCGGTTACATTTTCGTATTGGGTTAATTACTCCCGACTTATAGTAACTCTACCCTCACCGCCCTACCTCGCGAGTCAGACGGATCTTTTGGGATTCATAGACAGTGGGGTTACACCACCGTCGTCACCTGTTGAGCCTTCTATCGGAATCGAACCAATGACATCGAAATTACAAATTTCGCGCTCTACCTGCTGAGCTAAGAAGGCTTATTGTTTTACAAAGATAATAAATATATATGAATATACGAAATTATTTTAAAAAATAATAAATGACTATTGTCAGTCCATTAAAGTAAAGTATTTATAAACAGACAAAAAATAAACGTATCTCTCTCAAGATATGACATATTATTATAATATGTGGTTCTGAGGGAATTAAAAACTCGGAACATTATGGAAAAATTAAGAACATTATCGGTTAACATTAAAGAAAAATTAGCACAGGTATTTTTATCCTTGTTTTTATTATGGATTATATTCGCACTTTTGTTTGCGATATCAATGGCGGTTTTGGAATTTTCAGGTCAAAGAGAAATAACAAGAGATGTGTCAAATTGGATTATGTGGAGGATTGACGGTACGTTCAAGAACTCACCTGAAAATATATTATACAATGCTGAAGACCATATTTGGGTTGAAAGTGTTACCAATGAAGTTAAGATGGGTAAATTGGCAGGTAATAGAAATTTAGCTTTCGGTGTTAAAAACACATTGGAAGAATTCTTACAAGAGAAGGGGTATGATTTGACACCGTCGGCTCCGTACAAATTAAAAGTTCAAATCGTTTATTTAGACGTTCTTACAACAAAAAAGAACATTTCGGTTTTTCACAAAAATGAAGAAGAAGTTGTCATTCGTATGAAAGGAATTTTATATAAGGATGGTAAGAAAGAAAAAGAAATAATGGTAGAAGAATCATCTTCAGAAATATCCATGTCAACATTAATCGTGGATGAAGGTGGTCAATTCAATCAAACATCTTTAAGTAATGCTTTGAAAAAGTCGGCAGATAAACTAATAACCAAATTATTTGAAAAGTAACTATGAAAAAATTATTAACGCTACTTGGAATACTAGTAATATCCATAGCAACAAATGCGCAATTAACGGTTAACCAATCTGTAACACCAACAACAGGGTTAAAGGTTGGTGATACGGTTTCGGTAAAGTATACGGTTGCTAGAGGCACAACAACTCCTCGTTATTTTTGGTTAAGATATAACTATAATAACAAAGCACTTGCATATGTCTCAACAACGTTCTCACAAGGAACATCAGTTCAAACATTCTATACAAGTTGGTCATCTTATAAGTTTACCGCAAGTACTGCAAATAGTATTACCGCAACAAGTTTATATGCTCAATATGGTGCGACACCTTGGGGATACGCAACTAATTCAGATTGGAACGCAGGTCAATTAACTGTTCAAAGAACGGATGCATCAATCAACGGAGATATAGCAACTCAAAAATATGTAATTAAAGATTTAGGTGAATACACAAACATTCATAAATTGGACTTATCATATTCAATTGACGCTGCGAGTGCATATATCACACCAATTACAACTGATCCAGGCACAATGTCTTTATCAAATGTAACGGGTAACACATCTCAATTCAAAGTAAGGGTATTATTCCCAACAGGATACGATATTACAGCACATAGTGTTGCGTTATTTCCAATAAAAACGGATGGTACTATTGATTTTACGGTAACACCAATTGCGACTAAAGTATTGGACGCAAGTGGTGAGGCAACATTCACATCGGGAGTTAAAGTAGGTGATAGTTTAGCATTATGGATGTATGGAGCAACAGGGAAGTCGTTTATGAATAACATCATCACAGTATCGGACGCATATAAAGCATTTTTAGGTATTTCACAAGTAGATTTAACAGGTACTCCAACATATTTTACAAGACCAACATTACAAAAGAATATAGCTCAAATTACAAAAGATAAAACTACATTTAGTGAGAGTGATTCATATTATATGTTTGCATATGTGATGGGTATTGATGTAAAAGAAAAGGCATGGGTTCCATTAAGTACAAATAGTGGATTATACAAATGGTTTAGTGGATTATTAAATCAAAGTTGGTTAGATGGTGTTCCTACTTATAAAACAAAAGTAACATCTTCAAATCAAGCGGTAGATATGGTTTATGCTTGGGGTGGAGATTTGGATTGGTCTCATTCATCTGACCCAACTGAGATTGCAAGTAGAATTGCAGCTGGTACATACTTTAATTCAATAAAAGATGGTACAACAATTAAATCATTTGCAGTTCAATCAATGGCATATACACCAACATCAGAAAAGGCAACATTAGGATTAAATTCTACAATAGTTAATGGTAAAGTAGTATTAACAGGAACATTAACAAAAGATGGATTGGCGGGATTAGAAGTAATCTTACAATACGACAATACAAAATTAACATTTGATAATATCTCATTTGATGCGGGTCCAAGTGTAACTAACTTCTCAACAAACGGAGATGGTAGATTAACATTTGGTTCTATGGATCAAACAAAAACAGCAAGAATTAAAATAGGAACACCATATAAATTAACTTTTATACCAAAAGAAACCATAACAAATACCGCAGGTTTATTCTATACAGTTTTAGCTGACGCGGTTGATGGAAACGGAAACAAGATTAATTTGATTGTTGAATAATTTATGAAGAAACTATTAATAGTATTATTTTTATTTATATCATTTTTAGGGTTTGGTCAGTCAGTAACGGCACCAGACCCTAAATCATTTACTGTGAATACCACAGGACAAGACGCTAGTGGATTTGAATTAACTGGATTTAGTACAACAGCAACTTTACTAACTTCAATCAGTTTAGTTAATCCTCCATCCGGTACAACATTTTCTTTAGGAACAACAACAGGTTTAACTGCTGCAAGTGGATTTACTTTAAGTGGTAATAAAACTCGTTTGGTGGTAACTGGAACAATGGCTAGTATCAATACAGCATTAGCAACATTAAAGATAAACACAGGAACAATAACGGGAGATATTAATATTTCAGTGGCTGCAACTGTAAACCCAACGGGATATTATTTTAATGGTGTAAACGGACACTTTTACAAACCCGTATCAACTGGAGCATATTACACAGTAGCAAGAGCCGCAGCATTGCAAACAACATTCAAAGGACAGACAGGATATTTGGTAACAATTACTTCTGCAGATGAAGATGCATTTATTTATAATAATGTACCTCAATCAAATATTTGGTTTGCATTAACCGATGAAGTAAGTGAAGCTAGATGGACAATAGATGCTGGACCTGAAAAAGGAACTCTGATTAAAATTAACAATGGACAAACAAACGGAAACATTCCAGGTCAATATAATAACTGGGCAGGTGGTGAACCAAACAATAGTGGTAACGAAGATTACGCAGTAACTAAATGGGGTGGTGGCACTCAATGGAATGATTTACCAAATAACTTTAGTTGTGCTTATGTAATTGAATATGGGACTTGGAGTAATCCTGATGATGCAACATTTACTGAATTTTATACTAATAGTGTTGCTCACTCAAACGGACAAACTATAAAAGCACTATTTGGATTTAAGTTTAATAGTTCAATTGATAAAACTAAATTCACCGCTCAAATATTCAAAAGAAACGATAACACATCTAATTGGACTGCAGCAGATGGATATAAATCATTAAGTGGTTTGGGTAAAGTATATCTTTCAAACCAAATAGATACTGCACAAATATTCACGTCAGTTGCAATACCTTTAAATGGAGTAAGTGATATGACACAATTCACTACTGCAGATATCGGTAAAATATATAAAATGACCGTAACCGGTGCAAGTGGTGGTGGATGGGGAACTGATATTTACACAAACGACTCTTATATTCCTGCCATGGCTGTACATGCTGGAGTTTTAACAATTGGACAAACAAAAGAAATTTATATTAAAGTAGTTGAAGGAAAAAATAATTATACCGCATCAACCCGTAATGGTATAACAACATCTGATTGGGGTGGTTGGGATTTAAGTTATCAATTTGTATCGGCACCAATGTCATATAAAGCAACTACATCTCCTGGTCAAGTTGAATGGTGTGTAATTTATGATTATGATGCATCAAATGGTAGATATAGAATTGGTGTTGATGCAAGAGAATTTATAGGAACAAATATAACACCGAGTAATGTAACTAAATTAAAATTATTTGATTTATGGAATGGTGCAGTAACATTTAATTCATATGACCCAAATGGTTGGGCTGAATATTATGTTTATACACCGACGCAATTTAATTATACGGGTTCATCATATACATCAAGTTTAAGAAGTGCAAATGGATTTTATGGGGTAAAAGCGGAATTTGGATTTACACAATTAGGTACATACAAACAACATAGAATGGAATTGAATGAATATGATAGTGTTCAATTGAGAACTTTATATAATAGTGTTGTAACGGTATCGGATGTTTATTTGGCATTTAAGGAATTGGCAAATGGTGGTATATTTGGAAATCAAAGTGGAAATGAATTTACATATGGTATTCAGTATATAAATGCAGATGTAAATGATGATGGATATTTTAACGAAGCAGATTGTTTCAAATTATTACAAAATCTAACAGGTACTCAAAACTTAGTTAGTAGTTACACATTAGACAATACAATAAAAGTAATACCGGACTCAATCTATAATTTAATAGGTAAGTCAACGTGGAGTTCATTCACATCATATAAAGGAAAAACATACTCATTCAGTTTATTAGATGATGTAATAAGTTATAACTATGATTTAGCGGTTAGTTGGAAAGGTGATGTAAACTTATCACATTCAGCAACACCACCATCAAATAATATTACGACAATGTCGGTTAGAACATCAATGAGTACCTCCATATCAACCGATATTAACGCATCTATAATAACAGAAGTAATTGGTGATAGTGTTTATGCTTACATCACATTTGACCCATTACAACAAAACGTGGTAGGAACTCAATTTCAATTAAACTATGATAATTCGGTCTTAAATTTTAAAGGAATACAATTTACCACAAAAGGTTCACCTACCAACTATGCAACCAACAAGGGTAATTACATTAATTTAGGTTCTTTGGTGAGTGATGGTAGTACAAGTTTAGATAAGACAACAACATATAAGATTTCATTTTCGTCAAACACAAAATTGGATAACATATTGGGTTTAATTTCAATAGGTTCAACGGACGCAGTTAATAAAGATGGAAAAACATTAAAAATAAAAATAAATTAAAAATTATGGAAATTAATTTTGGATATGATGAAATGAAAAATTTTATCATTAAAGGTGGAAAATATAAAATCGTAAATGTTAAGTGTTTTAGTTGGATTCATCCTAACCCTTCTAATAATTGGCAATATACGGAAGAAGAAGAATTTATAGAAGTGGCATACCAAATAGATGATATTGCAAGTGAAGAATGGTTATGTAATGGTGAAAATAAACGAAAAGATAGCCTTATGATGTGGAATGTTGAATCGGCTTTTTACAAAGAGATGAAAAATAAACTATTAAATTTATAATATAAGTGAAAAAAATATTATTAATTATATCGTTAGTTTTAATTGGATTTGTTGCAAACGCACAAATCGTAAAACCTGATACATTACAACTATCACCAAAAGAATTATTTGGAGAAAGTGGTGATTGGAATAATTTAGGTATATTAGAGTCGTATATTGATTTTTCAAAAGATGTTCTTTCATCTTCAAACCTTTCAGTAGGTATAATTGGAAAGCAAGTATCTACTACCTTAAATTTAGGATATAGTAAAACATCAAATAATGGTAAATGGGGTCACTCATTCACATCATCAATAAATCCGATATGGAATTATTATGGAGTAGGATATGGTTTTAGTAGAAATACGAATACAAGAACTACTACATTACAATCATTCTATTCAACCGATTTTAATTTCCAAAAAGATATTACCTTATCATTCATAGATGTATTTAGAACTAAAAAGTTTGGAACATTTGGTTATAGTTTAATTGCGTCAAAATCATTTTGGGGGTCATATGAAGGTACGTGGGAAGGAAAATATACGGTTGGTGCAAACGGTAATTTTGTAGATTTAATTTATCCAATGGTTCCATCGTCAAGTCAAATAACTTATAAAGGTATGATGATGTATACGTATACATTCAAAACAAAGTTAGTTAATATCTCACCACAAGTATTTGCTATGAGTGATATCTATAAAGATTTCAAAGATGGAACGTCATCCGATTTAGCGTACTTAGACGATTTCAATTTGGACTTATATTATGGTACATCTATGGATTGGAAAATAACTAAAAGATTTATTTTGAATACTAATATCAGATTTAATAAAACTTGGGATAAACTAAGTGAGTCAGTTGGTTATAAAAAGAGTAACCCAATAATGTTTATGATAGGAACAAACTTTCAATTTTAATGAAAAAGATATTATTCATATTAGTATTGACTTTAGTAGGGTGTAAAAAAATAGAACCTTCGGCGCCCGTTGTGTCAATCAATAACAAAGAATTTTTTAGTGTGTCCGAAAACACGGTTAAAAACGGGGATGTTATTAATATTAATTTAACTACAGGAGGAGTATACACTTTAACAATGATTGATACGGCTCAAAACCAAGTAGTATCAAGGGAAAGATTTACTGGTAAAGTAGGATTAAACTCTCTTAAAATATTTACTAATACCTTACCGACAAAAAACCTAAGTGTCGTATTAAAAGACCAAAATAATCAACAGATAGGTAAAACAAGAATAATTATAAATTAAACAAGACAAAAAATGAAAAAAGTATCTCTCGTACTCTTTGGACTAATCTTATTGGTTGGGTGTAGAAAAAACGATACCCCAATGCCACAGGTGATTAGTGACAACCTTAAAATCTCAAGTTCAGTGGGGTTAAAATTAGAAACTCCATTTGTAACAAGTGAGGTTGCTATGAACATAAAAAGTGATGTAAATCAAACCGTAACCGTTAAAATATTTGATATTTCTAATAGAATCGTATCAAAATCAACAAGTGAAGTTAAGGTTGGTGATAACATTTTAAGGGTGTATACATCCGCTTTACCGTCCTCAGCGTATAGAATCGCTTTATATGACGCCGCAGGTAATATGTTAACAATAACGGACTTTAATAAAATTTAAGATAATTATATAAAGACAAAAAACACAAAATTATGGCAGAAGAACAAGAAAAATCAGAAAGTACCGGTGGTTCAATTAAGAACATTATTATCGGATTAGTAAGCACTATCACATTAGGTGTTGGTGGTTGGTTTACAACAAAATTAACAGGTGGTGACGAAAAAGAGGCTCCCGTTCAACAAGCGGCACCTGTAATCAACATTCAAAACACTCAAACTCAGCAAGCGGGTGGAGGTAAAACTATAATCATCAATAAAGGTGGTGACGGTAAACCAGCTCAACCAGTTGCAAAACCTAAGAAGAAAGAAGGTGATGAGTTTAAAGAAGAAGCACCTAAATGGTAATATACTATCAAATAGGAACGGTAATATTCTTTATTGGATTATTAACGTTTTTAATAAGATATAGTTTTAAATTAAAAAAAGATGAGTAATCAACAACCGCCAAGTGGATTTAAAGAATTATTAAACTCAATGATGCAACGCAGATGGTTCATATCTGCAATGGTGTTGGGAGGTTTTATGATGATAATTGCAGGTATGTTTACAGCAATCGCATTGAAAACCCCAATGGCGGCTGAATGGAAGGAATTACTTTTATTATTGTTAGGTGCATTTATTGGTAGTTATGGTAAAATCATAGATTACTGGTTTAGTGATACTGATAAGGACAAAATGTTAGTTCAAAAAATGGATGAGGAAGATGGTGTATCATTGGGTAGTGTTAATGACATAAAGGAAAGTAACAAACCATTTACACCGATTATTCCTGATGCATTTGTTCAAGGAGCTCAAGCTGCGAGAGAATTGGCTGTAGTTGAAAACCAACAAAATTTTGAGTTGGAAAAAGACCAACAAGAACATGAACAAGAAATGGAAAAATTGGAATTTGAACATCACGCTCACAGACAATGTGTACATGAGTGGGGAGATTCTGACCATGATGGACACGAGGAGTGTCAAAAATGTGGACTTTTACGTGAAGACGTTGAGGGATAAATAAACAAGACAAAAAATAATAATTATGAACTTTAAAGAATGGGTAGTTGAAATTTTCAAAGACGAAAGAGGATCAATATCGGTAAAACCGGTAATAGCAATGATAGGTGCATTATTCCTATGTATAACAATGATGTTAAATTCGTTCTCTCACGCGGATTTTGCCCCATCACCTGAATTGGTGAATGCGGTAATGTTAATCACGGGAATTGGAATGGGTGCTGATACTTTGGATAAATTCTCTCACAAAAAGAAAGACGAAACGGAAGGTTAAATGAAAGGGAGTTAAAAACTCCCTTTTTTGTGTATTTATATTAAAGTATTTTATGGCGGGACAATCACAAAACGGGACAGACGTATTTTTTACTAAATTAAAAGAACAATCATTTACCATCATTTTATTGGTAGGTATATTGTATTATCAAAACGTCAATTTCAGTAATCAAATTAATGAATACAAGAAAATGGTAGATGAGAAGGAAACATTAGTTTTAAAATTAACCGACGACGAAAGAACAAGATTACTTGAGAGAACCAAATATCTTCAAGAACAAAGGGATAAGTATGTTGAAGAATTAATAAATAAAAAATAAATATAAAACAAAATACAATATGATAGAAGAACAAATTCCTACGGGATGGCAAGGTGGCTTTCCATCTGAAAAACAAAAGAAAATGTTATATCCTACTACGGATTTAACTTCATTACCTATGTTGGGTAATATGGATAACATTAATTTACTACAAAGACAATGGGGTGTTAAATGGCCAATGTTTAGTTGGAATACCCTAAATGGAGAAAAGGACCCAAAGCGTTGTTATGTACAATTTGCTCCTTATATTTCTAGAATAGGATACACCAATGAAGGTAGGATTTATTCCATAATATGTCCTCAACAAGGGATGTGGATTGGGGATGAAATTTGTATCAATGTGGAAGTAACTGTTACAGGACAAAGAGGATGGGTTAATGAAGACACAAAGGAAATTGCGGCAGATATGATGGTTGAGGGAAAAATTTGGTTAACACCAGGTGAAAATCAAGGTGGTCTATTAAGAGCAATTTGGCCATTATTAAAATATAGTTCTCGTAAATATCCTATCGACAAAGATAATGCTATTCGTGTTTTAACACATCTACCAGGAAATCCTAAAGAACCTATATTCCAACTTGGAAAGGGTTTATCACCAAGATTTAAGAATCCTGATTTTGCTATAAAGGAAGAAGCATATAGTACAGGACATATCAATGTGGAAATAGGAAGAATGGTGCCAACAAACGATGAGAAATTAGATAAGTTTAATCAATACTTTTTAAACCTTTTTAATTTAGGTACGGGTAATATGTTACAAAAAGGTAATGTATTATCGTGGAACTTATTTTTTGATTCACCTGAATTAGTTTCAATTCCTGAATGGCAAAATCACGCTGACTATTGGCGCACTTCTATAGGTGCTCATCACGGTTCACCAGGTGGTGAGGGAACAAGTCCAAGATATTTTGATGGAACATATTTTGACACTAAAAATTTCGCCATTAAAGAGGTTATTAAGGAAATTTTAAATCACGTCGTAAAAAACTCCACATTGAGGAAGGGTTTAATATTACTTGTAGAATATTGTCCTAAAACAATATTTGATATATTTTTAAAGAAGGGTGATCAATCTAAAACAAAAACAAAATGACAAAAAACGAAATACTATATAATGTTGGTTTAACTGACAAAGTATATTCAGAACAAAAAGACATTGATTTTAAAGCACAAAGATTAAAATTAATTAAATGGATTGACGATAAAAAAACAGACACACAAGGATTTGTTGCAACAAAAGACAAATCCATCTATATCGTTTGGAGAGGAAGTTCTTCTAAAAAGGATTTCCAAAACGACGCGTCAATTGACAAAGTTCCATTTATTCAAGAAGGTGAGAAAGTCCATATTGGTTTTAAATCATCTTGGGACGCTGTTAAAGACGAAACTTATAAATCATTTGAAAAAGCATTATCCACATTAGGTGGAGAAGGTGAAGTTGATAATATTGTTGTTTGTGGACACAGTTTGGGAGCTGCGGTTTCTACTTTGTGTGCATATGAGATTTATTCAATTTATAAATCAAATAAGATTATATGTTGCACTATCGGTAGTCCAAGAGTTGGAAATAAAGTATTCAAACAGAACTTTGATAAATCACCAATTGAGTCATTAAGAATCGTTCATAATAACGACGTGGTAACACATTCTCCATATATTGGATACTATCACGTCAATCAGATGTTACGTATCGATAGTGAGGGTAATATTAAGAAGTTCATGATTGATTGGGAACGTGCTTGGAATTATTTGAAATCTATGGTAACGGGTAAGAACATTAAAGACCACATGACCGATGGATATATTAGTTCATTAAATAAATGGAACCCTTAAAAAAAATATATGAAAAAATTATTTATATTATTAAGCGTTTGTTTAGTAAGTCTTGTTGCAAGTAGTCAAACAATAGGTAAGACTAAGACAGAGGATTATAAAGCGGATTTTGAGAAAAAGAAAGATATTTCTGCGTATATGGATTACGATGGTCCCCAAATTCCAATTCAAATATTAAAGGCTGGAATTTCTGATGAAATGTATGAGATGTATCCTGAATTGAAAGAAAAAAGAGTTGGTTTAGGGGTTGCAAATATATCAATGGAATACCTTGAAAACCTAAACAGGTTCAAATTTACCGAAGATAAAACGGAAATAAAAAATAGGATGCTTCTACAATTTAAAGCATCTCAGGCAGGTATTTCAGAGAATAAATTAGATGGTCGTGGTAAAATCAATTTGGCGAAGTATTTTGTAACTATTGAGTGTTATGACTACTCGGTGTCAGAAGATGAAACTATCAACCTAAAAGACGGTATTAAAGACAATATGGTAACTCGTATAGGTCTCCAAGTTAGATTTACAGATGCAGAGACAGGAGTCTTGTTTGGTGGGTCAGGATTAGGTGAGGCAACAACAAAAAGAGAGTTAACCCTTTTATCAGACGCTACGATAGACCCAATTAAATTCAATCAATCAACAATTAGTATTGCAACAAAGAAAGCTTTAGATATTGCATGTGCTAATATCTTGGATAGGATGATTAAAAAAGGTATATTCACGAAATAATGAAATACGAAGTAGTGGACGTTCCACAAAATAATCCTTGTGAAAATTGTGTACCATGTATGAGATTAAGATTAATGGATATGGGGTTTATACATGGACAAGAAATAGAGATAAGTGATAAAAAATTTGGTCTTTATTTGGTAAATATTTTATCCGAGGGAGGACAAATAGATTCAACCATAGGTTTAAGACAAGAAGAATTAGATAGAATATGTTTAAAAGGGGTTTTATAACCCCTTTTTTAATATTTATATTATATGAAAAAGTTTAAGAGAGTTCACGACGATAAAGTTTTCTTTGGTGTGTGTAGTGGTTTAAGTCACCGTACCAATGTTGACCCATTAGTTTGGAGGTTGTTGTTCTTTTTTTTAATATTTTCACCAGCCCCAATAATAACCGGTTATTTACTAACCACAATTTTAACTGAAACAGTATGAAAAAGGTTTTATTAGTTACAGGTTTAATATTAATATTAATATTATTCTGCACAATAATGTTGAATGCTCAAGTTAGTTCTTGGAGACAAACAGGTGGAAGTGTTTCACCACAAACAACACAATCAGCACCAAGAGTTCAACCATCTGTACCACAACAACAAAATAATGTGAGTCAATGGAGAACACAAACTGCACCAATAAGACCAGGTGATAATTTTCAGGGACAACCTTTAACAAGAAGATATAGACCTACAACATACAATCCGTATGGTTTACAATATGGTGTATGGGGATGGTATCAACCTTATCCTTATATATGGTATGATGATTATGGATGGAGACAAAGAAGTGTAGTTAGAATATATGAGAATGGTAAAAGAGATACGGTCACTTCAACACCTGTATTATTTTCGGCGGGTATAGGACATACAAATAATAAACAAATTGCTTACTGGGGATTGATTGGTGGTAATAAAGGATATTTTATTATGGACTATGTAATGACTTACGCAATAGACCAAAACAGCTATTATCCATATGGTCAAATTAACAATGTTGATTTCCCATTAAGTAAAAACGATTGGAAAAAAGAATCAACTTTCTATGTTGGTGGTGGTAAAAGAATTGGTAAAATAGGAATACACGGTATGATAGGATTCGGTAATGAAGTTATTAGATGGCAAGGTAAAGATGATATTGGTGGTATATCGTTTCCAAAATCAAATTCATCATTTACAACATTTAAAGTTGGTATTATAAAAGATTTTAAATTTGTTACATTAAAAGTAGATGCTGACCCAATAAGAGGATACACACAAATAGCAATTGGTTTGAATAACAAATAATGAAAAAATATATTATCTCTCTCCTAATATTATTTTTTTGTAGTAAGTCATTTAGTCAAAGTACTATAACACAAACATATATAGATCCATGTGACAATAAAGTTTACGTGGTAACAATTCCCTTTGGTCAAAATCAAACAATAGCCGTTATTAGAGGTAAGTCTAAAATAGTTACGTTAGCCGACATGAGTAGTGGTGCGTTTCAAGTTTGGGTTAATAGTATATTCGCAACACCTTGTCCACAAAACGACGCAATAAGATTAGCACAGGAAGCCGCAGCAAGAGCAGCAGCAGATGCCGCGGCGAGAGCAGCGGCGGACGCAGCCGCAAAGGCCGCCGCAGATGCCGCGGCGAAAGCTGCATCAGACGCGGCAGCAAAAGCGGCATCAGATGCAGCCGCAAAGGCGGCGGCAAGTGCGGCGAGTGGAGCCGCAAGTGGAGCTGCATCATCTGCAGCGAGCGGAGCGGCAAGTGGGGCAGCATCATCCGCAGCAAGTGGAGCGGCAGCATCCGCAGCAGCATCAACTCCACCACCAATAAACATTGCACCTCCTCCGCCACCACCCGTAGTTGCCGCTCCCCCACCAACAGCGGCACCACCACCTGCAAGTAGTTCGTCATCCCCACCTCCGGCAAGTGGCGGTTCATCTTCTTCATCAAGTAGTTCGTCATCAACGGAAGCAAAACCTGCTGAGGCAAAACCCACAGAAACTAAACCTGCCGAAACTAAATCGGATAAACCCGCAGAACAAAAAACTGAGGAAAAGAAAACTGAAGCTAAAACCGAAGAAAAGAAAGAGGAAACTAAAACCGAAGAAAAGAAATCAGAAGAAAAAAAGACTGAGGAAAAAAAGGAAGAAGCTAAAAAAGAGGAAGAGAAAAAGAAAGAGGAAGAAAAGAAAAAAGAAGAAGAAAAAAAGAAAAAACAAGAAGTAACAAATCCAACATTACTTGCATCAGATATAACAACGGCAGAAACGGAACGAGGTAAGTTTTTAGCGTCTATATCATTAGGACTTAGTAAATCATCTATGGCTGGTGATGTAAGTTATAGTGGTGGATTGATAGTGAATAGTGACTTAAGTTCTATTATATTAACAGGAGGTATTACAAAAATGAAAATGACCGAAGATGGACAATTAGACGCAATACACTCATACGGAACAGCATTTGCATATTTGGCAGGTAACTATATGAACTTAATGGGTTATACTTGGATTAAACCAACACCTAAAAAGGGAACATTTGGTTATAACGTTGGTGTCATTAATTTATTTCTTAAAAACGATAATGGTGGGTTTGATTATAATATGGCAAGTTCTGCAATTGCATTTTGGACCAAACCTTACGTCTATTCAAAAAAACTTACAATATCACCTCAAGTGTTCACGATGTTCTCACCTATCTCTTGGAATAGTGTCACAGGGGCATCGACAGTTAATAGACATATGGGTTTCTTATTAGGAACCGCATTTGATTATAAACTTAGTAAGAGATTTGGGTTTGCGTTTAATTACAAAATAAGTGGTAATACTAAACCGTATTCCGTATTTTTAAGCAACTTTCAGATAGGTAGTAGAATGGTATTATAAAAAAAATCCCCGAAGTATAAACCTCGAGGATGTGACAAAAAATAAATGTACCTCTCTCCTGATACTTTACTAATATATTAATTAGATTTTAAGAAGTCAATTCTTTATATAAATTATTTATCTCAATACAAGTTTCATAATCCTCGATTTCTTCAAAATGTGGAATTAAATCCCTTTTCAATATTATAGATTCTTGTTTATGAAATTTAAATTCAGTATCCCATTCTTCATTTTTTATTTTTGCCGAGATATAAAAAGTAAGATTTTCTTTACTTGTAGTTTTAAATTCTTCAAAAACATTTAAAATTGATTTATAAATTAACGTTTTATTCTCACTATAAAAATCTTCGTAATTTTTATACTTGTCCTTGATTATCAACGACTTAAATGGTTCTTCATTTTTATTTTTTCGCATTAAATGGTGTTTAGTAAGTTAGTTAATTTAGTTCGTACATCAAAATTACAACATTTTAATAAAACAACAAAAAATTTATTCGTTATCCATAGATTTATCCCATTTTGCTTTTCTAGCCTCTGGGGATAACATTAACGGTTCATCTATTGTATGTTCAATTTTAACACTTATACAGGTTTGAGGTAACCTACAGTTTTTTAAATAATTGTTAATATATCCCATCATATTGGCACTACCAATAGGATTTGCCGAATGAATATAAATTTGAGGTAAGGGTATTTTTTCATTCATACTTTCAGCAACCAAATATCTACAACAATCCATACCAGTTTTTTCTTCTATGTTGTTATAATCCAACATATAATTATTTTTTACATTTGTATAATATTCTATCATGGCACCTTCACCTAAATCATGATCTAAAGATATAACTTCAAAATTACCTAATCCGTGTAATTTAATTGCAGCCACAAATTCATCATAATTACGGGCAATTATCCAATCTTTAGCTAATGGTGTTCTTACATCATCAAGATATAATCTCAATTTATTATTAATTTTCATCTTTCTTAAATGGTTTTTCGTATTTAGGTTTCATTATTCTCCAAATAATATGTTCATATGGTTTTCCGTCCCACATTGCAAATAATATTGGTCTATAAAATGTTTCAACATCACATTTTTCTAAATGTAATGCAAAATCTTTTTTTGTTGGTTCAGGGTCTACATCTCCATATTTTCCGTATCTAAAATAATCATGTATCTTACCACAATGTTCTCCAATTCTGTATTTGGCATATTCAAAAGAACTCACTTGTTGTTTAACCCACTTGTAAAATTCATCAGGTACCCTATCTAAAAATTCATCCATAGGTTTTCCATCCCTCAATAATTCCCAAATATCTTTGGATGAAAAATTGGTTAATATTTTATGTAATCTTTTATACTCTTCCCCTTTGATTTTCATACGAAAACCATTCTTAAATTTAATTACATATCCCTCTCTATCCTTTTGTATTTCTTCTTTAAGTAAATCATATCCTTCTCCCCATGTTTTATATGTCATTACTAATTCCCAACCACCTTCTTGCATAAAGAATAAAGAACTGTCAGGAACTTCATTTCCACTTTCAGTATGAATGGCACCAAGTAAAACTAACTTTTCTTCATCACCGTAATTTACTACTATTCGGTTTTCTTTGAAAATTATTTCAAACAAATATGTGTTGTCTTTTCTTAATGAACTAACATCATATTTCTTATCAAGAATTTCTTTACCCTTAATTGCCTGTTGTGATGTGAAGGATCCGCGTGTTGATAATATCCATTCATTTTCATAATTAAAAAGAATACCTAACGATCCATCCATCTTTTCATAGACCACATAATCTTCATTAGGTATTTCTTCTGGTTTATGTTCTTCGTAGTTAAAAAATTTCTTAAATGGTCTTGCAACAATCTCACCTTTTGAATTGGTAACCAATCCACGGCACATAATAGTTATTTCATCCCAAAGACGCTCATATTGAACTTTAGGAGAATAATTCCATATAGTCAAATCTTTAGTAGGATGTGTTTGTTTATGCAACAAACCATCAGTATAATATTTCTCTAAAATTTCTAACATTAGTTTATTGTTTTGTGAAATCCGATGTTGTAGGTATGTTTCAACCAATTAAAGGACAAATATACTCCACACATTTTGTTTTTCCAAATTGATACATGAGAATCGGGTTGACATGTTTCAAAATAAAAATAAACAAAAGGTAATGGATATATTAACCATTGGTTTCTATGTAAGTTAGCGTGAAATTTCATCTTTGGTTTTGGGTTAATTGTTTTAACATAAGAAGAAATAAATTGACTCATTAAAGTTTAACTTGAAATCTATTCTTCATTTGTTGAAGTTTATCTTCGGGAACTCCGTGAACATTTTCATTACCATGTCTATTTTCAACAACCACCGTATGAACACGATAATTGTACCTTTCTGCCATTTTAAAATATTCGTCCATTTCCCATTCTTGAGTAAAAGTATTTGCAACAACTATCCTTGCCTTTTGTTGTCTCATCCTTTCTGAACATCTAAATTGACAATAGTTATGCGCTTCTTTTATTTTTTGTGAATCAAAATCGTATTCACTATTTTCGTTGATAAAAAAATCATCAGCCGATAAAACCTCAGGTTCATCTGTACTTCTAAGTTGTAATATGATTTTAGCTAACGTTGATTTACCAGAACCAGGTAACCCTCTTAATAATATTAATTCGCCCTGAGCTTCGTTTACACTATCCATAGGAGAGATTTAGAATTAAAAAATTGGGGTCAGTATGAAACCAACCCCGATTTCTTATTTTTGTGGTATTTCAGTTTTTACTTCACCACCTGTTACAGGTGCCACTGTTGAATCAGCAACTACTGCAGTTGTATCTGCAACAGGAGCCATTGTAGAGTCCGTTGTTTCTGTTGCGGCTGACCCTGAACCACATGCTGTTAGTGTAAGTGCTACACCAAGAGCTAAGATAAATGTTAATTTTTTCATATATAGTAAATATACGAAAGTTTAACGATAAAACCAAATTCCATAAAAAAACCCCAACGAGATGTCGGGGTTTAAGGTCTTTCGGTGGGTTCAACCCCACTTAATTTAAGAAACGAAAAGGTTATCGACAAAGAGAACCTATAGTGATATAAATATATATAACTTTACTAAAAAGTCAACTATTTATTAAAATTTTTATTTAATTCGATATATTTTAAAATTTCAATCGCAAAATCTTTATGAGCCTCTTCCCCCCAATGAAAATCATCAACAAGATTATTGGTTTCAATTGTAATAGAAGGACGTTTTTTAAACGGAATTAAAAAATCATAAAATTCTTTTTGGTAATCATCATTATCTAATTGATAATCGTTAGATGGGTCGACCCATGTCCAATGGTAAACCAAATTATTTTTTAAAATATGATTAATGACCTTAATGTAGTCGGTAACCTCAGTCCAAAAAACTGAATATTTTAATCTATTCATTGATAAATCAACTAATGATTCAAATGAAACATCAATAAAATTGTAAACTTTTTCATTTGCACCGCCAATTAAAATAGGAAAAAGTCTATTATCTTTTGTTGCAGCATTAAATCTCATATTTTGGGTCCAACCAAAAATAACAATATCACCATCATTTATTCGATTTATATTATCAACAAACCAATGAAATATTGTTTGATTACATGTTCCCGCAATAGATTTATCAATTAAGTTTATATTGATGGTTTCACTTATAATTTCAGAAAAAACTTTCGGTGGGTACCCTTTGTATTTTACATAATCATACGAAACTTTACCTTCTTTTTGTAATTTAAACGATGAAGTAAACGAATCACCAAAAACCCATAAATTTTTATCCATAAAACTTAAAATTATTTTTTTGAGATTGTTAATTTTTCGTCTTTATATTTGAGATTTATTAATTTACCCTCAACAATATTACCTTTTAAAATTTCTTCACTTAAAAAATCCTCACAAAGATTTTGAATAATTCTTTTTACTGGTCTAGCTCCATATTCTTCTTGCGAATTTAATTCAAATACTCTATTGGTGACTGTTTTATCAAAATTAACTTTATATCCTTTATCTTTTAATCTATTCGACAATCTATTAATTTCAAGGTCAATAATTTTTTTCAATGTTTCTTCGTTCAGTGCATTAAATAAGATTATGTCATCAATACGATTTAAAAACTCAGGATTAAAATGTTGTTTCAACGCTTTTTGTATCATTGTTTTTCTAACTTCATATTTTTGAACTTCGCTTGATGATGTACTAAATCCAACACCACCACCAAATTCAGAAACACGTTTCGCCCCAATGTTAGATGTCATAATAACCAAACAATTTGTAAAATTAACTTTTCTACCAAATGAATCAGTTAAATGACCTTCATCTAAAATTTGTAATAGTATGTTGAACACGTCTTTATGTGCTTTCTCAATTTCATCAAATAAAATGACAGAGAAGGGGTTATTTTTAACTTTCTCGGTTAACTGACCTCCTTCATCATACCCAACAAAACCTGGGGGAGAACCAATTAATTTTGATACGTTGTGTCTATCCATATATTCACTCATATCAACACGAATGATTTTATCTTCATCACCAAACAAGTATTGTGCTAATGTTTTAGCAAGATAAGTTTTACCTACACCAGTTGAACCTAAGAATATGAATGAACCAATAGGTTTATTCGCGTCTTTAATACCTACTCTATTTCTTCTGATTGACCTTGATATTGTAGAAATCGCTTCAGGTTGACCAATAACTTTTTCAGATAACAAATCCTCGAGTTGTAATAACTTTTGAGTTTCTTTTGCATCAAGTTTACTAATTGGAACCCCTGTCATTTGAGAAATGATTTCATAAACATTATCAATAGTAATTGGTATCTTATTGTCTTTTTGTTTTTCAGACCATTTATATTTCTCATCTTCAAGTTTAGTAACTACTTTCTTTTCTTCGTCTCTCAATTTTGCCGCTTGTTCGTAATTCTGACTTTTAACAACTTGTATTTTTTTCTCTTTGATTTCATCAATTTGAAATTTTAATTTTTCAATTGATTCAGGAATTCTTGTTGATATTCTTTTTTCAGAACCCAATTCATCTAATACGTCAATTGCCTTATCGGGAAATTGTCTTTCGGTTATGTATCTTCCTGCTAACCTTACAATTACTTCAATTACACCATCCTCATACGTTACTTTATGAAAATCTTGATATGATGTTGTTAGATTTTTTAAAATTTCAATTGTCTCTAACTCTGTTGGTTCCTTTAGGATTATTTTTTGAAATCTTCTAACGAGCGCACTGTCTTTTTCAATGTGTTTTTTAAATTCATCAAAAGTTGTTGCACCAATACATTGTATTTCACCTCTTGCTAATGCTGGTTTAAGAATATTTGCGGCATCCATAGAACCACTCGCATTTCCTGCACCAACCATGGTATGAAGTTCATCAATAAAAACAATTACGTTCGGTGCTTCAACCAACTCATTTAAAATTGCCTTAATTCTTTCTTCAAATTGACCACGATATTTTGTTCCAGCAACAAGTGATGTTAAATCCAAAGACATAATTCTTTTATCTAAAAGATTTGTTGGGCAATCACCTTTGTGAATCATTAACGCAAGTTTCTCAACTAATGCAGATTTACCGACACCAGCGTCACCAACAATAACTGCGTTGTTTTTCTTTTTACGAGATAGAATTTGTGCAATTCTTTTTACTTCAACGTCCCTACCAACAATAGGGTCAATCTTACCTTCCTCGGCCATCTTAATAAGATCACGAGAGAAGTTATCTAAAATTGGGGTGTTAGAACCTTTTCTAACTTTCTTTGGGTTTGTGGTTGGACCATCTTCAAAAAAATCTACTGACATATGATATAAGTTTAATTCAATACAAACATAACACAAATAATACTAAAAAACAAACGTGAGACAAATTGTCAAAAAGTTTTTAAATATAATGACAAGTTGTCCAAAAATATATGTTGGTAAAGTATTTGTTATTAAAATAAAAAAACATATAACTATGATTACATTATTTAAAGACCCATTTTTTACAGGATTAGATAACAACAGATTCTTATCTACACCTGAAACTAACATCGCCAAAAATGAAACTGAATATAAAGTTTCAATATGTGTTCCAGGTTTGACCAAGGAAGACATAAAAATCACAACAAAAGATGGTATACTAAAGATTTCGTATGAAAAAATTGAAGGTGATAAAACACGTCACTTTATTGGTAGTTTCATTAAATCTTATAACATACCTGATGATGTGAGAGAAAAAGATATTTTAGGTAAAGTTGAGAACGGAGTATTAGAGTTGGTTTTACCGATTGACAGGAAAAAATCATTAGAAAGACAAATTTCTTTGAATTAATTTTTTTTTATCAATTTTATTTCTTAAATTAGTAATATAAAATTATACACCATGTCAGTAAAAAAAGAAAAAATCAACGGAAAAATGATTTATGCCTCAATTAAATCAACTAGTCTTAAATCTGCGTCTTACGACACTTTAAAAGAAAACTTACGAGTTTTGTTCAACAGTGGAGTTGCCTATGAGTACCAAAATGTACCATCAACAACATTTACTAAGTTTAGATTGGCTAAGTCACAAGGAAAGTTCTTTAATCAGAACATTTCAAACAACTTTACTTATAAAAAAGTAAAAAGTATCTAATTAAATTTAAACCCCTCTAAATGAGGGGTTTATTTTTTGATATTTATTATCTATAATATATAAACAATATACTATGGGTATCATATCAGAAAAAATTGAGGGTAAACTTATTACAGTTACTATCCAATCTTCCAACCTTAAAGAATCAACATACAATACAGAAACAGAGGACTTAACCGTCGTTTTTAACAACGGAAGTATTTATGTATACAATAAAGTTCCTTGGCAGAAGTTCACCAAATTTAGGTTAGCCGAATCCCACGGAAAATACTTCAACGAGAATATCGCCAAAAGTCATAAGTATACAAAACAAGGATGAGTTTATTTGAAGAATTAATTGAAGATAAAAAAGGTGATAAGAAAATTATCAAATCTTTTAAATCTAAAGATACCTTATCTAATCAAATTTTTGAGGGGGATAAAGGTAAATTTTTGATGCGTGATGATATTAAAATCGCATTATTAAAAATTTCGGATGACTTTATTGAATCCCTTGGAGTTGAATTTTTCATACACGATATTGTTTTAACTGGTTCATTGGCTAATTACAATTGGTCAAATTTTTCCGATGTTGACCTACATATTGTAATTGATTATAAAGAATCTAAATACAATTCTGAAATTCTTAAAGAGTTTTTTGATGCTAAAAAGAATATTTGGAATGAAAAACATGATATCGTAATTAAAGGATATGACGTTGAATTATACGTACAAGACGTCAATGAAGAACACGTTTCATCTGGCGTTTATTCTATCTTACATAACAAATGGATTATTGAACCTGAACAAAAGAACCCTAATATTGATGATAGAATGATTCTTCAAAAGGGAGAGGAGTATATAAAGAAAATAGATAAAATCGTTGAAAAGGGGAATAAGGGTGTGGACGTATTAAATGATATTGAGAACATCAGAGCTAAGATTAAATCGTTTAGACAAAGTGGATTAGATTCAGGTGGGGAGTACTCTTACGAGAATCTAACATTCAAATTATTAAGACGAAACGGATACATTGGGAAATTATTAAAACTTAAAATAACACTAACAGATAAAAAATTGTCTGTAGAACAATAACTATACCTATTTTTTTCTATATATCTATGTATTTATAGGATAAGAATAAGTATATCTAACAATTTATAAAATGGCAGAAATAAAACCACTTGGTAGTGAAAAACTTAACTCAGATGAGAAATTAAAAAGGATTCTTGAGTTAACATACTACAACAATAATAAGAAATCATCATCTATGAAGGCTGAATTAGTTCAGGAATCAAAAACAGGTGGTGTATATGGTATTGTGAGAGAGAAAGACGCATACTATGTTAAAAGAGGTTTAAATGAGCAATCGCTTGATTATATCGGTGGAATGTTTATGAAAAACAAAAACAAATTTTCATCTTATGGTGATGCTTTTAAGAGACTTGAATTGTTAAAAGGTCAAGACGAATTACAAGAAGCAACAAAGTATGTTTTAAAACAAAACAAACCACAAGAAGAAATGCCAATGCCAGAACCATCTATGGATGCTCCTGAGGCACCTGTGGACGATATGTCAACTCAACCAGCACCCGATGCTGCACCAACAGATGGCGGTTCTGTACCTTCAGAAACACCTCCAACAGATGGTGGAGAAGATATGGGAAAACGTTCAAGTTATATGGCTGAAGCTCAAAAATATGCGGGTAAATTAGGTCAAGAATTAAGAGATTTACATGATAGAATGGAAAGTGACGATATCAAATATATTTTAAATATGATTATTTCGGCGGTTGATTTGGATAAATTATCTGATGAAGATATTGAAGATGTTGCTAAGAAATTTGAAAGAGAGGAAGAAGAAGGTGGAATGGGTTCAGAAGAACCAAGTGCGGAAGTTCCTTCTGAGGAACCAGCAGTAGAACCTGAAGCTGAAATGGGTGAATACGATGCTATGGGTTCATTAGAAGAATTTGTTGAAACCCCAATGGACACAGATGAAATTGATTTATCAAAATACTCAATTAAAGAAACAGGTGACGAATATAACGAAGATAATATTCAAGAACTTGATTTAGATGAAATCAAGAATGAAATCAATAGTAGTATTAGTCAAACTTTACACAAATACTTTAAATAAATGCATCTTATATATGTCAATGAAATCGGTTCGGATTACAAAGGTCAAAAACAGTACGAATTCGTATTTAGTGAAAGTACCGAAATTGACATGGGAGATTGGTTTGCAATACCTGCATCGTCTGTCTCAAGGTCTAAATCACCTGACGTCGAATATGTTGATGTAGTTGGATTATTAAAAGATACAGATTTACAATTAGAACTTATACAAAACTCCGATTTTTTCGGAGTTATTGATGCCGTAGATGGTGTAATATCATTGGCATGGGAAAAGTTCGATTTTGATAACGAATTTGAAAGATTAACATTTAAATTCGGGGAACCAATTGAATCTGTCACAAAAAAATTAAAAAATAGGAATTATAGTTTATTAAACGAAGAAATTAAAATCAAAGAATTATGAAAAGAGACGTTATAGTTAGTCAGTTAATCAAAGAAGGATTTTCTGAAAAAACATTGGTTAGATTTAGTGATAAACAACTTTCAGATTTACATGAAAGAATTGTTATTGATGCTGACAAATTAAAAACAGATCAAAAATTAAAAGATTTGGCAAATGACCCAAATACTGAGGTTGAGGTTGAAGAGGAATTAAAGGGTAAACAAAAGAACATTGATAAAAACCATAACGGTGAAATTGATGCTGAGGACTTTGCAATTTTAAACAAAGAAAAGAAAGGTGAAGCTAAAGAAGATGTAAATGAGGCTGATATGGGTTTAACCGTAAAAGGTTCAAAATCAAGTAGTACCTCTCTATTTGGAGGAACACCTAAAAAATCAAGTTCTCCTAAAAAGAAATCTACACCAAAGAAAAAAGAAGAAGGTGAAACTGAAGAGGGAGAAGTGGATGAATCATTAAATGGTCTTATGCTTGGTGTAATTAAAGATAAATTAAGTAAAGATTTAGGTAGAGAACCTGAGGACCACGAAATCGATAAAGCACATGAAGATTTTGTCAATAGTTGGAAAAAAGACAACGAATCAAAAGAAAGAATGAAAAAAAATCCTTATAAACCAGAAAAACGACCTAGTCCAAATTTTAACGGTCATAAAAAGAAAAAAGAAGAAGATGTGGAAGAAGGTGATTATCACAATGAAAGAAGTGAAAAGGCGTTAGAGAAATCTAAAGAAGATTTTCCACAACTTAAAAATATTAAAAAATGTGATGATTGTGGAAAGGTGGAATCTAAATGTAAGTGTAAAAAAGAAGATATTAAAGAAGTAAAAAATTGGGTTAAAGGTTTGGTAGAGAATAAAGAATTTCATAGTTTTACGTCTAAAAGCGAAATTATGGAACTTATCCAAACTAAACTTACCGAGTCAAATACAATGGTTCAACACGGACCTAAAGTTAAAAAGGGACACAACGGTATTCCTGAGTTTATGTCATATGATGCAATTGTAGATGCTGAACCAAAAACAGCACCAAGTAAACCTGCACCACAAACAAAACCAGGTACAAGACCTACACCGACAAGAAGAGAAGACCCAAGAAAAACTCCTTTTAAACAACCTGGCCCGGGACCAAACCCAAAACCAAAGGCTAAAATGGCGGAAGAAAAAAAAGTTAACTAATAATGAGAATATCTAAGAAAAAACTCTTATCTTTAATCAAAGAAAATTTGAACGAAATGCCGATGGACTTTGATTCACAAGATAGACCTGACCAAGGGGTACAAGATAAATTATCATCGGGAGAAACTCCGTTGAAAAAAATACCATTACCACAGACGGGAAATGAACCTAATAAGAACTTCCAAGAACTTTTAGCTTCAGAAAGATATAAACAAGTTGTTGAGAAAATGAGACAATATACGGGTACCAATTCAACTATAAGTGGTATGCAAGGTATGAGCCCATTGATGCAACAAATGATGAGTGCTCATAATCAAATTTTATCGTTTGAACAAAATCATAGAAGAGAATTGGAAGCGTTAGCGGTAGATTTAGTTAAAAAAGAATTAGGTATTCCAGAAGGTTCAGTTCAATATGATGCAAGAATTATTGGTATGGGTGAATTTAACCCTGAAGATTTTGGTCATGATGAGGAAGAACAAGGTGGTGACGAAGAGGGTGGTGAAGAGGAAATGAATTTTGGTAATGAAATTGAAATCGTTAATGATTTAGAAAATCTTAATTTAGAGAAAGCAAAAAGAAGATTTATTAATACAATTATACAGGGGGCATCTAAAAGAGGTCACTATATGTATCATTATGTTGAAGATAGAGTTAGAGAAATTGTGGGTAATGATAGAATCATTGGATTGTACGGTATTATGATGTCAGTAAATGACGCATTATATTGGCAATTACCTGATGAAACTATGAAATCAATGGGACAGGCGGGTGCGATTGCAGGTAGAGAAGATGTTGATAGACAAACAGACCCACCAACGGTTAAAGCAAGAGCGGTAAACTTTCCAGTTTTAATACATGAATTAATTAAAGGAACATTAGAGTTGGTTGCATTACACGGTAGAAAAAGAGATGAAGAAGGTAATGAAGAAGATTTTACAGCAATTGAAGATAGTGAAGATACATTAGAAAAAGAAATGTGGGATTTACGTTTAGGACCTGTAATTTGGGATAGAATTAGGTCTAAATTTCCTGAAGATGTATTAACTGACGAAACAAAATCAATTATTCAATTAATGGTTTTCCAACATATTTTCAAAAAACCAGCAAAAGAGTTTTTAGTGTTTATGAAGGAAGTTGTTTCTAACTCTGAAAGTGGAAATCGTTTAATGGAAACTTTAGTAAGAGCAATTGAAGAAGACATTAACAATTACGATTACGAACAGACAATGGCGGAATTTGATGAGGATTTAAATAATGTTTCCGATGAAACAGATAACAATGAATTAAAAGATTTTATATCAGGAATACCTGGTATTAGTTTATCTAATGATAATGACGAAGAGGATGACGATGATGACCTCTTTAAAGAGTTAGGTTTAGATAGACCTACGAAATAATACAAAGGTGGTTTACAATAACCACCTTTTTTTGTATTTATACATATATGAATACCAGAGCAGAACAATTAATGGAGTATGCTAAGATTATTAAAGATACCCCATACGCCCTTAGAACATACCTTCAAACGTTTGACAATACACAGAAGAAGTATGTCCCGATGGATTTGTTTGAGGACCAAATTCAATTAATTAACGATTACGAAAATTACAACGAAAACATTACAAGAAAGTATAGACAAGCTGGAGTTACAACTGTAACTGCAGCATGGTTATCAAAAAAATTACAATTAGCAAAACCTGATAATCCTGAAAGGGTTCTACTTATCGCGAACAAACGTGATACCGCGGTGGAGATGGCTAATAAGGTTAGACATTTCATAGAACAATGGCCTGATTGGATTAATGTTGGGTTCTCACCTGATAAAAACTCAGAAAGTAGATTTAGATTAAATAATGGTTGTGAGGTTAAGGCGGTTGCAACATCGGCGGATGCCCTTCGTGGTTATACACCTACCATACTTGTATTTGATGAGGCTGCATATATTGAAGCGGGTGATGATTTTTGGGCGGCATCTATGGCATCCCTATCAACGGGTGGTAAGATTATTCTTATCTCCACACCAAATGGTTATGATGCTATCTATTACGGTGTTTACGACCAAGCATTACGTGGAATCAATGATTTCCATATAACTGATTTAAGATGGTTTAAAGACCCTCGTTACACCAAAGATTTACGTTGGGTTAAATGTCAAGACATCTGTCACTACATGTTGAATAGAGAACAATATAATGATGATGAAGTTGTTCTACATGATTTTGATATGAAAGAGTACAATAAACTAATTGAGGATGGTTATAAACCATTTTCATCTTGGTTTGAATCAATGTCTAAAAAATTCAAATACGATAGACGTAAAATTGCTCAGGAGTTGGAATGTGATTTCTTAGGTTCAGGTGATGGGGTTATACCTACTGATATTCAAGAGAACATAGCAAAAAATATGATTCGTATTCCTAAAGAAAAATACATGCAAGGTACTTTCTGGCAATGGAAAGAACCAATTGAAGGTCATCGTTATATTATGGGTGTGGATGTTAGTAGAGGGGATAGTGAGGACTTTTCATCAATTAATATTATTGATTTTGACGATAGAGAACAAGTTGTTGAATATATTGGTAAAATACCTCCAGATGATTTGGCGAATATAGCATACAAATGGGGTATTTTATATGACGCTTTCATTGTAATTGATATCACAGGTGGTATGGGAGTTGCAACATCTAGAAAGTTACAAGAAATGAATTATAAAAGTTTATTCATTGATGGTATTAACACACAGAACATTTGGGAATACAATAAAAAGGCTTTAGATAAAATACCAGGAATTAGTTTTAACAATAAAAGAACCCAAATCGTGGCGGCCTTTGAAGAACAACTTAGAAAAGGATTTTTAGTAAGGTCTAGTAGATTATTAAATGAACTCAATACGTTTGTTTATCTGAATGGAAGACCTGACCATATGAAAGGAATGCACGATGACTCAATTATGAGTATGTCTATGGCATTATATGCTGGTGATATTTCATTCAATCAATTACAAAAAAATGATTCCAAAAATAAAGCAATGATAGATTCATGGGTTATGTCTGAAAGAACTTACGAACCGGCCAAAACTCATTATTCTTATGGTTCATCTTTTGACCAAATAGGGGCTATGGGTATGGACACTAACGACATTTATCACAAAGACAACCCAACAAACGTACCTAAAGACGCATATAAAGAACATATGTGGTTATTTGGGAAATCTAAATAATATTCCAAATACCAAATATTTAGTTTATATTATAAAGAAAAGTATTTATATAGAATGGCAAATCAAAATCCTACCGTCTTTCAGAAACTAACAAGAATGTTTGGTTTTCCGGGTCAAATTAAAGCTGATCAGGCACCATCATTTAATTTCAACAAAGATGAATTATTAAAAACGGATAGTAAAGAAGATTATGAAAAGGCAATGTTACAGGCTCAACAGAGTCAATACATTGCTGACAAGTGGACAAAATTAGATCAATCTCTTTATAATCAATCGGTTTATTATGAACCGAATAGAATGGCAGCATACTACGACTATGAATCTATGGAGTTTACTCCTGAAGTTTCAGCAGCATTAGATATATACGCTGAAGAATCAACTACAATGTCAGAGAAGGGTGAAATCCTTACAATATATTCTGAATCAGATAGAATTAAATCAATACTTCAAGATTTATTCCACACAAAAATGGATATCAATACTAACCTACAAATGTGGGCTCGTGGTATGTCTAAGTACGGTGATGATTTTGTTTATTTAAAGATTGACCCTGAAAAAGGTATTGTTGGAGTTCAACAATTACCAAATATTGAAATTGAAAGAATCGAAGGTGCTGGAACAAAAACCGCAGGACCTCATGATATTAAAGTTCCAACACGTGAATTAAGATTTCAATGGAAGAATAAAGATTTGGAATTTCAAGCATGGGAAGTCGCTCACTTTAGATTATTAGGTGATGATAGAAAACTTCCTTATGGAACTTCTATGTTAGATAAAATTAGAAGAATTTGGAAACAACTTTTACTTGCTGAAGATGCAATGTTAATCTATAGAACATCAAGAGCACCCGAAAGACGTGTGTTTAAAATATTTGTTGGTAATATGGACGATAAAGATATTGAATCTTACGTACAAAAAGTTGCAAATAAATTTAAACGTAGTCCAATAGCCGACCCACGTAATGGTCAGGTGGATATGAGATATAATCAAATGGCAGTTGACCAAGATTATTTTGTTCCTGTTCGTGATGCATCTCAAACAATGCCAATTGAAACTTTACCTGGTGCACAAAACTTAGGTGAAATTGCTGACATTGAATATATTCAAAAGAAAATGTTAGCAGCACTTCGTATTCCTAAAGCATTTTTAGGATTTGAAGAAGTAGTTGGTGACGGAAAGAATCTTGCATTAATGGATATCCGTTTTGCAAGAACAATTAATAAAATACAAAAATCATTAATACAAGAGTTAAATAAAGTTGCATTAATTCATTTATATCTTTTAGGTATGGAAGATGAATTGAATAATTTTACTTTATCATTAACTAACCCATCAGCACAATCTGATTTGTTAAGGCTTGAGCAGTGGAAGGAAAAGGTAACACTTTACAAAGATGCGACTTCCGACCAGTCACAAGTTGGTATCTTGCCGGTGTCGCATACATGGGCAAAGAAGAATATTTTAGGGTTTAGTGACAGTGAAGTCGTACTTGATTTACAACAACAACGTTTAGAAAGAGCTATAGGTTTTGAATTAACTAATACACAGAATATTATTAAACGATCAGGTGTGTTCGATGAGGTTGATTCCAAATACGGAATCCCTGAAGAAGAGAGAGAAAAACTTGAAGCTGCCGGTGCATTGGGTGGTGAAAATCCTGAAGGAGGTGGTATGGATATGGGTGGCGGTGGAGCACCTGAACCACCAGCAGCAGGTGGAGGAGAACCACCGTTAAGTGAATCTAAATCAAAGAAATCTAAAATATTAGGTATGTTAGGTGAAGAGAAAGAAGATTTTAGCTCACTATTTGATATGAAACGCGCACAACAGAATATTTATGAGATAGAGAATAAATTGAAGGATATTTTAAATGACTAAAAATGAACAAATTCGGAACAATAAAAAGTAAATTATTAACTAAATTAACTGAGTCTTACGCTAATGAAAATAAAGCCGAGATAAAGGATATACTAACTACAATTAAAGAAAACAAAGATTTTAAAGAAATGTATTTGTTCTATGAAGAAATTGAAAACAAATATATTGAAGATAAAGAAACTGCAAAATTATATGTCGAGGGGGTTATTGGAATCTTAAAACAACAAATGGAAGATTTAACAACATTTTGTACATCATTAAATAAAATGATTAATGTAGAGACAATTAATGAAAATGAAATTTATAGTTCTTTAGACGTATTAATAGAAAACGATAAATTATCTAATATTGAAAAGAAAGTAATTGCAAAGAAGAAATTAGTAGAACATTTAACAACTAAAAAGGAAATAAAGGAATCTAAAGATTCAACATTAATCCCAAATGAAAATTTATTAAATGCCGTTTTAACAAATAACTTTAATGTTCTTTATTCTAATACATTATCGGAACAACAAAAAGAAGAGTTAAAGAACATCCTTTCTTTATCTCATGAAGATGTATTAACTAAAACAACTGAATTAAAGGAATCTATTATCAATCAAGTATCTACACTTATAAGTGAATCAAATGAAACTGATTTATCAACTAAATTAAAGAAAGTGAAAGATGAGGTTAACGAAATGTTCCCATCCAAATTAAATTATTACAGATTAACAGAATTAAAAAATGGACTTAACTAAGTCCATTTCTTTTTTGTTGTAGATATACCGCTTTCAATTTTTCAGTTCTTTTCTTAACAGAAGGTTTAACAAACTGTTGTCTCTCCCTTAATTTTTGAACTTGTTTTGTTTTCTGAACTTTTTGTTTATAAGTTCTTAACGCAGTCTCAATACTTTTCTCTTTTTGTAAATCAATTATAATCATATATAAATAAATATATTACAAATATATGAAAGTATTTTTGGAATAATCAAATATTTTATTTATTTTTTATAAAACACCATAAAATAAAAATAATATGAAATTATAATGAAAATTGGTAAGTATATTCCATTGGGAACGTACAATGAAGTAAAAATCGGTTATGGTACCGTAGATTTTAAAAATCTGAAAACCATATATCTTAAATTAAATTCGTGGTTACAACCCGAAAACGAAACGGACGACTTCAACCATTTGATTGGAAAATCAAGAAGAAAGATTAAAGAAATAATTTACAACTTAAAAAGTCCGTATTTTAAAGACCAATCTATTGTAGATTTAGATGTTAGAACTAAAGGGATTAAGTTAGAAAAGAGGTCCTTTATGAATTTGGAGGTAACATTATATGTTAACAATCAATTCGACATTAAATCAAAAGATGTTAAAATAATCATTAATGATTTATTCGAACATATCATAGATGAAGGGTTATCTGATAAAAAACTATTCAATTTTTACAAAACAAAGAAATAAGTTAGATATTGATGTATTTATAGTAATAAAAACTATAAATGAAGGTATTAGGACCAAAAGAAACCGGCAGAGGATTATTAATTGAGTATGATGCTGGTCACGTATCTCCAGAAGAGAATAAAAAAATAATTTCAGAAATGAAGAACATGGACTTTTCACAGGACATGATTCTTTATGCTGTTTTACAAAAATACGACACTCCGAATAAGAACGGAAGGATTTATCCTGAGATGTTACTTAAGAGAGAAAACGAAAAATACCAAACAATTATTAAGAAGGGTGGAGCTTTAAATGAATTAAATCACCCAACATCTTCACTTATCGATTTAGATAGAATTTCACATTCAATTCTAGAAACATGGTGGGATGGTAAAATCCTTATGGGTAAGATAAAACTATTCACTTCGCCAGGTTGGAAGAAGATGGGTATTGTTTCTACCAAAGGAGACCAAGCGGCTATGTTATTAATGAACGGAGCAACTTTGGGTATCTCTTCACGTGGAGTAGGTTCACTTAAACAAGTTAAAGGTGAGAACATTGTACAAGACGACTTTGAATTAGTTTGTTTTGATTTAGTTTCATCTCCATCTACACCTGGTGCATATGTTTTTAGTGACCCATCTGAAAGAGACCAATATCAAGAATCTACAATTGAAAAACCCGTAGTTGAGGACAGAATGAAAAAACTAATGGGTAGATTAGATACATTTCTATCTAAATAATTAATTTATTAGGGGTGGGAATATTGAAATAGTCAATTTTTCCAAATTTCCAAGTATTTATAAGGTAATAAAACAACAAATTTTACAAATGAGCGAAAAATCTATTTTAGAACAAGCGTTACTTCAAGTGCAAAACCTTGAAGAAGCTGTTAAGCAAAATGCAAAAGGTATACTTGCTTCAACAATGAAACAAGAACTAAGCGACTTGCTTAAAGAATCGTTAGAAGAAGAGGAGAAGTTAGATCCAATGGGTGAACAACCTGAAGACGAAACTAAACCTGACGAAGAGGAAGATGATGTAACAACAGATGATGAAGCTGACACCGATGGTGAAGATGCTGACACTGATGTTGAAGATGATGACACAGACCTCGATAATGAACCAAGTAAAGGAATCGATGACTTAGATTCTGAAGCTGGTGACGATACCGACACATCTATGGATGATTTAGGTACTGAACCATCTCCAGAAGAAGGTATGGATGACGAAGACGTTATGGACATGACAGGAGCTTCAGATGATGAGGTTCTTAAAGTTTTCAAGGCTATGAAACCAGAAGATGGTATTGTAGTTAAGAAAGATGGTAATAACGTTGAATTTGCTGACGGTCAAGATGAGTATATCATCAAACTTGATAGTGAGGAAACTCCTGATGTTGATGCAGATATGGACACAGATTTAGATACTGATATGGGTTCTGAAATGGACGCAGATTTAGATACTGAAACTGACGAAACTTCTGACGAAACAGATATGGATGAAACTTTATATGAAATTGAGTTAGGTGAAGACGAAGATGAAGTTAAGGAAGTAGAAGCTTCTGAAGGTGAAGCTAAAGAAGTTGAAGTTGGTGAAGCGGCAAGAACATTGGGTAACGATGTTAGAAAGCCAGCTGACCAAGGTAAAAAATATAAAGCAGGTCGTCATGAAATGAACGAAGAAGTTGAAAAGTTGAAGAAACAAAATTCTGAATACAAGAAAGCTTTAATTCTTTTCAAAGACAAGCTTAATGAAGTTGCTGTATTCAACGCAAACTTAGCTTACGCTACTCGTTTATTCACTGAACATTCTACAACAAAACAAGAGAAATTGAATATTTTAAAGAGATTTGATTCTATTTCCTCTATGAATGAAGCTAAAACTTTATTCAACACAATAAAAACTGAATTAGGTACTAAAACAACTGTAACTGAATCAGTGGCTGAAAAAATCACTAACATGCCATCAACATCTACTTCTACTGAGGTTTTAGCTGAGTCAAAAGCTTACGAAAATCCACAGTTCAAAAGAATGAAAGATTTGATGACAAAAATAAAATAAACTAAAAAAACAAAATATTTTAAAAATGGGAGCATTATTAGAATCAGGTATGGTTGGTAACATCGGATTAAAACATTTACGTGTTATCAAGGAAGATACCATTAAAAAATGGGACGAATTAGGTTTCTTAGAAAACTTAGAAGGTCACCAAAAAGATAATATCGCGCAATTGTATGAAAACCAAGCGTCATATTTGATTAACGAAGCGGCAGTAGCAGATTCTTCAGGTTCTTTTGAAACTGTAGTTTTCCCTATCATCCGTCGTGTATTCTCTAAATTATTAGCGAATGACATCGTATCAGTACAAGCAATGAACTTACCAATTGGTAAATTGTTCTTCTTCGTACCTAAAATCCAAGAAAGAGATAATAGTAATAATCACTATTCTCCTTATGGATATCCAAATACAGGTGCAACAAGTCAAGGTTATGACACAGGTGCTAAGAATCTTTACGATCGTTTCTACGAAGGTAGTGACGCAGTAGGTGAAGGTCTTTTTGATTATTCAAAAGGTTCATTCACTGATGTTTCTTTAACTGGTACATCTATTGTAACTTTTGCAAATGGTGTTGAAAGTAACGCAGTAACTATCGCTACAGGTACCGATGTTTCATCAGTTATCTTAAAGTTAACAGGTTTCTCTAGATTAGGTCAAGGTAAATTAGCTGGTCCAGACGGTAACGAAATGGATACAGAAGAGTTTTTAGCTTCATTAACAATCACTGCACCTCGTGCAAATGCGTTAAGTGGTAGAACTTTCTTACCTTTCAACGTTGTAACTCAAAAATATGGTAAAGGTATCGTATCTTACGGACAAAAATCTGCAGGTACAAACGGTAACTTATTCAATGATATTTGCGATGAAGCTGGTACAATCTACTTAAATGTTGATTTACAAACTTACAGTTCAACTGAAGGTTTTGCAGATACGGAAATTACAGTTACAACATTACAAGGTGATGACTTTACAGCGACTTATCGTCGTTATGCAACTTTAGAATTTGAAGATCAAATTGGTGAGGTTTCTTTTGATTTAGAATCAGTAACAGTTTCTGTAACTGAAAGAAAATTAAGAGCTAGCTGGTCTCCTGAATTGGCTCAAGACGTTAGTGCATTCCACAACATTGATGCTGAAGCTGAATTAACAGCTTTATTATCAGAGCAAATTGCAGCTGAAGTTGACCGTGAAATCTTACGTGATTTACGTAAAGGTGCAGCATGGAAATCTAAATGGGATTACAATGAGTGGAAATACGGTGGAACTGGTGGTGCAACTTTACAAGGTTACACACAAAAAGACTGGAACCAAACTTTAGTTACTAAAGTTAACCAAATTTCAGCTCAAATCCATAAAACAACCTTAAGAGGTGGTGCTAACTGGATTGTAGTTTCTTCTGAAGTTTCTGCAGTATTTGATGATTTGGAATATTTCCACGTATCAAACGCAGCTCCTGAGCAAGATTCTTACAACATGGGTATTGAGAAAATCGGTTCTTTGGCAGGTCGCTACCAAGTATACCGTGATCCTTACTTCCCAGCTAACAAAATCTTGATTGGTCATAAAGGAAAATCTTTATTGGATGCAGGTTATGTATACGCACCATATGTGCCATTACAATTGACTCCAACAATGTACAATCCTTTCACAATGACTCCTATCAAAGGTATCATGACTCGTTACGCAAAGAAAATGGTGAACAACCGTTACTTTGGTATCATCGATGTACAAGGTATTGCAACATTTGATATGAATACATTAAGATAATCTTAGGATTCACAATACAAAAGACCCTCGTAGAAATACGGGGGTTTTTTATTTTTGGGATATTCCAGAATATTACTTATATTTGCTATTATGTCAGAAATTAACTATGAAATATTAAGATTGGACGTATTAACCAAACTCATTGATGAGAGGGGGATTTCTTGTAAAAACAAGAAAGATGTGATGATTGAATACCTTAAAATGGACGATGAGGGTAAGTATATCCGTGAGACAACCTACGAAAAGGAAGGAGGTCGGTTTTTGGTGGGTATAGACCTCAAAAATCACTCTCAATTGATTCAAATGGGTAAGTTAGTGGAAAAGAAAGAGGCACACCCTAAAGGTCTGTATGCGTCAGATAGGATATATTTCATATCAAATCAAAAATTAATATAATTACCAGCTACGACAGGCCCAATATCTTGGTTTCCAACGTGGACCTGGATTATCACAATTCATACGTGCCCTGAATGATTTACGTCTTGCAGGGTTATTTTTCTTAATAACCATTCTTTTACCTTTGGCAGATTTACCACCAAATCCAAAATTAACCTTAACGACTTTACCTTTGTCGTTTTTAACATATACTTTTGATTTCTTTACATCACCTTGCATGATTTTACCTAATTGAACTTTACGTCCTTGGTATTCTGCTTCATTTAATAAACCACCGTTATATTCAAAATTGGTGTTTTCAACGGAACCGTCCTCATCTTCATATATTAATACGGGAGTTTCTTCGTTGTATTCAAATAATCTTTGGAATTGTTCTTCAGATATTTGAATTATTGTTCTTTTTTTCATACTCTCATCAAATTTAGTCATTGTTGGTTTATTACCCTTACCTACTTTTGGGTCTTTCTTTTCGGCTCTTCTTTTTTGTGATGTCATAGCCTTCTTTTCTTTTTTATCATATGAAGATGCAACTTTTGGTGTTTCTTTTGAAACTTTCTTAGATGGACGACATTTAGGATATGATTTACCATCGGCATCTTTTCTACCACAAGGTGGGTGTTTACCATCTACCTTTTTACTAACATCTACCCACTTCTCTTTAAACCACCTTGTAAGATCTTCTTTTAAAACCTCACCTGATTTAAGACATTCGTTTATATATTCTTTATCTTCCTTTGAAACAATAATTTTCATGTTATATAATTTTATTTACCTCATTAACAAATTTATGACACTTATCGGACACCTTACCCTTATCGTGGTCTGTAATTGATAACTTTACATTATCATAATGAACCGTCATATCGGGGTGATGATTTTGTTTGTTGGCAATTTTCATCACCTCATTCGCAAATGACATAACCTCCTTATAATCTTTAAAATAAAATGTTTTAATTAGTTTACCACTTACTTCCTCCCAATTATTACTATTCATAATTGTATTTTTTTGGTCTTCAGTTATTATTATTCTCATATTATAATTTAGTATCTTTTATAAATTTTTTGTGAGAATCTTTATATGATTTTAATGATTCATCATTTACATTTTTAGTATATTGCCAATTCCAATATAAATCGTCATTTGTTTTGAAACCGTAAAATTCATGAACTTTCTTTTGTAAATCATTAACATTAACACCGTTAAAATTTTGTCCCGTACATATAAATCCAGTTTCAATATCTTTAACTAAATTAGATTCACCTAACGCTGTGTGTCTATTTTCTATCCAAGTTAGACGTTCAATTAGATTTTGGTAAAACATATTTGTTTGTCCCCATCTAACAGAACTAAGGAATATCACAGCATCGGATTCAAACAATTCTTTACTTATTTTCCAAAGTTCATCTTTAGGGTTATTAACACTGGCCCAACATCTATGATGACCAGTTGGGTTTTTATCTTTATCCTTAAGTTTTGCCTTTAATAAACCGCAACTATTACCATCTTTTCTTGATACATTACCCTCACAAGGAACAATATTTAGTTCTGAAACGTCCATTAATGTTGAGTTATCACCTAATTCTTCATTAAGGTACATTGCAATCATTTTAGATTTTGGTATATCAATATCATTTTTGTCCCAATTGTGTCTATTAGAACAACTTAATAATAAAACTTTTTTCTTCTTTTTAAGAACATCCAATGTTTTCTTTAAAGATTTCCAAGCATCAGATTGTACCATCTCCTCAGAAATCATCATTTGTCTAATCCTTTGTATGTTCTCTTCTAAATTCATCTATTTACATTTTCTCCAACCACCACCTTTTGCTTTATAATCTTTTGCCGCGAATCCATTTGCATAAGCTGAGGGGTATACGTCAAATTTTGATTTAGCTTTAGCTTTAGATGCTGCCCATTTTGCAGGGTCTGTTGGACAATTCTTACTTTCATCTATTTCCATAGCTTCATACATTTCCTTTTCTGATTCATTCTTAGGTTTCTTACCGGCTTTTTTCATAGCAATTGCAATAGCGGCTTGTTGTGTAAGATTTTTTGCTTCACTTACAGGTACACAATTTGGTACCATTTTTCCACCTTTTTTCTTACTACCAACTTGTTTGTAACCATCCCAACATTTTTCGTCAAGTTGTCCTTCTTCGTTCATACTAAACTGATCCACGTCAGCAGTTACATCTTGTTTATCTTTACTTTTAGTTTCATTCATGAAGAAATCAAAAACTTGGTCCATATTGTTCTTCGCCTCAGATACGTGATCGTCCGCCCAATCGTGACCATTTTTAATAATGTTATCCAATTCTTGTGGATTCATTTTCATCAACATTTCACATTGTCTATGTATTTGTTGTAAATTACCAAAAAACATATAGTTTTCAGTTGTTTGACTTTCAATTATTTTCTTTAATTGAGCTTCGCTGATTATAATTTTCTTCATATTAATAAATACTTTATTTTTCTGATACGATTTCAAAATTTATTGATTCTTTATAGTATATCTCTTCAGTGTGAGTTTTTCCTTTAATCTGTAGGAAATACTGTCTTGGTATTAAATAAGAACTATCTAATTGAAATGAGTTTTCATTCGTTTTATCTAATAACGTCCAATCGTGTACAATTACTTGAGTCGCACCTTCTTCGATATAAATTCTATAATAAACCTCATCTAACAATACCGTTTTAGGTACGTCAATAGATTTAAATGTAATAACTACTTTTCTTATTTCACCACTTACTATTTTTTCATTTTGTTTAATTCCAAAAAATTGAATGGCATACCTTTGTAATTCTGTTTGATTTTCACCTACCGTAAATCCGGCGGTATATGGTTTTGGAATGAACTTTTGTCTTACTCCACCAGAAATTGTATTACCATCTAAAATAACACCTTTCCAATGGTCAGTAAAGAATTTCTTTCCGTCACATTCTGGTGTGGTTATTGTAAATGTAACCTTATAGATACCTTTTCTAATTAATGTTGTGGTTAAACCTGAAAGACCTGTAATAACAGCACCGTCAGAGTTTAATATGTCAACCGTTGGGTTTGAATCTAAATTATAAAAATTGGTTCCTTTTGTAACGTATAGATATAAATTCTGTGATACTTTCTCAACAAAATTATTTCTATCGTCCATTATGGTATCTTCAAAATGTGTGTCAACGTATGGTTCAAAGAATGTTTGTGTGTATTTGGTAAAAAATGCTACTGATTGGTCTCTATCAGGTGTTAAATATTGATAAACAACAGCGAATGATAATCCTAAACCATGATTTGTATTACCTGTAATAATACCATTTACATAATCGGTAATATCAAAATCAATGTTTTCACCACCATTATCCATATGTATTTTATTACCTGTGTACCCTGAAATGACTGTTGGGGAGTCATGAAATACACCTGCAGTTGACCATTGATTCAATGTTGTTCTATAATACCAGTTTGACGGTCTTTCGTCAAATGTTCTATTTCCAGTTACAAAGTCATAACCAGAATCTGCATAATCAAACCCTAAACCTTCATCCCAAAATTGATCTAATTTAAATAATATTAAATCAAATGAACTTGTTCTGTCTCTACCGGTAGTTCTGTTTAAACCCTTTTGACCCTCATCACCAAAGATTGTATTTGTTAAATGTAAAGTATGTCTAGTGTTAGAATCTACCACTAATTCATCATTATTAACTTTATTTTTTAAATCGGTAAAGTCAACTTTAAATAAAAATTTAGAAAATGAAGAACCATAAAAAATCTCTGTTGCAGGGTTTTTTGCGGTGTTAACCTGTGAATCCTTAATAATAGTATTATTCTTTTCAAAATAGGAACGGAAATATGACATCTCTTTTTTATTATAAATATCAAATTAATTGGTTCTAATCGATTTGTTTAACATGTCATTTTCTAAAGTCGTGATTTTTTTCATTAAATTAACGAAACTCGGGTCAGTTTGGACTAATGGACCCATCAAATTGTGTTGGTGACTAATCATTAATTTAATTATTGATTGAAGTACGTCAATTAAAACTTCCCCCCTAACTAACGCATATGTATTTGGTTCAATGTCTTTAATATAATTCTCGTGGGTAGGTTCATACTTATCAATTTTGGTAAAATCAATTGGTATGTTATATTCGTTGGTATCTGTTGAAATTAGGTATATTTTGTCAGATTTAACGGTTGCAAATGTTTGTTCAACAGTATCATCACTTTCTTCCAAAACATTCTTTTTTGTTACACTAGTTACTGTTGGAGCATCAAAACTTGATTTTGAGAAAACGATACCTTCTTGGATTCTTTTACCAAAAGTAACGTTTGTTAATAGTGTTTTTCTATTTGTTAATTCAAATGGATTCGCTAAATCTCTCTCTTTACATTCTTTTGTACATCTAAAATAAAATGGATGCATTTCAGTTTCTCCGTAAATTGGGTTGAAGTAGTTTAATCCATCGTGATGTAATTTATAGAGGTTTAATCGTATTTTAACACACGCTTCCGTTAAATCTGCAGCCGTAAATGTGAGTGTTGCGCCTGTCGAAGTATTTACTCTATTATTAATGTTATATTCGTTGATTAACGTACAACCAGTGGTTAAAATTGTATCTTCTAATTTTGAGTTTGAACTTAAAAATTGTGGTCCAGCATTTCTAGTGTCATAAACATAAAATTCAATATTAACTCCACCACCATAAAAATTAGTAACGTTATATTCAACAAAATATTTTATTTGTTGGATTTGTAAGGTATTAGTGATAACATCTTGGTTGTTATATTCTAATTTTTTTGGATATTTTTTTAAATGTATTGTTGATGAATTGTCCGACATTGTCGGGTGCGTTATCAATACCTTTTTTTGTGCACTTGTTGCAAATGATTTACTTAACAATTTACCACCTCTAATATTCACACCATTTTCTGTAAAAATAACATCAGAACCGTATTTCCCATAAACACCATAATCAGTATTTTTTGCTAACGAACCATTAGATTTTGGTTTAATATAATTTCCGTCTTTATCTTTAACATCTTCACCATGCACCGCTCCTTTATGGTAAGTTGTATTTTCAAGTTGTGCGGAATGTGTTTGTCCGTTAAAATCGTGAACAGTTGTAAAGGGACCTGCAATATATTCAAGATTAACAGTATCTTTTTCAGTATCGTAATTTATAATTTTAACTGACTGTCCTTTTTCAGGTATAAAATTCAGATTTGTTGGTAAAAATGGAATTGCAGTAAATAAATCCTTATCATCCCAAGCATTATAATCAAAAGCTTTTTCTAATTCACCTGTATATGAACTATACCTAACTGCACGGATACGACCAATACCTTTTGGGTCATTATTATCAATACAAATTGCAATATCTATTATTTTCATTTCTTAAGCCTTTTTTCAATTTCTTTATTAACTTTATTATATGAATTTTCAACACTCTCCATATGTCTTGTTAAATCAATTATTAATTGTTTTGTCTTTTCAAATTCTTCGTATAATTCATTAACAACGATAAATAAATCTTTATTTGATTTATTTTCGACGTCATACACCACTTCTATAATTTTTTCTTTTTCCATATATTATGCTAGTCCTCCGGTCGCTTTAAGTAATCCTTGTGGTATTAGTACCATTCCACCAACAACTGGAAACTTTAGCGTTTTTTTATTTGCGACGTGTACGTAAGAGTTATTATTCACTTCTTTAGTGTGTTGTTGAACTGTTGTTGCCAAAACACTTAATAAGTTATTATCTTTACCAAATATTGGTTGAGATGCGTTTATACCTTGTTCTTCTAATTGGTTCACAATATTAACAATAGTTCTAATACCACTAAATCCTGATTTTTTATCGGCAAAGGAATCAATAATACCAGGAACTTCAAAATTAGGACCACCAAATAATGCAGCATCTATTGTTTTGTCAATCACAGTAAATAATGCGTTACAGTTATTAAGCTTTGTGTCCAACAGTCCACGTAATAAATTTATAATAGAAAGAATATAATCTCTATATTTTTTAATTTTTTCTTTTAATATATTATATGCTGTAATTTTTAAAAATTCAAGTAAATCTTTTTTAACCAATTTCCAAAACTCACTTATAAATTTCCATAAAATATCCTTAATTATTTTAAAAAATAATTTATGTAATTTTTTCATTATTTCTTTCGCCAATAAAACAACATTACCACCTGCTGAATTTACATATTTATAAATTATTACAATTGGTAATATATACTTTGGTGATAAAATAGAACCAATTAATGCTTTAGGTAAGTTTAAAATATAATTGTTTAATAACGATATTTGAAAATTAACTAATGGTATTGTTCCACCGGCTTCTTGATATGACGTTGTTGCAGTATTTAAAAAGACGTCATTTACCGCATCATCTAAATTGTTTTTTGAAAGGTACACAAAATCTTCATAGTGTGATGGATTTGATGGTATTGTAAAATTATTACAGTCTGTAAATTTTAAAACTTTATTAAATCTATTCGCCTCGTCGTCTAAATCAATACCTTCCATATCATCAAAATCAAAGAAAGATTCTATATCATCATCATCTTCATTAAATTGATTTTCCGCACTTTGATTTAATCCTTGACTTGGGTTATTACAAACCCTCATCAATTTATTTAATAATCTATTTAAATCATTCATACCGATATCAAATAACGGGGGTTCAGATTTATCACCCTTCAAAACCATCATCGTTGCAGTTTTAACTACCGCAGATAAATCTAACTGTTCAATATTACTATAATAATCATTAAAAAAACCACCAACAGTGGTTCCTGTTTGAGTTGTGGTTGTCATCCCTGTTAATCCAGATAATTCAAATTCTTGATTTGCTTCATCCCAATGTAAATCAAATAATTTTTTTTCATCAGATGTTTCAACCGATTGATCTGATGTAAATCCAGAATATAATGTACGATTCATCTTAATTAATTTCCTATCTGGATTTTGTGGTTCATACACAATTTGACCACTATTACTAGTTGGGTTTACTGTCAAAACATTCATAAAATCAAATTCACCAGGACGTATAGTTAATGTATTACCCGTGATTGGTGTTGATGATCCACAAATACCATCACCAGCAAAAAGAATATTTTTAACATTATCCATCACAATGTTTTTAGAAGACGTTATTGTTGTATTAATGGCTTCATGTGCTAAAAAATGTAATCTGTCTTTAGATACAAAGTTTTGTCTTGTAAATTTAGACCCGTAAGTTTTTTTAACTGTAAAAGTTGTAGATTTTTTTTTATCTAAAAAAGTATCAACCAAATCAAGAATTTGACTAAAAATATCAGTTTTTAATTTTCCAGCATCTTTTTTCTTTTTTTTCTCTTTTAAATCTGTAATTTTTTTCTTTAATCTTTTTTTTGCGTCCGCAAGTAATGGACCATCTCCATTAAAATCAATAATAGACCCAAAACCATCCTTATCTATAGTATTGTTAAAGTTCCACTTATCGGCAAATTCCTTAACAGCCCCAATTTTTCTTTTAATTTTAGCGATTAAAATCTTTGTTTTACTTTTAGTTGGTAAATCATTTGCAGTCGCATATGAAAATGGAATAATTGGGTTACTACTAACATTAAAATATTCTCCCATTATAATGAATAATTATTTGGTTTATTATCTGAACCATCATTTACCAGTTTATCTAATAACTCCCTATCTTCATCTGACAATGTAAGTTTACCCATTGGACCACCTCCATTACCACCACTTGTAGTTTGTTTTAATAGTAAACTTTGTAATTTAACTAATGAAATTTTCTTCTCGGTACAATCGTTTAAAATCTTCTGTTGTTCTTTAATAACAGGTCCAATTGTACTCATATCTTCAGCGTCCTTCATAAATCCCATCATTTTTCTCAAAATTTGGGATGCAGTATTTCTATTCTCAACAACATCGTTGTAGATTTCCTGCATTAGGGCTAACGCCGAATCAACATCTAAAGTAATATTGTTTCTTTGTGTTCTCATATCTATAAATAGATTTATTCTAAAAATCCAACCAAAATACCGTCATACATCTTTTTAAAACGTTTTAGGGATACTCTAATCTCTTTTGTGGATAATGAGGTCATTTCTCGTAATGAGAGTAAGATAAGGTTCTTATTGAATTTATTACCATCACCAACTTGGAATATTTTATCAAAATTGCTAAAAATCTCTAACAATGCATATCCCAATTTTTGTTCGTTTTCTGTTAGGTTTTCCTTCTCAATAAAGTTTTCTAAAGAAATGGTTAATTTAATTATAACACTTTGGTAATCAATAATGTGTTCGTCAATAACATAAGACAAATCTTTCCTATCTTCAATATCGGATGATATGTCATCGTAAGATACTTGTCTATTCTGTTCTTTAGTGTCTTTCTGTATTGCCCCCATAAGGTAGTTTTTACAGATAGTACCAAAGTATGAATACGCTTTAGTGTTCTTTGTGTGGTCGAATTTATTAATTTTAGTGATTAAAAAAGACATAGTATCGGTGTGAATTTCTTCAAATTCCATATCCTTCCTATATAATTTATATCTTCTAATAATACTCTCAACCATAATAACTAATGGTTCTCTTAAAAACTCATTGAATATTTTGTTTTTTTCATCTTCATCGGTACTCTCTAGATACTTAACGACGGCTTTTTCTTGATCCTCACCAAAGTATATTTTTTGGGTTCGTGGTCTCGGCATTTAAACTGTTTCATAATTTACATCTCGTTTATTCTTAAAAAAGAATTCCTTTTTGGCCGTCTCCAACCAAAATTTAACCTCATTTTCTGACAGTTTTTGTTTTTCATTATTCTTGTAACTCCAAAATAATGAATCTTCTCTTAAGTTAACATGTTGATAACCAATTTTAGGAACTGTCATGACCCTAATACCATTGTGTGTTAATCTTAAAAAGAATTCGTATGCGAATGTTAATTTGATATTTTCTTTTAAGCTACCATTATCCTTAATAACTTGGGTTCTATATAAACCACCACTTATTTGATAATTTTGGAAATCTAATAATACTTCATTGTCAATGAATCCTTGCATTTCAGTAAAACCATATGCCCAAGCTGATTCATTTGTAAAACTTACAAATTTACCATCAGTATTAATGTCTCTTACAATAGGTAAAAATACATCAACATCTTTATAAATTTTCATATAATCGTTGATTGATTTTAACCAAATAGGTCTAAATTCATCATCAACTTCTAAAATAGTAAACCATTCAGTATCACATTTCTCAATACCTAAATTAACTTGTGAACAAAAATCTGTTTCACCTTTATTAACCACTATTTCAATTTCTAATTTTTCAGAAAGATTTTCTAAATCTTTTTTTAATTTACTTGGACAAACAATTGATACTTTAACATCATTGTGGAAATCCTCAATAGACGATAACGCGTTATCTAACATAACTTTATAATCGTCATCTAATTTATGTAAAGGTAAAATTACTGTTATATTTTTCATATTATACTGTTTCTTCTTGTTTTAATTTGTCTAATGCTGATTGAATAGATTCAACTCTTTTATTTATTAATGAACCAAATATTGATAAAATATTATTTTTTGTAATTTCAGTGTCATAAGGTAATAACGTTTCTTTCATTTTATCTTTAACTTCATCAGTTAATTCAACACCCTCAATCCACGCTAAAATATATGAACCTAATAATTCAACTAATTTATTACCGTCGTATGTCCACATACCATTTTCACTTAACCAATCTGGTTCAGTGTCAGGAATTTTACCAACTACAGGTACACCACATTTCATAGATTCTAATGGAAATGTACCGAACGTACTTTCATCATCAACCCATACCGATACCATACATTCCTTTAAGTTTGACGAAAATTCATCATAAGACATTTGGACCATATCTCTAAATGTAATCCAACGTAATTGTGGAAACTTCAAATAAAATTCAGAAATTAATTTTCTATGTACCGCTCTATCTCTACAACTGATTGCCACATAAGGTTTTAATGGTAAATTAATTGGTTTAAAATCATCTCCGATAATCGGTGGAATAATATACACTAAACTTTCAGGGAAGTAATCTAAAATGTATTTTTTTGTACTTTCAGTTGTGGTAATAACTTTATCAAATCCATATTCGCTATACCTACTACCAATTGGTAATGTCTCAAACATATATTCTTTTTGTTGTATCAATAAAACTTTAATACATCTAATACTTGATAATTGTTGTAATGTGTTTCCGTAATACTCGGGAACAACTAAAACATCTTCAATTTTAATTTCAACTTTATCTTCTTTGATAGATACAATCTCTAATTCACTATATTCTTCACTTAACCAAGAACTAACCCCAACATAGTTTTTATCTTCAACTAAAATTTTGGACTTTCTACCATTTCTATTAAGTGTTAATGCCAAATCGTAAATGTATTTTACAGATGCTCTCGCGTTTGTTTTAGTGTCGTATGTTAAAAAATACACAACACTTTCATTGTTATTTAATCTACCTAAAGCAGATTCTAATTTTTCTATGTTTTCGTTATTACTCATCGTCTTCTATTAATATTTGATTTTTTATTAGTGTGTTAAATGCAATTTTAAATGATGTGGTTGTGTTGTTTTGTGCGAATTCACCAAGTTCTTCATCTACTTGTTCAAACTCGGCCAACACTCTATCTAAACACATTTTTATAATTTCATATTTGAAAATGTTTACCTCGGTAACATCTTCTCCATCCTCGTCTTTTATATTTTTTCCTGTTCTACATTTGTCTGTGACTCCGTCAAGGTCAATGTAGTAGGTTTTTCCAAAGATTTCAACCATGGTTCTTGTATTTCAGTTAATTTAGTTATTTCTTTTTTATTTGTAAAGTATTGATTATAAGTCGTGTTAAATTTAATTACAACTTTATCACTTGGACACGAGTCAACAATTTTTTTACAATCAGTAATCCAAACATCACACTTGTTCCAATTCTCATCTAAGTTTTCAGTTTTAATTGATTTAATATTGTTACCCATAAATCCATTTTTTGATAAGAAGAAAAGTGTTGCAGGTTTTGCTTTACCTAATTCATCTAAACCAACTAATGTAAAATTATGTTCTGGATTGTCAAAAATCATTTTATGTAAATCCGTAAATGTGGTGGAATAACTCAATCCGGCGTGACCAAATATTTCAATTGGATACTCAACAAATAAAAAATATTCAAATTCTTCTTGTGATTGAAATTTATAAGAATTTAATAAATTATCGTTTTGAATTGGTTCCGTTATGTCGTATTCAAAGACATCTTCACTTTCACTATCTAAATAAGAATCCTTATAATGAAAGTCAAATTTTTGAATTGTGTTTCTTATAACACCATCTATACTAATAAAAATTTCCATAATAAAAATATAACACATTCATAATCATAAGTAAATAATAAACCCACACCATTATGATAAACGGTGTGGGTTCAATTATATAATCTAATAATTATTTTAATCGTATCTATTCAATATTTCACCAATGATTGGGTTTCGTACAATGTCTTGCATTCCAAATTCAAAAATCCCAATTCCCTTAACATCTTGTAATCTCATTTTAGCATCAAATAAACCAGATTTAGTTTTATCTCTAAATTTATCTGATTGTTCCAAATCACCTGATAAGAAAAATTTGGAATTAAATCCAATACGAGTTAATAATAACTTAATCTGTGATGGGGTGGCATTTTGTGCTTCCTCAAAAACAAGGATTGTATTATCTACGTTCCAACCTCTCATGTAAGCGAGTGCGGCAACTTCAATATAACCTTGGTCTTTTAGTTCTTCTCTCGCTTCCTTACCAATAATCTTATTTAAAAGGTAATATGACGGATAAATGTATGGGTCTAATTTCTCCTCTAAACCCCCTGGAAGTGACCCTAATTTCTCTTCAGCTTCAACTGCGGGCCTAACTATGATAATCTTCTCATACTTGTTAGAATCGTCGTATAATAGGTCCACAGCACGTTTCATTGCTATGTAGGACTTACCTACACCTGCGGGACCGAAACATAATGTTATTTGATTTTCTCCAAGAATGTTCCAATAAATTTCTTGGTTTTTCGTTAGGAACTTTTCTTTAGGACGTTTGATGATTTGTCTTATCCTATCCTTATGTGATATCTTCTTCTCTTCTACTAATACGGGTGGGTGGTTGGTTGTTTTGGTTCTAGTTTTATATGCCAAAATTGATAGTTTTAAAAGTTCTGTTTATTGTTTATAAATATCATCAAACACCGGTAGATCCAAATCCTCCCTCGCCTCTTTCTGTATTAGATAATTCAGGAACCTCCGTCATATATATGGTAGGATAAGGTAATATGATGATTTGAGCTCCTCTATCTCCAACTTTGTATTTAATTGAGTCCAAACCATTTGTTTTCTTAAAGGTGGCTTGTAATTCTCCTCTATATCCACTATCAATTACACCAACACAATTTGATAATATTAAATCTTGGTTTCTAACTGAAGAACGAGGGAATACTAACCCAACATAACCTTTAGGAATTTCTATTGCAATACCAAATCCATATGATACGCTAAATGATGTATTTTCAATTTCTTTTGTGATTGTTAAATCCATACCAGCATCCCCAACTTTTGAATATGATGGAATTACAGCTTCAGGAACTAATTTTTTAACTTTAACTAAAGTACCACCTCCCGTCATTGTTGGTTGAGTGTTAATTATGTTTTGTCTGTTAACAGGGGTATTAATATTTTTTGAAACTTCGTCATTAGTAATTTCACCAGATAATTTATTTAGAACTTCTTCTAACTCACTTAAATAACTCATATCCTGACTTTCATCAGTATCGTCATTAAGTGTTTTTTCAATCTCTTCTAATTTTTTTAGGTACTGTTCTATTTCTTCTTTTTCCATTTTATTTTTTCTTTTCTTCCAACCATTTATCTAACGCCTTTATTCTTCTTTTAAGGTCATCATCTTGGGGTCTTAAACATATTTCTACGAATAAATCAGTTATTCGAATTAATTCTTCTAAAGTAACAGAAACACCAACTGTTGTGACATACTCTAAAGCCATTTTACTTTGTGATTGACGCATAATTTGTATTTCACGACTATAGAATTCCATATCAGTTGGTGTTTAATTGTTATTTACTTTTGTAATACTCTGGTGTGTTCTTACTGTCAATGATACATTCAATTGCCATTTTTGCAACTGAAATACTTTCACTTGAACGTGTGTCACCAGCTCTGTATTTTGATGCAACAATGGTTGCCTCTTCTACTGATTCCGCTTCGATAATGTACTTGTACTTTTTAACACGAGGGTTTCCTTCTCTGTCCATTTGTTCGGTTTCATAACCGATTGTAACTAAATAATGCATGTTGTTTTATTTTATTATTGATTTAAAAAATTCTACTCTATCTTGACAAACTTTTTTTAATGAATATTTGTCTTTAACTGTTTCATATAAACGATTACCTAAATCTTCAATCATATTTGGATTTTCAACTAAACGTTTCATATGTTTTGCCCAATCCTTATGATTTCTTCTTGGGTTAACTAATAATGCGTTACCGTTATCATTAAACTTACCGTCGTTAATTGCTGAAATTAAATCTAATGTATATGGGTCAGTTTCACTTGCAATAATTGCTTTCTTATGAAACCCCGCTTCAATAACTTTTAATTGTGATTTGTTAGCGTTAAATTGAGATTCAACTAATGGTGCCAAAGACACATCAAATGTATTATAATTTGATGCATATGTTTTAATGTCCTTTGTCCACCTTCTTCTATATGATTCATTTTCATCATCATATGGCGTATCAACAAATGTATTTAAAAAACTTTTATATTGAGGACTTAATACTTTATAATCTTCAGTAAAGAATTTTTCATACTTATACCAAACAGTTTCTGTTGGTTGAATTGAACGTTGTCTTTGTTTTCCTTCTTGGTCAATTTCAGTCACAGTACCTCTTAAGTCAAACCCACATAACACAAATTGTACTTTATCTTTGAAACTGTTATGTGTTGAAGAAATACCATTTGACATTAATTCAATATCATGTAAATGTGATGAACCACCTAACCAACCAAATCTAATTTTATCTGACTTAATTGTTTCTCTTTTAAACTGAGGTTCATCTTCATTAACCGCATTTGGAAAAATTTCAATATTTTTTATATGTAATTTATCTTTGATGGTTTTAGTGAAAATTGGTGTTGTCGTTGTAACATAATCAACTACTTTTAACATGTCAATTTTCATTTCACCAATCTTAGATGCTTTAACGTGATGATACATTGGGTGTCTTTGATCAACAAACCACAAATCATCAATATCCATAATAACTTTAATACCTTTGGATTGTAACCATTTTATTCTTCCAATGTTTTGTTCGTGATTTGTTTGATGTATGAATGTATGAAATACGACGATATCGTAATTTAAAAAATATTCATCATTGTTATCTGCATTATATGAGATATCAACATGGACATCATCCGAATGATTATCACCAATAAATTGGTAAGGGTCCATCATCCTAAACTTACCTACTCCGTGTTTATCCGAGGGAATTGCTAAAATTCTAATTTTTGACATTAATTACTATTATATGTCTATAATATAAGAAATAAAAATGAGAAAACAAAATTACTTTGCTTTATTTACGCCAGTGATTTTACCTTTGAATATGGAATCACCCACTTTTAATACTAAATTTTCGTTAATTGACGCAGTGGTTGATGCTGATAATATTTGATTTAACTTTTCGTCCATTACTTTACGAACTGTATTTTCAATAAGTGTGGCAATTGCCCCCATATCAATATTATTATTATATTGTACTACTTGTTTTTGTTGTGGTTGTTTTTTACCAACACCTTCTTGTTCCATTAATCTTTTAGCACCTTTTAAGAAATCCATATCAAGTGTGTCATTTAAAGATATTTGTTGAATTGGATTCTCAATCATTGCTTTTTTAATTGCGTCAGGTAATTTAGAATTTTGTATTTTATCAACTGACGGCATTCCCATTTGTTTTGTAGAAGATTGTTGTGGTAAATCTTGACTATTCATTAAATCTTCAGGGTTAGACCTTAACATTTCTTCATTTACATGACCTCTTTCGTAGTTTCCGCCGTCTACTTTATTCATAACCTTTTTAGCGTTAACTAATTTTTGCATTAAATCGTTAGATGATATTGTTCCTTTTCCTTGTGACATACTAATAAATATTTTATTTTAATATAATATTTTTTATGAAAACATTAAACGCTTAATGTTTTTAATACTTTCTTGAAGTTTTTTATTTTCATCCTCTTCTGGATTAACTTCAGGTTTTTCCTGTGGTTTTGGTTGAGGAGGTTCTTGTGTTTTAGGTTCTTCGGGTGTTGGTTGAGTCGGTTCTTTCGGTGGCGTTGGTGTCTTTGTTGGTTTTGTTTGTGGTGTTGGTTGTGGTAATTCTGTTGGTGTTGGTTCCGTAGGTTCAGTAGGTTTAACTTCAGGCTCAACTGGTTGAGGTTCTGTAGGTTGTGGTTGAACTGGTTTAGGTGTTGGTTTACTAACTGTAGGTTTAACAATCCTTGGTTTTTTAACTTCAGGTTTATTTGTCCAATCAGCAGTTACATAAGTAACACTCATAGATTTATCATCACCTTCTTTATAGTCAGGTCTTTTTTGGTCAAACTTACTATCACTAACCTTTAAATTACTCATACGACCAACCATAAAAGTTCTCCAACCTGTTTTATCAAATCCTTTTTTGGATACTGATGGTGGTTGAACATACGCACGAACAACTAAATTACCTTTTTTATTTAAACCTAATGCAACAGCTTCTGCGTCAATTCTATTACCTGGTTTAACACTATTTTTTGCGGGTTTTCTTGGACCACTATAAAAAAAAGATATTTTATTCCTACTTTTGATTGCGTCAACAATAGGTTTTGTTTTAGTCGTCTTTAATATATTTTGTTCTTCAATAACATCGAAGAATGTTTGATTAAAATTCATTATTCGAAATCAGGATATTTGTTGGATTCACCAAATTTATTTTTATTAATAACTTGTATTCTTGTATTAATATCAGTTAATGAACCAACTTGTCCGTTATCACCAATTTGTCCTTTACCAAATTCGTCACCATCTGACATAGCATTAGGATTTGTAACACCATATCCATTTTCACCACTATATTTATTGGTTGCCATAATTTGAATTCTTGTGTTAATATCAGTTAAAGAACCGACAGTACCCGTATCACCAACTTGTCCTTTACCTAATTCATCTCCATCGGAAAGTGCGTTTTTACTTGTGATACCATAACCATTTTTTTCTGAATATCTATTAATAACAACTTCTTGTGTTCTTAATTTTTCAGCGATAACTTCTAATTGTGTCTTTGCCATATTATAACATTAATTTTTTTATTCTTTGTAATTGTTCAAACAAACCCGATAATTTAATACTTGATATTGAAGATTTATGTGAATTACTTTTCATCATATTCAACGGAGGTAAGAAATCTGGTTTTTTTGAATGTTTTTTCAAATGACTATTTTTTCTTTCTCCAGTTATCCCACCAATATCATCAGCCTGTTTTCTTCCGTCTTTTCTATTACTCACCATATCTCTTTCACCTTGTAGGTATTGTTTGGACCATCTATCCATTAACTCACCACCAGCCAAGTCATACCTAACTCTATCACCAATTTTATCAATATTTTGTAAGTCATGTATAATTCTTTTTAACTGTCCGTATTTAACTTTTTTATCCATTAAAAGTTTCTTGGCTCTTTGTACACCATGAACATGTGTTCCGTTAAGACCAACGATTGTATGGTTAATCTTATCTAAAATGTTCTGCGGTATATCAAATATCCTATGTTTTAAATCCTTATTCATTATTTTTTCAAATTAACTTCGACGTCAGATAAATATTTTACAATTGTTTCCATTGATAAATTATGATTATCCATACTATTTTTTAATGAATTAAGTTGTCTTTTAATAATTGGATGTATCTCTTTTGGTTCAACTTCTTCCTTTTCCTTTTCTAAAACATCATTATCTTTACTTCTACCTTTAAGAATACTCTCAATATATTCCTCCATATACTTCTTTGGGTTCTCAACTAATCTAACTTTATCGTCAGGTAAATTTTCGTCATATCCCATTTGATCCATTCTATCTTTAGTTTCTTCACTATCCAAACCTAAATCTTTTTCAAAATATTCTTCAGCCTCTTCGTAATCTGCGTCATTTCCCATTGTAGCGTCAAATCCAAGAGCATCTTTCATTGCAATTTCAATTAGTTCTCCTTTGGTTAATTTACCCTCTCCCCAAAACTTTGTGTAGTTTTGAACCTTGGTCATACCATAATTACCCATCATACCTTTACCCGTTCTCACCACTTCGTCACTTGTTGAATCGGAACTAACACCTTTAGCATCTAAATCCGAAGGTTTTTTACTTGTTAAGATATTACCATTTTTATCTATAATCTCATCCACTTCTTCTTCTTTCTCTACCTTATCAGGTATTTTACTATAATCCGTCTTATCAGAAAACTCTTTGGCCCATTTGGACCACTTCTTATTTTTACCCCCTTTGGCTTTTGCATAGAAGAATCTTTGTTGTGCTTTTGATGCAAATTTCTCCTCAATTACCTGTTTTATAAAATTATTCATCTAAATGGACTTTTATATAAATATCAAATGTTATGAAAGATATTTATATAAACATGGCTAATCAGAATATTTTAAGATTTTACGGTTCCAAACTCGATTTGAAGGTAGATTATTCCGAATTATATGACTATGAACTATCAAAAGTTCAAATGGATTATAATGAAGAGGTCTTAGATTTCGATACGGAAATAACATATACAGGACTAACAATAGATTCTTCTTGTTTAACAGGACTAACTTCACCTTGGGAAGTAGAGGTAAATAAACCATACACTGGCGGTACCTGTGATTTTACTGTTCGTAGAAGAACAGAGAAGGGTTGGACATTAGATTTAGTTTTCGATAGATTAGTAACTGGATCGACATTTTACTATTTAGGAATTAAAGATGATTTAGCCAATGGGAATTACGCGGATAATAATTTAACATTCTCATTTACCAATAATAAAAAAATAAAATGGGAATCTTACCATTATTCGGGGTCGTGTAATCCAGATAGCGGGTACACGGAGTCATATTACACATTAACAGGTAATACTCCTGAATTGTGTGCGAATGGAATATATGACGATTTTAATATTACAATCACATTTGATAGATACACATATCTTTATGATTGTGAGATTGAGAATGAGGGAGGATTTAATGATTTAATATTAGGTCCGCACGCGGTTAGTTATACTGATGAATTATGGGCTCCGACGACTGGAGATACTGGTAGTTTCTTTTCGGGTTCATTTATAGGACATTCAACACAAATCACCACAGGATACACAATGACTACAGGTTCATTAAATTGGATTACGGGTGATACTGAATATAGTTATGTTGAAGAATTAAATAAGAAATGGGCCAGCGAAAAACAAAAAAGATTAGGAACACTTAAAATTTATCATAACGGTAAAAGAATATATAAATTAGAAAACTTTGAGGAAATAATTCCATCATTAAGGTCTTCTGAAAATGAAATCGTACAAATTTTTGGTAGTAATGGTCTTAATGGTGTTTTAAAACAAGTTAAGTATTTTGAAGAACCGTTGGATTTTGTTCATGTTAATCATCATTATTTAACATCAATTAAACCAAATTATTCAATATATGGTTGTTCAGATGTTTTACCAAGTCCTACACCAACACCAACTCCGAGTATTACTCCAACTAAAACGGTAACACCGACCCCAACACCTACACAGACAGGAACACCAACACCAACACCAACACCTAGTATCACACCAACCAATACTGTAACGCCAACCAATACACCAACTATAACCCCATCACCTACACAGGCACCAGTATTTGAAACAGGGTTATTTAATTTTGATTTTGATTATATGTTATGTGAATATTTCTTTAGTGATGGTTCTGATATGGATACTATGACTTATGTATCTAATCCATTAATAATGAATAATGACTTTACCAATGGTTTACCTGGTGATTATGTTGGAACATGTGCATCATCGTCTAATGGACCGTCTAATGGAAATTGGATTGATCCATTTTTACTTTATGGTGGTGATAATTTAGGAACAGGAACTGAGGCAATTTTATTTGATTTAAATAAATTTAAAACACAGTATCCCTCCACAACAGATTTAGAATTAACGTTTACGGCAACATGGTACGGTTCAAAAGGATTTATACCTGTTATTATGAAATCAACAATGTGGAAAGGAGGAACACCGATTCAAGATGGTTACACATTTATTAATACAGGTGCCACTCAAACAAAATTAGTTAAATCTAACGGTACAATTATAACAAGTAATACACAAAATTGCGAGGCATTTGAAATTGTTGATAAATTTGAATTTAATATATCATCCAAAAATGGTTACTTCTTAAATGGTAATCAAACTCCAACACCAACACCTACACCAACAAATACTGAAACTCCTACCTCAACGCCAACACCTACGGTTACACCTACCAATACACCAACACCAACAGGAAGTGAAACTCCAACACCAACACCTACTGTTACTGAAACTCCAACTAATACACCAACACCTACTGTTACTGAAACCCCTACTAATACCCCAACACCTACGGTTACGCCTACCAATACACCAACACCAACAGGAAGTGAAACTCCAACACCTACACCAACAAATACGGTTACACCTACGGAGACACCTACAAATACACCAACACCAACTATAACGCCAACAAACACGGTAACACCTACTCCAACTATATTGAGTACATATACTAACACCGCAGAGATTTTTTACGACGCTGCAAATGCTTTGTCATACTCTGGTGGTACAACATTAACAAATATTGGTACATTGGGAAATGTTAGTGGAACGTTAGGTACTATAAGTGGTGTAACATTTGAAAGTGGAATTGCTCGTGGAGTATTTAATTTTAGTGGAAACACTTTTGCAAACTTAAGAAATAAAATTACATTTGACACATTTGATTTTGGAAATGAAATGACAACTACAGCTTGGATTTATCCTCGTGATTACGAACATAACGATTATTTCATTACATTAATGTCAAATGCTGTACAAAATTCATCTAGCCCTGGATTTAAAATGGTGTGGAGACTTAATTATAATGATATTAACGCCTATTCTAATCAAATGTTGTTTGAAAATGCGGGTGCAAGCGGTGGTTCAACACGTTTTACAAGTAGCCAACCAATAATAGGAAATACTTGGCAACATATTGCATATAAGTTTGATAAGACCAATAGAAAAATTAGTTTTTACCATAATGGTATTCTTTTAGGTGCTGAACAGATTACATCTGTTGGTGTTATAACAAACCAACCTTGGGTTATTGGGTCATTTATTGATGATGCGTTCTTTATGAATGCTAATTTAGGTGAATTTAGAGTATATAAAACATTGAGAAGTGATTCCAATATTTCAGACGAATATAATAACACCAAGTCAAGATACGGTTTATAATAAAAATATATATTTATAACATATGGAATTCTTTATAAGACAAGGGGCATCTGACCCAATATTAAAATTGAGGATGATTGATGATGGTAAAAACGACAAATCATCATTTAACGATTTATTGGAAAATGCAACAATCACATTTGACATGTTTGATGTTAGTACCGGTGAACCCGTGTTATTAAATGAAACTTGTAATATCACAACAAGAACAAAACTATATAACCAAACGACTGATGAATATTATATCATTTATAGATTTACCGAAGAACAGACATCTGAAATAGGTAAATTTGAAGGAAAGGTAAATGTGTCGTTTGATAATGGTAATAAACTTATATTACCTGTTAAAGAAAAACTTTACATTAATATTTTTTAATTTCATTTCATTAGTAGAATTTATACTATTTATGATAAACAAAAAATAGATGCCATCAACAAATCATTTTAAATTCGGAGCCTCAGGAATAAGTTCAGCAACTAGAGGCGGTTTTAGTGTTGGAGTAAAAGAAGGGGCCGATTACGGACCAACATCAACAACAGGTTTTTGGAACGGAGTAACTCCACCAGTAAGTGGATACACCATTTACGTAGATAAAGCTTCACAAGGTCCTAGTATACACGTTGCGTCTAACAATTCACAATGTATTGGTATGTTATTGGCGATGGGTGCCACAGGTAGTACAATAGAAAATGTATTGGCGTGGGCTGATGGTCAAGCAAATATGGTAGTTTTAAGTGAAGAATTAGTTATAGGTGATTTACCAGGTGCGGGACCAAGTATTGTAACATCAGGTTTAGTATTAAACTTGGATGCTGGAAATGTTTCTTCATATTCCGGAACTGGAACAGTTTGGAATGACTTAAGTGGAAATGGATATACAGCTACAATGACTAGTTCTAACCCAACATTTGTAAGTAACGGTGCAGCTAGTTACTTTAACTTATCTAATAACAATAAATACATATACAACCACGATACAAGTGTACAAGGATTTACATTTGCAACTAATACTGGAATACCACAAACTAATGGTTTCACAATTGAATTTATGTATTATATATCATCTTACAACTTTGGGAATGGACAAAATTCTATATTCTTAAATTCAGGTACAGGTGATGGTTATAGATTTGGTATTCTTAATGATGATTCTTTATACTTTATGATTGGAGATGGTAGTGGAACTGATAATGCAACTGTAGGTAACGGAAGTGTAACTGTTGGAGCATGGTATCATATTGTTGGAGTATTTGATAGAACGAACGCATTAGGTGGAGGTGTTAATATATATGCATATTCAAACGGTATATCAAAAGGATCAACGGGTATTTCGCCACGTTCAGGAATGTCATTAGCAGCACCTAACATATCTTATGATGGTTGTTGTTCAGCATTTGACGGACGATTAAATACATTAAGAGTTTATAATCGAGCATTAAATTCAACTGAAGTCACTCAAAACTTTAACACTGTAAAATCAAGATTTGGATTATAAAATAAAACAAAAAATATATGTCACAACCAAGTACAAATCATTTTAAATTCGGAGCATCCGGAATAAGTTCAGCCACAAGAGGTGGCTTCAGCGTTGGAGTAAAGGAGGGTGCCGATTATGGCCCAACCTCATCAACAGGTTTTTGGAACGGAGTAAAACCACCAGTAGGTGGATACACCATTTACGTAGATAAAGCATCACAAGGTCCAAGTATTCATGTGGCATCTAACAATGCTCAATGTATTGGTATGTTATTAGCAATTGGTGCTACAGGTAGTACAATAGAAAATGTATTGGCGTGGGCTGATGGTCAAGCAAATATGGCAGTTTTAAGTGCAGAATTAACTCTTGGTGATTTACCAGGTGCTCCAGTAACTTATACTATAGGTCAAGCAGCCTTAGGTGGTATAATCGCTTATATTGATGGTGGTGGTTCTACAGGTACATCAGGATTAGTTGCTACAGTTGCAGATGTTTCTTCAGGTAATGCATCATGGGGATGTATTGGAACGGCGATATCGGGTGCAGATGGTACCGCTATAGGAACTGGAAATCAAAATACAATAGATATAATGGCTGGATGTGCTACCGCAGGAATTGCAGCTAGAATTTGTGGAGATTTAACACAAAGTGGATATTCTGATTGGTATTTACCAAGTAAAGATGAGTTAAATGCATTATATACAAACAAAGCTTCTATTGGAGGTTTTGCGAATGACGCCTATTGGTCTTCTACGGAATATCACATTGCATCTGCAGCATATTACCAAGATTTCACTAATGGTTTTGTAACTGCAACACCTAAGAACTCTGATTTATATGTACGTGCAGTGAGAAGCTTCTAAACGTAAAACAAATAATTCACAAGGAGGACCCAAAAAGTCCTCCTTTTTTTTATTACCGATTTTTTTATGTATATTTATTAATGTAAACAAGGCAAACTGTGGTTATCCACAAGCTAATACGTCACATTAAAAAAATATAAAACATGAAAGAGGTTATCTCTCAGGAAGTTATTGAAGGCTTCCTCAATGGTGGTGACGACGAAATGTATATCGTCGGAGTTGAATATGACTACCCAACCAATACAATTTGGAAAATTATCCAAGACCCAATTGAAGGAAAAATTATTAAATCTGATACATTTACACCGTTTATATGGGTGGGTGATTTAACAGGATTAAATTTCTATAACAACTCAAAGGCCATGCAAAAGAAACGTATGGGTGAGTTTGGAATATTAATTGAGAAGTTAGATACTCACGGCAACGAACGTTTAGAAAATGGTATGACCCATATCGTTAAGAGTATTAAATCATATACGGATTTAGTATCGTTCTTTAGAATGGGCGGATTAAATCCATGGGACGAAAAAGTAAGACATCATTTTACTGTATTAAACCCTGTTGAACAATATCTTATACAAAAGAAAAAAAGATTATTTAAAGGTATTGATGAGTATAGTGGTGTTAATAGATTTGTATTTGATATTGAGACCACTGGTCTTGACCCTGAAACTTGTGTTATTATATTAATAGGGGTTAAAGATAATCGTGGTATGAATGAAACCATTGCTGCATTTGGTGAAGATGGGGAAAAGAAATGTATTGAAAGATTTTTCAAATATATTAAAGATTTAAAACCAACCATTGTTGCAGGTTATAACTCCGCGTTCTTTGACTGGCCATTTATATTAAAACGTGCAGAAATACTTGGTGTTGACGTTAATGGTCTTACACAAATATTCACAACGCAAGGAATGAAAGAGAAAGAAGGAATGTTAAAACTTGCAAATGAAATTGAACCATATAAACAACACGTTATATGGGGATTCAATATTATTGATATTGCACATTCCGTAAGACGTGCTCAGGCAATCAACTCTGAAATTAAAAGTTGGGGGTTGAAATATATTACCACATATTTGGAGAAAGAAAAACCTAATCGGGTTTATGTGGATGGTGCAAAGATTTCCAAAATATATCTTGATAACGAAAGTTATTATGTAAATCCAAAGACAGGAAATTATAAACAAATTGGAGAACCTGGTACAGAAAATTTAACACAGAAATATCCTGGTAAATTTGAGATATGGACAGGAAGAAAAATTGTAGAACAATATCTTGATGATGACTTGTACGAGACCATGGTTGTAGATGATTCATTTTCTCAATCAACATTCTTATTATCAAAACTCGTACCTACCACGTATGAAAGAATTGCAACAATGGGAACTGCAACACTATGGAAAATTATTATGTTAGCATGGTCTTATGAAAACAATTTAGCAATACCAGCAAAAGACGAGAAACGTGCAATCACTGGTGGTTTATCAAGATTACTTAACGTAGGTTATTCAAAGAATATTGTTAAGTTTGACTATGCATCACTCTATCCATCTATTCAACTTGTATATGATGTGTTTCCTGATTGTGATGTGATGGGTGTTCAGAAATCAATGTTAAAATATTTCCGTGATATTCGTATCAAATATAAATTACTTGCCGGTGAATTAAAAAATAGTGATCCAGTTCTTGCTGAAATGTATGATAGAAAACAATTACCAATTAAGATTTTTATCAATGCGTATTTCGGTAGTTTATCCGCACCACAAGTATTCCCTTGGGGGGATATGAATATGGGTGAAACCATTACCTGTGTTGGTCGTCAGTGTTTAAGAATGATGATTATGTTTTATATGAAGAAAGGTTATAAACCTCTCGTAATGGACACGGATGGTGTAAACTTTGAAACACCACCGAATATTGATGATACGGTTTATATTGGTAAAGGATTAAATGAAATGGTTACATTAGGAAAAGAATATAAAGGTATTGAAGCGGATACTGCAGAGTTCAATGATATCTTTATGAGAAATGAAATGGGATTAGATATTGATTATGTTGCACCATCATGTATTAATGTTTCTCGTAAGAACTATATCATTAAGATGATGAAGAAAGGAAAAGAGAAAATTAAATTAACAGGTAATACAATTAAATCAAAAAAATTACAAACATATATTGTAGAGTTTTTAGATGAAGGATTAAAGTATTTGTTAAATGGTGATGGATTATCTTTTGTGGAATTATATTATGAATTTGTAAGTAAAATTTATAATAAAGAAATTCCGTTATCAAAAATTGCAAATAAAGCTCGTGTTAAACAATCTATTAATGATTATAGAAAGTATGTTCAGAAGACAACTAAAGCTGGTTCATTAATGTCTCGTCAAGCACATATGGAATTAATTATGAGAAGTGATTATCCGGCAGGATTAGGAGACACAATCTATTATATAAACAATGGTACAAAGAAATCATCAGGAGACGTTCAGAAAGTTAGTAGACCAAGTAAGAAAGTTTTAGAAGAATATCTTACAAAACATGGTACACCA
>Ga0209088_10000077_pt1 | contig 72760 bp, 70 predicted proteins | sample S_140625_EF_Meta_FD_187324 | JGI IMG/M metagenome (GOLD analysis project Ga0209088, IMG submission 187324) | Freshwater microbial communities from Lake Simoncouche, Canada to study carbon cycling - S_140625_EF_MetaG (SPAdes) (version 2) | ecosystem: Environmental > Aquatic > Freshwater > Lake ... | reverse complement strand
GTAGGGAGAGGGCAGCAAGAGTGCCTGGACCCGTTCGCCCCCGAGGGCCGCCACGGCGATCAGCGCCACCAGGGCTGAATCGATCCCCCCGCTCAGCCCCAGCAGCACCCGCTCGAACCCGCACTTGCCGGCGTAATCGCGCAGGCCGAGCACCAGGACCCGCAGCAGCTGCTCCTCGTCCCCCGGCGGGGGCGCTGGCGGTGCTGGTGCTGGCGGTTCCACGTCCCCTGGGGTGGCCAGGTCCCAGCAGGCCTGGGCCGGTTCGCAGCTGGGCAGTCGCAGCACCGCACTGCCGGCGGCATTCACCACGAAGCTGGCGCCGTCAAACACCAGGTCATCGTTGCCGCCCACCTGATTCACATACACCACCGGGCATCCCAGCCGTGCCGCCGCCCGGGCCGCCAGCCGCTGGCGCAGGGCCAGCTTGCCCTGGCCGAAGGGCGACGCCGACAGGTTCAACAGCAGCTCGATGCCGCTCGGCACCAACGCCCCGATCGGATCCTCCCCCACGAGGCGGTGCCCCTGCAGCTCTTCCTCCACCCACAGGTCTTCGCAGATGCTCACCCCCAGCCGCCAGGGGCGGCCGGCCAGCTCGAGCTCCAGCACCCCCGCCGCCTCCCCGGGGCGGAAGTAGCGCCGTTCATCAAACACGTCGTAGCTGGGCAGCAGCCGCTTGCGGTACACAATCCGCCAGCCGTCCGCTCGCACCAGGGCCACCGCGTTATGTAATCGCGGGGTGCTCGCCCCGACGATCGGCTCCGCCACCCCCACCAATAGGGCCAGGCCGGCTGGGCAGCCGCCCACCAGTCGGTCCAGCTCCTCCCCCTGGCGGAGCAGGAGCGCCTCGCGCAGCAACAGATCCCGGGGCGGATAGCCCCAGAGGGACAGCTCCGGCGTGAGCAGCAGGGCGGCACCGGCGGCGCTGGCGGCGCTGGCGGCCTCCAGGATGCGCCGGCCGTTCCCGGCCAGGTCACCCACCAGGGGATCGAGCTGGGCCAGGGCGAGACGCATCACGGTGGGGTAAGGCCATAGAGATTGTGCTGCAGCAGCACCGGCCACAGCTCCGGCGGCACTTGGGCCGCGTCGGGATGGGCGCGGATTTCGGAGCTGGCGCTGGCCGGGATCTGGAGCGGCAGAACCTCCACCCGGGCTCCCAGGGCTTGCAGCCGGGCCTGATCCGCCGCCGCCAGCGGCCAGCCCTGGCGCGGCACCAAGGCCAGCCGGCACAGGGCCAACACCTGATCGGCCTGCCGCCAGCGGGGGATCTGGGCCGCCAGATCACTGCCCACCACAAACACCAACTCCTGGCCCGGCCAGCGGTCCGTGGCCCGTCGCAGGGTGTCGATCGCCCAGGGACTGCTCAGGCCCTGCTCCACGCTCAGGCCCGGGTCGTCGATCGCCGCCACCAGGGTCCGCAACAGGGTGGTGCGCAGCTCCAACGGCGCCGCATGCCGCTTGAGGGGGTTGTCGCTGGCCCACGTGGCCACCCGTTCAAACCGCCCCAGCAGCCCCTCCAGCAGGGCCCGGTGGCCCAGGGTGGGGGGATCGGCACTCGTGCCGAACAGGGCGATGGCGGCCGTCAAGGCATCAGGGCAACAGACCGGGCCAGGGACGGCCACCCGGCCCCTGGGCGGTCTGTTCCTGCCAGGCCTGCAACCAGCGTTGGGACTCCGGGTCCTGTTGGGCCAGCCGCCGCAGCAGGGCGCCAGGCTGGCCCGCCGCCGCCGTGCTGCGCCACAGCTCCGCCGCCGCCAAGCGGCCGGTGCGGCGGGTGGTGGCCACCGCTAACGCCGCCTGGGCGATCGCCACCGGCGCCGCCGGCGCCAGGCTCAGGCCAGCGCTGAAGGGCGCCGCTAGCAACAACAGTTGGCGCAGCCCCCCCAGCAGCAGCTGCAGTCCCAGCTGGGCGCCCCCCAGCAGGGCGTTATGGCCGGAGAGGCGCGCCAGCAGGCTGCGGGCGCCGCTGCGGGTCATCGGCAGGCCGTAGAGCTGGCAGAGCTGCAGCACCAGGGCGCTATCGCAGGCCAGGCCCCCCGCCAGATCCAGCAGCAGCAACGGATTGACCGCCACCCCGGTGGCCTTGAGGGCCGCGAACCGACCGATCAGGGTCTGGGCCTGTCGGCGACCGTGCTCCAACCGCCAGCGATGCAGTGATTGGCTGAAGCGGTCGGAGGCGCGCAGGGCATTGAGCGCCAACAGCAGCGGCCCATGCTGGGCCAACAGCTCGATCAGGGCTTGGCGCAGGGGGCCGATCCGCGGTGATTCCGGGGCGCTGCGCACCCGGCCATCGGCCAACAAGTGGGCGGTGCGGGGGGCGGCGGCCACGGCGATTGGCTCCAGGTGGCGGGCGGCCGCCGGCAGGCGGCGGCGGATGCTGGCCAGCAGGGCGGGCAATTCCGCCGCCGGCCAGCAATCGGCGCGGTTGAGCACCAGCAGCAGTGGTTTGCCACTGGCCAGCAGGGGCTCCAACGCCTCCAGCTCCACCCGGGTCAGATCGCCATCCAGCACCAGCAGCACCAGGTCGGCCCCGAGGGCCAGCCGGGAGGCGAGACGGGCCCGGGCGGCGGCGGCGATCTCATCGATCCCGGGGGTGTCCACCAGCTCCACCCCCGCCAGTCCGCTGATCAACTGCCGCCAGGGCTGGCTCTCCTGGCGCCGGGTACAGCCGTGGGCCACATCGGTGGCGAAATGCTCTTCCCCCAGCAACGCATTCAGCAGGCTGGACTTGCCCACCCCAACGCGGCCGAAGACCGCGATCCGCGGCCGCCGTTGTTCGAGGCGCCCCAACTGGCGATCCAGGCTGGCCAGCTCGGGGGCCAGCAGGCTGCGCTCCCGGGCGCTGAGCTGCAGTTCCCGCCGCCAGCACGTCAGCAACAACCGGCAGCGCTCCGGTGTGGCCGGGGGAGCAGGGGGGGCCGCGGCGGTCATGGAGCCTCCTCGATGGCGCTAGCCGGACGGCGCCACCAGCCCGCCAGCACCGCCAGCACCGCCTCCGGACCGATCACCCCCACAAAAGCCCCGAATTCATCCACCACCACCCGTACGCCGGAGCCATTGCGACGGAAGCTGGTGAGCAGGCGATCGGCCCGGATCATCTCTGGCACGAACTCCACGGATTCACTCAGGGCACCCACCGGTGTACCGCCCCGTTGTTCGGCGAGTTCCACGAGCAGCCGCTCCCGACTGGCCACCCCCAACACCTCGTCCACCTCCTCCCCCAACACCACCCACCAGGGGGAGCGGTTGAGGAGAACGGCCTCCCGCTGGCTCTGGAGGCTGGCCTGGGCTGCCAGGGTGGGGGCCGCCACCCGGGGCACCATCAGGTCGCGGGCGGTGAGGTCGTTGAGCTGGAACACCTTGGCGATCATCGCCGCCTCATCCGCCTCGATCTGCCCCTTCTGGGAGCCCATCCGGGCCAGCAGCCGGATCTCCTCCTCATCCGTGCTGATCTCACTTTCGGCGGTGATCGCCGGCAGCAGCCGCTCCAGCAGCACCAGCAACGGCAGCATCAGGGTGAGCAGCACACTCACGGCGGAGGCACTGGCCAGGGCCACCGGCAGGGCCAGCTTGCTGCCGATCGCCTTGGGCAGGATCTCCCCCAACAAAATCACCAGGACGGTGAGTCCCACCGAGAACAGCGGCAGGGCCGGGCCGGCGATCCCATGGGAGGCGAACACCGCACTGGCGAAGCCGCCCACCATCAGGCTGCCGAAGATGTTGAACACGTTGTTGGCGATCACCAGCACCGCCAGGGTGCGGCCGAGGCGCTGGCGCAGCTTCTGCAGCTGACGGGCCCCCGCCACCGGGCGAGCGCGGCCGGCCAGCTCATGCACCTTCAGGGGATTGACCGTGAGCAGGGCCGCTTCCACCCCGGAGGAGAGGAACGACCCCACCAACATCACCACCACCGCCAACACCAAGGCAATCAGATCATTCATGCCGTGGGGTGACGCGGGGCGATGGGATGGGTGATGGTGGGCGAGGTCACGGCGACCTCCTTAGCGCAACCCCCGTATTTAACCGGCTGTGCCATCTTCTCGCTGTTCCCTCCTGTTCTGCTGACCCTGCGGCCAATGGCGCCCTCCCACTCCAATTCGATCGATGCCCCTTGGCGCGAGGCCTCTTGCCTCGATGCCAAGGTGTTTGCGCAACGGCGCCAGCGTTTTCTGGAGGCCTTGGGCGGGGTGGCGGCGGTGATTCCGGCCGCACCGCTGGTCACCCACCACGCCGATGTGGAGCATGCGTTCCGTCAGAACAGCGATTTCTGGTATCTCACCGGCTTCGATGAACCGGGGGCGGTGGCCCTGCTGCTGCCCCATCGGCCCGATTCCCCCTTCGTGTTGTTCGTGGAGCCCCGGGACCCCAGCGCCGAGGTTTGGAACGGCTTCCGCTGGGGCTGTGAAGGGGCGGTGAACCAATTCGGCGCCGATCTGGCCCATCCCCGCAGTGAGCTGGCCGAGCGGCTGGCGGCCTACCTCGAGGGCGCCGAAGGGATCGCCTTCCGGGTGGGGCGCCATCCCCAGGTGGAACCCCTGGTGCTGGCCGCCTGGGGCCGCCAACTCGACCGGGCCCCGCGCTCCGGCCGGGCGGCGCTGGGGCTGGTGGCCCCCTGCCCGTTGCTGCACGGGTTGCGGCTGCGCAAAAGTGAAGCGGAATTGGAGCGCCTGCGGGAAGCGGCACGGATTTCCGCCGAAGCCCATGAACTGGCCCGTCGGGTGGCCCGTCCGGGCCTCAGGGAACGGCAGGTGCAGGCCGTGATCGAACAGCACTTCCTGGAGCAGGGAGCCCGGGGGCCGGCCTACGGCTCGATCGTGGCCGGCGGCGATCACGCCTGCGTCCTGCACTACACCGCCAACGACGGCGAACTGCGGGACGGTGACCTGCTGTTGATCGATGCCGGCTGTTCCCTGAGCGATTACTACAACGGCGACATCACCCGCACCTTTCCGGTCAACGGCCGCTTCAGAGGTGAACAGCGGGCGCTCTACGACCTGGTGCTCGCCGCCCAGGAGGCGGCGGTGGCGGTGGTGGGCCCCGGGGCCACCGCTGAGGGGGTCCATGACATGGCCGTTCGGGTGCTGGTGGAGGGTCTCGTGGAGCTGGGCCTGCTGGGGGGCAGCGTGGACGGAATCATCGAGCAGGGGGCCTTTCGCCACCTCTACATGCACCGCACCGGCCACTGGCTCGGACTGGATGTGCACGATGTGGGCGCCTACCGGCTGGGGGAGCATCCGGTGACCCTGGAACCCGGCATGGTGCTCACGGTGGAACCGGGCCTCTACGTGAGTGATCGTCTGGCGGTCCCCGAGGGACAACCGGCCATCGACGACCGCTGGAAGGGCATCGGTATCCGCATCGAGGATGACGTGGCCGTGACGGAACGGGGCCATGAGGTGCTCTCGGCGGCGGCCCTGAAAAGCGCCGCAGCCATGGAGCACTGACACCCTGCCGCCACGGCCCTGCGACGGGCCAGCCAGTGCGGTGCATGTCGCGTCCAAGACTGGGACTGGGGCTGAGACGGAGCGCGATGGCGACCCACCGTTCAGGTCCTGGACCACCCTGGGAAGACTGGAGGTGTTGATCGGAGCGCCGGACCAGGTGCGACGGGCTTACCCAAACGCCATGAGCCAGAACAGCGCTGCCCAGACCACCGCTGGGGACACGCTCGAAACCTGCCGCTTAGAGCGGCCCAGCGGGCCCTGGACCCCGCAACAGGTGCTTCTGTTCAGCGGCCACAGGCTGGACCAGCCCGACCGGACTCCGCCAAGGTTCCCGGCGGACAAGGAAAGCGCCGCCATCGAGCGCCTCAACGCGGCACTCGCTGGTCTCGGGGTCGGCCCCGATGACCTGGCCCTGGCCCAGGCTGCCGCAGGGGGCGATCTGCTGTTCCTGGAGGCCTGCCTGCGGCGTGGGGTGCGCTGTCAGGTACTGCTGCCCTTCCCAGAAGCCGAATTCATCGCGCGCTCAATCCTGCAATCGATCAACGCCGCGCATTGGCACGATCGCTATGACGCGATCCGGGAGGGCCTTCGCCAACAGGTGGAGGTGGCGCCGCTGCGAATCATGTCCGAGGCCTTGGGCCCCACACCCGAGGGCCAGAATCCCTTCGAGCGCTGCAACCTCTGGCTCCTCAATTCCGCCCTGGCCCTGGGCATCGAGCGGGTGCGCTTCCTCGCCCTCTGGGACGGCGGCGGCGGCGATGGCCCCGGCGGCACGGCGCACATGGTGGCGGAGATCCAACGCCACAGCGGACAGATCCTGATCATCGACCCCCGCTCGCTATGAAGGTCTGTGCGGGGGCAGCAGCAGCGCCTCAAGGACCGCAAGCACGGCGTCCGTTTGGGGGAGGATCCGATCGGCCCCGGCCTCCCGCAAGGCGGCTTCATAGCGACAACGATTGACCTGCTGGTCGGGAGCCTGCAGGTGGGGCGGGGCCACCGCCAGGCTGAGAAAGCGCTGATCGGGGCACGCATGCCGGGCCCGTTGCACGGTTTGCACGTCCGCCACGGTGTCCCCCAGATAGGCCACGGGAGGGGCCCCGGGCCCCAGGGCCAGGTCCCTCCCCGGCCAGGCGGCCAAGATCCGACCCGCCAGCTGCAGGAAGCCGCTGGGATCAGGTTTGTCGGGGGCCTCGCCCATGGCGATCAAGGGGGGATCCACCAGCCCCAGCCGCTGCTCCAGGACGTAGCGCGCCGAGGGGGGCTCGGCGCCGCTCACAAAGCCCCAGGCGATCCCGGCCGCCCCCAGCTGATCAAACAAGGAGGGGGCCACCAAGAGGGTTTCACTGCCGATGAAGCCTCGCCAGTCCTGGGGATCGCCGTTGGGATCGCCGCCGAAATAAAACGAGCTAAACACCTCCACCAACGCCTCTAATGGGGGAAGCGGGGGGGCATCGGCGTTGGGGACGTCCCGTCGCCAACGCCGCAACAGTTCCTGGGACGCCTCCCAGTCATTGTTCCAGCAGCCTTCGCCCTTGAGGCTGTCGATCAATGCGGGGGCCGGGCGCCAACCGCTGTAATGGTGCACCGTTTCGACGATGGCACGGCGATAGCTGGCGGCCACATCGCGGATCACACCATCGATGTCAAACAGGAGGACGGCGCGGGGGGCCAGGGGTGGAACGTCGATTGGGCTGGTAGGTTAGTTGTTTGCCCCTATCCCTTGAGCGCCGAGACCATGACAGCTCCTGACAGCGCCCCAGAGGTGGTCACGGAGGCCAGCACGGCTACGGTCGCCGCGACAGCCACCGAAGCCGCCGTCGAGGGTGTTGCGGCAGCCGCAGAACCCGCCCAGGGCCGTCCGGTGCTCCGGGGCGGCAGCGCTGCCCTGGCCACCGCCACCATCGACGAAGACGGTGTTCCTTCCGGTTACACCCCCAAGGCCGACGAGGGCCGTTTTCTGCTGAAAATTCTGTGGCTGCCCGACAACGTGGCCCTAGCGGTGGATCAGATCGTGGGGGGCGGACCCAGCCCACTCACCGCCTATTTCTTCTGGCCCCGCGAGGACGCCTGGGAAACCTTGAAAACCGAGCTGGAAGGCAAGAGCTGGATCACGGATAACGAGCGGGTTGAAATCCTCAACAAGGCCACCGAGGTGATCAACTACTGGCAGGAAGAAGGGCGTGGCAAGGCCCTTGAGGAGGCCAAGCTCAAATTCCCCGACGTCACCTTCTGCGGGACCGCCTGAGTTCCCTTGGACCAGCCCTGGTCCGCCGATGGGCATCGGCCACTCCACCCCCCAGGCCCCCAGGATCGGTGCTCTGCCACCACCGATCTGGACCTGGGGGGTTTTCTTTTGGCTGATCGTCCCTCCCCCGACCAAGGCCGGTCGCGCTCAGACCAGGCCGCTGGCCTGTTGCTCAAACATCAGTGCCGCCCGGTTGGTGGCCTCAGCGCTGAACAGGCCCGTGGCGATCGTCTCGCTGATCGTGAAGGTGGTGAGTCCGGCGGAGGCCAAGACAATGAGGTCGCTGACCTGACGGACGCTGGCCACCAGCAACCGCAACGGCGATCCCAATCCGTCCACGCAACGCTGCATGGTGCGCAAGTCGCTGAGACCATCCCGCCCCAGATCATTGATCCGCCCCAGATAGGGGGCCAGATAGGTAGCTCCGAGGGCCGCGGCCACCAACACCTGGGAGGGCTCATAGCAAGCCGTGAGGGTGACGGGAATCTCGGCGCTGATCAACCGATGGGCCGCTAGAGACCCCTCCCGGGTCACGGGGAGCTTCACCACCACACGACTCGGGGCGATCGCTGCCAACGCTTGTCCACAGTCCTGCATGGCGTCGCCGCTGCCGCCCCAGGCCTGCAAATGCACCTCCCGGGCCCCCAGTTCCAAGGCTTGAGCGGTCAACTGGGCCAGGCCGGCCAGGCTGCAGGGCTGGCCGGCCCGCTGCAACAGGGTGGGGTTGGTGGTGACCCCATGGAACAGGCCAGTCGGCAACCACTGCCGCCACGCCTCTGGATCAGCGCTGTCGAGGAAGAGGCGAAGACTCAAGGCGGTGCGGACGAAACAACCTGCCACAGCATTCCATGCCTTTTGAGCACAACAGCTGCGGTTTTGGACATCCCAACGAACGCCGCCTAGACGCGCCTAGCGGATCCAGGGGGAACAACAAGGAGGACGCAATCGCGAAACGGTTCCGTTCACACAACCATGGCCAGAGGTGCCGAGGATGTTTTTAGTTGGGGCGGCTGGCCTGAACCCGGGCTCGTGCCTGGCTGAGCTGCTGTTGGGCCTTCAGCTTTTCAGGACTGGCAGGCTGGTTCTCGAAGCCGGCGACGGCCAGTTGGGCCGCTTCCAACTGTTGGGCGGCCGCGGCGGCATCAATGCTACTGCCAAGTTCGGCTGCATTTACCAGCACGGTGACCTGATTGGAATCCACCTCGGCGAAGCCACCCGACAAGGCAATGGATTGCCAGGTGCTTCCCTCACGGACACGCAACACACCGCTCTCTAACGCCGTCAGCATGGACACATGACCCGTGAGGATGCCCAACTGGCCGGTGGCGCCAGGAAGAATCACTTCGTCGGCGGTGCCATCGAACACGCTCTTATCAGGAGCAAGAATTCGCAGGTTGAAGGTCATCTCACTTGGCCTCAGAAAGGATCTTCTGAGCCTTGGCCTTCACCTCGTCGACATTGCCGACAAGATAGAAAGCCGCTTCGGGAAGGTCGTCAAGCTCACCATCGAGAATCAGATTGAATCCCTTGATGGTTTCCTCGAGTTTCACATACTTCCCAGGCATGCCGGTGAAGATCTCAGCCACAAAGAAGGGCTGGGAGAGGAACTTCTCGATCTTGCGCGCACGATCAACGATCTTACGGTCATCTTCTGACAATTCATCCAGGCCAAGAATGGCGATGATGTCCTGGAGTTCCTTATAGCGCTGGAGGGTGGACTGAACTGCTCGGGCCGTACGATAGTGCTCATCGCCCACCACCGCCGGCTGAAGCATGGTGCTGGTGGAATCGAGGGGATCCACCGCCGGGTAGATGCCCTTGGAGGCCAGGCCACGACTCAGAACGGTTGTGGCGTCCAAGTGGGCAAATGTGGTTGCGGGCGCGGGGTCAGTTAGGTCGTCCGCGGGGACATAGACCGCCTGGATTGAGGTAATTGATCCTTCCAGTGTTGAGGTGATGCGTTCCTGCAATTCCCCCACATCGGTTCCGAGGGTGGGCTGATATCCCACGGCCGAAGGCATGCGACCCAAGAGGGCCGATACTTCGGAACCAGCCTGCACGAAACGGAAGATGTTGTCGATGAACAGCAAAACGTCCTGCTTGTTCACATCACGGAAGTGCTCCGCCATGGTGAGGGCGGAAAGGCCGACCCGCATGCGAGCGCCAGGAGGCTCATTCATCTGGCCATAGCACAAGGCCACTTTAGACTTGCTGAGATCCTCGGAGTTAATCACTCCGGATTCCTTGAATTCTTCGTAGAGATCATTGCCCTCGCGGGTGCGTTCACCCACGCCGCCGAACACTGAAACTCCGCCGTGTTCCTTGGCAATATTGTTAATCAGCTCCTGGATAAGGACGGTTTTGCCGACGCCGGCACCACCGAACAGACCTACCTTGCCGCCCTGACGATAGGGAGCGAGCAGGTCGATGACCTTAATTCCGGTTTCAAACACCTTGGGCTTGGTTTCCAGCTCTGTGAGCTTGGGAGCCTCGCGGTGAATGGGAGATCTGAGGGTGGTGGTCACCGGCCCCTTCTCGTCAACAGGCTCCCCCAGCACATTGAAGATGCGACCCAGGGTGGCCTCACCCACGGGAACGGAGATCGGTGCGCCGGTATCGAGGGCCTTCATGCCACGCACTAGGCCATCCGTAGAGCTCATCGCTACGGCACGCACCCGATGATCACCGAGGAGCTGCTGCACCTCAGCCGTCAGGGCAACGTCTTGACCAGCGGAGTTACGACCTTCGATCCGAAGTGCGTTGTAGATGCGCGGCAGCTTGCCGGCCGGAAACTCCACGTCAAGCACCGGGCCAATGACCTGGCGGACGATGCCTTGGGTGCCGGAGGCGGCGGGAGCAGCAGCAGCCATAGGTAAGGGAAGTGGCGTTTGGGAGCCAGCGGGAAGCATACCCGCCAGAAGCGGCGCAACCTTACCACTGCGCTGCGCGGGATCCCGAGCTGGGGTCCGGACGAATCGGGTTCGGTCACCCGCACACTCCACCCAGTCCCCCAGGGGACCCCAAGGACATAAATTGGCACTCGACGGGCAAGAGTGCCAACTCGCTCCTCCGCCCGCGTCCGCGTACCCCCTTCGCGTCCATCCATGGCTGCTGTTTCTCTCAGCGTCTCCACCGTCAAGCCCCTCGGCGACCGCATCTTCATCAAGGTGTCGGAGTCCGAGGAGCGCACCGCCGGCGGCATCCTGCTGCCCGATACCGCCAAGGAAAAACCCCAAGTGGGTGAGGTGGTTCAGATCGGCCCCGGCAAGCACAACGACGACGGCTCTCGTCAAGCCCCTGAAGTCAGCATCGGCGACAAGGTGCTGTACAGCAAATACGCCGGCACCGACATCAAGCTCGGCTCTGACGAGTACGTCCTGCTGTCCGAGAAGGACATCCTCGCCATCGTCAACTGAGCTAACCCGATCACAACCGCTCTGTCCCAGCAGTGGGACCAGCCTCCAAGGCATTAAAGAATTGATCTCTATGCTTATTGGAGAAGTTGATCAATCGCGGTTGTCCATGATCCTGGGCCAGCAGAAAGTTTCCTCCTTTTCAACCTTCGTCACCATCGCCTTCCATGGCTAAGCGCATTATTTACAACGAGCAAGCCCGTCGGGCCCTCGAGCGGGGTATCGATATTCTGGCCGAAGCTGTGGCCGTCACCCTGGGGCCCAAGGGCCGCAACGTGGTGTTGGAGAAAAAATTCGGCGCCCCCCAGATTATCAATGATGGCGTCACGATCGCCAAAGAGATTGAGCTGGAAGATCACATCGAAAACACCGGTGTGGCCCTGATTCGTCAGGCGGCCAGCAAAACCAACGACGCCGCTGGTGATGGCACTACCACCGCCACCGTCCTGGCCCATGCCATGGTCAAGGCAGGCCTGCGTAACGTTGCCGCCGGTGCCAATGCGATCACCCTGAAAAAGGGTATCGACAAAGCCACTGAATTTCTGGTGGGCAAGATCAAAGAGCACGCCAACCCGATCAGCGATAGCAAGGCGATTGCCCAGGTGGGTGCCATCTCCGCTGGCAACGACGATGAAGTCGGTCAGATGATTGCCGACGCCATGGATAAGGTGGGCAAAGAGGGGGTGATCTCCCTTGAGGAAGGCAAGTCGATGACCACCGAACTGGAGGTCACCGAAGGCATGCGTTTTGACAAGGGCTATATCTCGCCCTACTTCGCCACCGACACCGAGCGGATGGAAGCGGTGCTCGAAGAGCCCTTCATCCTGATCACCGACAAAAAGATTGCACTGGTCCAAGACCTGGTGCCCGTGCTGGAACAAATTGCTCGCACCGGCAAGCCCCTGCTGATCATTGCCGAAGACATCGAGAAGGAGGCCCTCGCCACCCTGGTGGTGAACCGTCTCCGGGGCGTGCTGAACGTGGCCGCCGTCAAGGCGCCCGGTTTCGGCGATCGTCGCAAGGCCATGCTTGAGGACATCGCCGTTCTCACCAATGGCCAGTTGATCACGGAAGACGCCGGTCTCAAGCTCGACAACGCCAAACTGGAGATGCTGGGCAGCGCCCGCCGCATCACCATCACCAAGGACACCACCACGATCGTGGCCGAAGGCAACGAAGCGGCGGTGAAGGCCCGGGTGGAGCAGATCCGCAAGCAGATTGACGAAACGGATTCCACCTACGACAAGGAGAAACTGCAGGAGCGCCTCGCCAAGCTCAGCGGTGGCGTGGCCGTGGTCAAGGTGGGCGCGGCCACCGAAACCGAGATGAAGGACAAGAAGCTGCGGCTGGAAGATGCCATCAACGCCACCAAGGCGGCCGTTGAAGAAGGCATCGTCCCGGGTGGTGGCACCACCCTGGCCCACCTCGGCCCTGCCCTGGAAGAGTGGGCTTCCACCCACCTCTCCGGCGAAGAGTTGATCGGCGCCCACATCGTGGCCGCTTCGCTCACCGCCCCTCTCAAGCGGATCGCCGAGAACGCCGGTGCCAACGGTTCCGTGGTGGCCGAGCACGTGCGCAACAAGCCCTTCAACGAGGGCTATAACGCCGCCACGGGTGAGTATGTCGACATGCTCGCCGCAGGCATCGTTGACCCCGCCAAGGTGACCCGTTCCGGTCTGCAGAATGCCGCCTCCATCGCCGGCATGGTGCTCACCACCGAATGCATCGTGGCCGACATGCCCGAGAAGAAAGAAGCAGCCCCCGCTGGTGGCGGTGGCATGGGCGGCGATTTCGACTACTGATCACCAACGGCACTTGGGTCCTGAGAAGGTCCACGATCCGTCACGACTTCAGGGGGGCCTTTGGCCCTCCTTTTTTTATGAGCTAGGGCCCCAAGGCAGGGCACAACCCAAGCGGCAGCAATCCCAGCGCTCAGGTCTGGGGCCCCACGGTGGTGGTCACTTCGACAGGGGAACCCCTACCTCGCCAAGGGAAGCATCGGAGCAAGGGCAGCGGGCAGCAGCTCTGGAGCAGGCGCAGGGGAACGGGAGAGTTCCCGCTCCAGCATCGCAATGCGTTTTTCCCTCAGACAAAACTTGCAGCCTCCAGTCGTCTGAAGATGTTTTTCGGGAGTGATCACAATCTCCTTGACCGGGTGAACCGTGCACCGAAGTTTCACCGGTGTCTTATAGCTTTTATAAATTATATTGCCGTAATCGTAGTGCGCCCCAAATCTGGCCTGTGCTCGCGACAGAAAGGTCTCTTTGCTAATCGGAGTTCCCATGGATGTGAGCTGGACGCCAACGATCTCTGGAGCTGATTTCCCTAGGGTTGATGGGCACCGACGACGCGGTGGAATCCACACGCGTTTGAATGCATCCTGGTATCAGGATTGTGGTGACTAGGTCGGCAGATTCTATCGGGGTCGGGCCCCAGACGGCAGAGCTGTTGAGAAGCTGACATCATCCAGGCGGCTCGCCTCGCCGCACTCAACCTCGGCTCAATCGGGCTGAAAGCTCAAGGCCACTCCGTTGTTGCAGAAACGCTGGCCGGTGGGGCGAGGACCATCATTGAACACATGCCCCTGGTGTCCGCCGCAGCGGCGGCAATGATATTCCGTTCTGGGCAGTATCAACCGAAAATCCCGCTGTGTGCCCAATGCCTGGGGAAGAGGCTGCCAGAAACTGGGCCAACCCGTCCCACTGTCGTATTTGGCCTTGGAGCTGAACAGGGGCAACCGGCAGCCAGCACAGACAAACACCCCTCGCCGATGTTCCCTATTGAGGGGGCTACTGAACGGAGCTTCGGTGCCCTCCCGGCGAAGCACCTGAAAGGCTTCTGGGCTGAGTCGCTGTCGCCAGGCGGCGTCACTCAACCGCCAGGCTGGATCGGTGGCCACTGCGGCGGCCTCGGCCCGGGCGGCGCCAAGAAAAGGCACAACGGCCGCCAAGGAGGACAGCAGACGATCCAGACCCCCTATCAGCATCTTTCTACGGGTGATGGTCATCCTGGAGTCAACCGAGCCAGCCGGCACTGAGGACAACAGCCAGGCTCAGAAACACCGCCAGCAGGCTCCAGCTGATGCGGTTCAGGGTGGCTTCAGCACTGCGGGCACTGGTGAACATGGAACCGCCGCTGGCCGCCAAGCCACCCAGGCCATCACCCTTGGGGCTATGGAGCAGAACGGAGACGATCATCAGCAAGCCGCTGAGCATCCAAAGAACGGACAAAGTCGTTTTGATCATGGCCTCAGCTTATCGTGCAACCCCAAGAGAGCCTGAAGTGGGCTGGGAAGCACCGCCTCTCACTGCAGAGCTTCGAGCCCTAGCACCCTTGTGCCTGTCAATCAACTGTAGCTCGGCCAATCTACGGACTGGGAGCTCAGACAATTTTATCGCATTGGAGACCCAACTCTCATGCTAGATAAATTAAGATCTATTCTAGAAATCCAGCATCGTGCAGCGCCCCGAGCAGTCGCCTCAACGTCCCTCCGGATTCCGGCCTGCGCTGCTTCACTGCTTCGCTCGTCCTAACGCCAGCCGGAAATCGTTGGCCTGCCTCCTGTTGCGGTCGTTGGCCATCGGTCTGCCCATCGGCCTTGCGGGGACCTCCCAAGCCATCCAGCGAGAGGGAGTCGAGTCGTTCCTGGCTCCGACCTTCCCGCTCCCCTCCACGTGGGTTCGCTCCAGTTCCGCCACGCCACCTCCGCCGTGGAGCTCCTCCCACGCCCAGATCTCGACCAATTCCTGGCAGGTGAGCGGACCTGACGGCCGTGACCCCTTCGCGTGGCAAGCCGCAACCCAAGGGCCATTGCCGCCCACGCCCCCTTGGAGTGCCCAGTCCGGGGAGTCCTTCTTACCCTCGCCGGCTTGGGCGTTCCCCAGCCAGGACGATGCCAAGACCCAGATTATCCGCCTCGCTGCTGCACAAGAACCGGTCGTAACGCCGCCGCAGCTCCCCCCCAGCGTCACCCTGAGTGACCCTCACTCTCCTGCGACGGCTGCAGCTCTCCCCAAAGTTCGGGGCCTTGGACGGGCAATCACGGTGAACGGTCTCCCCTATCCGGATGTGTCAAACCAATTTCCAAATGCTTTCGCCCAGGATACGAAATACCGATTTGGAGTGGCTCTGCAGGGTGTCAGCAAAACCCGACCCTGCGATTCCAATGGCCGGGGCTTTCTGAGCTGCAGCGACGGTGAATTTTATCTGGATTTCTATCCACTTCGTGGTGAGAACTATAGTTTGGGGTTGGAATGGGGCGTGCAAAGCCTGAGCAGCCGTGGTGGAGGGACAGGCGTACTGCAGGGACAGAATCTCGGCTTTAAATTGGCTTGGAACATCGACAACCTCACCGCCATCAGTTTTGGGGCGGAACACGCCATTTTCCTGGATAACTCCTTTGATCTTGGCCACAATTATTATCTCCTGATCAGCCGTGCCCAGCCCCTTAACTCCTCGCCCGGTGCGCCACTCTTCATCGGAACCTTTGGACTGGGCTCGGACTATTACGGTTGGCGGGGCAACGGAGTCATCCGTCCACTCACCTGTGGGACCCAATCCGTGACTAGCACCAACTACCCCAAGGGTTCCGACTGCAAGGTGGGCTTTATTGGCTCAGCAGCGCTGGCCTTTAACCAACGGGTGACGCTCGGGATCGAATGGTATGGATATGGGCTGGGAGTCGGAGCCTCGTTCAAGCCATGGGTTTCGATTCCTCTCAACCTCTCCCTCTATCTCACCGATTTCCTTGGTGACTTCCCCGCCTATATCAGTGAAGATTGCAATCCAAGTCCGTGCAAACCGAGACTGTACGGACGTATTGGCTATTCTTTTTAATCCTAAATAAAGAAATCGGCCTTTCTGGTGGCAGTAAAAACTTCTTGGCCCAATGCTGTCTCCCGGCTTCTGCCAGGTCAATAGCCCAATCTTTTGCAAGCTTATTCTTGAAGCTAGTTGTTGGCGCAACCCTGGGGCTATTAAGTAGATTCTGCCTGGATTTTCGCCCAATGTTCGGCCCAGGGTGGTTGGGGCAGGGAGCTCCGATCGCCAAACCAACACGCTCAAAACCCTAGGAATGGACTGTCTGTGTAAAGTGTTGCTATAGTGCAATTAATGCGGGCGTACGCTCGGACAATCAATTTGGCTTCCATGCGGCTTCGACTTCTTCCTTCCATAGCATGCTCAGCCGCAACGGCCCTTGCTGTGCATAGCCTGCCGGCCCAGGCCTTTCCCTCGGGCTCGGTCAACCTGTTCCAGCTTGACCGCCATGGCCTCAGAGTCCTTCCGATCCGTGGACTGCCCTCCACTGCTGAAACGCTGATGGCTGCAGAGCCAGCACCTGCGGCCAGCCAGCCCTTGGCAGCCGCCCCTAACGCAGCAGTGCCGGATGTCAGCTTTGTCGAGCAGCCAGGTGAATCTTTCGTCGTCGAATATACCAAGCCACTCCCCAAAGATATTGCAGGTGACCTCGTTATTCAACAGCGATCCCTGGATCCTTCGGGCGGTCCTGTCCTAAAGCGCTTGCCAATTGATTCTCCCGATATCACAATTTCCCCCGATCGTCTCAGCCTCTCGATCAACCACGGCATTCCTTTGCAGCCAGGTCAAACGGTCTGTGTTCTCCTCCCCCAAGTTGATGGAGCCTCCATTCCCACAGTTAAATCCCCCTGCTGCTTTGCTCCTAAGGCTGTAGCCCTCGTCCCCGAACAACCTCCAGTCCAGCCCGTTGCCCCTGCCGCCTCTCCCGCCCAGTTCCCCTGGTGGATTCCAGTCGCGGCAGCAGCAGTGGTTGGAATCGTGATTTGGGCTGCCACGGATAGCAATGGGGGAAGCTCGACAACAAAATGCTCGCGTTCTCTCACATCGTGCTGAACTCAATCGACAAGCCTTTCACGATCTAACTCCCCTATTCCTTCCCATGCTTTCGTTCCGTTCCGCTCTCCTGCTTCTTCTCACTGGCTTGGCGAGTGGAGTTGCTCCAGCGCTGGCCGATCCCCTCGCCAAGCCTGTCTGCTTGGATCCCCATCGCCTAACAACTCTTTCCAGCGTTCTTCCCGCCGCCGATCATCAAGCCACGGCCGCTGTGATCAGTGCCCTCCCGCCCTCGACAGCTGCCTCTCCAAGTCCGTCGTTGATTCAAGGGGTCGGTGGAGTGATCGTCAGCCAAGCTCCGTTCGTGAGCGGCAGTCCGGCCTGCACCTATCCGGTAATCCGCGGTCTGTGGTGATCATTGCCTAAAGTTCGTCTTGATCCAATCGTTGTCTAAATAAATCAGCCTCTTCTGGCTGATTTTTTATCACTAGACTATTCCAGCGGCGCCGTCGTTTAGGACGGCAGACTTCAGGCAATCAGTGCTTCAGTTCTATAAACACCCGTCGATTGAAGCGCTGGTTGAATCAGGGAAAGCCCCGTCATTCGAGCCGGCTTGGGGAGGTCGAGAATTTCCAAAAGAGTGGGCGCAATATCGGCCAGTCCACCACCCTCGCGCAGCTCCACGTTGGTGCCATGGCCCGGCAGTTTACGTCGCTCCCCTTCCACCAGGATTACCGGCACGGGATTGGTGGTGTGGGCTGTCCAGGGACGTCCGTCCGGCCCTTGCATCACTTCGGCGTTGCCATGATCGGCGGTGATCAACAACGTGCCGCCCATGCGATTCGTGGCCTCCATTAGTCGTCCGACACAATGGTCCACCGTGGTAATGGCCTCGGTGGTGGCTGCCATGCGGCCGGTGTGGCCGACCATGTCCGGATTTGCATAATTAATCACCACCAAGGAATAGATTCCTTTTTGAATGGCAGCAATGCAATTCTCGGTGAGCTTTGCTGCGGACATTTCCGGAGCTTGGTCGTAGGTCGCAACCCGCGGTGAGGGAACAAGATGGCGATCTTCCCCTGGAAAGGCTTGCTCAATGCCACCGTTCATGAAATAAGTGACATGGGGATACTTTTCCGTTTCCGCCGTGCGGAATTGGCGGAGTCCCTGCTCGGATACAACCTGACCCAACAGACCATCAAGGGATTCAGGAGGGAAGGCCACCTTGACCGGCAGCCCCTGCTCGTATTGGGTAAACGTCACCACATGCAAGGGGGTGATGACCTCCCGTTCAAATCCACTGAATTCGGGCATCACCAAAGCCCGGATCAGCTGGCGTACGCGATCGGGACGGAAGTTGAAGCAGACCAGGCCATCGCCCGGACGAATTAGGCCATCCTGCAGACGGACAGGTTCAAGGAATTCATCGGTGATCTCCTGGGCATAGGAATCAACCAGGATCTGTTGGGGTGTTCTTTGATCTAACGGACTGGGACTACAGAGCAGGTGGTAGGCCTTCTCGGTGCGCTCCCAACGATTGTCGCGGTCCATCGCCCAGTAACGGCCGCAGAGGGTGGCAATCCGACCGACGCCAGCGGCCGCTATCTGCCCCTCAATTTGCTCTACAAATTTCGCGGCGCATGTGGGGGCCGTGTCACGACCGTCGGTGATTACATGCACCGCTACATCCTGCAGTCCGCGCGCGCGCGCCCAAACCAACAGTCCACCCAGGTGATCGACGTGGCTGTGGACCCCGCCATCGGAGCAGAGACCGATCAGGTGGAGGCAGCCCCCTTCGGCGAGCAGCTGATCAGCCAGGTGGTTGAGGCCGGCATTGGCTGCGATACTGCCGTCCCTGACGGCTTGGCTGATGCGGACCAACTCCTGTCGGATGATCCGACCAGAGCCGATGGTGAGATGACCGACCTCGGAGTTGCCCATCTGATCGTCCGGCAATCCCACCGCCGCCCCACTGGCTTCGATGAGGGCATGGGGGTAGGCCTCCCACAGCGCATCCATCACCGGGGTGGCCGCCTGGTGGATGGCGTTGTGTTCATCGTCATGGCGGTAGCCCCACCCATCCAGGATGGCGAGCACCACCGGAGCCACCGCAGCAGATTCAGAAAAGGCAGGCAGGGGATCGATCCCAGGGGCGGCACCGCTGCCAAGGGTGATGGGCTGTGGAGAAGGAACTGCTTTCACCCTGACGCCCAACTTCCGTTTTTATCTATGTTCGAAGCCAACCTACAACCAGCTCAGGGCGGGGCCAGGAGGGCCCGGGAGGGCGTCAGGTTTTGGCCACACACCATCCATTGGAACCCGGGAAATACCATGGATTGGCATGTCAGTGGCCCCATGCCAAGGTCCTCCGCGCCCGCGGAACCGGGACGCAGCCTGGAACTGCTCTCGGCCCAGGAACTAGGGCGAACCCTCGACCGATTGGCCTCCCAGGTGCTGGAATCCGCCGCCGATAGCCAGGCCCTGGTGCTCCTGGGCATCCCCACCCGAGGGGTGGCCCTGGCCCGGGTGCTGGCCCAACGCCTGGAGGCGATCTGCGGCCATCGGATCGCTCAGGGCAGTGTTGATCCCACCTTTCACCGGGATGACCTGGAGCGAGTGGGAACCCGACTGGTGGAAGCCACCCATCTGCCGGTGGGGCTAGATGGTCGCCAAGTGCTGCTTGTGGACGACGTGATCTTCACCGGCCGAACCGTTCGGGCCGCCCTCGAGGCCCTGCAGGCCTGGGGGCGCCCCAGCCGGGTGCAGCTGTTGGCGATGGTGGATCGGGGTCATCGGGAATTGCCGATCCAGCCGGATTTCTGCGGTCGGGTGGTGCCCACAGCGCGACACGAAACCATCGAACTGCGACTTCAGGATGTGGACGGAGAGGAAGGGGTCTATCTCCTCCGGCCCGACTGATCCTCAGGCCAACGCAGCTCAGACCAACTCCAACTCATCGGCCCGGAAATGGGCCCGAAACTTCCCGAACGCCACCACCACCGGCAGGGTGGGACTGATCGGCCGGCCTTTCCATTCGGTGAGCTGTTGCAGCACTTCACCCTGCTGCCCCTCCATGTCATGGGGCTGACCACGATGCTGGGGGTGGTGGAAAAGGACGACGCTCCGACACACCCGCACCTGATCGCCTGGTCCCATGCTGAAGCCCCAACACAATGGGGGCAATCCTGTCACGGGGGGCTCCCCTTCGCTCGGGGCCGTCGGCCTCAGCGCTGACAAGCACTCTCAGGCCCCGCCTCCACCACCCGACCACCCAGTTCGCGACACCCCTGCTCAAAGGCCTGCCATTCACCCATGCCTGCGCTGATCCGCTTGCGGACTGCGGCGTCGAGCTGATCGAGCGGCACGCTGTCCGGAAGCTCGCCATGGCTGTCCGGCCCATGGTCCTGCTCTGCCTGCTGGGCCAGCCGCGCCTCGACCCGCCGCCGCAGTGGAGCGATCTGCCCCCGCCACCAGGGGTGGTCGATGCGGTTGAGTGCGTCGAGGGCCTCCCACCAGCGGGCCTGCTGGGCCAGCCGTTCGGCCCGCTGCTGCTGCTGGCGATTGCGCTCCCAGATCTGGCGGAGCGGCCGCTCCGGGGACTCCGCACCCGCCTCGCCCTCCTGCAGGGGAGCGAGGGCCGCCAGGGCCCCGGCTAAATCACCGCTCTGGAACAGGGCCAACCCGTGGCGCCGTCGCTCCGCCCGCCAGGCCGCCAGTCTCTGGCGGTCGTCAGGCACGCCTGCGGCGGACTCCGCCAGCTGATGCTGGAGCCGGAGCGCTGCAGCCCATTCACCGTTCCTCCAGCGTCGGGAGGCCGTCTCCCGGAGGCAGGGGCCGACCTCCAGGGGCCGGGCACCAGGCAACCAGGCCAGCGTCTTGCCCTGATCGCTGAGCCGAAGACAGTCCTCGATCCGACCGCTGATTACGGCCTGCTGGAGCTGGGCGGACAGTTGGCGTTGCCATCCGAGCAAGGCGGCGTACACCATGGCCACCCCTGCCAGCACGGCCACCAGCCCGACGCGAGTCCAGCGTGACGGGCGATAAGCCAAGGGGGACGAAACCAACGGATGTTTGACTCTTGTAAGCAGGCCCCCATCAACGGGCAGGGTCGGGTGGTCGCTCAGCGCACCGGACCCAGGCACCGGGGCGTCAACGGAACGCCGGCCCGCAGATCCTCACCCTGCAGCCGCAGCTGTCCCTCGGCATCGATGGCGAAGCGCAGCCGCAGACAGTCCTCCCCCTTCCGTCCCGGCAGCGCCAGCGGTAACGGCTCGGTCAGGGCCCCCCAGGGCTCCACTCGGAGCCCGGCACTGTTGCCGCGAAGCACCACCGGGACCCCGGCTTCGAACACCACCTCGGCCCGTTGCTCCGGCAGCGGTTCCCCTAAGACCAACTCCAGGGAGCGCTGGCCATCGCAGCTGGCCGCCAGCACCAGCTCTAGGGGCTGGTCGGTGGGCCAGCCCTGGCCCGCCACAAAGAGGGGATGCCAATGATGGCCCTGACGGCGACGGTCCCAGCAGCGCAGGGCCACGCCTCTGCTGAGCACGTCCTTGAGTTGAACTCCGGGGGTGAGCGCAAGGGCCCCGAGGGCCACCGCTTCCACGGGCCGCTCCCCCCGCTGCGGCACCCCTGGGAGCCGCTCGGCCAACCAGCGGTTCAGCAAGGGCAACCGACTGCCGCCGCCCACCGGCAACACCGCATCGATTGCCAGGGAATCCAGCCCCTCCCCACGGGCGCAGGCCAGCACGGTGTCCAGCAGGCCATCGAGTTGCATCAGCAGCCCCCGATCCACCAACACCCGTTCCAGCCCCCGGCGATCCCAGCGCAGCAGTCGGGCGGGCTGGCCAGGGGGGCTCCACAACTGCAGGGCCTCCTCCTGGTCACTGAGCTGACATTTGAGCCGTTCAGCCGCCCGCAGCAGGGACGGAACCTGGGCGCCGTCTGGACAGAGCTCATCGGCAATCCAGCGATCCAGATCCCGGCCCCCCAGCGCCACACCAGCCTTGCCGATCACCCGGGCACAGCGGAGGACCTGGCCACTGCGCTCCAGATTGCGACCGGCAAAACGGAGAAGCTGGGCGATCGGTGCCGCCCGGCCCTCCCCACCCTCAAGGGCCACCAGGCTGAGGTCCAGCGTTCCGCCGCCAAAATCCACCACCAACACTCGACTGCCCGGCGGCAAGCCCGCCCCGATCGCTGCCGCCGTGGGCTCATCCACGAGGGCTAGCTCTGGGACGGACCAGTCCCGGGTCACAGTCTGGAGCCAGCGGCGGTAGCCGCGGTAGGTCTCGATCGGGGCGGTGAGCACCAGCCGATCCGGGGCCAGGTCGGACGGCAGGGCCTGCCAAAGCTGGTGCAGCAGCAGCCCCCCGGCCTGCTCAGGGGTCAACAGGGCTCCGCTGGGGGAAGGGGAGGCGCCGATCCAGCGCTTGAAGTCGCGGCAGAGGCCGGGTCCGTCGGCATCGGCCAGGCCGGCCTCCAGCACCTGACGGCCCACCAAGGGCCGTTCCTGGTCGGGATCCGCCAGCCAAAGGAGGCTTGGCACCACGCAGGGGGCATCGAGGCTGTAGGGGGGCAGGGCAAGCAGCCGAGCCGGTGCCCCGGGCTCCTGCCAGGCCACCACGGTGGTGGTACTGCCTAGGTCGATGGCAAGGGTTCCCGTCATGGGTGGCGCGGTGGGGGCGGTGGGGGCGTTACCGGGCGGTGTTCGGCGGTGCTTGGCAGTCCAGAGGGGGCCGTCCGATGCTGACCTAGGCTGAGATCAGCTTGTGGTTGTTGATGCAGAGCACCGCCGACCTGACCCCGAAGGAACTGGCCCGACGGGCCGAAAGCCTGATTCGCCATTCCAGCAACCGCTACCTCACGACGGTGCGCATTGCTTTCCGGGCCAAACAGCGACGTTTCGACGACTTCGACGGCCTGTTGGATGATTCGATGATCAAGCCGGTGCAGCAGGCCATTGTTGAATTGAGCGATGAGCAGGATCAACCTGATCTGCTGCCGGGCTGATTCCCAATTGTGCTGATGCAGAGCGGCTTGGGCTGGCGGTTGGCGGTAGATCCGTCCCGCCAGCCCTTTGCTGTTCTTGTTGGCGGGGCTGATTGGGCTGCTGAGTTGAGCGCGGTGGAGGCGGTGGCCCTGCAACGGGGGGTGGCCACCCTGGTTCGCCAGCACAACGAAATCGGCGCGCAGCTGATGGCGGAGGAGGCGATCTGTCTGGAACTGGCGATGGATCTTGATCCGGGCGAGCTCTGGCTTGAGTTGGAGGGCGACCGGGAGCAGTGGCAGCTGCGCTTTATCCTCACTCCCACCTTGGGCCAGCGGGGCGTGGAGGGGGGCTGGAGTGTCGACGCCAGTGCGGCGATGGCGGCGGCGATGGAGGTGGTGCTGGTCCAGGTTCTACCCGTGAACGCCCAATCTCCCGATGAGACGGAGGCAGCGAATCCCCATTGATCAGCAGTTCTGATCCACGAGACCCAGGTTCCTGGATCCCCAGCCGATGGCGGGTTTTTTCACAGTTTTTCCGCACCAGGCCCCCCAAGCCCGCCGCTGGGGCCGTCGCCTTGGGGAGAACCGGTGCGGCGGCGGCCAGGGGATTGACAGCCCGGGCCTGGGGGTCACGACCGTCGAGCCTGGAGGATGGCCGTGGGCTTAAACGGGACGCGGCCTGCATTCTCAGGCTGCGATTCCCGGCCCATCCCCCCAGCGCCGCCCATTTGACGACGACGCCCCCATGTGGAGAAGTAGGGGCCCGATGCCCCCGAAGCGATGACCACCGAGGATTGGGGCCTGACCGTGAGCCTGCGGGCCGAGGTCCCGGCGCCGCTGCTGGTGGCGATGCGCCAGTTCATCGAGCGCCATCCGCACTGGGACCAGTACCGCCTCGTGCAGGCCGCCTTGGCGGGTTTCCTGGTCCAGAACGGCAGCAAGGATCGCGGCGTGACCCGCTGCTATCTGGCCAATCTCTTCCCCAACCAGGGAGACTTCCACCGCAACGACATGCCCGCCCCGGCAGGGCAGCAGCCCCCCCTGGCCCTGCCGCACCCAGAACTCCACGACCATCGGGACAGCCAAGGGGATCGGCTCGTGGCCTGAACGGGCGGATGGATCGTTCTTCCGGGGTCAGCCCAGGGACTCTGGCGCCACGCCCAACAGCCCATAGAGACGCTGAGCACTGGCCTCCGGCACCGGGAGGATCGAAAGCCGATTGCCCCGCTTGACCACCGTTAAGGCTTCGACGGTGAATTGCTCCCGCAACATTTCTAGACTGAGTAGGCGATCGAAAGTGGCCAGATAGCGGAGTCGGGCACAGTCCCAACGGGGGGAGGCTTGGCTGGAGGAGAAATCAAAATACTTTGAGGCCGGATCAAACTGACTCGGATCGACCAGTCCCGTTTCAATCACTTCCATCAATCCAACGATGCCAGGGGGCTTGGAGTTGGAATGATAAAAAAATGCCCGATCACCAGGTGTCATGTTGCGCATGAAGTTTCTGGCTTGGTAGTTGCGAATCCCGTCCCAGAGGGTGCTGCCCTCCTGGGCGAGATGGTGAATGCCGTAGACCTCCGGCTCACTTTTCATCAACCAATGGGCCATGGGAGAAGGCGGCAATCAGAGGGCCAACACCAACTGGCGAAAGTGCTCGCCACGGGCTTCAAAATCGGTGTACTGATCAAAACTGGCACAGGCTGGCGACAGCAGCACGTTGCAACGCCCCTTCGCCTTCGCCAGCTCCACCGCCAGCTCCGCGGCCAGGGGCACCGCCTCAGCCAACCCCTCCACCGCCACGATGCGACCGCCGTAATCGGCCCCGGCCAGCAGGGCTTCGAATTCGGCCCGGGCTGCGCCGTACAGCACCACCGCGGCAGCTTGACGCTGCAATTGCGCTAACCAGCCTGCGGCATCCCCCACCTTCGACTGACCGCCGGCCAGCACCACCAAGGGCCCCGGCAGGGCCCTTAACGCCACTTCAGAGGCGTCGTAGTTGGTGGCCTTGCTGTCGTTGAACCAGGTCACCCCCGCCTGTTCGTGGATGCGCTCCAAACGATGGGGCACGCCGGGAAAGCAACGGAAGGCCTCGGCCATCAACGCCGGGTTGAGATTGAGGTGCTGGCCCACGGCTGTGGCCAGAAGCAGGTTCTGGCGATTGTGCTCCCCGGGCATGGCCAGCACATCGGCGGGGAACAGGGCTCCCTCAGGACCCCAGACCACCCCCTGGTCGATCCAAAGCAGGGGCTCCAGTCCAGGGCCGAGGCCAGCCCTGGGCCCGCTGGTGACCCACTGGGCGTGGTCCCAGCTGGCGGCTCCACGGCGGAGATCGGGATCATCGGCATTGAGGATGCGCACCCGACTGTTGTCGAGCATCTGACGCTTGATCGCCCGATAGTGATCCAGGCTGCCGTGGCGCTCCAGATGGTCCGGGGTGAGGGTGGTCCAGAGTCCGATGGCGGGTGCCAGGTCTGCAGCGGCCTCGATCTGATAACTACTCAGTTCCACCACCATCCAGTCCGGACGCGAACGGTGGGCGGCCTGGCGCTCGAGGGCCAGCTCTGCGGCCGAAAAGCCGACGTTGCCGCAGAGGGGAGCGTCGAGGCCGGCATGCTCCAGCAAGTGATGGATCAGATGGGTGACGGTGGTCTTGCCATTGGTCCCGGTGATCCCGATCCAGGGGACATCCAGGGTGGCCTCCCAGGCCGGCACCATCTCGCCCACCACCGTCACCCCCCCCCGCCGCAGCTGCTCCAGGGTGGGGTGGTCCCAGCGGATCCCTGGGCTGACGACCACCGTCTGGGGAGGGGATTCCAGACGCGAGAATGAATGGAGGGCGAGGGGAACGCCCAGCATGACCTCGATTCCCTCGGCGGCCAGTTCACCGGCCCGGGCCCGCAGGCTGTCGTCGTCACGGCTTTCGAGCAGAACGACCCGCTCACCCCGGTGACGCAACAACCGAGCCGCACCGATGCCCGATCGACCCAGACCAACCACCACCGTGAATGGGGCCGGCGCTGGAGCTGGGGGCTGGGGCACGATAAAAAAGACAGGAAGAATGGGCGATACTGGAATCGAACCAGTGACTCCTACCGTGTCAAGGTAGTGCTCTACCTCTGAGCTAATCGCCCGAATTGTGCCTGGCAAGCGCTTCAGGGAAAGCCGTTTTTCGAAGCACCTGCAAACAGTGCTCCGTCCAACGTTGCCGGCGGGGCTGACGTCGTTCCTGATCAGTAGGGAACTTAGCAGTCTGAGGGTCGGGCTAGGTGCGCAGCATCACGATGCGAAGCCGGCCGCGTTTGGTGGCGTCCACCGAGGTGATGGCCAATTCGCCACGCCCCTCCAGCTGCACCCGCTCGCCAACGGCCAAGGGCCGGCTGGGGGTACTCACCGGCTGCCAATCAATCCGCACGGCCCCCTGGCGGATCAGATCCACCATGCGACTCCGGGACACCCCGAAGCCGGCGGAGGCCACCGCATCCAGCCGTACGGACGCCTCCACGGTGGTCAGCTCCCGCGGTGGGCGGTGGCTGGGCAGCTGCAGCGCCTCCAGGGGGCGCGCTTCAAAACGCACGTCCACCGTGCGGGCCTGCCCCTGCTCACCATCCAGCCGGCGGGCCAGATCGGCCAGGACCACCGCCTGGCCGCCCCGATCCCCTCGCCGCCAGAGATCGCCGATCTCCGCTTCGGCCGCCCCGCCCCGCCGCAGCGCCGCCCGCAGATCATCGGCGGACACCGGATCGAATAGAAAGTTTCCGGCGATCTCCAATCCGGAAAGATCTGCGTCCAGTTCGGCTACCGGCCTGGCGGAATCCTGCCGCTGGAAGACTAGCCGGCGGCGTTCGGCACCCTCAAACCCACCGGTGTTGGCGAGGGCCAAGTCGGTCAAGGAACCCAGGCGCCGTTGGGCTTCATCGCGCAGATCGGCCGCGACAAACCCGCTCCACACCGGTTGCCAGGTGCGCAACGCCTGCTCCGCCGCCGTGATCAACGGTTCCAGGGCGCTGGGTTGGGACGACCCCTCAAGCAGGGTGCGGTGCGACAGCATCGGCTTGCCCCGCTCAGGTCTCGCCGAGGCGCACCACCGCGCGGGGGCGGGCCTGCTGCAGGAGCGTCCAGGGCATGTCCCGACCAGGGGCTTGCTCCAGCAGTAGCAGCCAATTCCCCTCATCAAGGCGGTTGAGCAGGGTGCGAATGCGGTCGTCTTCCTCCGAACTGACGCTGGCCGCGGCGGCGAAACTTCCCATCCAGCCGGAGGCCATCCCGAGCAGGCCACCGATCAGCGGTTCCCCCCAAGGGCCCACGCCATCGAAGGTATGCAGGTCGGTGATCTGGGTGAAGGTGACTCCGGCCAGAAAGCCGAAGGGCAGCAACCAACGCACCATGGATTTCTGGCGCTGGCGCCGGGCCGCCGCCGGATCAAGCCGCTCCACCTGTGCCAAGGGCGTCTCCCCCTCCCCGATGGCCACCAGGCGGGGGAACGGTGGCTGATGGGCCGCGAGGGTCTCCATCAGCTGCCGCAGGCTGTTGTGATCGTCAAGCACCACCACCACGCTCAGGCCCACGGGCTCTCTCCAGATCGGGAACAACGTCGCTCACTACACTGCACCTCCGGCCCGCCCCCAAGGCATCACCCCTTTTCAGCCTGTCATGACGAAGGTTCTGGTCTCCGATCCCATCGATCAGGCGGGCATCGACATCCTGTCCCAAGTGGCCCAGGTGGATGTGCGCACCGGCCTTCCCCCCGAGGAACTCAAGGCCATCATCGGCGACTACGACGCCCTGATGATCCGCTCCGGCACCCAGGTCACGGCCGACGTGATTGAGGCCGCCAACCAACTTCGCATCATCGGTCGAGCGGGCGTGGGGGTTGACAACGTTGACGTCAAGGCCGCCACCCGTCGGGGCGTGCTCGTGGTGAATTCGCCGGAGGGCAACACCATCGCCGCCGCCGAGCAGGCCCTGGCCCTGATGCTGTCCCTGTCGCGGCATGTCCCCCATGCCCACGCCAGCACCATGGCCGGCGGCTGGGACCGCAAAACCTACGTGGGGAATGAGCTCTACAAAAAGGTCCTGGGCGTGGTGGGCCTAGGCAAAATCGGCTCCCATGTGGCGCGAGTCGCCCGGGCCATGGGGATGGACGTGGCCGCCTACGACCCGTTCGTCTCCCCCGAACGGGCCCAGCAGATGCAGGTGCGACTGCTGGGCCTGCCCGAGCTGTTCGCCGAAGCCGACTACATCACCCTGCACCTGCCCCGCACTCCCGACACCGAGAACTTGGTGAACGCGGCCCTGCTGCGCACCATGAAACCCACCGCCCGGCTGGTCAACTGCGCCCGGGGGGGCATCGTGGATGAGGCGGCCCTGGCGGAGGCGGTCGAGCAGGGCGTGATCGCCGGCGCGGCCCTGGACGTGTTCGCCAAGGAACCCCTGGCGGCCGATTCTCCCCTGCGGGGGGTGAAGGAACGATTGATCCTCACGCCCCACCTCGGCGCTTCCACCACCGAGGCCCAGGAAAACGTGGCCATCGATGTGGCGGAGCAGATCCGCGACGTGCTCCTGGGCCTGCCGGCCCGGAGCGCCGTGAACATCCCCGGGCTCAACGCCGAGGTGATGGAACAGCTCAAGCCCCACCTCCAGCTCGCTGAAACCCTCGGCCAACTCCTCAGCCAGCTGGCCGGCGGTCAGCTCAGCTCCCTGGAAGTAAGGCTTCAGGGGGATTTCGCCCGCCATCCGGCCCAGCCCCTGGTGGTGGCGGCCCTCAAGGGCATCCTCTCCACCGCCCTCGGCGACAGCATCAACTACGTGAACGCCTCCCTGGAAGCCAAGGAGCGGGGCATTCATGTGCTTGAGGTGAAAGATGACGCCAGCCGGGATTACGCCGGGGGTTCCCTGCAACTCAGCTGCCATGGCGCCAAGGGGGACCACAGCGTCACTGGAGCGGTGTTTGCCGATGGGGAACTGCGGATCACCACGATCGACGAATTCCCGGTGAATGTGATCCCCAGCCGGCACATGCTGTTCACCCGCCACCGGGACATGCCCGGCATCATCGGTCAGTTGGGTTCGCTGCTGGGCGAGCACAACGTCAACATCGCCTCGATGCAGGTCGGCCGTCGCATCGTCCGCGGTGATGCCGTGATGGTGCTCAGCCTCGATGACCCCATCCCCCAGCCCCTGCTCACCAGCCTCCATGCCATCAACGGCATCCAGGAAGCCCACCCCGTGACCCTCTGATGGAGCCGGCCAGGGCCTCCACTCCGAGCGCCATCGAACCAGGAGTCCCCCCCGCCGGTCCCTCCTGGTGGCGCTTGGAGATGGCGCTGCCGCCAGAGCTGGAGGAATCCCTGCTCTGGAAGCTGCCCCAGTTGGGTATCTCCAGGGTGGCGGTGCGCCACCGTCCCGAGGCCCCTCGGGATCTCCAACTCCTGGCCTGGCTACCGGAAATCGACTGGCCCGAGGATCAGCGCGCCGAGCTGGTGAAGGCCCTGGCCCCCCTTGGCGCCCCCTTCCAACTGTCGCTGCCCGCCGTGACCTGGGTGCATCAGCCGGAGGAGGATTGGAGCCTCAGTTGGAAACGCCACTGGCAGGCCGATCCTATGGGCGAGCGGCTCCTGGTTCTGCCGGCCTGGCTGGAGTGCCCGGAGGAGCACGCTGAGCGGCTGGTGATCGCGATGGATCCGGGCAGTGCCTTTGGCACCGGCAGCCATCCCACCACCCGCCTCTGCCTTGAGGCGCTGGAAACGCTGGCTGCCGCTCCCAAGGGCCTGCGGGGTCTGCGGGTGGCCGACCTGGGCTGTGGCAGCGGCATCCTCGGCCTCGGGGCCCTCAGGCTCGGGGCGGCCTCGGTGGCGGCCGTGGACACCGATTCCCTGGCCGTACGTGCCACGGGCGACAATGCTGCCCTCAACGGCCTTGGGGAGGCCGTACAGGTGAGCCAGGGGAGCATCGAGGTGCTGGCCACCTTGCTGCAAGGCCGACCGGCCGACCTGCTGCTCTGCAACATCCTGGCGCCGGTGATCACGGCCCTCTGCCCCGATTTCAAGGCCGTGCTCGCCCCTGACGGCGTGGGGTTGCTCAGCGGCCTGCTGGTGGACCAGGCCACGGCCTTGGACCAGGCCCTGGCCGAGGAAGGCTGGCAGGCCGAGTTAGTCGCTCGCCAGGACCGATGGGGTCTGATGGTGATCCGAGCCCGGCCCGAGGCGGCCTGAACCCGGCTGGAGGCGGGCGGAACACCACCGCGTCAGCGACCGATGTCACATAAGGCACGCTGATCTGTACCTCCCCTTTGATTGGCCTTCTCAGCAAACGGACGTCACATTGACAGGTTCGGCCCCGGTCCGATGTATGAATGGCGGGTCCTACAGGCCCTGCCACTCGGGAGCCTGTGAGCCCCAATCCCTTCCATGGCTTCCTACAAGGTCACCCTCATCAACGAGAGCGAGGGCCTCAACAAGACCATCGAGGTTCCTGACGACCAGTACATCCTCGACGCCGCTGAAGAGCAGGGCATCGATCTTCCCTATTCTTGTCGTGCTGGCGCCTGCTCCACCTGTGCCGGCAAACTCACCAGCGGCAGTGTTGACCAGTCCGATCAGAGCTTCCTCGACGACGACCAGATCGAAGCAGGCTTCGTCCTCACCTGCGTGGCCTATCCCACCAGCGATTGCACCATCAAGACCCACACCGAAGAAGAGCTCTACTGAGTTTCTTCGCCTCAGCACCTCCCGTGCCGTAGGCCCACTCCTCCGGTTCGGTTGTCTTGCCCAATGCTCTCTGCCACCCCAAGGGGTGGCTTTTTGATGTCCGCCTCCCTAGTGCCCCAGGTGCACGCCGTTCTGGAACCAGGCAGCATTCATCCCAGCCCCGGGGGCCAATACAGCTACCGGGTGCTGGGGGCCTGCTGCCGCTTGTTCGACCGCGAGGAGTTGCCCTGGCCTTGCTGTCGGCTGGCCTGGCGCAGTAAGGAGCCAAGCTGGCGCCGGATCGGGCGCCGCTTCGTGGCTGATCTGGCCGCCCGCCGCTGCCCCTCCTACGCCGTGGAACTGCTCCAGCCGGGTGCAAGGCCCACCCGCACCGTGATTACCCTGTTCCCGCAGCGACTGGCACCAGCCCTGCAGGAGTGGTGGTATAGCAAGCTACCTAGCTCGATGGAAAGCGACAACGGATACCCTCTTCCATGAAAAAGCCGGCGCTGAACCAGCACCGGCAGAGGGGAAAGGGATTGGCCCAGTTAGGTGAACCGAACGGCAACAATTAGAAAAGACTGGCCGGTTAAAAGGATCAGAAATAAATTTTTCCGCCACCCCATTGCTGGCCCTGTACTTTGGGAGCCACCAGGATGTAACCAGCGATCAGACGAAGATCATCCTCATTCAGATCCCGCATCTTCACGAAGACATCACTGCTGCGAAGGCTGGGATGGACATCAGCAATGCTGTATTCGCCGTCGTAGGAGGTGGGATCCTTCATGAAGTCAACCAAGGAATCCACCGAGTTGCGAGGGGGCGTGGCCAACTCAAGGGTCTCGGGATCCAGTCCTACATTCTGGTTGGTTTTGGTAATGCCTCCGGCGTGGCAGGTGCCGCAGCTGTCATTGAACAGCTTGCGCCCGGTTTTGATTTCCTTCTCGCTGAACGTCACCGCACTGCCCTCTGGATTGACGGCAACGGTGAGGGTGTCGGCGTCCCACTGGGCGGCGGCGACAGGCCCAGCGAAGCAGACCAGAAGCGCCAGGGGCAGGACAAGCAGGGTTCTGGCAATGGCGCGAACAGCTCTGCGCAGAGCAGCCGAGGAGAGGAAGGGGGCCATGGAGTAAGCCGGCGGATTGTGCGGTGAGACCGCGACTGAGACCTTGTATCACGGGGGATGGGTCCCCTGGAACGGAATCACGCGAACTGTTGCAGGCTCAGGGCTCGGATGGGGCTGGCACCACATCCACACTCATGAAATCCCGCGCCACCTCCGTGGCCGGAAATATGGCCCGGGCCTCCGCCAGTAGATCGTCCGGGGTCATCGGATTCCCCGGCAGGTAACGGGGGCTGAGATGGGTCAGCACCAAGCGTTGGACACCAGCCTCCAGGGCCGTCTGGGCCGCCATGGTGCTGGTGGAGTGCTGCCGCTGAATCGCCAGTTCCGCCTCGCCGTGGGAGAAGGTGGATTCGTGGATCAGCAGGTCGGCACCGCGGGCCAGCTCCACCGCCGCCTCGCTGAACACCGTGTCTGTGCAATACACCACGCTGCAGCCGGGCCGGGGGGGGCCACAGAGGGCATCGCCGCGGATCACCCGGCCATCCTCCAAGGTGACGTTGCGGCCCTTCTTGAGTTCGGCGTAGATCGGCCCCGGGGGGACGCCCAGCGCCCTGGCTTGTTCCACATCGAAACGGCCCGGCCGGGGTTTCTGATCGACGCGGTAGGCATAGGCCGGCACCCGATGGGTCAGGGGGCAGCAGCGCACCGTCAGGTCATCGTCATCGAGCACCACGGTGCCGCGGCGGGCGGCCTCCTGAACCCGATGGGTGCGGAGGGGATAGTGAATCCGCGTGGATGACGTCCGCAGGGCCCCATCCAGGAACTCCCGCAACGGATCAGGTCCGTAGAGATCAAGGCCGCCGCTGGATCCCGCCATGCCGAGGCTGGCCAGCAACCCCGGCAAGCCGAACACATGGTCGCCATGCATGTGGGTGATGAAGATCCGGCGCAGCTGCGACACCCGCAGCTCACTGCGGAGGAATTGATGCTGGGTCCCCTCGCCGCAATCGAACAGCCAGAGCTCGGCCCGCTGCGGCAAGCGCAGGGCCACGGCGGAAACATTGCGGGATCGGGTGGGTACGCCCGAACTGGTGCCCAGAAAGGTGACTTGCACGCTGCCTGCGCCCTCCGATGCATGCTGCCACGCCAGCCTGTCAACCGGACGCTGGCGCGGAACGATCGGAATGGTCACAATGGCGGGCCTGCTTGGGTGGGATGCCTTGCCACAGCGCCATCCCCCAAAACTCCCTTGATCAGAACCGTGGCCCTTCGTCTTGCTTGCTCCGGTTTGCCGTTGCGCCTGGGTCTGGCCCTGGGGTTGACCACTGCTCTGGCGCAGCCCATGGGAGTGGGAGCCCTCGCCCCCTCCCCTGTGGTGCGGGTGCTGCTGCAGGAGGCCCCCAGCCTTGATCTGGCCGCCAGCGGGCCCACCTCCCTGCGCCTGGAGGACAGCCTTGGCCGCACCTTGCTGGAAGTGCGCCCCGGCGACCGTGTGCTCCTCCGGGGGGACGGCAGTGGCTTCATTGCTGAACTGCTTCAGGGTGATGGCCGTGACCGTCAACTAAGCCTGGCGGCCCGGGAATTGTGGGTGGAAGCCGAAGCGAACGGTGGCCTGAGTTCCCTGGTCATGTTGCGCCAGCACCGCTATCGGGGCCGGCTGCAGGTGCGGGCCAGCGGGGAGGCTCTGCAGGCGATCAACCACGTCGACCTCGAGAGCTATCTCACAAGCGTGGTGGGCAGCGAGATGCCCGCCAGCTGGCCCCTGGCGGCGTTGCGCGCCCAGGCAGTCGCCGCCAGGACCTATGCCCTCACCCAACGGCGTCCCAGCTCGGCCTTCGACCTCCAGGCCAGTGTGGCCAGCCAGATGTACAAGGGGGTGGAGGCCGAGACGGACTCCACCCGCGAGGCGGTGGCCAGCACCCGCGCCCAGGTCCTGATGCACGGCAACGGACTGATCAATGCCGTGTTCCACAGCAGCAGCGGCGGGATGACCGAAAACAGTGGCGAACTGTGGAGCCGCCAGCTGCCCTACCTGGTGAGCGTTCCCGACTTCGACGAGAACAGCCCGATGCGGCAATGGGAGAAGCGCTTCGATCCAGGCCAGCTACGGCAGTCGTTTCCCGAAACCGGTGGCGTCAACAGCATCGATGTGCTCCTGGCTTCCAGCTCGGGCCGGATTCGACAGGCACGGGTGAACGGTCCGTCCGGCAGCCTCGTGCTCACTGGTACCGACCTGCGCAAGCGCCTAGGACTCCGCAGCACGATGGTGCGTTTTCAATTCCAGCTCCCAGGTCCCGTGACCCCGACGGCAGGGCCTCCGCCCCCGCCGCCCCTGGAGGCCAGCGTGGTGGATTCCGCCAGCGGCAGCGGCGGCCCGCCGGCCCCCCTGGGGGACACGCCGCCGCGATCAAGGCCTTCGAGCCTGGGGGCCGCCCCGATCCTGGTGGCCCTGGGCCATGGCTTTGGTCATGGCGTGGGCATGAGCCAATGGGGGGCCTACGGCATGGCCCAGCGCGGTCAGGACTATGCCCAGATCCTCAGCCACTACTACCGAGGGGCCGAGTTGCGGCCCTTTGCGCTGCCCTGATCGCCGGCAGCAGTAGCGTTATTTGACCCGCACCCCCGGCGTGAGTTCCGGAGCGTTCCCTCGCCAGCCCCTGGCCCAGCCCGGGATTGACCAGCGTCTGGCGGTGGACGTCTTGCCGGATGCAGACGCGGTGGCGGCGCGGGTGGCCGAACTGCTGCTGCATGAGCGCCAACAGCGGCCGCAACGGCCCCTGGGCTTGGCCACCGGCCGCACGATGGAGCCCGTGTATGCGGCCCTGGCCACCCGCTGGGCGGCCCTGTCAGGGGCCGAACGCCAGCGGCTTACCAAGGGGTGGCAGAGCTTCAACCTGGACGAATACGTGGGCCTCGGTCGCCACGATCCCGGGTCCTTTGCGGCCGAGATGGAGGGCCGGCTGGTGGAGCCCCTGGGGTTGAATTGGACGCGCGTGGGCTTGCCCAATGGCCTGGCGCCCGATCCCGTTGCCGAAGCCCACCGCTACGGCGCCTCAGTCCAGGCTGCAGGGGGCATCGGCTTGCAATTGCTGGGCTTGGGCCTCAATGGCCACGTGGGTTTCAACGAACCCCCCTGTGAGGCCCACCAACCCTGTCACGCGCTCCGTCTGTCTTCCGACACCCGAGCGGCCAACGCGGGCGCCTTCGGCGGGGTGATCAGCGCCGTGCCCGAGAGGGCGATCACGCTCGGTATGGCTGAGATCCTGGCGGCCGAGCGCATCGTGCTTGTGGTCACCGGCCCCACCAAGGCGAGGGTGTTGCAGCGCCTGCTGAACGAACCCCCGAACCGGGAGCTGCCGGCCAGTTGGCTCCAGCGACACCCGTCCACCCAGGTGATCGTCGATGAGGCCGCCTGGAACGGCGGCTGAAACCGTTTCAGCCGCCGTTCCAGGCGGCCTCAAACAGGTCGTCTTCAGCCTCCAGATTCGCCGTGACACTGCGCACGTCTTCAAGGTCGTCGATCGCATCCAGCATCCTCAGGCAGGACCGCAGGCTGTCTGGATCCTCAAGGCGACAAGGGCTGGCGGCAATCCAGCGATGCTCCCAACTCAGAACCGGCAATCCCTGGCGGCGCAGGCCATCCTGCAGAGCTTCCAGGTCGGCATAGGGAGCGATGACGTCGGCACCTTCCCCATCGACGCTGTAGCTCAGCACCGACGGGCCTCCAGCTTCCTCCAGGGCCAGCAACTGCTCCAGCAGTTCCTCCTCCTCCAGGCCGGCCTGGTCGAGGCGCGCCACCGAGCGCTGCTCGAAGAGATAGCTGACGCAGCCGGTTTCTCCGAGGTTGCCGCCATGTTTATTGAAGGCCAGGCGCAGGTCAGCGGCGGTGCGATTGCGATTGTCCGTGAACGCCTCGATTAGGACTGCCACACCGCCGGCTCCATAGCCCTCATAGCGGATCGATTCGAACTGATCTCCGTCTCCCCCACCCTGGCCGGAGCCCTTGGCGATCGCCCGTTCGATATTGGCGTTGGGAACGCCTGCCGCCTTGGCTTTTTCAATCGCCGTACGCAACTGGAAGTTGCCCGCTGGATCGGCCCCTCCCCGGGCCGCCACCGTGATCTCCCGCCCCAAACGGGTGAACACCGCCCCCCGCTTGGCATCCACCACCGCCTTTGTGCGCTTGATCTGGGCCCATTTACTGTGGCCGGCCATCGGAATGAGGAGAGAATCAATGGGGGGAGGAAGAGGAACCGCAGCGGTTCAACCCGGGCCGTTCAACCCGCGGCATTGAACACCAGTCGGGGGCGCAACAGTCCACCTCCATCGGCCAGGGCAATGCCGGCCAGGATGCCATCCACCCCAATGATCGCAACCGCCTGATCCACCCCCAAGGGCCCCTGGGCCTCCAGGGGCCGCCCACAGCGCCAGGAATGCAGCTGGCCAGGCTCGAGGAGCTGGCGGGGGAGAGATCCCAGGGCCTGGAGGGGATCCAGCAACGGGGGAGGGGGGGCCAGATCCAACCGGGCCAGGGGCACCGCCTGGGTGAGGTCGAAGCCGAGCGCCGCGGTGCGCCTCAGCTGCGCCAGGGCACCACCACAGCCGAGGGCCTCTCCCAGGTCCCTGGCAAGGGCGCGGATGTAGGTGCCGGCGGAGCACCGAACCGCCAGTTCTAAGCGTCCACGGGCTCCGTCCCAACCAAGCAGCTCCAGGCTCTCGATCACGATGGGCCTGGGGGCCAGGGCGATGGTTTCCCCCCGCCGTGCCCGCACGTAGGCGCGCTCGCCATCGACGTGAACCGCTGACACCTGGGGCGGCCGCTGCAGCACAGTCCCCCGCCAGGGGGCGAGGAGCTCCTCCAGCTGCTCCAGGCTCAAGGGAGGGACGGGGCACCGTTCCAGCACCTCCCCCTCCAGGTCGTCCGTGCTGGTTCTCACCCCAAGCTGGACGACGCCGCTGTAGGCCTTATCACCAACCAGATAGGGCAGCAAACGCGTCGCCGGCCCAATGGCAATCGGCAGGACTCCGGTGACGGCCGGATCCAGGGTGCCGCCATGGCCGACGCGACGGAGGCCGTAGGCACGTCGAACCTGGCTGACGCAGGTATGGGAGGTGGGGCCAGCAGGTTTATCGACCACCAAAAAACCCCAGGGATCGGGGGGGAGAACTGCCTCCGGTCCCTGGGCACTCATTGGGTCGGGCGACAGCCTGGAAGGATCCATGGAGCGGCCTGGGGAGGGGAGCTGGGCGGCTTGGCGAGGCTGATCCCGCCGCCTTCCGGTGGCCAGGGCTAGAACAAAAATCCGCCCCTCAAGGCCACTCTGCAGGGCGAGCAGCCCCATCAGACCAGAAGTGCCGAGCTCTCAGGCCAGGAATGAGCCCCGGGCAGAAGTCAGACCAAAGCCACAGTCAGAGTGGCTCAGGTCATCGAGCTGCGGCGAAGGCGGTCGGGCCGCTCAGGCGATGTTGATGCGCTTGCGGGTGCGCAGGTCCCGCTTGATCGTGTCAAACGCGACCACGCCATCAACCAGTGCAAAGAGGGTGTCATCGGAACCGCGTCCCACGTTCAAGCCAGGCAGCACGGAGGTGCCACGCTGACGGATCAGGATTGAACCTGCGGTGACGGTTTCACCACCAAAGGCCTTGACACCAAGCCGCTTGGAGTTGGAGTCGCGACCGTTGCGGGTGGAACCCGTGCCTTTCTTGTGGGCCATGGAGTGGGGGGGAAATGAAAGTGGATGGAGAAGGGCGTAACTGGGATCAGACGATCGCTTTGCCGCTCACCGAGATCGACTGCACCATCACGCGGGTGAGCTCCTGGCGGTGACCGTTCTTGCGACGGGTCTTCTTCTTGGGGCGCATTTTATACACGATCAATTTGGGCCCCCGGCGATGGGCCATCACCTTGAGCTCCACGGTCGCCCCCGTGACGTAGGGCTGGCCGATGACGGTGCCTTCGCTGTCTTTCACCAGCAGAACCTGATCAAGGACCACGGTGCTATCCACCTCCGCCGCAAGGCGGTCCAGGTCGACGTAGCGGTTGGGCTGCAGCAAGAACTGCTGTCCGGAGGCCTCCACGATGGCGTAGCCGGATTGGATCGGGGTGTCAGTCATGCACTCAGGGGCGTGGCCAGGCTGGTCAAGTTCCGAAGACCACCCGTCCCGCAAGGGGAGCGGAGGCCGCCGGACCTTGGCCCATTGAGCCTGGACTCACGACAATCAGAAGACAAACAAAGATCCTCACGCTACGAGCCGCCATTCGTCAACATCTGGACAGTTGGGGGGGACCGATCCCCTGTTGACGCGGTTCATGCCGGATCCCGCCCTCACCATTGCCTCCCTGGTTCAGGACCCGAACCTGACCGAGGCCAGTGCCAGCTCGTTGCGCGGCGGGCGCTACCAGCTGGTGCCGCTCGATCACCAAAGCGATCCTGTCGCAACCTTGGACCAACGCAGGGAGGAGTTCGACGCCCTGCTGCTCGAGCAGGGAACCCTGACGCCGACCACGCAGCGCGCCTTGGTGGAGCGAGGTTTGCTGCTGCCGGCGGTGGTGGTGATGGCGGAGGCAAGTGATCAAGTGGAGTTCCACGATGCGGAAGTCCACCTCAACGCCGACCAGCTGGAGCAGCTGAGCTACAGCTTCGATGCCGCGGTCTCACGCTTTCTGCGGCGGGGCATGCCGGCATCCGGCATGCTGACCGCCGTGGGGTCCGCAAATCCGCCGGATGCCTGGAAGCTGGCCAACCGACTCAAGGACCGGCTCGGGTATTTGGGGGTGTACTACAAACGGGACCCCTCCCGCTTCCTGAGGAACCTCCAGGAAGACGAGCGACAAGAGCTTCTTCAATCGCTCACCCGCACGTACAGCCAATTACTGATCAGTTATTTCCGGGATCCCACCACCACCAATCAGGCCCTGGAAAATTTCGTGAACACGGCATTTTTCAGCGATCTGCCCATTACCCGCACGGTTGAAATCCACATGAATTTAATTGATGGGTTTTGGAAACAACTAGAACTTGAAGGTCATAAAAAAGACTTTCTTCAAGATTACCGGCTGACCCTGCTGGACGTGATGGCCCATCTTTGTGAAATGTATCGGCGTTCGATCCCAGCCGATGTCCCCATTCCAGAAGCAGCCGTTCAGCCCCTTACCCTGGAGATCCCCTGAGATGACCCAACGGAAGACCTACATCTTGAAGCTCTACGTGGCGGGAAACACGCCAAATTCAATGCGCGCCCTCAAAACCTTGCGCAATATCCTCGAAACCGAATTCCGAGGAATTTATGCACTCAAGGTGATCGATGTACTTAAAAACCCCCAACTAGCTGAAGAAGACAAAATCCTGGCCACTCCTACCTTGGCCAAGATTCTGCCTCCTCCAGTACGGCGCATTATTGGTGACCTTTCTGACCGGGAACGCGTGCTGATCGGCCTTGACCTGCTCTACGAGGAACTCAACGAAGAAACCTTTGGCTACCAGGACGATCCCATGCTGCCTGAGCCATCGGTCACGCCAAGCGACACAGCAGCGGACGATCCTTGATCTCCAGCTGCCCCAGCAATCACCCCACCCACCAGCCCCCGCTCCTTCCTCCGTTTTCAGGCCGTTTCGATGCAGGAATCCAGTCTCGCCAACAGCCAAGGCGGCACATCACAGATGCAGGTCCAGAAGCTTCCCACCGGCATCGAGGGGTTCGATGACATTTGCCATGGAGGCCTGCCGATCGGTCGTTCGACCCTCATCAGCGGCACCTCCGGGACAGGCAAAACGGTTCTTTCCCTGAACTTTCTCCACAACGGCATTCGCCAGTTCAACGAACCTGGAATCTTTGTGACCTTTGAGGAATCCCCATTGGATATCCTCCGCAATGCCGCCAGTTTTGGCTGGAACCTTCAGGAAATGGTTGAACAGGATAAATTATTTCTCCTTGATGCATCACCTGATCCAGAGGGACAGGACGTAGCCGGTAGTTTTGACCTGTCGGGATTGATTGAAAGAATCAACTACGCTATCCGTAAATATAAGGCGAAGCGGGTTGCTATTGATTCCATCACCGCGGTGTTCCAGCAATACGATGCCGTCTCCGTGGTAAGGCGGGAGATTTTTCGATTAATCGCCAGGCTCAAAGAAATTGGCGTCACCACGGTAATGACTACGGAACGCATCGACGAATATGGGCCGATTGCCCGCTACGGCGTGGAGGAATTTGTTAGCGACAATGTAGTTATCTTGCGTAATGTTTTGGAGGGTGAACGACGACGGCGGACGGTGGAAATCCTCAAACTGCGTGGTACCACCCACATGAAAGGTGAATTCCCCTTCACCATGGGACGCCATGGCATGAGCATCTTCCCATTAGGGGCGATGCGACTCACCCAGCGCAGCTCGAATGTCCGTCTCAGCTCGGGAGTGCCTCGCCTCGATGAAATGTGTGGCGGTGGCTTCTTCAAAGATTCCATCATCTTGGCGACAGGCGCCACCGGTACAGGCAAAACACTGCTGGTCAGCAAATTCATCGAAGATGCCTGCCGCAGCAAAGAACGGGCGATCCTCTTTGCCTACGAAGAATCCAGGGCCCAGCTGCTCCGCAACGCCACCAGCTGGGGAATCGATTTCGAGCAGATGGAGCAGGATGGTCTCCTCAAGATCATCTGCGCCTATCCGGAGTCGACAGGGCTTGAAGATCACCTACAAATCATTAAAACTGAAATCAGCGAGTTCAAACCTTCTCGGATGGCAATCGATTCACTCTCTGCCTTGGCACGAGGCGTTAGCCATAATGCATTCCGCCAGTTTGTGATTGGTGTTACAGGATACGCCAAGCAGGAGGAGATTGCCGGCTTCTTCACAAACACATCCGAGGAGTTTATGGGAAGTCACTCAATCACAGACTCCCATATCTCCACCATTACTGACACGATTCTCATGCTTCAATACGTCGAGATTCGCGGCGAAATGGCCCGAGCCTTGAATGTCTTTAAAATGAGAGGATCCTGGCACGACAAAGGCATTCGGGAATTTATTATCACTAGCAATGGTCCTGAGATTAAAGATTCGTTCGCAAACTTTGAACGGATCATTAGTGGAGTTCCCCATCGGATCACAAGTGACGAACGGAGCGAGCTATCGCGAATCGTTCGTAGTGTAGAAAGTGAAGGATAGGGAGCTTCTAGGCCCTCTAACTTCAAACTTTACTCTTTTCCAGCGGTGAGCTGGCGGCGTCGAAGCTGGCCGCAGGCAGCATCCTGATCCAAGCCACGGCTGGCTCGAACACTCACCGCAATGTGACGTCGAGCCAGCAGGGATCGAAACAGCTCAACCTGTTCTGGGGTTGGACGCTGGAAGTCTTCCTCCTCGATAGGATTGTAGGGAATAAGATTCACATGACTCTGGAACCCACGCAACAATCTGGCTAACGCGTCGGCATGACGTGGTAGGTCGTTGATGCCCCCAAGCAAGATGTATTCAAAACTGACTCGTCGACCGGTTAGCTCGACATAGTGACGACAGTCGTCGAGCAATTGCTCCAAGGGATAGGCATGGGCAGTAGGAATCAGGTCCTCGCGAAGTTTCTGATCAGGTGCATGGAGGCTCACGGCCAAGGTGAACTGAGCTCGACCGAGCCGGAGCAACGCTTGCTCGGCCAAGGTTGGCAGAGTCTTGGGGACCCCAACGGTACTGACGGTGATTTGCCGCTGGGCCATACCCAGATCACGACAGAGACAATCGATGGCCGCCAAAATAACGTCGGTATTCAATAGTGGCTCGCCCATGCCCATGAACACCACATGGCTAGGCCTGATTCCCATCACCTCGCGGACACTGAGAACTTGATCAACAATTTCATGGACGGCCAACGAGCGCTGTAGCCCCCCCTTACCGGTAGCGCAAAAGCGACAGGCCATGGGACACCCGACCTGGCTACTCACGCATACGGTCAACCGGCCTGGGGCGGGGATGCCAACGGCTTCAACGCTGAGGCCGTCCTCTGTACCCAGCAGTAACTTGGTCGTACCGTCTCTTGCCCGGCTGCAGTGGATCAGGGATGAGCGACCAATCCTGGCTTGCTGCTGATCAAGATGCTGCCGCCATTGTTTAGATAGCACTGTGACATCCGCCAGGTCGCGGGCCCCCTTGGCGTAAATCCAATCATGCAGTTGACGGGCTCGAAACGCAGGCTCACCCTGGTCGCTCACCCAGTGTTCCAGCTCCTGGAGCCCCATACCCAATAAGGAAACAGGGTTAGCGGAAGTCGGTGCAGAAAAAGTCACGGCCAGATCAAAATGCCGTGACCTAGCTTCCATTCGATAAGCAAAAGCCCGATGAAAGCAAGCATGGCGACACGGCCGTTGAGCTGCTCAATATGGCCATGAAATCCGTAGCGGGGAAGCCGGCGCTGAGGCACGGGCGTCCCCAGGTTTGTGGTGGGGTGTGTCATTGTCAAAGTATGGCGCCTGGTTGCCCGGCGCGGCGAGTGATCAATCCTCGCTGAGCAAACCCTCCTCCTGCAAGCCTTCGAGGGCGGCAGGATCGGCAATGAGTTCTTCCTCCAGGATTTCATCCTGCCCAGGACGGGCGAAGGCGGCGAATGTACTTGCCGTCGCCTCAAGACCATGACGGCTTCGGGTGGCCTCAAGATCTTCATCTGACGGATCATCAAGAACAGCCTTTGACTCGACCGGTGCCGGCATCTCCACGGTGTAATCAGGCCGTAGATTTTGAACACGACGATAGCCGGATGCCTCTTCCGCGAGAATATCCGGATGGGGGCCAGCTTCGGCACGCAATTCCTCCTCAAAACCGCTAAAACCGGTCCCAGCAGGAATAAGTCGGCCAATAATCACGTTTTCTTTAAGACCCCGCAACCAATCACTCTTGCCCTCAATCGCAGCTTCCGTGAGAACACGGGTGGTTTCTTGGAAACTTGCCGCAGAAATGAAGCTATCGGTATTGAGGGAGGCCTTGGTGATGCCGAGCAAGACTGGGGTGAACTCAGCGGGTGCACCACCGGTAATTGCCATAGCAGAGTTAACCTGTTCTACCTGACGCAATTCAATCAGCTCCCCAGGGAGAAGGGTCGTGTCTCCAGCATCCTCAATGCGTACTTTGCTAGTCATCTGGCGAACGATAACCTCAATATGCTTGTCGTCGATCGAAACACCTTGGGATTTGTAGACATTCTGAACCTCTTGCACCATCTGGAATTGAAGCTTCGAAATGGCTTCTTGGGCCGCCTCCATCGTCGATTTACGGCTGCGAAGATCCTCGAAGTAACACTCCAGAAGCTCATGGGGATTAATAGGACCATCCGTAAGCAACTCACCAGCTAAAACATTCTGGGCATCACTAACCATCACTGTCTTGCCGTGAAGTATGGGATAATCAGTTACGACTTCATCGCCTTCGACAACAGAAATGGCCTGGGAATCATCATCCTCAACCTGCTTGATCTGTACCGTGCCAGCCTTACGGCACAACACCGCAGAATCGCGAGGACGACGAGCCTCCAGCAATTCCTCAATCCGAGGTAGACCCTGAACAATATCTCCTGTCTTCTGCCGTTCAAACACCAGGAGAGCAAGGCCGTCTCCCCGTTGAACCAATTCCCCGTCGCGAACGTGGAGAACCGAATCGGGAGAAACCATGTAAGGCCGGCCCAGTCGAACTGTCAAGGTGCTGCCCTCGACAGCTTCTACCTGGCCACAGCAAGGAGAAAGAACATCTTCTGCTAAGCGATCACCATCTACGAGTCGCTGGCCGATCTGCACGGTCGGGGTAGCACCAGCAAGATCAATCGTACGAGTATCTCCAGAACGCTCGACAATTAGACGGCGAATTGGTTCACCTGCAATGAGGTCGGGCAGTTGAACAATGCCATTCTCTTTGCAAAGAATTTGGGTCGTGGCGACGATATCACCGCGCTTAACGTTGTCGCCATCCTCGACTTGGAGCTCGGTATGGGTCGAGCCATGACTCGCATCAGATAGCGTGTCGCGACGAACCAAAAGGGTTTCGAGAATTACCAACTGAAGACGATCGATCGTTTTGGCACGCTTGTCGGCCACTAACTCCACATCAACGGTCATCTGAGGTGTGGTATCAATCGTTTCGAGGATGAGCTGGGTACGCAGCAACTCGACTCCTTCAACACTTTTGATGAGTTCTCCATCTTTAAAAGTCAGCCGCTGGGTTGCTTTCAAATTCAACGAAGGTCCACCAGACTGCTTGACACTGGCGAGTTCAGGGAGGTGAGCTTCATCGGGAATCGTATATTCCTCTACTGGTCTAAGCAAAAGTGCAGAACCATTAGGGGTATCCACAGCCTCAACAAACTTCATGGTTTCTGCCGTAAGGCTAGGAGCCACCTCCTCGCCAGGATTAACCATGCGACCATCCCCACGATAGCGACTAAGAGCCTTCGGATCTGTTGTGAGATGAAGATCCCCAGATCGAACAATTATTTCACGAAGAATGTCATTTTTCTGGGTGACAGTCACAATCCCAGAAGTCTGACTAAAGATGTCCTTGACGACTTCGGTACCGGCTTCAATCCACTGACCATCCTCGATCATCAACAGCGAGATATCCTTGTTAATTTCATGCGTTTCCTGGGGCACCCACAAAAGAGTTCCACCTTTGCTCACCTCATAACCATGCTTTGCTGAACGAGCTTTCTTGATCGATAACCCTGGAGCAAAACGAACGGTTCCCCCCGTCTGCGTACGAAAGCGATCATCAGCGAGTTCGGCAATGACTTCCCCTGCTCCAATCTTGCTCCCTGGGGTGGACTTCACCACATAGCGTGAATTGTCCTTGCCCTCCAAATGCCAACTTTCGCCGGAATGGGTTGATTCACCGATCAGCTTGCAATCCTTCAATTGGAGGCTTGCTGTAACAATCTGTACCTCTCTAGAGTCACCCGCTGACTCCCTGAGGCGGACAGCCCCACCGTAATCACTGACCAAGCGACTTTCGGCCAAAACTTCACCAGTCGTGACGAGCTTATTGCCTGCGACTACGGGTTGAGCGTTAGGGGGAAGATTATATACGTCACCACTAAATACCCAAAGACGACCAAGTCTCTGCGCTTTGTGAGTGATATTTCCTTGACGATCCGTCACCTCTTTGGGCTGGATAACATCTTCAAATCGAACCTGACCAGCCAAGTCGCAGATCACATCTTTTGTGGCTTTTTCAACGCTCTTCTTGACTGTTGCACCGGAAGAGATTTGGGCCAAGACCGTGTCAGAAGGCATGGTATTGCCGTCGGCTACAAATAGGATTGAGCCAGTTGTGATATCAAGTTTCTGAATCTTGCCCTTGCCTGTTGGCTTCACTTGAAGGCCGAAATCTGTTTCGGCAATCTGAGCTTCAACGCCGTGGGGCGTCCGGTATGGACGGACTCGGGCTCTAGAATCGAATTCTACTTGACCCTCAAGCAAGGATCGTACGACACCAGTCTCGGCGGTGGATACACCGCCAGTGTGGAATGTACGCATTGTGAGCTGGGTACCAGGCTCACCAATTGACTGGGCAGCAATGATGCCTACAGCTTCACCGAGATCAACAAGTTGATTATGGGCAAGTGCCCAGCCATAGCATTGGCGGCATACAGAACGAGAAGCTTCGCACGTGAGGGGAGAACGAACCACGACCGTGGAGACGCCTGCCTCTTCAAGCGAGCGGGATGTTGGCAAATCAATCTCGGCATTCCGATCTAACAACTGGCTGCCGTCGGGGGAGATGACTGGTTCAGCAGTTAAGCGACCCTTCAGTTTGCTGGCAAAACGACCTTTCTCATCGGCATTAATAGGGATCCCTCGCAATGTACCGCAATCATCTTCGCGTACAATCACATCCTGGGCAACATCAACTAGTCTGCGGGTGAGATAACCAGAGTCAGCCGTACGTAGTGCGGTATCCACCAAACCCTTTCGGGCACCATAGGATGAGATGACATATTCAGTAACAGTTAATCCTTCACGGAAATTTGTGCGGATCGGGAGATCGATAATTTCTCCCTGAGGATTTGCCATCAATCCCCGCATCCCTACCAACTGACGGACTTGGGACATATTGCCCCTCGCCCCAGAGTTGGCCATCATCCAGACAGAGTTCAGGGGATCGTTCTCGTTGAAATTACGCCGCACTGCAGCAACGAGCCGCTCATTGGTTTCAGTCCAAGTGTCGATGACCTTGGTATGACGCTCAACCTCGGTGATTTCCCCTAGGCGATATCTCTCCTCTGTTTCGGTAATTTGTTCCTCGGCCTCTTGAAGTAAAGCAGCTTTGTCTCCTGGAATGCGCAAATCATCAACTGAAATTGACACTGCCGCTTGGGTAGCGTAGTGAAAGCCAAGATCTTTCAACTGATCCGCCATGGCTGCTGTAGCTGCCGTCCCATGGTGTTTGTAAGCCCAAGAAACCAAATTTCGGAGGGCTTTTTTGTCAATTACACGATTGCGAAAAGGAGGCGCTTGGCGACTCAGTTGAGATCGAGAATCAATAACGGGTGTAACGTTGGCAGCTGCAGCCTTACTGGCTTTTTTGCTTGACTTCTTGGCGGGTGTAGCAGTCATGACGGCGGGTAAAGGGTTATAAGGAGTTGAGACGAGAGTGAACGTAAAGTGTTTTAGTTGGCCGCCACGGCCATGAGAATGGTCTGATTAATGACAGCACGTCCAACGGTAGTGAGCAAATAACGGCTGATCAGGGCACCATCTTCATCAAAACGATCGCGACGGTACTTCCACTGTTCAATTCTGGTACCATCGCTGAGAGTTTCGTTTAATTGAGGTAGTTTTTCTTCGTCCTCATCGTCTACTTCTCCATTGAAACGAACCCAAACCCAGTCATGAAGCTTTAGATGCTTTTCTTCAAAAGCTGCAAGGACATCATTTAATCCTGAATAAGTGCGTGACCGATCTCCAAAAGCAGGGTGGACTGACCCTGGCTGTACGGCAGTTAGATAATATGCGCCAAGCACCATGTCCTGAGAAGGGGTAATAATTGGCTCGCCAGTAGCAGGCGAAAGAATGTTGTTGCTTGCGAGCATCAGCATCCGAGCTTCGGTTTGGGATTCAATCGCCAGTGGCACATGAACGGCCATTTGGTCTCCGTCGAAGTCTGCGTTAAAGGCAGGGCAGACTAAAGGATGTAACTGAATTGCGCGGCCGTCAACCAATTTGGGCTCAAATGCTTGGATCCCTAATCGGTGAAGCGTGGGGGCACGGTTCAGTAAAATCGGATGACCTTCAATAACCTCTTGCAATACTTGCATAACTTCATCATCTGCGCGCTGAATCAGCTTCTTAGCTGCTTTAATGTTGTTGACAATATTTTGTCTGATTAAGCGATGAATCACGAAGGGCTGAAATAGCTCTATGGCCATTTCCTTCGGGAGCCCGCACTGATGCATCTTCAATTTAGGGCCAACCACGATCACAGAACGTCCGGAATAATCTACACGCTTTCCAAGTAGGTTTTGGCGGAATCTTCCTTGCTTTCCTTCAATAATATCGCTGAGCGACTTGAGTGCCCTATTGTTGGCTCCCACTACGGTTCTTCCTCGTCGGCCATTGTCGATCAAAGCGTCTACTGCCTCCTGGAGCATTCGCTTTTCATTGCGAACAATGATTTCCGGGGCAAGAATCTCCTGAAGACGTGCTAGTCGATTGTTGCGGTTAATAACTCTGCGATACAGGTCATTGAGGTCACTAGTGGCAAACCGACCTCCATCCAATTGGACCATTGGCCGCAAATCAGGAGGGATGACAGGAATTACATCCAATACCATCCACTCAGGTCGGGCATTCGTGGCCACAAAGTTATCGATTACGCGCAAACGCTTAATCAATTTGGCCCGCTTTTGGCCCTTGCTGGAACTGATTTCTTCGCGTAATTGGTCACCAATTTCAGGGAGATTTAGATTTTCCAACAGTTGCTTCAATGCTTCAGCACCAATTCCGACGAGGGGCTCGTTTTCGATATCAGAATCTTCAGCAAAAATTTGATCCTCAATTTCTAGCCACTCGTCTTCGGTGAGAAGTTGCTTGTATGTAAGATCTTTATGGTCACCCGGATCAAGGACAACATAACAGTTGAAGTAAACGATCTGTTCGACGTCCCTTAATGGCATATCTAATAAGATCGCGACATAGCTTGGGATTCCTTTGAGGTACCAAACGTGAGATACGGGGGCTGCGAGCTTGATAAAGCCCATCCGATGGCGGCGGACGCGACTTTCAGTTACCTCGACTCCACAGCGCTCACAAACGATGCCGCGATGGCGTACACGTTTATATTTTCCGCAGTGGCATTCCCAGTCCTTAGATGGTCCAAAAATCTTCTCGCAGAAAAGCCCATCCATTTCGGGCTTGAGGGTCCGGTAGTTAATGGTCTCAGGCTTGGTGACTTCCCCCACCACTTGACCGTTAGGCAAGGTACGTTGCCCCCACTGCATGATCCGCTCGGGCGAGGCGAGCGTGATCTTGACGTAATCGAAGTGGTTCTCGGTGCGGAGGTTGCTGTTGGACATAGCAGGGGCGCGGAAATCGTGAAATAGGGGAGAAGACGATCAGTAATCCTGAGAGTGCTCAATCATCGTCGTAATCCGCAACTCCAAGGGATTCGTAAGTAGGTCGACTTGGTGTGCTCCGGCGGGGATTCACGTCCTGCATTAAATCCACTTCGGTACCATCATCGGTATATACAGCGATATCAAGCCCAAGGGATTGCAGTTCGCGCATTAACACTTTGAAGGATTCCGGTGTGCCTGGTCGTGGAATGGGCTTACCCTTCACAATTGCGTTGAGGGCTTCATTGCGACCTTGCATATCGTCCGATTTAACCGTGAGTAGTTCTTGGAGCGTGTAGGCAGCGCCATACGCTTCAAGGGCCCAAACCTCCATTTCCCCAAGCCGCTGGCCACCCTGTTGAGCCTTACCACCCAGGGGTTGCTGCGTCACCAATGAATAAGGACCAGTAGAGCGCGCATGGATCTTGTCATCTACAAGGTGGACCAACTTAAGAATGTGCGCATAACCTACTGTGACAGGCTGATCAAAAGCCTGGCCTGTACGACCATCAATCAATTGAATCTTACCAGGATTGGCTGGGTCGTAAACCCACTCTTTGCCGGGCTGACGGGCCGCTTCTTCGAGGTAGGCTTGAACTGTTTGCTTAGATTTTTCTGCCCCGTGCATTTCATCGAAAGGCACGACCTTGACACGACAGTTGAGATGGGAGGAGGCCCAACCCATTAGACACTCAAAAACCTGACCCACATTCATACGGCTTGGCACACCGAGGGGGTTGAGGACAATATCAATTGGAGTTCCGTCCGGTAGATAAGGCATATCTTCGCGGGGAAGAATCCGACTAATGATTCCCTTATTTCCGTGTCGGCCAGCCATCTTGTCACCAACCTGGATCTTTCGACGTTGCGCCACGTACACTCGCACCACCATGTTGGCCCCAGGAGGGAGTTCATCACCCTGTTCACGGGTGTAGATCCGCACGTCGACAACACGTCCTCGTTCGGTACTAGGAACTCGCAGGGAATTGTCCCGGACATCGCGGGCTTTTTCACCGAAAATTGCCCGCAAGAGCTTTTCTTCGGGCGGCTGGTCCGACTCTCCCTTGGGCGTCACTTTCCCAACTAGGATGTCGCCAGATTCAACATACGCGCCAATGCGAATGATGCCCATTTCGTCTAGGTTTCCTAGGCTTTCTTCGGCGACGTTGGGGATTTCCCGAGTTATCTCCTCGGGCCCTAGTTTTGTTTGGCGTGCCTCAATTTCATATTTTTCAATGTGAACAGAGGTGTATAGGTCGTCTTGAACCAACCTTTCGCTGACAAGAATGGCGTCTTCGTAATTGTAGCCTTCCCACGGCATGTAGGCGATCAGTACGTTCTGGCCGAGAGCAATTTCCCCCCCCTCGCAAGCGGAGCCGTTCGCTAATACTTGTCCTGCAATCACCGTATCGCCCAGCTGGACAATGGGGCGCTGGTTGAGGCAGGTGTCCTGATTGGAGCGCTGATATTTTTGCATCCAATGATAATGATCATTTCCGTCTTCATCCCGAATTACAATCTGGGTGGCATCGACATAAACTACCTCCCCATTGACCCGAGTAATCGGGACCATGCCAGAATCACGTGCTACTTGGGTTTCGAGACCGGTTCCCACCAGCGGCCGCTCTGGTCGTAGCAGCGGAACGGCTTGACGCTGCATGTTGGATCCCATCAAGGCACGGTTAGCGTCATCGTGCTCCAGGAACGGAATCAGTGATGTCGCAACTGATATCACCTGAACAGGAGACAGCTGAACATAGTCAACTTGCTCAGGGGGAACCTTTTCAAAATCCTGGCGATACCTCACCGGGACTAAATCAGCCTGGATACGACCTTCGCGATCGGTGGCAACATCGCCGGGAGCTACGCGACATTCGTCCTCCAAATCGGCGGAAAGATAGATTGGATCTCCCTGCTTGAGGACAATACCGTTCTCAACTCTCCAGAAGGGGGTTTCAATAAAGCCGTATTCGTTGACCCTCGCATGGGTTGCGAGTGAGCCGATCAGGCCTGCGTTAGGGCCCTCAGGGGTTTCAATCGGGCAGATCCGACCGTAGTGAGAGGGGTGAATATCACGGACAGCAAAACCAGCCCGTTCTCGAGTGAGGCCTCCTGGGCCGAGGGCACTGATCCGACGTTTGTGGGTGAGCTCAGCCAGGGGGTTGGTCTGATCCATAAATTGGCTCAGCTGACTGGATCCGAAGAATTCCTTGATGGCAGCGACCAAGGGCTTTGGATTCACTAATTGGGCTGGGGTGAGCGACTCGGTTTCTCCAACCGTCATCCGTTCCTTGATAATGCGCTCAAGTCGATTTAAGCCAACTCGCACCTGGTTCTGAAGCAGTTCGCCCACCGATCGGACGCGCCGATTTCCAAGATGATCAATATCGTCAAGACTAGCGCCACCAACATCCAGTTCTAAATTAATCAAATAGTCAATTGTGGATAGCACATCCTCAGGCGTTAGGGTCCGGACAGCGTCGGGAATGGTTAGCCGGAGTTTCTTATTAATCTTGTAGCGTCCAACTCGACCAAGGTCGTAGCGCTTGGGATCGAAGAATCGACTGTGTAGGAGTTGTTGGCCACCACTCACTGAGGGTGGTTCGCCAGGCCGGAGTTTCTTGTAGAGCTCCAGCAAAGCTTGATCTTCTGATGAAATCCCTTCGTCGTTGGCGGCGTCAATTGACTTCTGGTAAAATTCTGGGTGGCGAAGTTTATCGAGAACGTCATTGTCTGAGAGGCCGATCGCTCGCATCAACACATGGGCGTTGATCTTCCGAGTTTTGTCGACACGAACGTGAAGAAGATCGTTTTTGTCGGTTTCAAATTTTAGCCATGCTCCACGATTGGGAATTAGGCTGGCATTAAATGTTTTGCGGCCGTTCTTGTCCTGCTCGTCTTTAAAGTATACGCCTGGGCTGCGTACGATCTGGTTGACGATTACACGCTCGGCGCCATTAATGATAAAAGTGCCCCGTTCGGTCATCAAAGGCAGTTCGCCGATGAAAACCTCTTGTTCCTTGATTTCGCCAGTTTCTTTATTGACAAGTCTGCAGGTGACGTACATCTGTGACGCGAAGGTTGCGTCACGCCGCTTGGCCTCTTCGACATCATGACGAGGCCGCTTGAGTCGATACTCAGTCCCGATGAAGTGAAGCTCTAGCTTGCCCGTGTAGTCGGTGATGGGCGAGAAGCTATCCAGCTCCTCAATCAGCCCCTTCTCCAGGAACCATTTGAAGCTCGCCCGCTGTACCTCCACCAAGTCGGGAAGGTAAGTGACGGTCTTGGCGACCTGGATCGCGCTGCTCATGCGGTGGACCTGCAGGAACGGATGGGAGGGCGGAACTGGAAGCAATGAAGCGACCGACGCCGAATGGCAATCGGCAGTGGACCGAGGCAACGCACAGCCGCTCCCGAACGATCAGAAGCGGCTGACGAGCGAGGGTCGTTAGCGAACTCGCGGCAGAAATGCCGATGGGGCTATCGGCATTGCATTGACCTGAATCAACAGGGCTGCTGTGAAGGGCTTCGTTGGGGTTGGCACCAACGACCTCCGAACGGAGTGGATAGTCGCAGTCTTAGTCTCAGGCGATGTCATGGGACACGACATCGTGGCGGACACTGCTGTGGTGGGCAACGGGAACGGGCGCAGGGTTAGTGCTTCCAGGGCCAATGGGCCATCATACACTGTGAAGGGTCAAGCCGAAGAGCGTTTGCGCATTCGCCGTGCTGGTATGGGCAACCTGCTCCAGCGTCTCCCCTCGCAAGTCAGCGACCCTTTCGGCCACGGCCGCAACGTAGGCCGGCTCATTGCGCTTGCCCCGGCGCGGCACCGGCGCCAAGAAAGGGCAGTCTGTTTCCACAAGGTAGCGGTCCGCTGGAACCTGCTGGGCGCAGGCATGGGTGTCATGGGCCTTGGGGAACGTGACCGTGCCACTGAAGCTGATGTAGAAGCCGAGTTCGAGAAACCCCTCCATCTCTTTGGGCGTCCCCCCCCAGCAGTGCATTACCCCTTGGGGACAGGTGCCCCGTTCCCTCCGCCCACGCAACTCCTCCAGCATCGGTTCAGCAGCATCTCGGCAGTGAATGATCACGGGCCGGTCAAGCTCAACGGCCAAGTCCAGCTGGGGACGGAGCACGGTCAACTGCTCGGCCAGATTTTGAACCCTGAACAAATCCAGTCCAAGTTCGCCAATGGCGACAACCCGATCGTCGGATTGGGCCGCCTGGCGCAGCACCTCAGCGGTATTGGCCTGCCAATGCTCAGTATCTAGGGGGTGGACTCCTACGGCGTAGCGAAGCTCTGGGAACCGATCCGCAAGGGCCCGGATGGCCGGGATCTCCGCTGGCTCGACACAGGCATGAATCAGAGCCTGAACTCCGGCATCGCGCCAACGCTGGGAAACGGCGTCGAGATCGTCGTCGAAGTTGCGGAAGACGATGTGGCAGTGGCTGTCCACCAGTGGCGGCAGCTGGGCTTCCCCCTCGGGGAGGACGCCACTGGCAGGTGGGTTCGACATGGGGAATCGTGGACGTTGAGACGAAGTCCGAAGCGACGACCCCGATCCCCAGGGGGTCAGGAGTTCTTGCTGGCGCCGGCTGGCTCAAGCACGCTTTTGACAGCGACGCTCAACCGTGACTTCTGATTAGCGCCGGTGTTGCGGTGCAGAACGCCAACCTTGACAGCTTTGTCGATTTTGCTGAACGCCGCGCTCATCGTGGACTGCACAGTGGCCTTGGAGGCGTCACCGGGCTCTTGGTTGTAGGCAGAGCAGGCTGAGAAGCAACGCTTCATGAGGGTGCGGAGCGCGGACTTGTAGGTCCGGTTCCGCAGGCGGTTGCGCTCGGCGATCTCGATGCGCTTCTTGGAAGACTTGTTATTGGCCACAGGCGGGTGGGCGCGAAATCATCAAAGATCAATCCTAACGGTCGGACCTCCCCTGCTTCGGCGGTCCATCCACCGCCTCGCTCTAGTTTGAGAGTGTCGCCCTTGCCTTCGGTTTTGGTCGCTCCCCGCACCCCGGTCGTTCCCAGTGGTACGAGCCCGAGCTTGCCGCCGCTCCACCTGGCCTGCTTGCAGGACCTGGCCCAGGCCAGCGATCGCCTGGAGGCCATCGCCCAGCGCACCGGAGGGACCGTCATGCGCGACGAAGAACGGCTGGTGTCCCAGATCCTCGAGCAGGTTCGGCATGACGGAGACCAGGCCCTCATCGATCTCACGGAACGGTTCGATGGGGTGCGGCCTGATCCGCTGCGGATTCCTCCGGAACGGTTAGCCGCCGCCTGGGACGCCACCCCATCGCCGCTTCGGCAGGCCCTAGAGCTGGCCCATGAACGCGTGCTGACCTTTCACCAGCAGCAATGGCCCCAGGATCTGGCCCTGGAGGGTCCCTATGGCGAACGGTTGGGCCGTCGCTGGCGACCGGTGGAGCGGGCGGGAATCTATGTGCCCGGTGGCCGGGCCGCCTACCCCAGCACGGTCCTGATGAACGCCGTGCCTGCCCGCGTGGCCGGGGTGCAGCGGCTGGTGATGGTGACCCCTCCAGGCCCCGATGGCGATCCCAATCCCACGGTGCTGGCGGCCGCCCATTTGGCCGGGGTCCGGGAGGTGTACCGGGTGGGTGGGGCCCAGGCCATTGCCGCCTTGGCCTTCGGCACGGCCTCGATCCCACGGGTGGATGTGATCAGCGGTCCCGGCAACCTTTGGGTCACCCTGGCCAAAAAGGCCGTCTACGGCCGGGTGGGCATCGATTCCCTGGCCGGCCCCAGTGAGGTGGTGGTGATCGCCGACCACACCGCCCAGGCCGACCAAGTGGCCGCTGATCTCATGGCCCAGGCCGAACACGATCCCCTGGCGGCGGCGATCCTGATCACCACCAATCCGGACTTGGCCACGACCGTGCCCGCCGCGATCGAAGCCCAACTGGTGGACCATCCGCGGGCGGCGATCGTGATCCAAGCCCTCAACAGCTGGGGGCTGATCGTGGTCTGCAACGATCTGGAGGATGCCGCTCGCCTCAGCGATCGCTTCGCGCCGGAACATCTGGAACTCCTCGTGGCGGAGCCGGAGACCCTGGCAGAGCGAATTCAGCACGCCGGGGCCATCTTCCTCGGCCCCCATACCCCTGAAGCCGTCGGCGACTACCTGGCCGGCCCGAACCACACCCTCCCCACCAGCGGCACGGCTCGCTTCGCCGGAGCCCTCAGCGTGGAGACCTTCCTGCGCCAAACCAGCTTGATTCATTTCAACCGGGCGGCGCTTGAGGGCACCGCCGCCGCCGTGGTGACCCTGGCGGAAAGTGAAGGCCTGCACAGCCACGCCGAGTCGGTACGGCGACGGCTGGGCTGAGGATTGCCCCCTCAGCGCTTCACCAGATCCCGCACCCCCGGGGTCCCATCGACGATCTCACCGACCAGGACCTGGTCGGTGAGATTGACGAACAGGCCGTTCTCAAGCACGCCCGGCAGGTTGTTGATTTCTTTCTCCAGGGTCACAGGATCGGTGATGCCTCCGGCGAACTTCACATCCAGCACCAGATTTCCTTGATCGGTCACCACGGGGCCGGCCTTACGGACCGCCATCCGGAGCTGGGCCTCACCCCCCAAGGCGCCCAGCTGACCTTGCACCTGGCGCCAGGCCCCCGGCAGCACCTCCACCGGCAACAGAAAACCGAGGTTGAGGGTGTCCACCAACTTGGTGCTATCCACCACCACCACAAAACGATCCGCACGGCGGGCCACCAGCTTTTCCTGGACGTGGCAGGCTCCACCGCCCTTAATCAACTGGAACGCGGGATCCACCTCATCGGCACCGTCGATCGCCAGGTCAATGCGATCAATGGCGTTGAGGCTCCTGAGGGGGATCCCCAGCTCCGCGGCTAACACCTCCCCTTGAAACGAGGTGGTGACCCCGACGATGTCGGCAAGCTCCCCACTGCGGAGCTTGGCGCCCAAGCCCTGAATCATCAGGGCCGCCGTGGAGCCTGAGCCCAAGCCAACCACCATGCCGTCGCGAATCTGCTCGACAGCGGCTGCGGCCACCGCCTGCTTCATGCGATCCTGCAGATCCGACATGACACCACTTGCCAAGGGCAGCGACGGTAGCAGGGCCTAGTCCGGGCCTCAGCCGGGGGACGGCATGGAGGCTGGCCGGATCATGAGTTGGAGTTGTCGCTGTCCGCGCAGCACGGTGAGGGGCAACGGCTGACCCACCTGGGCCTGCTCCACCTGCTGTAGGAGGGCCGCTGGGGTGATCACGGCCTGATCGGCCACCGCCACCACCAGATCGCCGCGACGTAGGCCAGCCGCCTCCGCCGGACTATCGGGCAGAACCCTCTGCACCAGCGCCCCATCCCGCTCGGGGAGATGCAGCAGGGCATCGGGATCCCGATTGTTGTCGCGGGCGACCCGGGCGGTCAGCGGCACCAGCTGCAGGCCCAGGTAGGGATGCACCACCTGGCCGCCGTCCGCGAGCTGGGAGGCCACCCGCCGGGCCAGGTTGATGGGAATGGCGAAGCCGAGCCCGGCCCCAGGCCCCGCCCGCACCAGGGTGTTGATGCCGATCACCTCGCCGTTGGCGTTGATCAGGGGGCCGCCGGAATTACCGGGATTGATCGCGGCGTCGGTCTGAATCAGGTCGAGGCGTTTATCGGAAAACCCCAGGCTGTTGATGTCCCGATGCAGGCTGCTGACAATGCCCAGGGTGACCGTGCGCTGCAGGCCGTAGGGGCTGCCGAGGGCGATGGCCCAATCCCCCACCTCCAGCGCCTCGGAATCCCCAAGGGGAGCCGCCTTGAGGCCGGCATGGCCTTCGAGTCGAACCACCGCCAGGTCGGTGATCGGATCCGTCCCCACCACGCTGCCGTCCAGCTGGCGGCCATCGGCGAGGGTGACCTCCACCCCATCCACCTGATCCACCACGTGGGCATTGGTGAGCACCAGCCCTCGACGGCCGTCGATCACGATGCCGGAGCCTTGGCCCCGTTCCCGCAAGCTGCCGGAGGGGTCACCGAACAGGTCCCTCAACCGGGGATCCAGCAGGGTGGGGTCAAAGGACTGGCGGGTCACGGAGCGCTCGGTATCGATGCGGACCACGGCAGGAGCCACCTGGCGTGCCGCCTCGGCAACAAAACTATGGGAAGCGTTCAAGGGCGGGGCTGGACCTCTCGTCAGGGGTTGGGGTTCCGGGACAGCCGGCTCCGAAAGCTCCGCCAGCTCCGGCACCAAGACCTCCCCCGGGGCCGAGGCGACCTCGGGAGCGGCCCAGGCAGGGAGCGCGCCGATGGGGCCCAGCCAGAGCAGAACGGCCAACAAGGCCCCCAGCCCGAGGCTCCCCAGCCGGTGGAAATGAGTGGTCATGCGCATGGGGCGACGCTAGGGGCAGCCAGGGCAGGCCAGCGCAACAGCCGTTGACGGATCTCCCCTGATGGCAGAAGTTCCAGCAGGCGACCGCCCGGATCATCAGGCCGCTCCAGGGGGCACGGCTGGACCGGGCCGAAGCCACAGAGGGTGGACGGACATCCATACACAGACACATCGGGCCGCCCCGGCAGCCGCCCTTGCCAATGCTGGTGCACATGGCCGAACAGTACGGCCTTCAGCCGCGGCGTCGCCGCCAGCAGGCGAAGCAGGGGCCCGGCATCCCGCAGGCCCATGGCATCCAGCTCGGACGACCCGATCGCTAGGGGCGGATGGTGGAGGGCCACCAGCAGGGGCCCAGCCCCGATCGCCAGTTGGCGCTCCAACCAGATCCGTTGGCGGGATCCCAGCCAGCCCGCCAGGTGGCCAGGTCGATGGCTGGCCAGGAGGACCAGCTGCCAGGGCCCCAGGGGCAGAACGGCCGGCGCCACCGTGGCGCGACGCCCGAGGACGGCCCGCAACAGCAGCGCCTGATCGTGGTTGCCTGGCAGGAGCGCCACCGGCAGCTCCTGCGATTCCAGCAGCTCCCGCAGCCGGACATACCCACCCCAGCTTTCGTCCTGGCAGAGGTCGCCGCTGATCAGCAGCAGATCGGGGGGGGAGGCGGGGCCGATTTGAAGCAGTGCTTGGCGGACGGCCTCCCGCAGGGCGGGCAAGGGCTGGCGACCGCGACAGTGTCCGTCGGGATCGGCCAGAAGATGGGGGTCACTGAGTTGAAGAATGCGCATCCTTCCGGCGTCACCAGCCCCAAAACTCGAGCTTGCGAGAATTGATCGACCTAAGTTTCCCCCAGTCTGCTTGAGCGGCCATGGCCTCCATTCCTCCCGGCAGCCGCCAACGCTGCAGTCTTTGCCAGGTGGAGATCCAGGGATTGGTGGGAGGCAAGGATCTGGTGCACTTCAGCCTGGGGGCCCCCGGCAGCCGGGCCAAGCTCTGGGCTCGGGTCTGTCAGTACCTGCGCAGCCCTGAGCAATGCGGACGTTGCATCAACCAGGATCCAACGCTGCGGGGGGAGGTGACCAGCAGTGACCACTACGCCGAACCGCCCCTGCTGGAGATGCCTGCTGCAGGTGACCTTGGGTAGGGGATCCAATCCTCTAGGGTGAGGTGATGCCCGCCGGGCATGACCCATGGCCACCGTTCCTTTCCCGATGCGGGACCAGGAACCTGGGCAGGGGCAGTTCCATCACTGCAGGCACGGCGGAGCGTCCTCCGCGCGGACCTCGTCCCGCACCGTGCTCCAGTTCCCTGTCCTGTCTTGCCCCACCCCCTCCATTCCGAACTTGAAACCCTGGTCCTTGGGGCCGGAGCCTCCACGGGGCTGAGCATCCAGGGTCTGCAGGTGCTCACCCATCGGATCCCAATGACCGTGCAGGTGTTGGTGCGTTGGGCCGATGGCCGTGACGTCAGCCTCGACGACTGTGCGGCCTTCAGTGGCCCGCTTGGCGACGCCCTGGAGAGTGCGAATCTGCTGGGGGACACCCCCTGGGTGTTGGAGGTGAGCAGCCCCGGCATCGGCGACGACCTCAGTCAGGAGCGCGACTTCATCAGCTTTCGCGGCTTTCCCGTGGAAGTGATCCGGCGCGGGGAGGAGGGCCACGAAAGTCGGCAGGACGGCCTCCTGGTTGGCCGTGACGACCAGGAGTTGTTGCTCAATGTGCGCGGCCGCACCGTGCGCATCCCCCGGGACCAAGTGGTGCGGGTCCGGCTCGTGAGTCCTGAGCCGGACCCCTGACGCCTCCGTCCACCCTGCTCGTCTTCTCCCCCGTTCATTCGCCCAACCTCCAGCCATGGCCCTGGTTCTGCTCCCCGGTCTGAACAACCTGATCGAGGACATCAGCGACGAAAAGAAACTGCCCCCCCAGGTGGTGGAGGCGGCCCTGCGCGAGGCCCTGCTGAAGGGCTACGAACGCTACCGCCGCACCCTTTACATCGGTATCAGCGAAGACCCCTTCGAAGAGGATTATTTCAGCAATTTCGATGTCACCCTTGATCTTGAAGAGGAGGGTTATCGAGTATTGGCCAGCAAGATCATTGTGGAGGAGGTCGAAAGTGATGACCACCAGATCGCCATCGAAGAAGTGCGCCAGGTGGCCGAGGATGCCCAGATCGGTGACACGGTGGTGCTGGACGTCACCCCGGAAAAAGACGATTTTGGACGCATGGCTGCTGCCACCACCAAGCAGGTGCTGGCTCAGAAGCTCCGGGATCAACAGCGACGGATGATTCAGGAGGAATTCGCCGACCTGGAAGACCCGGTTCTTACGGCAAGGGTGATCCGTTTTGAGCGCCAGAGCGTGATCATGGCGGTGAGCTCGGGGCTGGGCCGACCGGAGGTGGAAGCTGAACTTCCCCGCCGTGACCAACTTCCCAATGACAACTACCGGGCTAACGCCACCTTCAAGGTGTTCCTGAAGGAGGTGAGCGAGGTGCCGAGGCGGGGCCCCCAACTTTTCATCTCCCGGGCTAATGCAGGCCTTGTGGTGTATCTCTTTGAGAACGAAGTCCCGGAAATCCAGGAGGGTTCGGTTCGGATTGTCGCCGTCGCCCGCGAGGCCAATCCCCCTTCCCGAGCCGTCGGCCCCCGCACCAAAGTGGCCGTAGACAGTGTGGAACGGGAGGTGGATCCCGTGGGGGCCTGCATCGGTGCCCGGGGCTCCCGAATCCAGCAGGTGGTGAATGAGCTGCGCGGCGAAAAAATCGATGTGATTCGTTGGTCAGCCGATCCGGGCCAATACATCGCCAATTCCCTCAGCCCGGCCCGGGTGGAAATGGTCCGCCTGGTGGATCCCGCCGGCCATCACGCCCACGTGCTGGTGCCCCCCGATCAGCTGAGCCTGGCCATCGGCAGGGAGGGACAGAACGTTCGCCTGGCTGCTCGCCTCACGGGTTGGAAGATCGATATCAAGAACAGCAACGAGTATGACCAGGGTTCCGAAGACGCCAAGGTGTCGGAGCTGATCGCTATGCGCCAGGAGGAGGAAGCGCTGCAGGCGGAAGCCGAGGCGCGGCTGGCCATTGAACAGGCGACACGGGCCGAGGAGGATGCGCGCCTTAGGGAGCTCTATCCGCTGCCGGAGGACGAAGAGGAGCTGTTCGACGCTGCCGGGGCCCCTACGGACGGGGACGACTCCAGCCTCCATGACACTCACGCTGACGCCGGCGATGGGGAGGCCGTCGACACAACCACCGGCGACGGAGACGATGGGGCTGAGGCCGCGGCGGGCGACGACGCCACCGAGGCTGGGGCCCGGTGATGGGCGGCAGGCCGGTGTTGCGGCAATGCGTGGCCTGCCGCAGCCAGCTGGATCGCCGCCAGCTGTGGCGGGTGATCCGCCTGGCCGGGGGGGCCGGCATTGCCCTGGATCAGGGAATGGGCCGCTCGGCCTATTTGTGCCCTGAACGAAACTGCCTCGAAGAGACTCGTCGCCGCAAGCGACTGCAGCGCGCGCTCCGCTGCCAAGTGCCGGAATCCATCCTCGCTGCGCTTGAGCGGCGTCTTGCTGAATCCGGCCTTGCTTGCTCTGAGGCAAGATGATTGCTGGCCGCAGTGCGCGTGTGGCCCTGTGGCAGGCCTTGCCACAACCGAACGGAGACCTGACCTGAATGACCAGCAGCGGCAAAGTGAGAATTTACGAGCTGTCCCGGGACTTGGGCCTGGACAACAAGGACGTGCTCGACGCCGCCGAGAAGCTTGCCATCGCGGCCAGGAGTCACAGCAGTTCGATCAGCGATGACGAAGCTGCCCGCATCCGGGCCCTGATTAAGGGCAACGGCGCCAAGGCGGCCCCCGCCCCGACCAGCCCAGCACCGGCCAAAGCGATCCTGTCGATCAAGAAGGCAGCTCCGGAAGCTGTGAGTGCTTCTCGGCCTTCGGCCCCCGCCATTCCAGCCCCACCGGCGCCCCGGCCGGCCATCAAGAGCCCGGCCCCCGCCCGGCCAGCTGCGGCGGCGGCGGCGGATCCGGTGCGACCAATGAAGCCTGTCGCTCCCGCGCCACGGCCCCAGGTCAGTGCACCCAAGGCGAGTGCACCCACTGCCAGCGCCCCTACGGTCAGCACCCCCACGGCCGGCGCTCCGGCGCCAACGTCTTCGGGGACCAGTGCCGCCACTCCGCCCCCCATCGCGCCGCCGGCGCGGCCGATGGTGGCCCGCCCGGCGCCGGCACGCCCTGCGGCGGCCGCCCCAAGCCAGCCCAGCCCCGCCGGCGCGCAGCCCGGCCCCAGGCCGGAGGCCAAACCCACCGTCAAGCCCACCGTCAAGCCGGTGGTGATTTCCACCACCAACCGCGCATCACAACCGGTGACGGCTCAAGTGGTGATGCCCCAACCCGCCACGTCGCCGCCGGCCAAGCCGCCGGTCAGGCCCGCCGCGGTGACTCCCCCGCCCCCGCGTCCGGCGGCCCCCACCCCACCCGTCGCCCCCGCCCGGCCTGAAGGCGCATCACCAGCGAAGCAGCCACCCCCGCGCCCCGGCACGCCCCCGGTGAATCGCACCCCCCAGGTTCCGATTCGTGCCGGCGCTCCCCAGCGGACCGGCGCCCCAGCCCCGGGCCGCCCCAGCACCCCTCCCCCGTCCCGGCCCGCTGGGCGCCCCCAGCTGGTGGGCCGTCCCCAACCCGGCCAAGGGAATGCCCCCTCCGGCCCAGCCGGTGGCCCGCCCCCAGGCGCCCCTCGGCCGCAGCGCCCTGGCGCCCCGGCCCCTGTGAGGCCCAGCCCTCCCGGTAGTCGGGCCGCCGCCCCGATCCGCGCAGGCAGCGGCACCGGTCGCCCAGGCCCCACTCCCTTGGAGCTGGTTGGTAAGCCGATCCGCCGGGACGAAGCCGGTCCTGGCACCGCCAGCGGCGGCCGCCCCGCGAGCCCTGGGCGCCCCGGCATCCCCGCTGGCATGCGCAAGCCGATGGCCCCGGGCGAGCTGATGCAACTGCAGAAGCCCATCGGACGGACCATCGCCGCCCCCCCCCGGCGCCCTGAACGTACTGAGGGGGGCAGCGAAGGCGCCTCCACCACGCCCGATCTGGTCCGACCCAACGCCGCCCCCGCTGCGGCGCCGCGGCGTCCGGGCTTCCGACCGCCCCAGCCCGCCGGAACGGCCGGACGGGCCCGGCGACCCGACTGGGATGACAGTGCCAAGTTGGAGGCCCTGCGCAGTCGCACGCCTCAGAAACAGCGCCAGAAAGTGCACATCATCGGCGAAAACGATGATGCGCTCACCGCTGAAACCGGTGGCTTTGCTGGCGAGCAGGAGGCCTTGGTGCTGCAGGCCAGCCTGGCTCGCCCCAGCAAGCCCAGGGGTCTGGCCAGCCAGGCGCAGAAACCCACGGTGGCGGTGCGCAAACGGAAGAAGGAAACCACCCGCCAGCGGCAACGACGTCGGGCGATGGAGCTGCGGGCGGCCCGCGAAGCCAAGGCCCAACGGCCGGAAATGTTGATCGTGCCGGAGGGCAACCTCACGGTGCAGGAGCTGGCCGACAGACTCGGCGTGGAAAGCTCCGAAATCATTAAGAGCCTGTTCTTCAAAGGCATCATCGCCACGGTCACCCAGACCCTCGATCTGTCTTCGATCGAAACCGTCTCCGACGAATTCGGCGTGCCGGTGCTGGAAGACGACGTGGAGGCCGCCGCCAAGAAAACGGTGGAGATGATCGAAGCCAGCGACCTAGCCCACCTGATCCGACGCCCACCGGTGGTCACGGTGATGGGTCACGTTGACCACGGCAAGACCAGCTTGCTGGATGCGATCCGCAAAACCCGGGTGGCGGCCGGCGAAGCCGGGGGCATCACCCAGCACATCGGCGCCTATCAAGTGGAGGTGCCCCACGGCGGCGAGACCCGAAAGATCACCTTCCTCGACACCCCTGGGCACGAAGCGTTCACCGCCATGCGGGCCCGGGGCACCAAGGTGACCGACGTGGCTGTGCTGGTGGTGGCGGCCGATGACGGCGTCCGTCCCCAGACCCTGGAGGCGATCAGCCATGCCCGGGCGGCCGAGGTGCCGATCGTGGTGGCGATCAACAAGATCGACAAGGAAGGGGCCCAACCCGACCGGGTGAAACAGGAACTTTCCGGCCTGGATCTGGTGGCCGAAGACTGGGGTGGCAGCACGGTGATGGTGCCTGTGAGCGCCATCAAGGGCCAGAACATCGACCAGTTGCTGGAGATGATCCTGCTGGTGAGCGAGGTCGAAGACCTGCAGGCCAATCCGGATCGCCTGGCCAAAGGCACGGTGATCGAAGCCCACCTCGACAAGGCCAAGGGTCCGGTGGCCACCCTGCTGATCCAGAACGGCACCCTGAGGGCCGGCAGCGTGGTGGCAGCTGGTCCGGTGCTGGGCAAGGTGCGGGCCATGGTGGATGACTCCGGTAAGCGGGTGAAGGAAGCCGGTCCGTCCTGCGCCGTGGAGGCCCTTGGCTTCAGCGAAGTGCCCACGGCCGGCGACGAATTCGAGGTGTACCCGGATGAGAAGAGTGCCCGCGCCGTGGTGGGGGATCGGGCCAACGAGGCCAGGGCCAGCCGTCTGGCCCAGCAGATGGCCTCGCGACGGGTCTCCCTGGCCTCCATGTCCGGCCAGGCCAGCGAGGGCGAGCTCAAGGAGCTCAACCTGATCCTCAAGGCCGATGTGCAGGGCAGCGTGGAAGCGATTCTCGGGTCGCTGGAACAGCTGCCCCAGGAGGAGGTGCAGGTGCGGGTGCTGCTCTCGGCGCCGGGCGAGATCACCGAAACCGACGTGGATCTGGCCGCCGCTTCCGGTGCCGTGATCGTGGGCTTCAACACCTCGATGGCCTCCGGTGCCAAGCGCGCCGCCGACGCCACCGGGGTGGACGTTCGCGATTACGACGTGATCTACAAGCTCCTGGAGGACATCCAAATGGCCATGGAAGGCCTGCTGGAGCCGGAGCTGGTGGAGGAATCCCTGGGCGAGGCCGAGGTCCGTGCCGTGTTCACGATCGGCAAGAGCGCTGTGGCGGGCTGTTATGTCACCAACGGCAAATTGCAACGCAACTGCAAGGTGCGGGTGCGCCGGGGCAAGGAACTGGTGTACGAAGGGGATCTCGATTCCCTGCGCCGCGGCAAGGACGACATCAAGGAGGTCGCCACGGGCTTCGAATGCGGCATCGGCTGCAATCGGTTCAATTCCTGGCAGGATGGGGACCGGGTTGAGGCCTTCAAGCTGGTCACCCAGCGCCGTACCCTCAGCACCTGAACGCCGTGAATCCCCGCAGCGAGCCGTTGGTTTGGCTGCAGCTGATCGCCTTGGGGGTTTTTCCCCTCGAGGTGTTGGTGCTGCTGCTGCTGTTGGCTGGCAACGACCCTGGTCCGCTCCCGGGACTGGAACGGGTGCTGTGTTGGGCGATTGGGGCTCTCGCCCCAGCCCTACTGCTCTGGCGCCAACCCGCGGATCCCTGCTCCCTGCTGCTGGCACAGGTGCCCCAGCGGGGCCGTCGGCCGCTGCAACGTCAACTGGCGGCCCAGCCCCCCTCCCTGGCGGGGCGGCTGGGACTGGTCCTTGTCACCGCCCTACTCCTGCCTCTGTTGTGGTGGCTGGACAACCACGCCGCGTTGGCCGCCCCCCTAGCTCCTTTCCCCGACACCCCCCGGTTGGTAGCGCTGCTGATGGGCACGCCGCTGCTGGCCTTGATGGTCTGGCAGGGCCAGCAGGTGCTTCAGGCCCTGGGCTGGCTGATCCGGGGCAAGGCTGGCCTGCCAACGACCGCCAGCCCCTCAGCCAGCTCTGACGTCACCTCCCCGGCCCCCCGCAGCGATCAGCGCCTGTCCCCAGGGCTGCCGCTGTTGCTCTTGCCGGCCCTCAGCGTTGAGGCTGCGTCCACGGCCCAGCTCTCCAGAGCCGAGCCGTCAGCCCCCGGCTCAGGCGGCGCCGTCACGGTTGCGGTCGAACCAGAGCAAGCCCCCGAACAGGCCAAGGGCCCCCAGCTGGATCAACAGGTCGGTTGAGGCCACCTCAACGCCGGCGGAGGCGCGAAGGGTCATGGCCGCGAGCCCCACGGCCGCAGAGGCCGCCAGGGCCACCCACAGGGCGCGGCGCAGGCCTCGCCAGGGGTTGCGCGCCTCCGCCAGCAGTCGCTCCCGCAGGGCCGGATCCAGGCGTGGGTTCGGATCAGGCATCGGGGCCCTCCAGCAGCCCCAATGCTAAGTTTGTTTTGCTGCCGGTGTAGCTCAGTGGTAGAGCAACTGATTCGTAATCAGTAGGTCGCAGGTTCAAATCCAGTCACCGGCTTTTTCTGGACGATGAACACTCTGGGAGATCCAATATCTGGGTTTCTAGAACTCGATCCCAGAAGGTGAAGTACAACCCGAAGTGCACCCTCGGACACGCATGGTGCATGGAGTGGTGGGAGGGTCCGATCAGGCTCCATGCCAGCCAGCGGGGATACCAGGCCAGCTTTAGATCCTCCAGGCCCAAGTGATTGATCACCGCCCACACGGTCATGGTGATCAGCACGGCGCTGAGGGTGAGGGGATGCAGGGGGATCGCCAGCACTACCACCGCCAGAAATACGGCCTGAAGAATCGCTTCAGGAGGATCAAAGGCAAAGGAGGTCCAGGGGGTCGGGGGACGGGACTGGTGGTGGGAACGGTGTGCATAGCCATACCATTGGGGCTGGTGGAAAAGGCGATGGGTGAAATAAAACACCGTGTCTTGCAACAGCAGCACCAGGCCGTAACTCACGGGTAAATACCACCATCCATAGCCCATTAACTCTCCGTACATTCTGGTTGCGCCATGCTGAACGGCCTGCATCAGCACCACCCCAACCAGCGCAAAGATGGCCGCTGAGCCCACGGAAAGGCCAATATCACGGCCGATCCCCGCCTCCCGGGAGCGGCCAGAATCATGACCATCGCCTTCCACCCGAGGGACAGCCAGTGAGCGACGCCAACACCGCAGTAAAAACGCAAAAAAACCAGCAACAATGAAATAGCGCAGCACGATAATTCCATAGAGAACCACCAGTGATTCAATCCCGGAATACCACGAGCTTGGTGTCACCATTATCGCCAATAGCTCCCGAAAAAGTGCCGTTGATTCATCCGCCGTCCGCCCCTTAAGCGGAGCCATCCTCCCACGCTATCGAGCTCCCAGCCGCCGCGGGGAAATCGGGGCAGATCTGCGGCGGGATAAGCCCATCCATGGACCCGAGTTGTCGTGCGGTGCCTCAATGCAGTTCCGGCGGCAAGGAGGCCCGAGACTCCCTTAACACCTGAGAGGGCTTGATATGAAAGCGTTGCTGAAAATCGAGGCTGAACAAGCTCAAGGAGCGATAGCCGCAGGCGAGGGCAATGCTGGAGACGGTGTCGCCGGGCAAGGGCTGCTGCAGCCGCCCTTGGGCCTGATCGAGCCGCTGGCGACGAATCCACTGCGCCGCCGTGCATCCAAGTCGCTCGCGGAAGGCATACTGCAGCGCTCGCCGCGAGTAGCCACTGCGATCTTCCAGTTCGGTTAGTGTCAACGCATCGCCAAGATTGGCCTCGATGGAGTCAATCAATTCGTCGAAGTCATCCTGGCCCTCGGACTGACGGTGGCGGAGCCGTTCGATTGGCCGCTCCAGCCATAACTCCGGCAGCAGCAGCAAGGCCACCAACCGGTAGATCTGATCATCCAGGTGCAGGCACTCCAGCAACGTGGCCTGCTCCGGGAGCAACCGCGCCGCCATGACAAACAGCTGACGCAGCGCGGCCTGCAGGGGGGCGAGCTGACCCCCATCCTCTGGCGACCAGAGTTGGGAGCGCTCCAGCAGCGGCCGCCACCGGTCGGGGGGCAGGCTGCGGCCGGCCATGGCCTGGGCTGCGGCCTGCAGGAGCAGGGGATCCAGCCGTAGAGCGATCGCGCCCACCGTCCCGGTCACGCAGCGACAACCCTCCCCGGAGAGCAGCAGCAGCTGGCCAGCGCCTCCGCTCAGGTGGCACCCGTTTTGGCGCACCTGGATGTCACCGTCGTAGAGCACGCAGAGGGTGAGATGGCGCTGGCTCTCCAGCACCCCCTGGCCCGGCCCGGCCACCCCGGCGGTCAGCACCAGCTTCCCCAGGGAGACATTGATGGCCGTATGCCACCAGTCTTCGCCATCCCCCCGGGGCGCCAGCTGACGCAACGGAATCACTTGACGTAAAAGATCCTCACTGGCTTGCAGATCAGGGCAGTCCCGCAACAGGGGCCCGAAGGGATGGGACGCCAGCAACTGCTCGACCTCCCTGGCGACAGCCTTAGAAGAGTGACGGAGCAAGAATCCTCCGCGCTTCCGACGTGATCATGGGGGAGCCAGGGCCGATGCCACCAGCTAACCACGAACAGTCAATACAATCAAGTTATAGTAAGAATCGAGCGGGCCCTGATCCCCCCATTGCATATTTTCGGTAACTCTGCATTTTTTTAGCAACCCTTGCCGTCCCGATCTTGGGCGCCAATCCTCTGGCGATCCGCCGATGAAGTCGTCGCCGCGATCGTCCTAGGGTCTGGGGATGGGGAGTGATCCAGCGGATATGGCAGGTGACGGTCTCGAGTCCTCCGCCCCGGAGCCGCTGAAGCGCATCGTGGGGATCGGCGCCTCCGCCGGTGGCCTGGAGGCGCTGCAGGCCCTGGCCGCCAATCTCCTGCCGGGCAGCCAGGCCTCCTATGTGGTGGCCCAGCATCTGGCCCCGGAGCACCGCACCCTGATCGTGCACCTGCTCGGGAGAATTTCGCCGCTCCCGGTGATCACGGCCGTGGAAGGGGCCCTGCTGCAGGCGGATGTGATCGCCATCGCCCCGCCCCATCACGACGTGACCGTGGAGGGCGATCGCCTGAGGGTGCGCGAACCGATCGCCCGCTTTGGCCCCAGTCCCCACATCGACCTGTTGTTCGACTCGATTGCCGCCACCTGGGGGGAGAAGGGGGCGGCGGTGGTGCTCTCCGGCACCGGCTCAGACGGCGCCCGTGGGCTGCGGGCGGTGCGGGCCGCGGGGGGCCTCACCCTGGTGCAAACCCCGGAGGATGCCCGCTTCGATGGCATGCCCCGAGCTGCCATCAGCCTGGGCGGCGCCGAACTGATCCTGTCGGCGGACGCCATCGGCCAGCGCCTCCTGACCCTGCTCCGCAGCGACGACCCCGCCGTTGGCCTGCCCGTCCCGGAGGTGGAGCCGGCCCTGCTCAGCAACCTCACCAGCCAGCTGCGCCATGCCACCGGCATCGACTTCTCCCTTTACAAAGAGAACACCCTGCGACGCCAGGTGCAGCGCCGCATGGCCCTGCTCCAGCTCACCCGCTTGGAGGACTACCTGCCCCTGCTGGCCTCCGACAGCGATGAAGCCAAGGCCCTGGTGCAGAACCTCCTGGTCTCGGTGACCTCCTTCTTTCGCGAACCATCGGCCTTCAACAGCCTGGGGAAGCTCTTGTCGACCCGGCTCAACGAGCTCCAGGACGGGCAGCGGTTGCGCGTGTGGGTGCCGGGTTGCGCCACGGGGGAAGAGGTGTATTCGTTGGCGATGTTGATCAGCAGCCTGCTCCACCATCCAGCGGACCTCGCCTCCCACCTCAAGATCTTTGCCACCGATTTGGATGAAACCAGCCTGGCGATCGGCCGTCGAGCCACCTATCCCCTCTCCTCCACACGCGCGATTCCTGAGGAGCTGCTCAACCGCTTCGTGACCCTGGACAGCAGCACGGCTCAGATCAACGAAACGCTGCGCCAGTGCGTGGTTTTTGCTCGCCACAACGTGGGGGAAGATCCCCCCTTCCCCAACATTGATCTGATCTCCTGCCGGAACACCCTGATCTATTTCACGGCGCCGCTGCGGGACCGGGTGGTCAGCTTGTTTCGCGTTGCCCTGGTGCCCGGAGGGCTGCTGTTCCTGGGCAGTTCCGAATCCCTGGGCCCCCGCATCCCCGGCTTCCTGGTTGTCAGTAGTGATCAACGCATCTACCAACGCACCAGCTCGGGGATTGATCGCTCCCTGCCGCCCCTGGCGCCGTCCTCCCAGCGGCTGCCTTTCGCGGCCCCTTCCACCAGCCGACTGGAAGTGTTGCGCGATTCCGTTCCGGAACAACATGTCTCCCTGCTCGAAGCCCTGCTGCGCAGCCTGAGCGCTCCCTGCCTGGTCCTGGATTCCCAGCACGACCTTGTGGAAGTGATCGGCGATGTGACTCCTTATTGTCAACTGCCCCAGGGGCGCATTAATCGTGTCGCGATTACCTTTTTACGGCCTGAACTGCAGGCGGAGGCCCGGGCCCTGTTCCTGGTGGCCCGGGCCGATGGGCTGCCGGCGACCAGCCAGGCCCTGCACCTGGAGCACCTGGATCGCTTTGTGAAACTGGAAGCCCGCCCCCTGCAGGTGGGCGATCAGGAGCTGACGGTGTTGTCCTTTCTGCCCGCCGTGGAAAGCGACCCGACGCCGACCCCCCTTCGGCGGGATTCCGCCTTTGATCAGGAGATCGAGCGGCTGGAGCGGGACCTGCTGCTGAGCCAGGAATCCCTGCGCCGGTCCTTGGTGGACCTGGAGGAGGCCAACGAGGAACTGGAGGCCGCCACCGAAGAACTCCAGGCCACCTCAGAGGAACTGCAATCCTCCAACGAGGAGTTGGAAGCCTCCAACGAGGAACTCCAGGCCACCAATGAGGAACTGGCCACCCTCAACCAGCAGCTCCGCAACCGCGGCGATGAACTGCAACTGCTCAACAACGACCTGGAAAACATCCAGTCGTCCCTCAACCAAGGCATGGTGCTGGTGGACCGGGACCTGCGGGTCACCCGGTTCACGCCCCTGGCGGTGCGGGTGTTTGCCCTGATGGCCAGCGATATCGGCCAGCCCCTGCTCGGAGTGCCGACCACCGTGCCCCTGCAAGGGCTCCGCCAGGCCCTGCTGGCGGTGGTGGAAGGCCATCCCCAGCAGCGGCTGGAGGCTTCCAGCGAAGATCTCTCCTACTTGGTGCAGGTGCTGCCCTACGTGGAGCGCGACGGACGGCGCCTCGGCGCGATCGTCTGCCTCACGGATGTGTCGGAACTGATCGCGCTGCGCCGCACGGCGGAGGCGGCGCTACGGGAGTTCGCCCGGCTCACTGACGCCCTCGATCAGGCGGTGTGGAAGCGGGACGCGACCCTGCGGCGTGTCCTTTACGTGAGTAAGCGGATCCAGAGCCTCACCGGCTGGAGCGCCGCCGAGGTGTGCGAGCGGCCCGAGGTCCTGGATCAGGCCATCGACCCCGACGACCGCAGCCGGGTGGCGACGGCCCGGGACTCCGATCGAGGCGGGTGGACGGTGAGCTATCGACTTGGCTGTCGGGACGGACGGCGCATCTGGGTGCAGGAGTCGGCGAAGGTGGTCCACCAGGAGGGCGAGACCTACGTGGTGGGCACCCTTGCCGATGTGACCGAGGTCCGGGCGATCGAGGAACGGGCTGAGGGGATGGGAACCATCTTCCAGTCCCTGTTCCACTCCCAGAGTTTCGGGGTCGCCGTGCTGGACGCCAACCTGCGGGTGTCGATGGCCAACGAACATTTGGGCACCTTGATGGGGCTTGAACCGGCCTCTCTCACGGGCATTCCCGGCACCATGCTCTTTGCGCAAGGGGCCACGGATGACCTGGCGCAGGCCTTGGAAGCAGCCCGCCGCAACCCTGAAGGCCGCATCAGCATGGCCATGATGCTGATGCCGCGCCACCAGCAGCTTCGAACCGTGCAGGTGGAAGTGAGCCTGCTTCCCCAGGCGAAGGACATCGACCACCATGGGGTGCTGATCGTGCAGGAGATCCCGCCCGCCCCCGCCGCGACTTAAGCGACGATGCCCAACTGGGCCTCCAGCTGGCCATAGAACGGCCTCCCTGTGTGTTGTAAACGGCGCACGCAAGGCCGACTCAAGGCCGCTCGCTGGCCGCTTCCTCTCCGCCCCGCAGCTCCACCAACCGCACCCAGCCCGGGGCCGCGAGCAACACCAGGGGGCCCAGCCGCTGGGTTTGTCCCACCAGCGCCGCCACTCCACCGGCGACAAAGTCCACCAACCGCTGTCCCTGGGCCTGATTCAGGAGCTCCAGGTTGATCAGCACGGTTCGACCGGTACGCACGGCACGGACCACGGCGCGCCCTTCGGCAATGCGGCGGGGCACCATCAGCTCCACCTCTGGATCCATCCCCTGGGCGTCGGGGTCGGGGCGCGCCGGCACGGGGGATCTGTCCCCCGGTCGTTCAGGTCGGGACTCGGCGATGGGGGGCACGGAAATCGGCGGCGAAGGCCCCCATCACCCCACATCCGGCCGCCGCCGTCAAAGCCCCACGGACAGGGCCGGTCGCACGCAACTCACAACGGGATTCCAGTCGGGACGGTCCCCCTGGGCGACCGGGTCGGCGCCGTTGCCCGCGCGATAGGCGGAGAGGCGGGGATGTCAAGAAACGGATTGTTTTCCCCGCCCAACCGTGATCACGGGCCTCCCGACTATCCCCCAAGGGCCCATTGATGGGGAAAAACCGGGTGATAACTGGGGAAAACATCGGCTCGCTGGGGAAAAGTTGATCGGTCAGCATGACTAATCAATCCCGCTCAGGTCCGCTCGCCCCGGGCCGCCCGCCCCGGCGCTCCGGCGCCGGGGCGGCTAAGTATTTGTACTTATCCCCTTGTCGCTTGGTGGCAACTGCTACCCCTCCAAGGTGATGGTCGCGACCGCGCTCCCTAGGGTGCGAACTCCCTCCACGGGTCCGGAATGGAGCCCACCACCACGAACGACCTGGACGACTGGTTCTGCTGCTGGAGCAACTCCACCAACCGTATGGCGATCGTCCGCTGCTGTGGTCCCCGTGAGTTCTTTCTGGAGCGGGTGGTGTTCCCCTTTGAGCATCTCAGCTTCGCCTGCCCGCCCGGTACGGATGTGGAGATCTGGAGCCATGGCCTCGGGGGGGCCGAGCTGGTGGCCTCCCACCCGGCCCGGGAGTTGCGACTTGAGCCCAGCGAGTCGTCCCCGCCCCCAGGGCCCCAATCGGGTCTAGCCGGACTGATGCCCCCCACGGCCTGGGCCTGAGGCCCAAAGCCATGGAACGATCAGGCCCCCCAAGGGGTCTCCTGCCCCGGAGCTCGCATCGGATGGCGCTGCGGCAGGTTGCCGAAATGCTCCCGGGCGATCGCCACCAGTCCAGCCTCACTGAGGCCGCCATCATCCAAGGTGACAACCGCCACGATCCGCTGCAGGAGATCGGGGCGGTGGTGGGACAGATGGCGCATCAACAGTTGGCGCATGTCACTTTCGCCGTGGCCATGGCCCAGCAGCAGCACCACCTCGGCGTCCCCGATGGCGTCGGTGATCCGCGCCAGGTAGTCGCTGTCGAGCGGAGCCCGCTGACCGGCCAGATCGCGGTCGTGGCGGTGGGTGAGGGTTTCGCCGCTGCCCCAGAGGCCATGGGGCCGCAGCACCGCATGGTCCACCGCGTCGCCCTCCAGATGAAACACATCGGTGTGGTGATGGTCGAGGTGGAGCACCAACCGCCGGCTCTGATCCCCCCGTGGCGCAGGGGAGGCCGCCGCGGCATGGTCGGGGCCGATGTCCGCCTGCTGCAACAGGTGGCGTAGGCGCAGCACCGCCTCCGGATCCAGCACGGCCCCGCCCCCGCCCCCGCAGCGCAACCAGCTGTCGTGGCCATCAGGGAGTTGGACCCGCAACCGCTCCCCGTCGATCCGGCTCACCTCGGCGCCGAGGGCCACCAGCAGGGCTTCCACCTCCGCCAGGCGCAAGCTATGGGAGAGGGGATGGGCAAACAGGGCCTGCAGGGTCCGCTGATGGTGCCGGTGCATGGCGGGAGGGGGCGTTGCCTCGACCCTATCCAGTGCCGTCGGTTTCGATGAGTGACGGGGGGTTAGGGGAGGGAGCCCGTGCCGGCATCCAGGGCCTGATGGTGCACTTCAGCCCACTGCACCAACTGCTGGGCCTCCCAGAGGCTGTTGACCAGGCGGCAATGCTGCTGGCTGTCGCAGATGCGATAGCCCCCCTGCAGCTCCGGCACGATCGTGGAGCCGGCGGGGGTGACGATCGCCTCGTCGAGCGACGCCACGGGACGGGACAAGGGGGAGCGGGATTCAGCCATCACGGCGATTCAACGACAACGGGACCAGGCCTCCTCAGACCCCTCCGACGCCGATGGG
>Ga0209088_10000076_pt1 | contig 73011 bp, 101 predicted proteins | sample S_140625_EF_Meta_FD_187324 | JGI IMG/M metagenome (GOLD analysis project Ga0209088, IMG submission 187324) | Freshwater microbial communities from Lake Simoncouche, Canada to study carbon cycling - S_140625_EF_MetaG (SPAdes) (version 2) | ecosystem: Environmental > Aquatic > Freshwater > Lake ... | reverse complement strand
ATGTGACTCTCAAAACTTGAATGTAGCCGAGGGAGTTGCACCCTGCTAGTCAGCGCCTCCTGTTGCCGGAAGTGCCCGTAACTACTACTGCTACAAAATTAGGATTAAGCTACTGGTTTCCACACCAGCCCTTAAATTGAGCGGTTACTCTGTCCATCCTTTTTATTCAAAGTCTGTGTGCAGAAGGATACTGCCTATCAGAGTCTGTAAGGGTAGTTTCCAGCCTCACGCTTACGGTTTTCTGCCACCGGATCTCTATCGCTAATCAAACGCTATTTTAACGAAAATAGTAACGGGATTTGGCGGAGTGGACGGGACTCGAACCCGCGACCCCCGGCGTGACAGGCCGGTATTCTAACCAACTGAACTACCACTCCTAAAACTTGGTGCGAGTACCCGGGGTCGAACCGGGATGCCATTACAGCGAGAGATTTTAAGTCTCTTGAGTCTACCAATTTCTCCATACTCGCATATAATGCATTTGTTTAGTGCTATCGTGCAAATTTAGACGTCGGGTGCTTCCCGGTCAAAGCCGATGCAGTTATGTTAGGACCTTTTTCCGGCGGATTAGGCCCGCATAGTGTATGCGTCCATACACGATACCTTGATAACACTAAACAAATGGTACTCGATAGGGGAATCGAACCCCTCTTTCCGGCGTGAAAGGCCAGCGTCCTAACCGATAGACGAATCGAGCACAATGCCGCTAAATTGTAAAAGAACTCTTAGCAAGTAACACAATGATTTCTTGCTGTTAAGTGGTTATTATATACTGCTTTCGCTTCTATGTCAACCACTTTTTGAAATTTCTTTGTTGTATTTTTACAACACTTACTTTTATCCTTTTACTGTACTGCTACAGTATGTTTCTATTATATGACAAAACCTATGTCTTGTCTACTACTTTTTGAAACTTTTAAAAATATTTTATTTGGAGCGGGATATCAGTTTCGAACTGACGACCTAGTGCTTGGCAAGCACTCGCCTCTACCAACTGAGCTAATCCCGCATCAAATAAAATACCTCTAACAAAAAACCTCGGAGTGTTTAGTTCCGAGGCTTGATCAATACAGATGTGTAGGATCAAGCCAGTGGATTATCCTCCACAGCTGGCGTATATGTACCTGGTAATCGTGTATTCATCATAGTGTAATTATATATCCTTATATTGAAAAAGTCTATCTCTTATGGCGAAAAATTTAAGATTTTTTATCACCATGAACCAAGCGACACGTTGCTTCAAATTCTTCGTAAGCTTGTTGAACCATTGGGTGATTCATGAGTTCTTGTGCTTCCTTGACCATGGCATTAACACCTGCTTCAGTAATCTCTCTAGAGCTAGCCCATTCAAGTTGGCGAGCATCTGGGCCAAACTCCTTGACAAGATTTTCCCATGCGTCTTTTTGAGCAACTGTCAAAGGTACACTACCACGTTGCATACGAAGGTCACTGGCTTTCCTGAGTTTCTCACTGATAGCTTCTTCGGCAATTCGCCCAGCCGCGATCATAGGAGCATACTTTGGATCAATGTTAAACCTACGCAGAGTTCCGCCTGGATAACTTTGTACCAGATGTGTGCCTTTAGGGAAGGCATCACATAATTCAGAATCGTATTCGCTTACAGGCTCATACCTACGACCTACTTTTCTGTAGTAGGTTGTTGATTTTTTATCGGGTTCCATTTTGTGTTGGCTTGTAATTTTCGACATTCTTCTTTTACCTTGAGTGGAATATCCGGACTAATTTCTGCAATACTACAATTATACACCGCTTCTTTTGGAAATCCAATATTGTACAAAATATAAATGCATACGCAAAATGCAGTCAATGCACCATACAATTCCCAATTAATGTTCGGCAGTTTCATCTTCGTATATACCTCTTGCTTCAGCATGTTCTTGACACAAGGTAGTAACCCACCCTCCACCAACACGCTTGCCGGGCTTGCCACAAGTTTCACATGTTACTGCGCTCATGCTTTCTGCCATGGCAACCAAGCCACGCACAAACTCGTTTCCACCTGTGTAATAGAACCTTAGTGTACCAAACTTCTCTTTTACTTGGTCTGCGGTAACTTGTACAACTAACTCAGGAACTGGTCTAAATCTAGCATGTTCCACATCATTCTCAACACTTTTATATGTTTGTGGTGTAGGATCATTGCCATATGTGTAGTACCAAACCAGGCCTGCTGTGTCACCGGCAATGGCTCGACTCAGGCAACGATTGTATTGTAATGCACTAGCACGTTGTTGTCTACGCCAATCAATATGGTGTTGGATGTTGGCACACAATGAAGCAATGATATTATACCAACCATTGCCGCAGTCAAAACCCCAACACATTGCAGTTTCCTGCATGCTTTTATATCGGTTCACAAAAATCTTTGGATACTGTTTACAAAGTTCTTGATCAAGATTACTATTCATTACTGTTCTCCAAAATGTTTGATAATCAAATTAAGAGCCTCAATGGCCTTAATGTTACCTGCTACATCATCTGGGTGTAACCAATATCCATCAGGGTTAGTTTCTGTCCTGGGATTTTTCTTCCACAGGTTCAATTCCGTTTTAAGATACGCACGATAGTCTATCAAGTTTAAAACTGTAATGCGATCTGCGGTTTCCCCATCTAATTCAATTTTCCTTGCAGTTTTCTTTGCCATCTCGGTAACTTCCTTAAAATACGCTACGTGCCATAATTGATACGCCTGTGCCTTGTACGCCAGCTTGTCCGCCTGCGTTGAACTGTCTAACTACGTTAACACCAATTGATGACGTGTTATTTTGTGTTACAGTATAGCCCAGTACCAAGTTCATTTCACGTGCCTTGGGAGCCAGGCTCACACGTTCTGTTTGCATAACTGGATTGGCATCTGTTGTACCATCTGCATTGTCAGTATAGGTGTAACCTGTTACACCCATAACTGTAGCTGAACCTTTACGTACTGCCACAGGTGATGCTACTGTAAGGCTTAATGTATCCTTAGTCTTGCCGCTGAACGCCAAATTACTTTGTGCTACACCCAGCTTCCATGAGTCAGCAATTACGCTAGAGTCAAGTTGAACCATGCTGCCTTGAACATTGCCTGTGCGAGTCAAGCCAACTGTATAACTACCAATTAAGTTTGTACTACCAACAATGTTCTTGCTAAAGCCAAGGCCGGTCCATGCAGTATTAGATCCGCCAAACGACATTGCTCCACCACCATGTGTACCTAAGAAGCCATTGCGTTCTGACAATGCACCTACCTCGATGCTCAAACGAGTATCATCAGTCTGTTGCCATTCGTATTGACTAGACGAACCTGAGTCACTGGCCATGATTGACAGCAAGCCATCTCGACCAACTGGTGTAACAACCTGTCGATAGTTTGAACCACCAAAAGCCATCCAAGGTGTACCATATTGGTAACTTAGTGCATTGTTGTAACCAACTGCCTTTGTCATGTCAACTGTATAGTTGCGTCCTATGGTGTCTACAACTTGGGTGTTCTGCAACACAGAGCTGGTACCTAAACTTGACGAACCACTTGTAACAATACCTGTACCAACAACTGCTGTACCCGTAATACCACTGCCAGTAAGTTTGGTAAGGTTGGCAAGTGTAAGCTGACCCATTGGTTGGGTAGCCTTGTCAAAGTTCACCATACCCTTACCATATACATTACTATCGCCCAATGGGGTAGCAGTATTCAATACCAGAGAAACAAGCTGATTGGCTCTTAACTGAGGCCATGCTTGCTTCATCAGTGCAATACCACCTGACACTACGGCGGCCGCTGGACTAGAACCACTGACCCCACCAACACCATTTGTCTTACCTGCTGTGATACTTGCGGCTGTTCTGGCACTGTCGGGAATAGCACCTAAGATACCTGTACCTGGTGCTACAACATAAAAATCTTTGACATAGTATTTGTCTTGGCATACACTAGCAACAATGTTTGAGCATAAGCTACCAGCCGCACTACTAGTCTCACTCATGATCCAACCACCCTTGCCGTCGCCTTTGACATTGCCAACAATGATAACACGGCCGCCAAGCAATAGATTACCATTGGCATCTGTTTGTGTAGCATACGCACCCGGGAATTGTGCAAAAGGTGTAGCAGAGTTTCCACTTGCGGCAACAATGACAGCGTTCTTGGTAGTACCAGCAAATGCCGCCACATCTTTAAGAGATGAACCATACAAGTAATCAAGACCACCAATTTTGTTTGTGTATGAATCAGGGGCATTGTAAATGCCCGGGGCAATCATAACAGTCTTAGATTGGAAAGTGGAATCGTATGTAGAACCAAGGCTCAGATTAATAATGCTGGCACCTTGTGCTTCAGCCCAGGCCATACCTTTAAGCACTGAAGCCATGCTGATGCCTGTGCCTGCTAAGCCAGTTGATGAACTTACAGTACTGTTTGCTTGTGCAAGGACCAACTTGGCATCTGGAGCAACACCAACTGTACCATTGCCGTCTGCTACGCCTGCGGCAATACTGGCCATTTGTGTACCATGTACACCTACCACTACAGCAGTAGAACTGAAGTTTGCAAATGCTAGGACATTCTTTTTAATGTCTGTTTGCTTTAAGTCAAAGCCGTTGTCAACAACACCAATGATAATACCCTTGCCTGTAAAGCCGCGGGCCCACGCTTGTGGAGCACCTACTGCCTTGAGGTAACTTGTTGTAGCAACAGTTTCTTGGTTGCCAAATACTTGTGCATTGGCGCCAGCAGAGAGAGCCAATGCGATAGCTAAGGTAAGTGTTTTGAGTTTCATGTTTATCCTTAAACAGATTTAGAAATTTTATAACCTTCAGACTTTAAAAAAGCAATAGCCTCTTTAATCTTTGTCTGCTTGCGCTCTACTGTGGCCAAGGCCTTGACTGCGCCTTCTCTAGTCCTGGCACTGACCTCTATGCCAGTAGCTGTATGGACTCCAAAGTAATGTGTGGTGGCGTCAGTAAAGGTTCTTTGTGTGTAACCATACATACAAAATTCTGCGCTGGCTTTACCCATTGGCAGTTGTGCTTTAGTGCTTTTACTTGGAGGATATTTGGCATTCCAATATTCCTCAAATGTGCCTCTTTTACGGACTGTATCTGTTGTAGCCATTTTGGTTCCTTGTGTGTGTTAATTATACTAGATTTTTTAGATCCTGTCAACCTAAAGGAATGATCCTGGGGTTGTTGGCAAGTACCTGCTTGGCACTTGCAAGGAACTTGGTATCACGTTTGAAATCCTTAAGGCGGCTTTCAGGATAAAACTTGACAGTGAGTTGATCAATATTATGGTGTGCTTGTACAATACGATCTGCTACCTTGTTATAAGGTTGTGTCTCTAGCTGTTTGATAAGGGCCTGTTCTTTTGCAACAGCTTTTTCAAATCTAGTTTTATCTCGATGATAGGTTGCAATATAGTCTGTTCTAAGTTTAACATTGGTGTGGCACATGGCAATGCCCCATTGTAAATGATGCTGAGCTTCTGCTAGGCTTTTGTACTGCCGTGGCGTCTTACGCTCGGTCCAACCCAAATCATTTACCTGCAAGTAGGTACCATTGTCTAATAGGATAGTGTGTTTCATTTTGGTAACTTCCTTTTTAATTGCAATACAAGTATTATAGCAAACAATCTGTTTTAGGTCAACCGAAATCCCGGACCCATGCCTTTAGGCCGTTGGGGTCTGTGCTGGTGTCAAAATACTCTTGCTCTTTGAATACACGATAGCCGTAAATGGCGAGCTTGTTGATAGCCTCACGGATCTCCTGTGCGGTAACTTCAAAGTCATCCAGGCATTTCTTGCACTCTTTAACTGAGCTAGCAGTCACAGTTAGACCTGAAAAGTGGCGCACCTCATAGTGCTCAAAAGGCTCATACCACGAGTCAGTGTCTTCATCATAACCGTCGTCACTTACTAAGTGGTAAGTGCCAATGTTCTTGTAAACTACCATGTTATCACGAGTAATCATTTGGACTCCTTTTGTGTGTATGTTATTGTACTATTAAACAGGCTTGTTGTCAACCAATCTGCGGATACGGTGGGCCATGTCCTCGGGTGTATCACCTTTGCCAGTAAGCATGAAGGCCACGTGCTCCACCATGTCTGCAGATTTAAACTCCAAGTCCAGGCCCAAGTTCTTAAACACAAGGTTCACTTGCTTAAGAGTCTCAACCACTGTATCGTGTACAATAGTACAATGTTCGTTTTCAATTTCATCTTCGTCATAACCCATGTCTTCCAATAAGTTATTGTAGGCGCACTGGTCGTCCATAATACAAAACTTACCAAAAGCCTCGTTGAGCTCTGGGTCGCTAAAGTCATCAATGCCCTCACCAATGTCATTTGTATCAATGCTATTAAGGTGCTCTTGTTTAGTAAAATTACGCATTATAAACTCCCTTTTGTGTTGACATGTATGTATTATATGCGGTTTTGAACCAAGAGTCAACCATTTTTATCAAAAACCCTATAAAAAGTGTGGTTTTCTGTTGTTTTTATGCTACAGCCACAAAAAAGCCCCATTTAAGGGGCTAATCTGTCTAATTTTTAAGCAAATTAGATTGTGATGCCCATGCTTTGGGCCTTGTATGCCAAAGCAACCATGCGGCGGCTGGCTTCACCATGACGATACTCAGTAACTTGAACGCCATTGCCTGCCTTACGTGGGTTAGCATAAACTGCATAACCACGTTGACGGATAACGCTGATTGTAGCAGTTGGGTTCTTGATGCCAAAACGCTTTTGGATTGCGGCTTCTGTCAATGACTCACCATTGATAACCAAAGCTTTGAACAATTTATACTGTTTTGTGTTTTCGTCGAATTTCTTTAACATTTTAATTTCCTTATTTTTGATACATCACTTAGTGATGGTATAACAATTATAACAAGCATTCAATAGAAAGTCTATATAGTTGATTACCATATAGACTCCTTTTGGCTAAACTAGTTTATCTTATTTTGTATTGATAAATTCGTTTAGAACCTTGGCCTTCTTGATAATCTCTTCCTCGGTAGGGAAAGGTTTGAAGGTTGGGGCAGGTGGTACAACATTTTCGTCTTTTGAAGCTTTGGTATGGTAATCTGTCATTACCGCTTCGCGATGTGCATGCCAGTCTTGCTCTAGCATTTCTTTTGACATCTTGAGTAGTTCAAGACGAATGGTGTAGCCGTTAGGGGCAATTGTACTCATTATAGTTCTCCTGTGTTTGAGTGTGTGCGTAAAACTTGTGTTCTACAAAATTAATTATAAACGCAGAACTTACTTGTACGACCATCTATGTGTTCAATGACCAAACGCATTTTGCCATAAAGCAACTTTTAGCAAATATATACTATCGTACATAGTACATTGCTATTGTGTTCTCCATGGTAAATGTTTATAATTATTTTAGTAAGATTTACAAAATATATAAACCATACAAATGTATGATAGGAGAAATTTATGAACCAATTAAAGGCCGCAGTTGTAACAAAAAATACACTGGCCCACATACCAATTGGGGTGACAGTTGAGTATTACTCAACCGTTAATCAAGTGTTAGACGAGCTATCGTTAAATAATAATCCAAATTTAATAATCCTAGATTCAGGTGATCTATACAAACAAAATTACACACAATTATTTGATGATCTTCACATTGCCAAGGCAGTAATTTGTTGTTTTAAAAAATATATGCCAGAAAACATTGGGCCAAAAGTAGCAGTAGTATTTGATAACTCCGCCAATATAAGACAAATAAAATCAACTATTGCCAGAGACGATGTAAACGCCATACTCGGATCAGATGATTTAGATCATTTATCCGAGATTTTTTTGTCTTTAAAAACTGGAATAGTATATATTTCTCCAACTATACAGAAACTCGTCGAACCTAAAATTAAAACACTCAATGAGATTCAACTTACGCCACGTCAGCGAGAAATCCTAACCATTATACAACAACGTGGCGCTAGCAATAAGTCCATTGCTCGTATGCTTAACATTACCGAAAGTACAGTTAAGCTTCACATTACCAGTATCCTGAAAAAGTATAAAGTAAGAAACAGAACACAGTTAGCATTGTTTTCTAACTGAAGTCGACCGTCGACCATGTCAATATAGCATCAGCTGATTTTGCTTCTAAGTAGTTAAGAATGAATGATAATCATTCTTAACATCCTAGGAGATATAATATGGCTGATATGACAAGCTTTACGCTAGACCCATTTTACGCATTATCAAGAGAAATCGAAGCTACAAAAACCAAAGTTTCTGATAGCATTTTCGAAAATTACAAACTACAAGTCGCTCAAACAAACGACATCAACAACCGTGCTATGCAAGTGGCATTACATGACACATCTGCATTGGCTGACCTAAAGCAATCTGTTGCTGATGGTACATTACAGACTATGTTAGCTGCCGCTCGTACCGATGCCGCAATTGGACAGACAGCAATGTCTACTCAACGCACAATCATGGAACAAGGCGAATTAACACGTGGTCTAATCAACGCATTAAACACACAAAATCTAAACACAGCTTTGATCAATACAAATACAGCCTTAATTGGTGGTGGCGTAAATTATGCTGGTCTTGGTCTTGCATACGGTGGCGTGAATGCCGCTTACCAAAGTGCTAACACTACAAGTGCTATCAATGCTTTCCAAAGCCAATTAGCTCAACAAGGCGTAGTTAACACTGGTACTATGACTGGTACTACACAAACAGCTAGTCCAACAACAATTCGTTAATTAGGAGAATACTATGGCTGACGGAACAACTCCAACTATCACCATTGATCCATTCTTTGCATTGGCTACAGAAATTGAATCAACAAAAACTAAGGTAGCTGATAGCGTATTTGAGGGTTACAAATTACAGGTAGCCCAAACAGCAGACGTGAATAATCGTGCCATGCAAGTGGCATTAAGAAATGCGGCTGCTCAGTCTGATCTTAAGGCGGCAGCTTCGAAGAAAACTCTTGAAACAATGTTGTCAGCAGGTCGCACTGATGCCATAATTGGATTGACAGCAATGTCTACTCAACGAGAAGCAATGCGCCAAGCTGAACGTGATCGTAATTTAATTAATGATCTAAACACAGAAAACTTGAATACCGCATTAATCAATACAAACACTGCCTTAATTGGTGGTGGGTTGAATTATGCAAGTTTAGGCCTGGCATATGGTGGGTTAAATGCCGCTGTACAAACAGCTGATAATTTTAATGCTACTAACGCATTTCAAAGTTCAGTTGCTGGACAGCGAGTAGTCAACACCAACAGTATGGCAGGTACTGTACAGTCTGCAAATCCAACAACCATTGGTTGATTAAGGAGGAACAAAGATGTTTTTTAATGGATTAGGTTATAGAGGGTGGGGAGGATTTCAACGTCCTTACCTGGCCGCTGGAATCGGTTACCCATACTATGGAGGCTTCATTGGCCTACCATATGGTGGATACGGTTACGGTGGGTATGGCGGCTACGGCGGCTACCCTTACTACTGGTAAAAGTAAACAGGCTTGTCTATCAAGCCTGTTTTTTAATAAACATGGAGATTTAAATGTTTGGAAGTTACTATTATCCTTATTATAGGAGCCCTGGTGCAATTATGCCATATCCATATTATGGAGCATACAATCCATACTACAATTACTTGGGTATAAATGCATATCAAAGTCAATTGTCTAATCAGACAGTTACAAATACAGGAATTGCCGCTGGAATTAACCAAATTGCTAATCCAATTAATATCTACTGATTATGTATAAACGAGTTTCACATAATATACAAGAAGAACATTATGGTGTGGTGCCACCTAGTGCAGGTAGCATTGACATCCCAGCACAACCATTTACGGGTCCGTTGCCTACATTTGTAATAAATGAATCAACATTGACATTTCGCATGGATTCCAGAACAATATGGACAAAGTTTGCTCTAGGATTGGTAAATCTTTCTGTTGCCAGGCAAGGCAAACTTGATTCTGCTGGCCAAGTCGAAGGACGACTAATCAAGGCAGCAAGCTCTATTGGTGATTTTTTTGTTCCATATTATGGAATGACTGCAGGCTATAAAATTGGTGCATTGCTTGCCGCGTATGCTAGGATTGGCATTGACACAATACACACTGTGCAAAACGGAAAAGACTTGAATCAATTTAGAACACTATGGATCAGTCCAATCAATGAATTGGCAGATTATCTAAATGAATTAAACCCATCAAATTTCCCTAAAGAACTTTTAGTAGATATGTTTACCAATTTGGCCGCATATTGGACAGATAATATTAAAGCAAGATTTGCATCTGATGAATCAGCTGACGCCATTAGTTTAGACAACATAAGCAAGTTAGTAATCACTGGTATTCCTAATCATATTAATCGCGGCTATACCAGTCTTGCTGATGTTCTCAGCAGAGGAGTTATTGCACAATTTCCATTATCATTTACGGTATAAAATATGATTGTAACACGAACAACTATTCCTAGCCCAGACAACATTGAAAAAGAAAACTTGGCCGCGCATGTGGAAATTTCTATACAACGATATAATGCACTGGAGCATCGTATTGACGCTGTTGAAAAAGAAATTGATCACTTTGTTATAGAAAATGATTCTACTAGGCAAAGTGTTATACAAACCATGGTCGCCGGAGGTACATTACTTGCAGTATTAATACCTGCGGCAATTTTATTAGTGGATAAAATAAAATGAAAGAATTTGAAAAACTTGACAACATAGAAGAAATAGAAAAAGAAAATCTAGCAGTTCATGTAGAGCTTGGCATTGCTCGTCATTTGAGTTATGAACAGCAATTGGCAGAGTATGATGAAGAAATTAGAAAAATAAAAAATGAACTTCAAGAAGAGAAGAAATTTATGGCCAAAGTTATTACTATTGCGGTTGCTGTATTATCCAGTTTTGCAACCATAGCAGTAATTGCTTTAGATAAACTTAGATGAGGAGAATCAATGAGTAACAATAATGTAACATCAAGACTTGAACTTCTTCGCATGGCAAGAGAACTTGTTATTAACGAATATATTGATAAACGAGCGCAAGATCATAATCGTTGGCTATCCGAGGCCGATGTTGCTTGGCGAACTCGCGGCATCAAGCTAGCATATCCACCATTCCCGCATTATCCCACAGAAGTAGATATTGTTACTCGTGCCACGGCACTTGGTGAATTTTTAAATGGGCCAGTACAAAAAGAACCTAATGTGGTGAAGAATGATGAAGCAACCATTGTAAGTGTTAAACCACAAGAAGTAAAACCAATTATTGAAGAAACAAAATTAACTGATGAATTGGTACCAGTTAGCGTTGAACCAGTGGTTGACCATGAAGTAACGCAAATTAGTCCTGTACCTGTAGAGCCTGTTGCAGAAGATGTAGAAGTTAAGAACAAAAATGAGGGGAAAATATTTGAAAAAATGATTCCTCCAGTGCTGGCCAAGATTGACCAGTTTAAATCAACATGGGCAATACGATGATGCATTTTTATAGACGACCGATTATTAGGAGAATAATTAGACCAATTTTTCGGCCAATTGCGCCGGTGTACAACGAAAGCGGACCAGGTAGCATTTATGTAAATGGTGGAGGTGGTGTAGGTCCACCGGGACCTCCTGGACCTCCAGGACCAGCAGGTAATCCCAGTCCAGTAGCTGTCACAGATGTTGCTACTGCAACGTATACAGCACTGCCAACTGATTATTTTTTATGTGTGTTGACCAATGGCGTAGTCACAATTACATTACCCGCAGGCATACTAGGCACGGTTTATATAGTTAAAGATTGCTTTGGCGATGCGGCAAACAATCCAATTACTATTCAAGGCACTGGTGGTGAATTAGTTGATGCTAGTACTGCTACGATTAATGTTAACTATGGCAGTTTACAATTCATCTTTAATGGAACAGAATGGAATATTGTCTAATGTCATATAGAGAACCATTGGCTACTGCTAGTACTCCAGGTATGATACAGCCAGGCACTAACCTGACTATATCTAATGGGGTATTAAATGTAACACCAATTGCTCTGTTTGACCAAGCATATTTTTACAGTACAATAACACAAACAAATCCAGTGGCCAGTGCTGTTAATAAAATGACATTTAATAATGCTGCCATTAATGTTGGTATAACATTGTTAACAGCGTCACAGATACAAGTAAGTAAAACTGCCAACTACAATTTACAATTTACTGCACAGATAGACAAAACGGATGCTGGATTGGATCAAATAGATATTTGGATTTTAAGAAACAGTCTAAACTATCCAGATACTAATACTACGCTAACTCTTAACACTACCAATGAACCGTTATTGGCAGCGTGGAATTATACGCTGGCGCTTAGTGCCGGAGACGTTGTAGAGATTGCTTGGCAAAGTCTCGATACCGCTATGCAACTGTTGGCAAATGTAGCACAGATTCTACCGAGTAGACCAGCAACACCTAGTGTTAGATGCACTATAGTTCAATTGTAAAGGAATACAATGTCATACAAAGCACCATTATCATCGACCACAGACTTTGGCATTGTCAAAGTTGGCGCAGGCATCAGTATTACTGATGGTGTGATATCTGGCAGTACCGGCCTACTCAACTATGGATTTGTCTCCAGTAGCACCACGCAGAATAGTGCTGGTGCCAATCTTATTAATCTTATAACTTTTGATGTGACACCAAATCCACCAAATCCTACCAATGGAGTAAGTGTATTGGTTGGAGATCCAACGCAGATAGTTGTAGCCAACGCCGGAGTCTATAACAAACAGTTCACAGTGATTCTAAACAAAACAGCTGGTGGTACAAGTAGCATTAGTATTTGGCTACGATATAACAACGCTGACCTGCCAGGATCAAGACAGGAACTACAATTAATTAACACGCTCAGTGAACTGTTTGTAAGCGGTAATTTTACATTGGATATGGCAGCAGGCAGTAGCATCGAAATGTGTTGGAGTAGCCCAGACGCCACAGTAAGTTTGGTGGCGTTGCCAGCCGCAATAACACCAATTCGCCCAAGTGGCTTTAGTGCAAAAATTACACTGACCAGAATCAGTTAAGGAAAATATTATGTCATTAAATTTAAACACCAAAATAGTCACAACAACACCGTATAACATACTAACAACAGATGAAGTAGTTTTCATCAATATAACATCGGGTCCAGCTTCAGTGATACTACCAGCAAACGGAAATGCCACTGGTGAAGACTGCTGTGGTAATAAAGATAAAACTCACGACGACGATGATAATAACCCGAACACAGTTGTATTACAGCGTAGTTTTTATATAAAAGATTATTCTGGGACGGCTCAAACGAATCCAATTACTATTACGAGTGCCGGAGGCAAAACCATTAATGGTGTTTCCTTTGCGATTCTCAATGGTGGATACAGTCATATACAGGTAGTGTATGACGGCACAAATTGGAAGACTATATCATGATCTTCCACGCATTTAATTAAAGGAGACATAACATGTCATATACAAATAATCCACGCTCGATACTTGCCGGAGCAGGTATCACAGTAACACCAACAACAGGCACCGGTGCCGAGGTAGTTACAATTAGCGCAAGCGGTGTACCAATTGTTGCAATTAGAAATGCTGTGGCTACACCAGTAACTGTAGTAGCCGCAACAGATGATATCGTCAGCATTCAAGTACCAGGACCAGTTGCTGTAGCAGTAACATTGCCAGCGGGCGTAACCGGCCAGTCATTTACAATCAAAGATGGTCTAGGTTTGGCCGCGCCAGCAACACCAATTACTATCACACCAACTGCCGGTACCATTGATGGTGCCGCAACAGCAGTTATTAATGCGCCATATGGTTCATTGACATTTGTGTATAACGGTACACAATGGTTGGTTTTATAATAATTTAATATGGCCTACAATAGACTACCACAAACAGTATTGGCGGGGAAAGCACTAAAGCAAAATCCACCGCCAGCTGTAATCCAACCAGCTGGCATCGTTCCAGTAACATTAGATTGTGAGGAAGCCAGTACTACCAGTCTTGGCGTTGTTCAAGTTGGCAGCGGTTTGTCTATTACACCCAAGGGTGTATTATCAGTAACAGGTGGTGAAGATGATTGTTGTAAAAAAGTAAAGGTTAAATTAACCAGTGTAAATTACACCATCACAGAAGATGACTATTATGTTGGTGCTACGACTAATAATATAACACTAACATTACCCAAAGGAGAGCTTGGTAGAGTCTACTATGTAAAAAATCAGGCGCCTGGCAATTGCAAGGTTCAGGGCAACGGAAGCGAAACCATAGATGGCAGTAGTTTTAAAACATTAGGAACTGACGCTGGGTTTATACTCGTGTTTGACAGTTCACGATGGAACATTTTATAAAAGGAAGACAAAATGTCATATCTATTTCCATTAGGATCTACAACTGAACAAGGTGTACTAGAGGTTGGTTCAAATATCTCTGTTGATGCTAACGGCATTATATCTATACCACAGAGTGTAGCAACTACGGCATCAGTTACATTTGATACCATTAACGCTACTTCGGCATTGAAATTAAATGGTAACTCAGTGGTAACAGGTATTACACCCACTGCTGGTACTGGCATTAGTGTTACTAGTTTAACCAGTACAGGCCCGGCTTCGGCATTTACAATCAACAACACAGGTGTTACCAGTTTAATAGCAGGTACTAATGTAACATTAAGTGGCGGCACTGGTGCTGTTACTATTTCTGTTCAAGAGCCTGGTATTGAAACAACTACCAGTACAGCAGTGGCATACACAGCATCAGCAAGTGATGGATATATTGGTGTTACTGCTAACCCGACTATAGTTACTTTACCATTAGGTGTAACTGGTAAAGTTTATATTATTAAAAATGAAGCTGCCAGTGGTAGTACCACCGTCATTGGCACGGGACTTGAAAAGATAGATGGTAGCACTAGCAAATCATTAAATTCTAATGCCAGTATAACAGTAATATTTCGCGCCGGATGGCGTATAATCTAATATTCTCTGAGAGAATTAATTTAAAGGAAAAATCATGTATAAAGTAATTAAACATACAATTGAAGAACATCACTACAACCATCCTGCTTTGGCAGAACAAGCAATGGCAGATCAACCTGCCATTGGCCCGGTTGTTAAGAAAAACAAATACGTAAAGCCGCCAAAGGCTCCAAACGTAATGACAAGTGCTGAATTAAAATCAGTGCTTCAAACATATTTCGATACGTTTGATACAAACCTTCTGAACGTCCTTGGATATATCCTAAACAACGATTCAGAAAATGCTGCCAAAGCAGAAGAGACACTTTGGGCACAAATTGACGGAATTGGCGAATTTGCCAAATCATATTATGGCGTTGAATTTGGCGAAAGACTCAATTATGGTTTTAGAACTTTAGCAATCTTGATGTTCACTATTGCTAGAAATATCAAGAACAATTATGATATTAAAGATCCTTCTGATCGGTTGAACTACCAAGTTAGTAGTGACATTTCAAACTTACTAAACACCTATAATAATTTATGGAGAATTGGTGACGTTAGAACTGTATTAACTCAGGTATTTGACGGATTCAAAGAATTCATCAAAGCAAAGAACGATAAGAATTCAAGTGCTGAAACAACAGCTAGAGAAAAACTTACCGCCGGTGCTAATTCTTTCATCAGTGCATTTGCAACTGGATTGACACAGCAATTCCCAGGTTACTTTACAGCATAATGATTCGATCTAAAGTCGATTTAAGAGAAAGTGCAGGTGTTGTTGAAGACCAATATTATCTAGGTAGTTGTAGTGCAAATGCAATTTCAAATGCCTATGAGATGTTGGTCATGCAATACAGACCCAAAACTTTTATTGAAATTAGTCGACTTTTCATCTACTATAATGCTCGTTTAATATCAGGCACAGTCGAAGAAGATACTGGTACTTTTATATCCGACGCATTAGATGGTGTTAAGAAATTTGGACTTTGTTCCGAGTCCTTGTGGCCGTACGACATTGAAAAATTTAATGTCGTACCCCCTGATGCTTGTTATAAAGATGCTGTTTCTCGTAACATATCAAATGTTAAATCAATTGTGGACATTGAACAAACAATTGAAACCTTAAATCGCAATCAGCCTGTTGTATTTGGGATTGTTATTTCAAACGATTTCCAATATACCAGCATAACAAATCCTGTCATACAAATGCCAACTCCCAACAATGAAAAAACAGGACATGCCATGTGCCTGGTAGGCTATGACCTCGACAAGAAATTATTACTTGCTAAGAATAGTTTTGGGAAATTTTGGGGAGATCACGGATACTGCTGGATACCATTTGATTACATGGAAGAAAAGGGTTACGATGTGTGGACCTTTTCTTTACCTTAGAATTCAATCAATGGTTTAATATCTTTGTGTTTTACTATAATGACATTGTGTATGCGGTCATTAAATTTAATAGGTAGGTCTAACAGTATTGAAATGCGTGGGCCTTCGATTAAGCTGATCACAGTGTCGTTGCCCACTGAACCAATAAAAGGTATCTTGTTCCAACGACCAAATACTCTATCACCTAAAAAGTATTTGGGCTGGTAAGCATCCTTCTCAAAGTAAGCTGTTAGACTTCCCATGTATTATTTTTCAGATTTTGAACTTTTACTGACACGTAATTCTGATTCAAGAATTTTTACATAACTACGAATCATGTCGCCACGTTTAGCAGGATTAATTTCCTGCGCCGCTTGGCGTTTGATTGATTTTGGCAGTTTAACTGCCTTTGAGTCATAACCTCTGCAAGTCATAATGTTTCCTTTAAATGTTGAATACTTATTTTAATATCTTACTGCATTGTTGTCAACGACTTTTAAAAGCCACCTTTCAAAACAATTGCCAGACCCATGACAATCACGGGCAACATAACAACAACCAAATTTGTAATAGCCTGCATCATTCTTCAACTCCGAAATGTTGTTTAATCTGCTCACCAATCATACGACCAGTCCAAGCAGGATGCTCTTCACAAGTCACTAACATTTCTGCCACAATCAACTCGGCGAACTTTTCTTTATTAAAGATCCAACCTTCACCACTGTAGTCAGTTGCTTCAATAACAGTAGTAGCCTGTTTGGCAAGTTCTTTAATTCGTTTGTTCATTATTACAATCCTACACTTTTCTTAATTACATAACGGGCAATTTTTTCATCAAAGTACATGCGTACACCATCTTTGATAGGATCCGCAACTACAATTTCACCTAGCTCTGTAGCCAATGCTTGAGTGAAGTGAGCTAGAATCGTTTGAGTGTCTTCCATTTGATCCAATGGATCACGATCCAAGATTTCTGCATACTTAGAAATCAATGCTTGTATATTTGAATTCATTATGCCCACTCCTTTTTATCACCAGATTTTTCATTGTCTTCGAAGCCTGCAGAATAGGCTACAATTTCCTCTACAGTCATATCACGCAACTCTACCTTTGTGCTGGAATATGAATCACCAACAAAGTAGTGAGGATTATAACCACGACCGTAATAGCTGTCAGCTGAACCACGGTCATAAGGGCCACCATGGCGTGTGCTATAACGGGTTTCTTTAATTAGTGTCATTTTATATCTCCTTAGACCAAATCTACTTGAATTTGCTTGCCGCGGATTGTAGTACCAAGTCCTGTGGGGATAGCTTTGGTACGCAGAGATTTTGCCAATTCACGCTCAACTGCCAGCATATTCATGGCATCATAGCAAAGACTGCGAGCGTTAACTGTGGCAAACTGTTCGCTCATTTGCTTGATTGTAAGATACATGCCAATGTCGTTTTCACTGCCATCGCCCTTGAAAATAACACGAAATTTTTGACTATTTTTGAAGCCGTCTATGATTGTTGGTGTTCGCATACTAATTACTTTTTGCTGTCTATGTGTCTATTATATAGTATCTGGACCTTTTGGTCAACCGTTTTTAAACGAAATCAAATGCGTATTCGCCAGTGTCACCAATTGGGCTTACATGTACTTTACCTAGGCCCAAAGTTGAAGACAGTCTGTGAAATACACTACGAGCTTGAGATTCGTTAATAGTGCTAACAAAAAGAGTACCGTTAAACCATTCGGTTTTAACAGTTTCGTTTGTAAGTGTTACCTTAACAAGTTGATTTACGCAAGTTTCAAACATTGTAAACTCCTTTTTTGCTGTTCATGTATGTATTATAAGGCGTTTTGGCCCAATGGTCAACCATTTTTAGCAAAAACCCTACAAAAAGTAGGGTATTTTTGTGGTATTTTTACAACAAAATGCGGTTTTAACGGGTTCTTATGGCGTTTTTTGATGCTATAGCAATGGCTTCGTCCATGCTGTATGGCAAACAGGCGTTTCCGTCCATTGACACGTCTAAGATTCTCCCCGGAATGCCAGTTGGCCTAGCATGACAATGTCCGTGAAAATGTACAGCACCGTGATACATTCTATCCCACTCCCAAATTGGAAAGTGAAACAACACTAAGCGATGACCATTGTATCCAACTTCAAGGTAGTCATGTATAGATTCAAAGCAATTGGTAAAAAGTGGTTCTTGTAAAAGCTTGGTGTCGTGATTGCCTTTGACAAGGATTTTATTACCATTACAACGATTTACAATTTTAGAAGCATCATAAGCATTGGCAAAAGCCACATCACCTAAAATGTAAACTGTGTCGTATTGGTCAATCATGCTGTTCCACGACTCTACTATTTTTTGATTCATTTCTTCAACATCGTAGTAGGGCCGGGTAGCATGACAAAACTTTAAAATGTTAGCATGATAGAAATGTATGTCTGATGTTATCCATGTTTTCATTATTTTTAATTATCTTCTAGTAGGCATACCAAATTTCCTTGAAGCCTTCATCCTCTGTGGGTTCTTCCCAATCGTTAATCATGGACTGCATTACTTCATTAGGAATAACTTTACCTGGCCTACTGGCAAGACGTCGAACAAGTTCATCAGGTTTAGGTGTTTGAAACACAATGGCAATGTGTTCATAGTCAGGAAGCATATTAAACTTTCTGGTTCGACTCTTAACTGTAGTACTGGTTTGGTCCCATACAATGTCTTTGCCAATACTTTTTGCACCATTGACAGCTCCAGCCATGCGAGCAACTGCCGTTGGCATATATTCTTCAAAGACTTCACTATAGGTCTTGCCAACAGACTTGGCCCATTCTTCAACATATTGATCAGTGGATATCCAGGCACATTTGCCTATCCATTCTTGATTAGAGGCCCAGGTAGATTTTCCACTACCCGGGACTCCGATTAATTGATAACAACGTGGCATGTATTATCCAATGTGGCTCTGAGCAATAGCAAGCAACTTTGCATCGCCACGAGTCATTACTTCCAATAACAATCTTTTTTCTTCCAAGTATGTGCGAGCAAACTTTTCGTCATGTTCAACAATGCTCTTGGTGTTGGAGATTAAATCAGCCAACTTGATTGTTTGTGCTTCAGCTGGCGCGGCGGCTGTATGAGCACGATCAATAGCCTTACGAACAGCACGATTGCCTTGTTCAGGTCGGCTCACATCAGTTAACCATCCTACCAATTCAGCAATCTTGTCACCAAACTCAGCACGAATCACTTCGTTGGTAACACCAGTGTCTTCGACAACGTCATGTAACCATGCCGCGGCCAGCATCTCAGGAGTGTGATCCACTGTAGCAACAATGCCAGCAACTTCAGCAGGGTGAACAATGTAAGGCTCAAAGGTGTACTTACGCATTTGAGCAACGGCCGAGTGGGCCGCTGTAGCAAAAATTCTAGCTCTTTCAACAATTTCCATATTTGACTCCTTTCTGATACTAGTAGTATAACAGAAAATGTCCATAAAGTCAAGTGTTATTTTTCTTTACATTTACAAGGACCAGTACGCTTTTTATCACACTCGGGGCATGATTTTCTCAATAATTCTGCTAACAACAGACTTTCTGATGTTTCGTTTTTATCAGGCTTGGTTTGATCGTTATCTGGAACAGCTGGCATAGCGTTACTCCTATACACATATAACGCATTGGTCAGCCAAAAAGTTGACAAGATTCTTGTCAACCCTGAAACTAACTGTTTAGTACCTTGGCAACAGAGTTCATCACGCTGGCAATACGGCCAATGTCACGAAGTTGTTCTACAGTATAGCCTTCTGTCTTCAATGTTTCGTAATGTGCTTTAACACAGAAATGACACTTGCCAACAATACTTGCGGCAAGACTAAATGCTTCAAAGTTTGATTTAGTAGTTCCGCCATGGTTAGCAATAGCGTTCATACGTAGGCCAGCTGGCAGTCCTTTTAGTGCTGGATCATTGGCCATTTCAACGTAGGGATACCAGACATTGTTTTGCGCCATAATTGATGCCGCAGTCATTGCTGACTCAGCATATACAGGTGCGTCTGCTAAAATTACTGATAGGATTTTACCGTTGCCAGTTGCGGCCAGGGCGGCCACTGCACACCCCATAGCCACATCTGCATCTAGTGTGCTACGCAAAAGCACAGCATCAAGGTTTAACTTGGTGTCTTTTGCGTAGTCTGGCAATGCACCTTTAACTGATTCAATAAAACTCATTTTATGCTACCTCATCTCGTTTATCACTGGGAAACTTTGCACTGGTATATCGAATAACCAATACACTGATGGCAATAACAAATGTGGAACCAGCCACCGACAGCATCTCAATAATGTTGATGGGCTGGTGACTCATGATGTCTACCATGTGTCTGGTCAGTGCAGTTATTGCTATGTAAAGTAAGAACCTGACAGGCATATGATTGGTTCTAAAATAAATCCCAACCATGGCCCCAATTTCTAAATAGATAAACATCAGCAATAAGTCGCCGACTCCAGCATGGTGCTTTTGGAACATTTCAAAAAACGTCCAACTAGCGGCCCAGACTGTAGCGGCACCTATGCCAAAAAGTGCCAATCGGTGAAATATATCAACTAGGGTATTTCCAACTCGATCAACATTTTTTGTATCTAACATTATAGAGTCTCGCCACCTACTGTGCGGTTACATGCACATAACTCGCCAGTTTGTAGCGCATCCAATACACGAAGTGTTTCTTCTGGGCTACGACCAACGTTCAAGTTATTGACAGTAACGTGTTGGATAACGTTCTCTGGGTCAACGATGAATGTGGCACGAAGTGCGGCACCCGCTGGAGCATAGAATACGCCCAGTTGTTCGATTAGACTTACACTGCCACGTTCTTCGCCGGGTTGATGTCGAGCAGTATCAGCAAACTGGTGATGTGTGATCTTTTGTAGATCTGGGTGTGCCTTTTGCCATGCCACTTTACAGAACTCGTTGTCTGTGCTACCTGTAAGCAATACTGCATCGCGGTCAGCAAAGTCTTGTGACAACTTGTCATATGCCACAATCTCTGTAGGGCAAACGAATGTAAAATCTTTTGGATAGTAAACAATTACTTTCCACTTACCTTCAAATGATTTTTCTGTAATCGTATAGAAAGCGTCTTCTGGTTGTCCTGGTCGAACACCTGTAACTGCAAATGCTGTTAGTTTATCACCAACTGTTTTCATTTTTAATTTCCTTTGTATGAAGTACCAACTTAGTGTTTATACTGATAAGTTATTATACTAATATATAGCATCCAAGTCAAAGAAAAATTGTTCATTTTGCCGAAAATATTTTTATAGGTGTAATAGTAAAAATTTATTAATTCCAATACTTGCTGTTGTCTAGACTATCCCAATAGGCCTTGTTATTACGATTAACAAAGTTCTTAACTAGATACTTGGCCATACCCATGTATCCCATCTTCTTGAATCTACGACTATCCTGACCAAAGTGATGTCGTATGATTCTAAATTTTCTAGGGCTATATTTACGAGATAAGAAATAGTCCTCAGAGGTTGAAAACTGTTCAGGGAAGCCGCCATACTCTTCAAACCGATCTCTACGGGTAAGCATGAATGCACCAACAGCAAAAGGTGAGAAATATTTTAGTGTGTGATTGATCAGGTTAAATGCAGTGAATCCAACCTTTGCTCTTATATCCCGATCGTAGCACTTGATATTTAATCCAACCAAATCTAAGTTCTTAGATTCAATATTATTGACAGCATCTTGTATAACAGTATTCTTAAAGAATCGAACATCAGCATCAATGAATAAAATATACGGAGTAGTGACCAGTTGTGCTCCATTGTTTTTGGCAATGCTAACAGGACCACCATTGATAATTTCAACATTTAATCCAACGCTGTTATTTTTTATAACTTGTCTGGTATTGTCAGTAGAACAATCAGCAATAATAATTCTAGTGGTTCCTATGTTTTGTAAACGTAGAGAATCTAACAAATGATGAATATAATTTTCTTCATTTTTACAAGGCACTACTATAGTAATTTTATCACTAAGTGATATTGATTTTAACATCGTCTTTCTCCTTGGTCCAAGTAATGATTTCCCAATGACCGTCCCAGTGTTCTACCAAGGCAGTACATGACTCAACCCAATCGCCATCATTCATATAAGCAACACCATCTATTGTCTTTATTTCAGCATGGTGTATGTGTCCACATATAACGCCATCAAAGCCGCGCTTTTTACAATATGCGGCTAAGTTATGTTCAAACTTGAACATAAAATCTACAGCTTGTTTTACTTGGTGCTTAAGATATTTACTAATACTAAAGTACCCAAAACCAAAGCGATGGCGTACCCAATTGAATTTGCTATTAAACGATAAAATGAAATCATATGCTTTGTCTCCTAAAAATGCTATCCATGGTGCTAATCTGGTTATGCCATCAAACAAGTCACCGTGAGTAACTAGATAACGTTTCCCATCTGCACCAATGTGCTCTATCTGATTATATATTTCAACAGACCCAAAACTAAAACCATACGGTATCATTGGTCTCAAGAACTCGTCGTGGTTTCCTGCTACATAAACAACTCTGGTACCACGTTTAGCATGACCTAATACCCTACGAACTACATTGCTATGGCTTTGTTTCCATCGCCATTTATTTTGTTGTATACGCCATGCATCTATTATATCACCTACTAGGTATAATGTATCACAGGTATTATGTTTGAGAAAGTTATTTAACTTATCCGCCTGACAATCTTTAGTCCCAAGATGCACATCACTAACAAATATCGAGCGGTATGTTTTATCTGTCATACCTATATTTATTCCCTAAACATAGTTTTTTGTGTTAAAGTTTTATTACAAGGTCAAAAGAAAACCCGCCGAAGCGGGTATCTGATTTTCTGTTACGAGGTATGTCTTACCCTAAGCTGAGTTTAGGCAGCTAATGCGAACTGTGAGTCGTTTGCGGTTACTTTTTTGCTTCTACGACCGGGTTACCCCAATCCTAACGGCTTCTGCTTTGCCGAGCTGTCCACTTTGTTACTCTTTGCCCAATCGATCCTGTGTCAGGCCCATCATAAAGAATTTATGTAACACTATCCAATAAAAGTAGTTTAACGGAACCGCCAAACATAAAATTATCTGATACCATTCTAAATCTCTCATAAACTTCCTTATGGTGGACCTGGCGGGCACTGCCCCCGCGTCTTGAACTTATTTTACATCGCTTCATACAGCAATAACTTACATTATATACTTATTTGATCTGGTTGTCAAGATTTTTGTGCCATCAATGCCAATATACCAGCAAACTTATTTTGTCTATCATCTAGGCCTTTTAATCCACTATTAATAGGTTTAGTAACCTGTGCCGTATCATTAAAGTTATTTACTTTTGGTGCCACTTGATTCTGCCAAAACCACACTGCCACCTGTGCGGCAATTTCTGGGCGTTCAACTAGTTCGGGTTGTTCTTCAAGTGGCAGGCCTAATGCCTTACCTGCTCTCTTGTAATTGTCTCTACCTGTTAGCTGAATGTAGCCGCGGCCATGATACTTGGCACCATCACCGGCTTTAATATTGCCTAATATTTTTGCCTTGCGTGGATTATGCTTAGGGTCATATTTCTTAAAATCCAATGATCCGCCTTTTTCTTTTAAACTACTAAAGTTAGCAGTTTCGTGAGCGCATTGCGCCACAAACTGTGCTAGTTCTTTACCACGCATACCACTGGCTCGGCCTGTTTGTATTAGTACTTTTGCGTCAGGCTTTAATAAAGTTTTAGTAATACCAGCAACATCTGGTTGCGCCGCTTGTTGAGTTATTGCTGGCTTCGGTTGTGGAGCAGATTTAGCATCTGCGTGTTGTGGTGCTAAAGCGGCTGCACCTAATGCGGCACCAGCTACCCAGTCTTTCCAGCCTTCTTCTAAATCGTCTTCTAATATTTCTTCGTTGGTTCGACCGCTTTTCATATTAGCACACCAATGTGCCATACGAGCTTTTTCTCCTGTGCTATGTTTTGCTACGTTGCGTAATGTACTTACACTGGCCTTACAATTAACACCACTACGCTTGGCAAGTCCTTTGCGTCCTGGCTTTTTACCGTCGGCAAAGTTTTCCGCTACTGCCGGCTTCATTCTACTCAATTCGTATATAACTAAGTTGCCATTGTCAGCCCGGAAGGCTTTATAACCCCAGGTCCTAGCATAACGCTGAACTAGTCTGTCATATAACTTGGCACGACTCTCGGGATTTGGTTGCGGTTCGTCTGGTTCATAGTATACTATAGGATCAACTTCTTTACTTGCTGAAAAAGTTAATCGTAGTGGTTGATATTTTTTAATGTATTCTTGAATAGCAGACAATACCGTGGCAAATATTCTCTGTGCGTCACCTTCGCCAGTTACTTCTTGGCTATTGTTTCTATAAAATTCAACTTGAACAGCTTCATTACTATTGTCATCTGTTTGACGATTAAACATAATACTTAATGGAGAGCCATCAGGTAATCGTGCTAATGCATCAACATCACCATAATCACTTTGTTCCCATTTAAGTGGATAAGGTTGATCAAAGCCTTCTACGATAATATCATTAATACGCATTGGTATATTTATTAAACAAATTCTATTAGGCCAAATACTGACCCGTCTTCGTTTGTGTAGCACAGGTAATTAACATGTGGTGCATTAAAGGTTGTACTTGAGCCAACCCAACTATCTATTTGCTCTTGATCTGTAACAGCAACCCACGTTCCAGTTGGCAATGTTGTATCAGTGGTAGTTACATCAGTTGTAATAGAATATTGACTTGTTGAGTCATCAACTGGACCTGTTGTTGGGATTACACCAGTAGCGCCACCATTGGCATTGCTACATTCTTCTAAGGTCGGGTATGTTGTAACAGGTCCTGGAACAAAGCCACCCGGGGCAAATACGCAATCAGTACCGTTAAAATACCACACATCGCGGCTGCCACCACCTGAGCCACCACCTGAGCCACCACCTGAGCCACCACCAGTGGATGTATCTGAAAAATCAGGTGGTACATATTTTTTAATTTCTGTTGTGGCTGTGTTGTACCACCATACAGTTGGATTGGGTGCATCAGGTGGAGTCTTTCCCGAGTATAATGCTTGGCCGGCAGCAAAATACATTGTTGTTCCCATTGGATAATCTATTTTTCTTTGGTCACCAGCAGTTCCCGGAAGACCATTGGCATCTTCTAATAACTCATATGTTTCTAGTCGACTTAGTCCAAGATTAAATTTCTTTGACGTATCTGGAGTTAAATCTTCTTTAACCTTGCAAATGTAAAATTCAGGTGCCAAGTCAGTGCCTACAGAGTTCAAGGATGGGATACCCAATATATGATTGTAACTACGTTGGAATGTTAACTTGGGATTGGCATCTAGATATGTGTCTTTCCTACCATTAATAATTTGTTCACTTTGAATTCCCGTAACAGTCCAGCATTTTCTATCATCGATCCACATGAAGTTAAAGTTAGTCTGTGGAGGATTAGGCTCAGCGCCACTGGCTGGATTACCGCCTGCGGCATTGGGGTCGCCTGAAATTACAGTAGAAGTATATCCTACCAATTTTCCGCAATAGTCATACACAGGATCCTGTTGAACAAATAATGGATCTTGTGGGGTCAATGCCGCAATAGCTAAACCATACATTTCAGGACCTAACAATCCTGGCCAGATGTTTGTATGTTGTATACCGTTTATGTTTGCAGGATAACTTGCTGTTTGTTTAACTGAACCCACCATTGACTGTGCCATTGATGTAGCATCTTTTAAATTAGAAGTTCCGCTTGGCGGGTAAGGTGGGTTCCATTGATTAGCTACCGCTGGTGCCGCGGCCAGTGTAATAACAGAGGCTTCACCAGCATAAGGAGCACCTGTTAATAAATTGTGCTTATGTCTAAAGTCGGGGAACAACTGTCTGTTTATTGACTTGTCTAATGCGGTTCTTACACCCTTTAGTCTGTTGGTTAGGTTTGTGGCTGCAGAGTCGGGAATCTTTCCCATTTTCTTAATGTGGCCATCAATACTGCCTAATATACTATTTGGATTGTATGCACCTGTACCAAGACCACCGTTACCATTTAAACATAACTGCGGTTTTGCTAGTCTGCCAAGATCATTTAAAATTGCGTTGGCCTGAGCAAACTCGGCATCAATGACTTGACTTAAAACATCTGGTATAGCGGGAGCCTTCAATGGAATCTTACATAGTCCGTCTAATGCTAATAAATTTTGCACCTCAGCAATGGCACCATTAACACGACTAAGCATGTCTTTGATGCCCATTGATTCTTCAAAAGCCTTTAAGTCACCCTTAAGGCTTGTGAGTTCTGCTTTTAAATCTGCAAGTGTTGGAAGATCAGTATATTCGCCAATTAGTTTGTCAAGATCTGCTTGTACGCATATCAAAGGACCTTTGAGCATGTTGTTAAGTCCACCAAACAACAGGGCGCAGATAATGTCCTTGATTGGTTTATTAAGAATACCGCCTGTTGCAATTTGTACGCCTGGGATTACTGGAATTGTTGCCATACTATACTTATGCCCACTTTAGGTCCGGTGGTAGTGCTGAGCCACTTCTTCCGCCACCTTTTTCATATGGAGATGTACCGTTTCTTGCAACCAAAACTGCTACAATTTCTGGACTATTTCCACCATGTGCCACATGAACCCAACGACCTTCGTAGATTAATTGACTAAACGACCCATTCATATTTTTTCCAATATGCTTAAACAAATCTTTTGCTTTGGCTGACGGATCACCTTGTCCTAAAATTTGTATGTCAACTGCTCGGCCACAGGGATGATCACCAATACTATTTTTTGCACCAAGTGATTTGTCAAAGGCTGGCGTTCTATAACCTGAACTAATGGTTATTTTAAAGCCTGCATCCACCAGCGGATCAAGAACATTTTTACAAATCTTTTGCCAATTACAAGCTACTTGCTGGGCAGTCAATTTAGCTTCAGGATTTTCAACTGGTTTGTATTTCATTTGCGAAAATTTAAAATACTTGCTACATGCAGTGTCCCACATTGCATCGGTATATGTTGAACAATCTTTTGGGTCTGGTTGTGGCGCTGGCGCTGGCGTTGGATTTCCGGTATCTGCCTGCCCATTTTCTCCAACGTTGCCTCCGCCCATCGATTTTTGCATATCTTCCTGGGCCGCGGCATGGCCTTCGGGCGTATCGTCATAATAAACAATGCCACTAGGTGTTACTTGTCTTGCTCCACGAGCTGTTGGTTTTGCTACACACATAAAAAATCTCCCATGTATTTATGGGAGATTTAGTATTAAGGGCCTATAAAAACATCCGGACTACCGTCAGCTCTAGGATGCCCACAACTATCTGCATCACCTTGTCTATTTGCTGGTATATTTGTAATAAAAACAGTAGGGCTACCGTTGTCTGTTACAGGGGCGGCGTGTTCTCCAGTGCCGTGGCCGTCAACATCACTGCCATCAATGCTGGCCAAAATATTATTAATAAACACAGTACCTTGCTGAATGTTTACAATTGGTGCACCTGCTTCATCAGCATCACCTAGTCTGTGGGCAGCCGGCATTATAGTTTAAATCCTGCTGGAGCCAATTGGATTCCACTTAGTGCGGATGTGTATTGATTGGCTAGATCTTTTTCAGTGGTAGCAACTACAACAACCATGGCTTTGTTAAAGCGCAAATCTCTAGCACTTGCAGGATTAACAGTCATTAAATATGGTACAAGAGCAGGCTGACCTTGTGGACCTGCTGTTAAGCTAACTGGACGGTCAACAATGTAATAATTTGCATCTTCATCTTTAAAAGAGCCAATGATTTCTTCACCAGAACTCAATTTAAGAGTAACAACATCGCCTTCTTTTCTAACATTAATTAACATGATATTCCTTTATAAATTTTTCAATCTGAGCACTTCCACCAACGTATTGACCTCTGTACCAAAATTGTGGTATACTGTTTGGATTATGGCCTAGACGTTCTTCCCAAACACGGAATGCTTTATATAACTTATCTTCTTCATCAACGCTGATGACTTCAAAGTCTATTATGCCTGCTTCTAACAATCTATCTTTTGATAATTTACAAGCGGCACACCATTCAGTTGTATACAGCTCACTGATGTTCATAGATTTGGAAGCTCGTCGTAGTCTAAAGAATCGCTCATTACACCAATTACATAATTGGTACTTTCACTTTCTTGTAATGCTGTTTGTTTTTTACTTGTATCACTGTGCTTGTTAAACCAAGGGATAGGAGTACTTTTAGGAGCAGGACTTTGATATTTAATACCAATTTCTTTTAGTGCGCCCACTGCTGTATAGTCGACAAAGTCTTTAAGAATGTTGGCATTCAGACCGATTACAGGACCTTTCTTGAACAAATAATCTGCCCATGCTTTTTCTTCGCGTATAACATCCATATACAACTGATATACTTCTATTTCACATTCTGATTTAATATCAGCAAAACGACTATCTTCTTTAATAACTTGATTAATTAAGAAGGCTGTCCAGCCTTTGTGTAACAATTCGTCTTGTAAAATTAAACTAATAATGTTGCCATTGCCAATAAAGATCTTGTTTTCAACCATTGCCAGACTTGTGGCAAATGATACCATAAAGCGGAATGCTTCTAAAGCATAACTTGCGTGTAATGCCATGTAGATTGCTTTAATGTGTACTGGTTCTAATACTGTTTCTTTTGTAGGATCACAAATTTCTTTAAGACAATTTAATCTATGTAAGTCATCATAGTAGCGACCAACACTTGATGCCATGTCTACAATTTCTTTTGTATCGTGGATGGTGTTGAATACGTCTTTAGGCACATTGTAAATGTTACGAATAATGTGGCTATAACTACGGCTATGAATATTTGTTTCAAAGAAGCTCCAATTATAAATCAATGCCTCTAGTTCAGGCAAGGATACTACAGGTGTGAACACTTGGCTAGGTGCACGACCTTGTAAACTGTCTAATGCTGTTTGACGTAACAAGTTACTGGTAAAGATGTGTTTAACTGCATCACTGGCATCTTTAAAGTCGTTGGCATCTTTGGTTAGAGAAATTTCTTCTGGTACCCAAAAGAAGCCACGTGCCGTTGTTTCAAAGTCTGCAATCTTTTTATATTTCACCTCTTCAAATCTTTGGATGACCACCGGCCCAGCTGGATCTAAAAACATTTTGCAATTTAGATAGTCTGGTTGCCTTGATAAATCATATTGTTGTTTACTCATTTTTTTCCTTATTATGTTTATGGAATCTAGATAATCCCATATTATTAGTTTCTTTTTGGCACACTATACAGCATACTCTAATTTTAGAAGGGTTATCATTTACGCTACATATCGTTGAATAGTTACTCATAATTTACAGCTTACATGCAATACAATCTTCCTCATCATCCATATCATTAAAGCCGCTTGGCAAGTCTAATACAGTTTCATCTTGGCTTTTACTACCTGCTTTGTTAATCAAGCTATAGTAGAATGTCTTTAGTCCCCAATAATGTGCTTGCATCAAGTTTTTGGCAATTAATGTAACAGGAACTTTACGCTCTAGGAAATGTGCTGGATTGTAGAATGTGTTAGTACTAATACTCTGATCTACATAGGCGGCGAGAACAGCGGCAGTTTTTAAATACCCATCACAATCTTTTTGTTCCCACATTAATTGATACTTGTTTTTCAATTTGTGGTATTCTGGGACAACTTGTGTAAAACTACCTGCTTTGGACTCTTTAGTACTAATCAAGCTCATTGGCATTTCGATACCATTTGTTGAGTTAATAACAACTGAGCTAGATTCTACAGGAGCAATTGCCATTTGTGTGGCATTACGAACACCATAACTACGCATCAATGCACGTAGGCCTTCCCAATTTAGTTCCGGTTCAAAGTTTGCTAATTCATTAACACCTTTGGCTCTGCGTTCCCAAGGAAATACACCTTGACCATACAATGTTTTGTCGCTGTCTACACAACGACCACGTTCTTGTGCTAGTTCAACTGTGGCCTCGGTGAGGTAGTAGGCCTGATGTTCCATCCACGATTTAACATCTTGTAGTGCGTCTTTCTCACCATACTTCAAGCCACGCTTGGCGTGCCAATAGGCAAGGTTAGTGATACCAATTCCCAATGGGCGTATCTCATCATTTGACAGTTTTGACTGGATGGACAAAAAGTCCTGATAATCAAGAATGTTATTAAGACTGCGATGCAAAATACGGCAAGCACGTCGCATATCTTCTGGGTTACGGAAGGCTCCCCAGTTGATTGAACCGAGCGTACAAAGTGCAATACGCCCATCAGCATCATCCAGACGCCTAAAAGATTTAGTAGGTAATAGAATTTCACAGCATAAGTTACTCTGGTAAATTGTATGGTACTCGGGGTCGAATGGACCTTGATTCATCACGTTATCAATGAATACCATATAGATACGTCCTGTATCTGTTCGCTCTTTTAAGATGCCCCCTTTAAAGACATCTTCTGCGTTCATACTTTTCTTACGCAGTCCAGGAGTCTTTTCGTACTTGACATATAATTCTTCAAACAAAGCTGTGTTTGAATAAAAAGCCTGATACAAGTCTGGCACTTCGTTAGGATCAAAGAACGTTATGTTTTCTTTGTTTTTAAATCTTCTCCAGAAGAAAGTACTAAGCACAACCCCATAATCCATATGACGGACTCGGGTTTCTTCTGTTCCTTGGTTGTTCTTAAGGACAATAAGATCATCAAACTGATGATGCCAAATAGGATAAAAAATAGTAGCACTTGCATTACGAATACCTCCTTGACTGCAACTACGTAGGTCACCAAACCATTTCTTTAAAAAAGGAATCATGCCTGTGTGCATAATTTCACCACCGCGTATGGGACTGCCCAATGGACGTAGTCGACCAATTTCTAAGCCAATACCAGCACGTTTGCTGGCATACTTGGCCATCATTTCTCCGGAGGCAAAAATGCTATCGAGATCATCATCACTACGGATAAGGACGCAACTAGAGAACTGTTTAGTAGGAGTGCCCAGACCAGCCAATACAGGAGTAGCAAGAGTGAATAAGCCATCAGATGCGGCGTTGTAGTATTCTTTAATATATCGCATCCTCGCTGAATTAGGTTCTTCCTTATGAAAGACTGTAGCGGCAGCAACCATATATCTGATTTGTGGAGTTTCATAAATTTCCTTAGTGGCACGATTACGAACAAGATATTTTTCAATTAACTGTTCAATGGCCGCATAACTGTATTCCTCATCTTTGCCGTGGTCAATAATCTCATCCATCTTATCCCAGTCAGCTTCTGTGTACCACTCTAAGAGGTCGCTAGTGTATAGGCCCACAGCAACATTCTTCTTGACAATGTCATAAAGGCGAGGAGGCCCATAACTGCCAAATACATCCTTACGAAGCATGCTTAGGCGATGCTTGCCAGCTACGTATTGATAGTTAATATGACCAATGTCTGGATTGGCTTCTACGTCAATCAAATTTACAATAGCACGTAGTGTAATCTCATCAATTTCACGAGTACTAATACCATCATAAAATTGAGGCTGTGCTTTAATCTCAATCATACTCTGACTTACGTCAGCAATACCTTGGCATATTTTTGTAATCTGGGCTTGCCATTTTTCTACTTCTAGCAGTTCGCGTTTTCCGCTTCGTTTAATAACATTAATCGTATTTTTATTCATAGTTTCCATTAACAGTTGCATTGTGGCACAATCCCAATTAAGATCATATACTTAACCTGAGACCATGACGCAATATCTTTATACTTTAATTAAATCTGGCAAATCTTTTGCTGACCACCGTTGCAATACCTGTATATTGGCCTCATTGATATTTCCAACTTCACTGTAATAATAATTTAACAATTTATTATTAGGAAGTAATACCATAAGACGTGGCTTTTTTTCTTCGTTAACAATAGCTAGAATGAGCTCACATTCTTTGCCAACGAGCGATAGGCTGTAAAACATTCCTAGGCCTTGTCCACTAGGACAAAATTGTCCTTGACATACCAGGTCCCAGGGAGTAGGCCAAGTTTCTTGTCGCCAAGGATCAACACCTTTGTTGATCATAGGGACTAGTGCCCACCATTTTGCAACTTCTTCTGCAGATTCATCACTGGACATTTTAGCTAGTTGTTCTCGCCATTCTCGCCAGGATAGGAGTTTGCCTTGGTTGTCTTGATACCAATGTTCAAAAGTTCTGTTTTCCACTAGATTACTTAGTTTAATTTGTAATACTGTTCTACTCGTTGCAACCAAAGATCACTGTAGTGTTTGAACTCTGCACCTTCGATGATAAATGTTTGATACTGATTCTCTCTATCAACCATAAACAATACACCTTGTTGAATATCAGTTCCATGAACTTCATTATGTGCCAATGCGTATGCTGTTGTTTGAATAAAGTAATCCTGCATCCACTCAGGCTTTTTCATTTTCTTAGCTGTCTTGTGATCCATAATACTAGGAACACCTTTGTACACACCGCACAAGTCTGTAGTACCAGCATATAGACCAGGATAGTAAAGACTTGCTTCCATACCCCACACTTCGTCAACACCCGACAAGCCTTTTTCAATGACTTGGTCACTCATAGCCCTGGCCATGACATGAATAGGTGTACTACCCGGCGGACGTTCAATGCCTTCAATAAAGTTCTCAATGTGCTTGTGAACTAGAGTACCAAGTCCTGCACTCTCTGTGCTAATGCGTTGAGCTTCTGCTTCGCCTACACGCTTCTTCCATTCATTTAAGAATGTCTTGTCTGCTGTGGCACTTAAGATGGTAGTGACACTAGGAACCTTGGAACCATCTGGTGTGGCATAAAGCCGACTAGGACCTTCAATCCTGGTTAGCTTTTCATATTTGTAGATTGTATTAAGTTTTATCATTGTTGTTTATTATAAACAACTATGTTGGTAAAAGTCAAATTTTATATTACCAAGCGCGGCACGACCAATAACGGGCTTTCCAACGTGGGCCTGGATTTTCACAATGATGCCTAGCTCTAAAACTCTTACGATGTTTTGGACTAGTTTTCTTAATACGCATATTAGGGTCACCAAAGTTTACTTTAACCACATTGCCTTTAGCGTTGCGTACATATACTTTAGATTTTTTAACATCACCCTTCATTGGCTTTCCAAGTGGTACTGTGCGTCCTTGGTATTCAGCTTCAGTGACTTGTTCTTGTCCATCGTCGGGTGCCGTAGTTGGGAAGAACGATGATATTTGATCACGCATTGTATGTGTAGTCACATCACCTGTTAACGCACTACTCCAACGCGGGTCTTTGGCTTCTTTACTATTACGTGGAATATAACCACTAGATTCTTCTACACACGAACCCTTTTCGCCACGCTTCTTACCTGGAACTTTCTTATATCCATCCCAGCACTTGTCGTAAATCTTACTGTTAGGGTGTGCTTCGTCTACATCTTGTTTAGGGCGAATTTGATATTGTTGGTCCCAGTCTTGTTGTAATTTTTCAACGGAATATTTTGTTGGCTTATCATTGCCAAATTGTTTTGCAGTTGGGTCATATACAGTATCATTTACAACTACAACATAGTGTTGCCATACTCGTTGCGGTAACGCTAGCCATTTTTTATCAGCGTTTGATCCGTCACCTTTGTATCCTGCAACTTGTAACAATACAGGATTTAGTTTTTTATCTTCAGCACGATCGTATACTTTACAGGCCTGTACATAGCATTGATTAAAATGTTCCGAGCCTTCCGCCACACCTGCCTTTTTCTTTTTAGCGATAGCAATAGCGGCCTGCTGTGCGGCATTAGCGGCTTCTGTGGTACGACTTTGTTTAGGGCCTTGGCGGCATTTCCATTTTTTATCTGTTGAGCAATAATACTTGCCGTGTGTACAAGTTTCATTTAATTCAGTATAGCCAGTTTCAGAGAACTCATAGATGTATCCATCTGCTGTTTCCGCAATAATGCGTCCTTCAACTACAGTATCTGGATCTGTTTCAAATTCTACAATGTCACCTACTCTAGGTTGGTCTAATTCCCAAATCTTCATAAAAAAGCCTCCAGCTGTATTTAGCGGAGGCTTTTATTATATTATGTGTTTTACCAAGCAACAACCCACTGGAAAGTAGCGTTTGAAGTTGGGTTAGTTTGACGTTCAATTAAGTAACCAAGATCTGAAAAATACTTGAGTACCTTTTCCATTTGTAAAACTTTTTGACGGTCATCGCGTGAACCTGCCCAAGCATCAAAATACTCAGTTGCTAACGCATAGTCTAAGTCTCCAAGACTCTTTGCCATTGTGGTAGTGCGAGGAATAATAACTTCAACAAGTCCGCTTGCACTAGCAATTAAAATTTCTTCTTCGATATCGCGGATTTCACGAATGACGAATACATCTTGTAAACTTTTTACTCTTGCCTCTGCGGCAGTTAACATTACGCGACTCATAGTCCTAAGTCCTTACGTGCTTGTTTGACAGCATCTTTGCCAACTTTTTCTTTATTTTGTTGTGCTTGTTTTTCAGTATCAGCACTGGGTGTTTTAGTTAGAATAACTTGGTCATTGTTAACATCAGCAACTAAATTTGGATTTTTACCTTTGAATGTAGCAATTAATCCACGTATACCATTCACCTGATTAGTAGCACTGAAGCCCATGCGATTTAAATTATTAATTAAATCTTGCATGGGCAAAGTTGATAAGCCATCATTTTGTGCCTTGATGACCAACATCTTGACAGCTTTAGCAAAATTGGTATCAGCTGTTACCAGTTCACTCAATATCACTCTTCATCTCCCTACCAGTCGGCTCTTCTTCAGGACCTGTACTACTTGGGAAAATAGGGGCTTCTAATTCTTCACCTTCTGGAGATGCAGACATGTCAGCTGGTTGTCCACTTTGTAAAGAGCTAATGGCACTATCTAAAGTGTCTTTTGTTTGTGTTAAGGTATCAATTGCACCTTCAAGAGCAGCCTTAACAGTGTTTGCATACTGTTCACCTGCACCATCACCAAAACGTTGTTTAATTTGATCTACTAAGGTAATCATATCGCTACCTAGCATGTCAGCAACATCTTCAATCATTCCTTGGAATTCATGATTCATTGCTCTTGCGGCAATAATAACTTCAGCCTGTTCAATGCCGTCATCGTTTAATTCTGCTTCAGCCAATGCCATATTTTCATAAACTTCTTTATGTAAAACAGCACGGGCATAATTTTTGCCACCTGTACTGGCCAATACATCAATTTCATTTTTTACTGAAACTAATGCTTCTTTGAGTTTACGTCCAGAAAGGCTTTCAACTACGATGCTTTCTTTACGCAAGGCTTTGCGAGCCGCATCTGCTGGTGTTTTTGTAATTGTAATTTCGTTAAATTTCATGGTTATTCTCCGATATGTTATTTAGTATTGTTGTGCCTTAGCGTTAGTTATTTTGCCAGGTGAGTAATCACATAACCTAACATTGCTAATAAACCAACTATAACAGAAGCGGTTGCTGTTACCATAATTTTAAATTTCTCGTCTTTGGCACTACTAAGCATGTTTTTAATTTCGCTCAAGTTTCTTTGATTTTCTGATTTAAAAGAAGAAAAATCTCCACATAATTGATCTATACGGTTTTCTACTAAATCAAATTTCTCTTCTAATCTCTTGTAACGTTCTGCACACAGCTCAACATGCATTTCCAAGCTTGTGTTTTCCGTAATAGGTGTATCGCTCATTTTCGTATCCGTAAATAAATTCACAGCATGTTCTACACTGCCGTGATATGGTTAAATTTTAATTAAAATGGGACCTAGATGAGCCGAATATTGAGCGTGTTTTTTCAAGTATATTTACCATTTTTAGAAAGAATCGTGGCGAATAAAAAATGTATTTGTGTCGGGTCCGCTTGTAACAACATTAGGAACCAATGGTAGTGTTTCGCTTAGATTGATATTCATTTTAGATCCGTTGGACTCTTTTGCTAGTGTTTCTTCGGTCATTTGTCCAATGCCACTGGCAATCCATTTTAAGCACCAAACGGTTTGAATACTATTTAAGTTTTCACCAAACAAGCTATCAGTGATGTCGTGTGCATCATATCGTTCAACACCAGCCAGTAATGGTTGTCCCCTGCTGGTAACAATTCTCATTAAAGTATTTAAATTGTCCATGCTTTCGTTGGAATTGGGTCCAATGTCAAACAATGTCCAAGCTGAGAAAAATTCTGGGTCTGACCCAAAGTGTGCTCCAGGCACTGACCATGACTTTTTATCTGCCATGATATTAGAGGTGTCTACCTAATGCGTATCCTACTGCGGCAGCGGCGCCTACTTTGGCCAAACTAGAAAGGAAACCGTTACTTGTTCTAGAACCAGACACTACACCTGCGCCAAATGCTTCAACTTCAGCATTATGTTCAACATCTAGTTCCCAATTTTTATTCTTAGCCAAGTCTTCAAGGGCTGGGAATAGATCACTACGGCGGCCGCGTACTCTGTAATACTGCAATAGTCTAGTCACACATAGTTGATGTTGGTAAGAACTTAAATTTTCCCAGTCAGTGATTAGACGGCGCAAACTCTTATAATTGCTTACATCAATGTTTAGTTGGCCTTCTAATCTATACATAATACGGATAGCAGTTGTTCTATCTAAATTGCCAAATGAGATACCATGTAAAAATTCTTTTATAAGTCTTGCGTTAGTATGTAACTGAGTTGCTAGTGCGGCATTTTGTGCAGGAGCCTTTAATAAGTTTGCTATATCACTTTGTGGGTTGGTAATAATATGAATACCTTGGTACAAGTCTGTACCACTGACACGTGGCTGAGTAAAACCGCCAAACATAATAGTTTTACCAGCATACTCTTGTGCATATGGACGAGTTTCAAATTCTTTGCTCAACAGGTAAAGTGTAATTAAATTTAAGAATACACTGTCAGCAGTGTCACGCAATGTCAATTGAGACAAAGAGTTATTGCGAAACATCTTGCTCTCATTACAATTTTCTCTGATAAAGTTAAAGTCTTCCATTTTAATCCTTCTTCATAAACACTGGTCTGTTTACGTATTTAATTTTGCCATGCGGTGTTGCAGAAACAAAACCTTCATGGCCGCTGGCAGTGCGAATTGCTTCGCTACCCTGGCCTGCTAAAGAATCTAATTGATCTTTAATTTTATGTTTAATGTTTGTAATGCCAGCAACAATTTCCCAAGCAGTTTGAAATGCTGACTTGTATTGCCCAATGTGGCTTAACACATTTTCCTGTTTGTTAGCTGTCATTTTACTAACAGGACTCTTAACCCATTGAATAAATTCGTTGGCAATTTTACCAGCATCGTCAATTTCTTGGCCTTGTCCTGCTTTATAGTTAATAAAGCTTTTAAAGATATCTGGTAAGTTAGAAATCTTTAAATTGCCAATGGTAAACGGATCAAGCATGTTGTTAATCTGTTGTGCCGCTGGGCTGGAAATTAATCCTTTAACGTGGTCAACATCAGCTTTTGGTAATTTAATTTTAGCAGTTTGGTCAATGTTTGTTTCTGGCCCAACAATTACAATACCTGGAGTATCTTTTAAACCAAGTGTTGTTGGTGTAGTTGGCATTGGTTCGCCTTCTGCACTGGCGGCCTCGTCTGCTGTTGCATATACACCATGCACTACAATACCTGCTTGACTGCGGGCAATTTTCTTACCTAATTCAGTATCTTTACTAATACTATAAGGAATCTTGTTAGCTTTGAAGTTAACAGAATCATCAGTAACGTCAATGTTTGACTTGTCCATCCAAAGCATATCGCCTTGAATCATTTGTCCAACTAGAGTCTTTGGTGTAGCACGTTTCAGTAAGTCGTATACAACGCCAAAACGTTTTGCATAATCTTCACGACCAGGTTGGTCCGGCTTTCTGTTGAAAATCATTGCTGTGACTTCTTCGGCACTGGTAGGACGACCGTTGTATTTCTTTGCACCAATACCAGCTTTGTCAGTTACAATAAAATTGTTTTTATCTACCCAGCCAAAGATAACTGCAGGACTGCCGTCCCACTTAATGGTAGTAGTTCCATGCACATCAGCGGCTGAATGTAAAATTGCTGACAATGCACGTTGAGCGCCACTTAAACCATTTTCATCAAACATGATGTCTTCTGGATGATCAATTCTTGCCTTGGCTTCAGCTAGCATTGGCTTACGTGAATGTGTTATCTCAAAGATTTTCATGTTATTTGCTTTAATAGATTATCAGAAGCTTGTTGAGCTTTTTGGATTGCTTGTTGTTCAGTGTTACCTTGGGCCAGAGCTGTTTTATAAGCCTTGCCCATTGCTTCTCTTGCATCGTCGAATGTTTGTTTAACCTCAGGTGATTCTTCTTTGTTGTTGACTTCGGGTTTCTGTTGTTGAGTAACAACATTCATATTATCTATTAAAGCCAGCGCATCTTTTGCCCACTCTCTATACAGGTTAAACGAGTGGTCAGCTTTACGACCAGTAGCAGATTCCTTGGCAGCTAGTTTAATCCATGTATCAAATTGTGCTTGTAACAATGTATTAATCTTATTTTGTGCTGTGTCAACTACGGCAGCATCTAATGTATTGTTATGTGAAGTCAACATTGATTTCATTTGCAATGGACTAACCAATGCTGGAGGTGCAGTTTCTAAAGCAGTCAATTTATCAACAGGCAAAGGCAAGTATTTGTCTTGTACTGTTTTAACTGCCTGAATCACCATGGCTTCCATATTGTCTTTAAACTGTTCATTTGGATTTAATGTTTTAAAGATTCCGGAAGTTGGATCTAACACTTCCCGATTAAACTGTTCACCTTGTTGTTCAAACTTGGTCTTTAGGCTTGTATCTAATGCTGTTTCGGCATCAGTGTCTTCCTTTTCGGTTTGATTTAAAATAATTGTTCCGGCAACAATAAGACTAACTGTGCTAATTGTTTGCCCAAGATCTGTATCTGTAATTGTTGCTGAATTATTCAAAATGGCCTGGAATATATCTTTAACTATCTTGTCATCAAATTCAGAACCATTTAATATCATTCGAAGCACAGCTTCTTTATTAGACTTAATGGTACTTTGAATTTCAACTGCCGAAACATCAATTTGTTCCTTTTGTGCTACTTGTGCGGCAACTGCTATAACTTGCTTGTATATCATGCCCAATGGAATAGGCACAGAACCATCTTTGATTGGGCCAATTTGTTGACCCAATCGATCTGTAATCTTAGGTGTTGCGGCGTTGTTAATTACATCAGCAAACTTTTTTAATGATGCGTTTTGTCCGCCAAGTGCTCTAACAAAACCTGTGACACCGTCACTTCCAGCCATGTTTTTAACTTTGGCAACTAGGTTGTCAATAAACCCTTCTTTGAGTGGCTTTAATTCGCTGACTTTCAATGTTCGCTTTCCTTTATTGCTCTTACACCACGAGTAAACTTAGCAGAATCGCCGTTTTTAATAGCTAACTGTAGTCTACGAATTAATTCATCTGCCTGATGTGGAGCATAATTGTGTTGTATTACTTCAATTAGGTTAACAACTCGTGCAATGGCCTGCACTGCTAGTCCTTCAACTAGCAGGTGCTTGTCCTGTTGCGGCATTAATCCGGTTATTTCATCTAAGATACTTCGAGTTTGTTTTCTCATAATAAATTATTTAGCCAAAAAAATTATAAATCCCTGCTTACAATTGCGGTTAGTTTGGCTCTGGCCGCAGAAGTTGTGTTTGTAACCGAAACTGGATTAGATTTTGCTTCCCTGGCTGGTGGTTGTGGCGGTTTTTCCCATGCTGGGGTACCAGTTGGCTTCTCCCATGTTGTAGATGTGCTTGTTTTTACAGTTGTGCCCATGTTGCTAGTTCTATTAATTTTATTGTATAAATCTTTAGCACTTGTTGTGGATGTATTGTCACTGTCAACAGCATTAGAAATACGCATTGTATCTGGGTTAAAGCTCAAATCAATTTTTTGTCCTACGCCACTACTCGAGCGTGTCTTCATGAATTGGATTTGTACTGTTCCACGTTCTTTCATGCTAGGAGTACTGTAGATACCAAACACATTGTCAGCAGTTTGAATCTTACTCAGACCACCAGCAATCATGGAATGGTCAAATTCCACACTTTCCACAGCACTACGATTTAACTGTGATGCTGTTGCCAATAGCAACTGTTCACTGACAACCAGATTACGTAACTCTTCTGCTACTAGTTTGTCCTTGACAAACATATCACTTACACTGATCTTTTGGCTTGCTGGCATCATTAAGTCCAAGTAGTCTACCAAGATAGCATCTACTTTAATGTTACGCTGTGTTTGAAATTCGCGTACCCATGCCAAGATGTCGTTTGCTGTGATACCATTGGTAAGTTGAACAATTTGTAACTTACCCTTCTTACCAGCTGTCTTAACTTTAAGTTCGACTTCATCCAATCTCTTATACAATTCTCTAGTAGACATGTCTGTGATCATAGCATCCATACGCTGACTACATAACAGTTCACTAAGTTCCAGTGAGAAGTATACAACATTCATTCCTGCTTGTGACCAATTTAGTGCCAAATTCTGTAAGAATAAACTTTTACCTGCGCCGGATGCTCCTGCAAAAATGTTTAACTCACCTTTGTTAAATCCACCGTACAATTTGTCATCTAAGTCTTTCCAGCCAGTGGACACTTGACCGTTGTTGTCTCTAATTGCTTTTAGTCGTCCAACTGGATCAGCAAAGTAGTCGGTACCAAATGTCTTTGGTAAGCCAACCTGTACAGCTTCTTTAATTAGTTTCTCAACTGCACCATACTCATGTTTTTCTAACATGTCAGAGCTTGTTAAAATAGCTTTCTCTAATGCTTTGTATCTAGAGAACTTTTCAAACTCTTCCAAGAACCATGAGCTATGCTGTTCTGCTGTTGGTCCAATGTTCTCAATGTCAACACCACCCACTGCTTTAATCTGCAATGGATCTGGAATGTCACCGTGTTGATTAACATAGTCTTTGATAAACTCTGCGGCTTTTCTGATTCGTCTGTCAAAGTGATCTGGGTCCAAGATGTTATTACATCTTGCCGCTAGGTCTCTACTACTAATTAGAAACTGCAAATACAACGTCTGCGTACTTACACTATATTCTTTATCCATTAATTATTCCCCCATCGCAAGGCTGTCATTGCGGCGTCTTCTTGTTTATTAAAATCAAATATCATGTAATTTTCTGTTATTTCTGTTTTATAGTTATTGCCAGGTAACCCATATTCTTCTATCACCCAAGCACACACATGATTCCACCATTGTGTTGTATCTTGCCCTAGCTTCCAAGTTAGTTTAACTTTATACACACCACCGCCTTGCTATTAATTTAATCTTTAATGGCGAGCTTTCAATAGCCAATAACACACTTTGTAGTGTAGCAACTCTACCAAACTGTTGTGCGGCTTGGTTAGCATCCTTAATACCTTCTGGCCAATCTGGAAAGGCAACACTCCAGCCTAATTCTGCCGCTTGCATGGCTAACTGTAGTCCTGCCTTGTCTTTATCAGGAAGCACTACAGGTTCGTTATCAATGTCCTCAATAATTTTTGCTTGTTCCGGACTAATGCTATTGGTCATAACTGCAACGCCGTCAAGAGTTAGAGCATCATACTCGCCTTCGGTTATTATTGTGTACTTGCGTTGTTGGCTTTGGTGGTCTAAATTAAACACAAAACTAGGAGGTCTACTTGTAACCATCTTTGCTGTTTTCTTATCTGGTACATCACCTATCCACCTGGCACTGTATCCTACAATTTTACCATCACTCATGTAAGGTAATATGACACGACTATCCATACCTTGTATTGGACTAGCACTGGTATACCATTCACTTAATTCTAATACACCACGGCTATCTAAATATTCTGCGGCTTCTAAATTTAATTCTCTAACTGTCCAAGGCCACGTTATTTCTGGCCAGTCAGGCTTCTTATATGGCTCTTCAACAAACTCTTCTGATTCAACTACTTGGTCCCATAATTGAATTTTTAATCTTTGTATATCACCTTCGTCGATACCAATCTGGCGCATTAGTTTTATTAACTTGATGCCTAGTCGCTGTCCTGGTCGCCAACCTGTGGTATATTGACAATTAAAACAATGATAGCCTACTCTATCTTGTTCAAACTTTAGGCCACCGCGGTGTCGTGTATCTGATCTGGTCTGTCCGTTTTGAGTACACATTGGACAGTTCATAGTGAACCAACCATTTACGGTTGATTTCACAGGTGGTAGATGCGCCCTTAAAATGTTCTCAACTAAGCTCATATAAAGTGTATATTACACTCTTATTAAAACTCTGTCAAGCGTTCCTGCGTTGGATGGGTTATTTTGTTTTACTACTCGTAGCCAACGAACACCACCATAGTAGTTGTATGGATCAATACCTGTGTATCCGGCAAAGTCCAATACGGCTGTTGTATAGTCTTGTGGTTTCAGGTCTGCCCAAAGCGTAGATCCGCTAACAACTTCATCAAGTGTGCCTTGAACAATAATACTACCTGTCCAATTACTTCCATACACTGCTACAGTAAACATAGATGTATCTTTTCTGTAATAAGTTGGACCATTAACCGCACTGGACACAAACGTACTTTGAACTGATGGTGTACTTACATCTGTGTAATCAGTGATTATGCTAGTTGAACGCGATGTTGGTACAACTTCATCTTTTACTTCAATATCAAAACCTGCTTGTTGAGCACGATTCCATGTTAAGGCCGTTTCGAGCCCGTCTTCATTTACAATAGTTGCGGCTAAGGTATACAATCCAGATCCCAGTGTCATTAAATCTCGAGCAAAAACTGTTAATCTTGCTACTCCGTTTTCTGCTACCACAGGCATTGCGCGGCGGCGGAATATAGTTGAACCAGTATTCCTGTCCCAAAAGGTAACAGTGACTTCTCTACGTAATAAACTAACTGGTCTACGATCACTGCCCGAAACAGTTAGATCTAGTATATTATCCACACCCTTAAACCAAACAATGCGTTGGTCGGTGTAACTAGGTACATGTCGGGTGGTGCTTGGGCCTGTTCCGGCCCCGGCATAATTAAGTGTAGCTGTTGGAATGGATGTATTTAGATTTGCCATAAGCTTATTTAGCTGGACAGTGGTAATTTAATTTGCTAAGTAATACTGAGATGGATAACAAGATTAAAGAGTTTCTAGAACGCTTCCCTTTTATGAGTTTGGTGCGTTATGGTAACCAAGAATTAGTAGGAATTATACAAAATAGTGATACAATAGTGGTCACTATGTACATCTACAACCTCTTAAAAGATGATGAAGACAAATTGAATTTTGTCGAAGCTGGTGCTGAATGGTGGTGGGGTAGTAATAGACTAATTCCAATTAACATTGTTCTAAAAGAACCAATGCGTAGATTTACCTACACACTAAAAACATTCTCAACCAAAGATTTTGAAGTTCTATATGGACATCAAACAAGTCTTACCAACATTATTACAAAACGAACAAAACGCAGACAAATTAGTCTTGTTCGTAAAATGGATTAACTATATCCGTAACTGATCTGTTCGCAGATTAAATTCATCTGAGCAACAATGGCCACAGCATACGCTGTTGCGTGACTCTTCTTAAAATAATACTCATCAGATTCTGGCTTTGTCCAAACTTCATTCATGATTGTGCTCCAAGGTTTGCCAATTAGATAACGCTTAGCAGGTCGAATCATTGCCAATACTGCGGCCAGTTGTTCAACTGACTGTGGACATGTTTTCTTTAAGACTTCTGTGTGTCCTTTAAGATGGAACAGCATGTCTACAAAATCATTTATCTGGAGTAAGTCCCAAATTGGTTCTTGGGCGGCAAGAGCATCCAAGTGTTCTTTGCTTTTAACTTGTTGGTATAGACTTACATTAAGCAAGTCAACTTTAAAGTAGCCTTGTTGTTCAGCTGACTGGTAGTCAATGTTGGCCCATCCTGTGAATGGATCAGTTGGGATTGGATGGAAGTATACACCAGTCTTGTGCTTTTGCTTTTGGCCAGTATTCATTACTTGCATTGCTGGTACGTGTGGCAATAGTCGTAGGATATCTTCCCTGTTAGCAAAGTCAATATCAACGTCAGGTAAATTATTTTTCTTTAGCATTTTTAACCAGTTCAATAATTGCCTGTTGTTGTTGTTTCATTTCTTCCATATCTTTAGATAGTACATGAATAATATCAATGAACTGTTCTATCCTTTCTTCTAGGAAGATGAATCTAGCGCCAGCATCATAGTTGTGTTTATCCAATCCCGCTCTTGTTGATTTTTTTGTATTTTTTTTATCCACCATTCTGTGTCCATATGTTTAGCAATAGCTTCAATTTGACCAGGTTCTAGTCTATCAAGCATTTGTTGTGCGGCATCCACTGAATAAATTATCCAAGGACTTAGTCTACCCAATACAACCAAGTTCATTGCTGTTGATGGCGCAATCTTACGGAAAAAATTTGTCCAATTTTCTCCTGTATTTTCACTCCACTCTTTCATGATAAGTATAGTTCTTTCTAGAGCTCGTTCGGGAGTTTCTAATTTAGAACTTTCTTGTATATACAATTGATATGTGCCAGGGCGTTGCCAATCACTTAACCTAACACCCATTTTAAATAACCATTGTATAAACTTATCACTATCAACAGGCCTAAGGTCAATTAGATAGTTTGCAAATTTAACAAAGCTGGTATAGTCTGGACTCCTGATAAAATCATCAACAGTTTTTTCTTTCTTTGAGTTTGGACTCACATACTTCATAAAAGAAGTCCAAACACTAAAAGCAATTCTACTCGAAGAATCATCTTTAGTCATCCACCTGTGTCTTTTCTCACACATGTGGCTACTTAATGTTCGTTCTCTGGTAAAACTCTTGTTACAGAAACGGCACTGATAATCTGTTGCCATATTATTTAAACAAATCCTTAATTTGTTTTTCTCCCAAGTTTTTGGCTTGGGCTATTTCTTCAAACACTTCTACTTCATTAATTGTTCTAAACAGTTCCATCTCATCATCATTTAAGTTAGGGAATTGTTCAATTAACCATGCACTTAGTTTGTCCTTTTTTGCACCCCTGGGAGGGATAAAGTCATGTCTTAGTTTTTGGCCAAGGCCAACTAGTGCCATAACTCGCCAACGCATTTCTTCATGCTTACTAGTAGTAGAAATATAGTCAATGTTTGACAGTTCGTTAATTGTTATCAAGTAGTGCTCTTGGATTTCCAAAGAACCTTGCACCTGACTGGCCCAACGTTGTACCATGTATGTACTTAGGGCCTTCTTGTCTTCATCAACAAGGTTGTCATAGTAATTGCCCTTGCGTAGGTCAATTGCTGACATTACCTGCTCAATTGGTAACTTGTAAGCGGCACTTGTAGTTGTCTTTTTCTTAGTGGCCATGCTACTATTTTAAAACCAAATTTTGTTTAAGTCAAGTACTTCTGGAATTTTGTTTGTCTCTTTGAGAAAGAACGCACACATTGGTGCACTGGATTTTTCTAACGGAACGGCCAACACATGACCAAACTTTAACTTTGGCACATACCATTTGACTTCTTGATAAACATTGATAACCTCAACCTTTTGCCACTCTGGTTTGTATCCGTTGATGGGATTAAACACAAAGGCGCTGAAGCCACGGTCATTCAAACTCATTACATTAATAACTTCTGGCTCACCGTGATCAGCTTCACCAATGATAATAGACCAATCAAGTGGCACCTTTAATTCATAATTGCCTATTCGTAATACGGCCGCAGGGCAAGAGAAGCTTTCAAGAAAGACCAATGGAACAAACATATAGTCCACATCAGCTGGGTTGCTGTAATCCAATACTCCATATCTTAGATCTTCGTTAATCTCATCAGGCAACTTGTCTAAGTCGTATGTGTGATTGTTTACTGTTAAAATGTTCATTTAAAATTTACCTTTTCTGTTTGGTATGGATAGTTTGCTTCTTCGTAAAACTTCTTGCGTTTGGCTAGGTGCCGTTTAGCAAACTTTGCTGTACTCGTTATGTCCCAAATCTGGACAAAATCTTTGTCTTGCGCTTTTCTTATGCCACGCCCAATACTTTGAATAACACGGACAAAACTTTTTCCGGGTTCCACAAGAACCAGATTAAAAATTCTAGGGATATTAATACCCACAGCGGCCACACCATAGGTGGCCACAATAATCTTATTATCAGCTGTTGTAATTTCGTCGTATTCGTCTTTTCTATCTTTGCTTTTCATTGCCCCACTGACAAATACGCTATCTGGCAATCGTTCAACTAGCATCTTGCCAGAAGCAATGCGGTCAACTAAGACAAGAGTGTTACCTGTTTTGCTAATTGCATCTATTGTTCTTGCAAGTTCGTCTATTCGCTTTTCATTAGACGTTAGGTAAGTTAGTTCCTCTTGGTAAGTTTTATATTCTACCTTATCATCAAACTGTAATACCTTAACATGGCACTGTGACAATACACCTATGTCTTGTAATTCGCTTGCTTGAAGTCTATGCAACACAGGACCCAAGCTTGCTAACAAACTAATGTACTCGTGTTCTTCTTTTGGAACTGTACCAGTTAGCCCCCAACGGATTGGGATGTGTGCAAAAGGGCCTGTTAACATTGTACGCAACACATCTGCTTTGGCCATGTGTACTTCATCAACGATAACAGCAATAAGATCATCTACAATTGCTTCAATGCCTATTTCACTTAGACCTTCTTTACTACGTTTGATAAGTGTGTTAATACTTTGCCATGTAGCAATGGTATGTGTATGTCCAAGGTCTTTCTCATCTCCAAAGTATACACCAACATCTAATCCCATGTTAACATAGTCAGCATGTGTTTGACGAACCAAATCTTTGTTTGGCACAATAACAAGCGTACGACCAAACGGTTCGCAACACAAGCTCATAGACGCTGTCATTAGCGTCTTACCAGCACCTGTAGCAATTTCCTGGACGCCGTGCGGGTTAGCAAGATAACGGTTAATACACTCTACTTGGTAGTCCCTAATCTTAATAGGTTGTCCTTCTGCAGGGTGTCCTTTAGGCCAAAGTATGTGACTAAACGTATCCTCGGTAACTTCTGTAAAATTAAGATTATGCGACTGTCTTTGATCATCAATTTCAATTTGCCAGCCTTCCTCATCTAAGATAGGCAATACTCTATCTAGTAAATTAATATAGGTGGCGCCTGCTGTGGTAAAGAATCCAATCTTACCATCCCACCTGCCTAAGCGAAAAGCCGGTACGTGATACGCATATGGCAATTGGTACTTTAACTTGGCTTCGCAACGACGTCGTGTACTAGGATCCAGGTCATGGAACTTAATGTTTACTTCGTCTTTAATTTCTAGTCTTGTTATTCCTGGCATAGTATCTATAATAACATACTCCGCTGGCAATGTATAGTCATAACAATGCAAAGCGGAGAAACTGATAGTGGGGGTTACGTATACTTATCTAAAAACCACCAGTTTTTTTGACTGGCCTAAAAATATATTTTGGCCAAAAAGAAAGGGTTCCTAAGAACCCTTTCCCACCGACTACATTCCACGCAAATAGTCAGCTGTCGGTAACTTTATGCACCACGTTTCATCACGGTAGTTTCTGCCAGACGCTTCCACTTGTCGTTGCCGGGGCCACACATCTTCTTCAAGTCTGCAATCTTAATAACTGTACGCAAAGACAGCTCACGCAATTTGTCTTTGTTGGCATCCACATACTCGTACAATTCTTGCTTGGCACCTTCCTCAAACTCGTAGTGGTCCAACATACCATCCATCATAATCTGTTTGATACGCAACATCTTGTCACGTGTGGTGTCAAGTGTCAAGTCTAGATAGTGACAGCGTGATTCCAACGCACCCAAGTGATCCTTCAACTTAGCACTCTTAACGTGCTCAAATTTAATGTTAGTGATAAAGATAGCAGAGCCCTTGAACTCAAAGCGATCTGGTACACCCTCTGAACGCAACATACGGCTATCAGTGTTCCAGCAAATTGTACGCTTCTTAGAACTGTCCAAAGCGGCTTTCAAAATATTAAGTGACAACTCGTCAAGCAAAACGCTGTCACAGTCGTCAAACACAAGAACGTTACCTTCACCACTGTAATTGTAGAGCTTGCAATACAGACCAATAGCCGACATTGCACCTTTAACAACTTCATAACGTGGACGGCGTCCACCAATCTTGTCAAACATGGCGCTCTTGTCAAGCACCTTTTCAACCCCAAAGCTTTTACCTACACCTGGAGGGCCAACAACAATCATAGCACGGACGGTACCGTCTACTGCACCTTCTGTCATTTCTTCCAGAATATCAAAACGCTCGCGAATACGCTCAATAGCCTGCTCGTCAGTTTCCTGCACTTTAGACTCCTTTTTCTTGGGGGTTTCGTAATTTGCCTCAATGCTGGTAGTAGCGCAATCTGCGGCACTAGCTGGTTCAACATCTCTCATGGATTGTACTTTAACACGAACTTCCCGTCCTGCAAACTCGCCAAGCGATTCGTCTGCAAGGACCGTAACATATCCGCCTTTGTTGCCTTCTTTATAGTCGGCAACAAGTTGGAATGTCTGGTTGTTAATGTTGAAATTACGGTATGTACCGTTCTTGATAGTAATGTATGCTGACATTTTAGTTTCCTTTGCGTGGAATGATTAAACAATAACTCTATTATATGCGATTTAGTGACATTTAGCAACCTCTTTTTTTTGCTATGTTGCTTTTACACAACACGGGTTGTTTTGCCCTCTTTTTACTGTCTATGTATGTATTGTAAGCGGTTTTGGGCCTAATGTCAAACACTTTTTGCCACTTTTTGTAGTTTTTTTGCAACAAAAACTAAAAATTGTCTATTTTTTAAGCAAATTAACGTAAGTCTGCGTCTTCCATGCCTGCGACACGAAGCTTGGTCACATTGTTTATTTGGAATTGCTTACTGTCAATTGCCTTAGACAGGCCAATAAACTTATTGCGAATGAGTGCAAACTCATTTACAAGGTAATCCATTGTGACTACATCTGGATCACCATCAGCATACTTTTCTGCATCTCTAGAACTTAGTGTGCGATTGTAGTGCTCAGTGTATTGTCTAAACTTTAAACTACGCAATTCACGCATTTTAATGTTCAAGTGTTCTAGTATTGCTTCAATTTCTTGCAATTGATTAAAACGATACTCAACAATGCCAGGCATTTCTCTGCTGGCACGTTCTAGACTACCTTCCATCTTTAATTCTCGGCGAGCTTCAATTAGCTCTGTGTCAAAATAAGCTATGCAGTCGGGCAAGTGACTGAGATCGCCCTTTATCTTGCCAAACCAACTGCTCATTAATAATCCTCGCTATCGTAGTCTTCATCCTCATCAAATTCCTCGCCTAGAATCTCAGCAAAGGCACTGTCAAGTACACTGTCAAGACCATCTGCATTTTCTCTAGCACCTTCTAAGTCGAGAAAGTCTTCTGCGGCACGTAAAAAACCAAGTGCGGCATCAGCTCGTTCTTTTTTATCAATGTAAGGTTTAAGAGCTAACCACATTTGGGCTAGCATTTCTCCAGAATCATTCATTATCATATAATCTCCATTAGTCAATTGCTGACTGCGATACTTATTCGATTAGTTATTTTTGTTTTGCCATTTGAGCAAGATATTCATCATTATGAATCCATTTGTTTTTAACTAAGAATCCCCATTCACGTTTTTGCGGGCCTGGCATAAACATGGTCCAACACTCTACGTTAGGATCAAGCTCAATACGATGATAGCTAGTAGCGCCACATACACGAAAACTGCCGGGTCCTCGCCATACAGCAATTTCAGTGAATTTGTGGCCTTGTTTGTCAAATTGAGGAATCCATTCATAGTATCCACCTTTTAAAATTAATGTGGCATACGGCCACGGATGATCATGAACATCGTCAGGATCGCTTTTAAGAAACTTATGAACAAAGATGTTAAATGGAAACCACTTGCGATCTTTAAGAAACACATAATAGCGTTCCAACAAAGGTTCATTGCTCTGCCTGTCTAAAATAACTCTGTGGCGGCCTAGCCGTTGCATTAGTTTTTTAATCATAGTGTATTATAACAGAAAATTGCAAGCACAGTGCAGGGTGCGCTGACCTATAATCCTAACACCCTGCAAGCCTAACCATTTTTATGGTCCTGTGACATATTACTCTGCTGAATCAGTTTCTAATTCAGGAACTTCTTGCGGAGTACTCTTGTCAAAAATGTGTGGGTTAGTTGTAATGTCAGACATTACACGATCCAAGCAACCATCATCATTTCGTTCCCAACCTTTACGGAACTTCTTGATAATTTCACCGTCGGCAGTAGTGTAAAGCAAGCTGTTGCCTTCTTTCTTTAACATACCTTTGCCTTCAATTAAATCAGTCAATCCCGAATATGGGTTCATGCCTGTTTCATACGGAATTTTAACTTGGACTGATTCAAATGGCTTGGCATAGCGTGTCTTCATGATTTTACATGCGGCACGAATACCCTTAACTTCCGAAATCTTGTTGCCATCTTCGTCTTCTTTCAACTTCAACTTACGCATAGCTACAACAATAGAGCTAGCATAGATAAAGCCCTGACCACCTGAGATTTTATCATCTGGGTCAAACATATCTTGTGAAGCGTATGTGTGATTGGTAGCAACAAGACCCAAGTTCAAGTCGCCAAACATGTTAACGCAATTACGAACAAGTGCTGTAAGTGCTTTAGGCTTGCGACCCATATCACCCTTCATGTCACCTGCGTTAAACTGATTAACATCAGTGGGTGTCAACAACATGCCTAGTGAGTCTAATACAAACAACACTTTAGGACGTTGCTCTTCTGGAATTGCCTTGTATTGAGCAACAAATTCGCTAATCATCTTAGCAACGTCATCAATCATGGCCATGTTAAGCTTTAACAGCTTATCTTCACTAGTGTCTACATTCAATGCATGTAGCCACTTTTCATCAAGTGCGTTTTCTGTATCAATTAAGATTGGATAAATGCCTTGTTTTTGTGCGTTGGCGACCAAGTTACCTGAACAGATAAAACTCTTGCCTGCACCTGATTCACCTGCAAACACAGTAACCTTACCCATTGGAATACCTCGGTTAAAGTCGCCAGAGATAAGATAGTTTAGTGCGTAGTTGTTTGTTGAAACCCAATCAGTTGGGTCGTTAAAGCCTACACTTAGGCCTTCGATTGACTTTGTAATGCTCTTACGAAATTTAGAGACATCAAATGCTTTTGCCATTTTATTATCCTTATAGATGAAAGGGGGTAGATCACTACCCTCTTTGGTGTTCAATTAGTTTGAACGATTACGAATCATCTTGAGGATGTCGTCAACGCTAGGCTTACCGCCTGCATCAGCGGCAGGTGCGGCTGTAGTTGTCACTTGTGGTGCAGGTGTTGGAGCAGGACGTACTGTTGGTGCTGGCTTAGATACAACTAAAGTATCTTCATCAACGTCGGCAGCGGCACCAGTTGCGTTAGCAATCTGAACGCCACTTGGGCGATAGAACTTGCTCCACTTTTCTGGATCATACAACTGACCATCGACTGATGCTTCAAACATCTCAACAATAGCACGAAGCTCATCGGTGCCTGGACGCTTAGGCATAAAGTCGTTTAAGTTAAACAAACCGTGCTGTGCAATTGATTGTAACTCATCTTCATTTAAGCCACGTTCTTTACGTGCCCATCCACTGGTGCTGTAATCAGCATAGCCACCTTTTTGTGTCTTATTAAGACGGAAATCTGTGCCACGCATATAATCCGTTGGCAATTCTTCCATGTCAGGATCCATCAATGCTTGTTTGATCAATGTAAAGATCTGTGGGCTAATAATGAAACGACGGATTGGATTTTCCGGTGTAGTTTGTTCTTCCATTGGGCTGTTTACAACAAAGCCCTGGAATACATAACTGCGTTTCTTCCAGTACTTGCGTCCAAGTGTTTCCATGTTTGGATCTTTGAACCATGGGCGTATTTGAGCGTGGATTGGACAAGTCTCACCCCACATTTCAACGCATGGTACTTGTACAGTAACTTTCTTAGATTCGTCTTGACCTTTGACGCCAGGGAATTCAATGCGAATCATCTGACGCTCTTTCCAGAAGAAAGTATTGCTTTCATCTCCATCTGGTAGGAAACGTAATGTTGCTGATGAACCTTCGGGAATGTTCCAGTGTGCATAGATTGCGTTATCACCGGTGCTGGTATTTGATGAACCAGACTTTTGTGCTTGCTCGGCTAAGCGAGCGCGGATTTCTGCTAATGAAGCCATAATGTTTTTCCTTTATATATTAGCCAATGTTAGTGTTTTAGTCTCTTGTGAGCCAAACAACACATGCTTAGATTGTCTTTGCATGTGTTGTATTGTACTTACCTTTGCTATCTAAAAGCAATAGCCAAATCAAGAAATTTTTGCCAAATTGGCAAAATGAGTCTGGTATTATAGCATAGGTAAATATAGGATGTATCAATTCAATGACATTAGATCTGTACACTTGGAGATTACAAATAATTGTCAGGCAAAGTGTCCTATGTGTCCACGCCGGATTAATGGTGGACCTATCAATCCCAATCTTAACCTTTCCGAAATAAGTCTTGAAACTTTTAAAAAATGGTTCCCATTGGATTTTATTAAACAATTACATACACTTTTCATGTGTGGTAATTTAGGTGATCCAATTGTTGCTCGAGATACGCTGGAAGTTTTTAAATTTATTAGAGAAACAAATAACAATATGTCACTGGTCATGCATACAAATGGTAGTGCTAGGTCAAACGCATGGTGGGAAGAATTAGCAAAATTAAATGTAACTGTAATCTTTGGCATTGATGGCTTAGAAGACACTCATCATCTATATCGAGTAGATACATCTTGGAAAACAATTATTAATAATGCTACTACATTTATCAATGCAGGCGGAAAAGCTGAATGGCATATGATAGTATTTGAGCACAACGAGCATCAAATTGATGCATGTAAATTACTAAGCACATCAATAGGTTTTGCAGACTTCCAAGTTAAGCACACTTCTAGATTTTATGATGATGTTTTTATTGTTTTAAATGAGGAAGGTAAAAGCACTCACACATTAAAACCAAGTAGCAAAAGTAAAAAAATCATGCATATGATTAAAAATAATAAACAACCTGGCAGAATAGATTGCAAGTCAGTTAATTTACAACAAATTTATGTTTCAGCAGATGGACACATTGGGCCGTGTTGTTGGTTTGATTGGAGTTGGAAGCGACCAGAAAACAAAAACAGGATTGATTATATGAATAAAATAGGCACATTGCCTAATTTAAATCATCTTACAGTCAGACAGGTGTTTGATTCAGGATATTTTAATAGTATAGCAGATACATGGAGCAATAATCCATTGCTTGGTTGTGTTGCACAATGTGGAAATGTAGACGTACTGGGATTTCAGTTTGATGAATAAAACAAAAATTTTATTTTACTAACAATTTATCTAAATTTAACGTAAGATCATTTACTGCTTCGCTTACCATAGATTGATTAACATGATACATTGATGGTAATTGATATTCAATGATATCACTTAGATTACCTGTCCTTGCCGCTCTCTCCATCATGCGCTTTAACATGATAACTTCGCTTCGACCCTTGTTGCGAATTTCATCTATCTGTTGTGTACCATCTAATCGCTTGCTCCATCTGAGCAATTCCATTACATCTTTGCGACGACGACTGATTTCAATAATTTTTTCACCAAGTGTGTCCCAGGGCTTGCCACCTTGATCTACATGCAATGCCATTACACGAGCACCTAATAAATGTGAATGTGGATAACGGAATCGCTCACCGTGATTCTCAATGAACAAGGCTTCAATATTTCTACTACGAGCACCTGGTTTTTCTTCTGTTACAGGCTTGCTGTGACGAAGAATAATCTTTGTATTACCCAGTGGATGGTAACTGGTCTTGGTAGTATTGCGATTTTCTTTTAACTTGTACTCTGTTCTATGAACCAATTTCTTAGGTTCAATATCACCTGCGTAACTCTTGGTTACTACTGTATATAGGTAACGATGTGCAATTGCTGTAATGCGTGATTTGAATGATTTTTCTAGCCACGCTGTATCTGTTTTTTGTGGATCATACCAAATTTCAACTTCAGTATCATCATTGTTTACCATGACCATTATATTTTGGTCTGGCAAATATTGATAAATTGCATCTTGCTGGTCAATAGTATCTGCACCATCTTCGTCTTTAAAATTGACATTATGGCTAGTTCCAGCAACACTGGCTGCGATTTCTGCGGTTAGATCTTGTTGTACACTCATACTTGTATTTAGTTATAAGAAGCCTATTGGCATGGGCTTTAGGACTTCATCACTTCCGGCATTTACTAATCTATCATAGGTTGCCGAGTCCCAGGTCATTACTACTTCAACAATACGTAGTACTAATATTGTTGCCATTACTAGGTCATCTGTTTCTCCATCTTTGGCCGCAAAACTAGCACCACGTGCAATAAAATTCTTTAGTTCTCGCAATAAGTTATGACTACGAATTGTCATTTTGTCGCTTTCAACATAGTTTTTCAATCGCATACAAGCAGTGATTTTTGTTTTATGCCCGGTATTAAAACCTCGACGACCTCTACTTTGCCCTACTCTGCGAATTTCCTGTACAAATGTGCCTGGAATATGTTCTTCTCCATATTCACGAATACTAATTAGTGCGGCTTCACCAATGGTGTTATTTTCTACTGACCAGTATATTTCAGCTGTACCATCAGTTTCATCTTGTAACCATTTTAATATGCTTACCAGGGTTCTTAGCTGTCCTTGTATATCTGTTTTGTTATGCTGCCATTCAGCAACTTGTTGAAGTTCTGGTAGTTTAAAAACTTGAATGGCGGCGGGGTCGCCGCCAGTGCCCAAGCTTGGATCCCAACCAATAGCATAACCACTGTTGCTTTCTGGATACTTGTAGACTCGTACTTGACCAATTTTAAGAGCAGGGTCTTTACTTTCCATAGTAATTAACTTCATTGAGTTAACTAGCGTTTCGTCAGCAATAACAAATTCGCATTCGTGTTCACGTAAGAAACGTTCTTCACCGATCTTAATGCGTTCGGTTTGTGCCCATACTTCATCTCTATCTGGATGTGAACTCCATATAAACTTAATGCTGGCAAATCCGTTGCGGCCTAGCTTTTGCTGATTGCCATACTCATCAATGTTCTTGGTAGCATCTTTCCAAATACGAGCAAATTGGTCATCATCCTGGTTAGGTGTACTTGTAATAATACACTTACCACCTGTTGATAGTGTAGGACTAATAGAAGTCCAAAACTCACTTGCAATACGTGGTTTAACGAAAGCAAACTCGTCACAATAAATTAATGATAATGACATACCACGAGCTGTTGTTTCTGTTGTGGTTGTTGAAATAATGCGACTACCATTATCAAAGTCAATGCTACCTTTGTTATAACTAGTAGCACCTGCTTTTAAAAATTCAGGAAGTGTTTCATATGTATAACGAACACGTTGCATAATCTCTTGAGCACCGGCAAACTTGTGTGCGGCAATGAGAATTGTTTGATCTGCCATGAACATTGCTCGCCATACCAGGTAGGCTGCCGCGCAGGCAGTCTTGCCCATCTGGCGACCAAGCATGTTGATACTATAACGATTGTTATGATAACAATCAATTAGTTCGCGCTGATAATCAAATAGTGCAAAACGAACTTTACCCTTAGTTGGATGTTGTACCCAGCAATATGTATCAATAAAGTATACAGGATCTTGAGCACACAAGGCAAGTTCACGGACTTGATCGTCCGTGAACTTTTCTACTTTGAATGGCTGTTTTACAAAAGTATTTTCAAGAGCCACAAGGGCCTCCTATTACTTTTTTCGAGCAATATTTTCTGCAACAAACTTACGATATTCACCCATTGCACGTTTAAACTGTTCTTCAACAGTAACAGTGTGTGTACCATCACCCATTGGGTTTTCGCCTTGTCCGTTAGCACGATTTGCACCAAAGTCTGGACTACCTTTACCTGTGCCTGAACGGCTTGGTAAACTGTCATAAACTTTTGGCTCGTCCATACTTGTACCAGCTGGACTGTTCATTAATTTGCTTTCGCCTAATCCAGCCAATGCTAAAATGCGAGCTGACTCTTCAACTTCATCGTACTCGCCATTGGGCATAGGTAAAGAATAATAATCTTCATCGTCTTCTTCAGCTTCGGTAGATTCTTTAACTTCATTGTCATCTTCACCTGGGTGCTCGTCGGCCCAATCTGGAACGCCATCGTTATCAGCATCAGGTTTCTTAGCTTCACCTAAACCAGCTAATTGAAGAATACGAGCAGACTCGTCAACTTCTTTTTCTTCTTCTTGGTTGCCGTACTTGTCACCCTTAACGGCTGTACCAGGATGTTCTTCACCATTCATGTCTGTCCATGGCTTATCAGTCTTGGTAGCTTCCTCAACTTCTTTTTCTTCTTCTTGGTTGCCGTACTTGTCACCCTTAACGGCTGTACCAGGATGTTCATTGCCTTCGCTATCAGTCCATGGCTTTGGAGTTTGAGTAGCTTCTTGAGTCTGCTCTTCTTCCTCTTCTGGTTCTTCAGCTGGTTGAGCCGGAACACTTGGTTCACCCTCAGCACCAGTACCAACGTACATAATTTCAGCTTCATGATCGTGAATGTCGTGATCGCCGTCGCCGTCAACATCGCCGGGTACTTCTTGGCTCATGCCACCAACATTAATACCTGCTAAACGTAAAATGTTACCGATTTCGTCGGCACTGTCTGTAGTAACGCTGATATTCTTTCCTGGCATAGAAATTGTTACTGACATCTGTTCGCCATTTTCTTGTGTCATTGTTTGACCTCCCATGTCATCCCAACATTCTTCAATGCCTTCTTTGGCAACTCGAATACCATTGGTGCTTTCATTCTTCTTATTGTGGATATCCCACATTGTGGCATAAGCCTTCGCCGGCTCGCTTGCATATTGTTTCAAAAGTTTTTTCTCTAATGCTGGATCAAAATTTGGTGGAGATTTTTCCATCATTGCTGATTCAGCTGTTTTTATTTTTTTGTTACTATTATTGTAGTTCATTTTTTTGCTCCTGTTCTAGTAGGATAAGGAACATTTTGTTTCTTTGTACCAACTGGACTTGTTGCACCATCTGTTGGCGTTTCCCAAGTTGGGTCGCTCATTTTAGCATCTGACTTTGCGGCCGATTTAACAATACTAGCTTTTGCTTCAGCTCGATTCTTATCCAGCGTTTTCAACAAGTTCTGATTATATGTATCGCCAGTGGCTTCATCTGCTTTAATAGGGTTAGCTTCAGCTTCGCTGTACTCTGTTCCTACCTTAGCTTCTGTGTTTGGCTCTTTGTTATCTTCAATTTGCTTTTCAATTGGTTCGTCACGGCCAAACACTTTTAGTGCGCCTTCGTTTACATATAGTAGAGAACGTAGTTCTGATTCCAATGTAGGGGGGCTTACTGGTAAGCGTGTAACAACGTCAACAATAACAATTTCATGTCCGCCTAATTCTGGGAAGTCCATTGGTTGTGCTTGTAACATTAGTTTTTCAGGACGTCCAACTTCTAGTGCATCATACTTTTTCATATGACGCTCTAAACTCTCAAGTTGGCTTTCGGATGGAGAAAAGGCCATCTTAATACGATAGCGGTGCTCGCGTTGTAACTGATTAATGTATTCTAATAAAGTGGGCATGTTTAAATCCTCTCATAAGACTATTTATTCTGACCCACACGGTTTAGGATGGCTTGTACAATATCATTGCGATTTCCAGTTAGGCCAATATCAGATGCATCTAATACATTTCCTGTATCTTTAGATCCTTTATCGCTGTCCATCCGGGCTTTACGCAACTGTAATTCAACCATTTTAAGCTTTTTATCAATTTTTGCTGTTTTAGCATCAACTGCTGTTTTTAACAATTGTGCGGCTACTTCAAAAATCTTACCTGCATTCCTATCATCAACATTGAAACCTAAATCCATTAAGCGTTCGCTTTGCTCTTGAGCTGTATTAGCTAAAGTGTCTAACTCACGCTCTGCTTGTGCCATATCTGTGACAGTAGGCAAGGCAATATCAACACGGCTAGCCATTTCAATGGTAGCATGTGCGGTTTCAATTTGCTCTTGTACTTCAATGGGTACTTGAGCATGTTGTTCTTGTGTGTCTCGAGAAGCCAATGTTTCCTCTAAGGGAGGAAAACCAAAAACTTCTTCTAATTTTTTAGTCATAATATTACTTATGACTGCAACACATTAATATCTTGGTATGTTATGTTATTTTCTACGTTTTTTGCTTGGATTTAAGTTGTTGTAGATGTCTTCTTCTGTTAATATACGGAATGTTGCACCCATACGCTTGCACCATATTTGTGCGGCAGCCCATTTGCACATGTTAAGTGCTACTGCGGCCTTTTCTTTTTGACTACGAGCTAGTTCCATAACTGCTTGTGCCTTAGGCTTTATTTCAATTAATTCGCCGCGTCTTACTCCGTTTACTTGATATGTAACAAAAAAATCAGGTACATAAAAGGTGTCTTTGCCTGTAAATGGATTTTTATAAGGTATGCGAACGCATTCACTTGCCCAATTTATTACACTAGGATGATTATCACAAAAACGCATAAAAGTTAATTCCCATCCGCTTCTGTATTTTGGAGTACCTTTACCAGCGTATTTTTCTGCATTGATAGGTGTGTAAAAACCTTGTGAGTATGGTGAGCTCATAGTTCTCTAAGTGCAATAGGAGTAATAGTTGATGTAGTTTTTAGATAGTAATTGATTGTATCAGGCAAATTACTATTAATGTGATTTAACACTTCTTGACTTACTTCTAATTTGCCTGTGGCAACAGCCGTTTCAATTAACTTTTTAAAATTTTTGTTCAAGTCTATACTTGCTTTCCAAAAAGCAAGCACAATATTTTCTGCAGGCGAGCGTCCTAGACCTGTTGACATAATTTGTTGCACAGATTTGTCAAATTCAACTTGAGGTATTACTTTGTATGCCATTAGAAATCACCTCCTGGCTTTGAACCGCGTTGATTTTGTAAAGCCTGTTCACGTTGGGCTTGTGTATTGCTAACAGCTTGTCCACGATTAGATGATGCTGAATTCATTGCTGAAGGATTATTATTTGATCTATTAACCATTGTGCCATCGCTTTCTACGGTTCGCGTTTGACTTGGATACCTTGGTGCTTGCTCGGCGGCGCGAACTTCTGCTTTTCTCTTGGCAATTTGTATTTCAGTAGGACTGTTACTCCTAGGCGGATCCTTTTTAAGTTCTTCAAGGTATGCTTTTTTCCATGCTTCGTTGTAACCTGCGTCTTTTGTTGCAGCCTCTTCTCGGGCAATAAAATCTTTCTGATTACTTGACAACGCACGGTCTGGCATTTTAGCAGGTGTGTTTGAAGTTGGTGATGTGCCAGTACTAGGTGAATAAGTTGTTGCATTTTTACTTGTACCATCAGCATTCCATCCACTAGCATATTTGGAATCCCAGACCTGTTGGGTTTGCCAGCTACTAGTTGGTCTAGGCGAAACTGATGTTGATGGATTCGATGGATATTTAGAATTATTAGTTAGTGGTTCTGGCCAGGCTTTCTGTTCCTTTGGCTTAGAGTTAGTTCCAGCAACTGCCATAATAGCCGCACCATCTGTAGTACCCATTGGATCAGTCCACATTGGTTCATCTTTTGGGGCTTCTCCGGAAGTTTTTGCATCAGCCTTAGGTGGTTTGACAACTGGTGTTTCCACTGGCTTAGGTGGCTTAGGTCTAGCAGGTATGCCTGCTTTAACAGGATCTGCTTGCTGATCAAAGTCAGCTGTACTTAAATCTTCGTAACGAACTGTTAATGTCCACAACACTGGATCGCTTGAACTATAATCTAGTGAATCGTGTTGCACATCAGTAATGTATGCATTTAATAATGTGTAAACCTTAGGAGGAGCATCTGGAGCACTAAGATTTTTCATTTTAATTTCTATGGTCAATGGAGTGTTGCTTGCTGTTTTACTACCATCAATAGGGTCAAATTGTCCTTTAACAAAGTCCATAACTAACTTTTCAATTTGACCGTTTGCTTGATCATAAAAGCTCATTGATAATGGCTCATAGTTCATTTTAGTTTGAACAAGTGTTTTGTGATTGTAAACATTCACAACTTGTGTATCAAATGTAAACTTGGGCAAGTCACATGTTTTTGCTACTAACATATTTGCACTAGATAGGCCTCCTTCGCCTTCTAAGCTAATACGAACCTCCCAGGCAAACTTCATGTAGACAAAGCCATCGCTTAACGGACTATTGTCAGGATATGCCCCATTTGAGTCTTGTCCGTTTAGAATGAATTTTTTAGAAAGGTTAGTAAACATATATTTCAACAATAAAGGGCGATTTCTCGCCCTTTATTTTTAGGCAAACATCTCTGTTTGCATTTACTTATCACTTAGAATAAAGTATTACTTTATTCAGGTGCTGTACCTGCTGAACTTGGCGAATTAGCATCAGGTGATGTTCCTACGCCGCCGTTTAGGGCCTCTGTTCCGTCCACAATGTGGTTAGCATTATCGTACTTGATAGAGATAGTAATCTGTAAAGCATCGCTAGTAGCATAATTGTTTTCGCCATAATTTACATTCTGGATATAACAACCAGCTAACTGCCATGAATCTAATACAACTGGGTTACTGTTGCCGCCGTCTAAGTTTTCAATTGACATAGCAAACTTGTAACCACTGCCAGCATTGGCAGATGATTGATCAGCGTGATCAACTTGCTTTTGTAATTGCGCGGCAATAGCACGAGCAACACGGCCAGTTACGTCATCACGTACTGTCAATGAGATTGGGTCCCATGTGTGTTTACCAGCAAGATAGATTCTTGAGTTGTACACATCAATTGTAACGTCATCGTGTGACATTGACGGACGAGCAACACTAACAACTTGACTTGTTAATTCAATTGTATCGCCGTTACCAAAGTCAGCCATTCTAACACGGAAGCGATAGCTTAGTTTTGGCTGTACCAAAACACCCGAACTACCGTCTGGGTTTGGTACATTAAATTTGTCTAATTGGACTGCCATTTTTTATTCTCCTCGTGCTTTATTTATGGTTACCAGCAATAGCGCCAGTATTAACAACACGAATTGGAATGTAGATAAACTCAGCTGCCTTAACTGGCTCAATGGCCACGTCAATGTACAATTCGTTTCTATCAATTCTAGCTGGTGTATTGTTTGAACCGTCACATACAACCAAGAAGTCGTATACGGCACGTTTTGCAAACATGTCAGCCATGAAGTTATTGAATACTGCTAAAACACGATCGCGTGTTTTCTGATCATTTGGTTCAAATATGAACGGTCTAGCAATTACGTCAAAACGGTCACGCAAGTAAGCAAGTAAACGACCAACGTTTACACGGTCAAGTGCAGATGCACTTGGATATAAAGTCTTTTGACCCCAAATGAACAAACCTTGTCCAGGGAAGTTTACTAACGGGTTAACACTCTTTTCATATAGTGCATCACGTTGACCTTGATTTAGCGCAAGTGGTTTAAATTCATTTTCACTTGTAACAACACCTAAATTGCTGATGCCACTTAAAGCGCCACGAGTTAAACCAGCTGGTGCGAACCATGGATAAGCAACTTGGTCGTTATAAGCATAGCCACGTAGAACTGCATGACTTGCTGGAACTGCAACATCGTTGCCACTTAGGTCTGTTGACAAACCACTTGGGTAGTAAATTGCGGCGCCACCTGAGCGTGTAACTAAGCCATCAGCACCATTAGTGCCTGCTTGTGTACCTAGGCTCCAGTTTACAACATCAGTCGTCTTGCTAGATAGTTTCATTGGTGAGTCAGCAATAACAAACGCTGTTTCCTTACGGTCAACGTTTAATGTTACCATCTCGTCAATACATTCGACATAAGCTGGTGTAGCAATCAAGTTAAATGTTAGTGTTTCTGCACGAAGTTCATCGTTACCAGCTAATGCTTCTTGCAAACGCTTAACTACTACTCGACGTTGTGCCTTATCAAACATGTATGGTGCGCCAGCTTTAGGGCCGCTGTCAACGTTACCAGATTCTGTTTGCCAGAATCCCATATCAGCGTTCCACATCTTAACGTTGCCAGAGCTTACTGCACTGTTCCATAACAACATACCGTCTGGATAGTATGCTGGACTTGGTGCTTCTTCGTCCATTGGGTTTGCGCCGCCTGCAACACCTGTGTCATCCATTGGGTCTGCTGTCAAGTCAGCAAATAAAACACCTGTTTGTGTTGTTTGATCTGCGTTGTCGTGTGCAATCCAAGCTGACCCATTCCAAACTTTAATTAATGGATAATTTGCCATGTCGTTAGTATCAACCCAAATATCACCATTGCTTGGTTCCGCTGGGGCGTCAGTGTTAACTGTAACAGAGTCTGCTGCCATCCATGTTGGTGTATTATCTACAGTGGTTTTAACATAGATGTCAACAGCACTACCAGCGTCATACCATAGTGTACCATCTTTTACAGCCCCAACTGGCGCATAGTCAGATGCTGATGGGGTAATACTTGCCCAGGCAGCACCATCATAACGCTTGATTTCAAATTTGGCAGCAGTCGATTCAGGAAACTGAACGTAAATGCTATTAGTGGCCAATTTGCTACCAAATGCACTAGTAGCAGTTGCGTTATCAACATAACCAACCAATTGATCAACATTACCAGCGCCAACCTTTTGTAGTGTCCAACTTTGTGTTGTACTATTGTATTTCTTTAGTGTTAAAACAAAACCATTATTTGGACTCGTTGTTTTTAACCACACAGCACCTATAGTTGAAACTGTTGAAGGGACATTGTAATGAGGAGATACTGTAACAGGCTTATTAAGTGCGGCACTTGTAACTTCAATCCATGCACCCGCAACCTTTTTATAGAATTTTTTAACTGTACTTGTAACGTCTAATGCATAGTTACCATTGGTACCTTCGCCTGCTCCTGGTACGCCATCCGTTCTAATTGCATACTTGTACACCCATGTTGTTCCGTCGCTTTCAAATAGGCCTCCTCGGGTATTATCAGTGTCTAACCAATATTGACCATTTGTAGCTGGGCCTGTTGGGGCGTCTGCTTGTGGCTCTAGTTGAGTCATGTCTAGGTCAGCACGTACTAGAACAGCACGGTTAGCAACACCTAGGTAGTAATAAGCGGCTAGCAAGCCATATTCATTTAATTCGTGACCGTGTACTGGTGTACCGTCAACAATAGTGAACTTTGGTTCACCATAATACTGAACTAACTCACGCTGACTAGTAACAATAATTGGTTTCTTAGCGTAAGGAGCAGTAGTGTATATTGCGGCAGTGCCGTCTGGTGCCTTTTTGTCTGCGCCAGTGGCTAAAACAATAAGAGGAACAGTACCGCTACCTGCGCTGGCGTATGCGCTTTCGTCAATAATCGAAACGCTTACACCTGGGGAAACTAGCTGAGCCATATAAATATCTCCGTAATCTAAGGGCTTTTCCTACCCTTCATAGAGATATTTAGTATAAATTTTGTTTTTGAGCCTATTTAGCGGAAAAACAAAATCTTAAGGTCACTGGGCAATAGTAGCAAGTTGTTTATACAAGTCGTCAACGCTACCGTTGTTATCAACAATGGCATCAAAACTAGTACCAACCCAAGCAGTTTCACTGGCATGAATGCCTTCTTGTTTAAGCCATTCTGCCGCTTTTGTTGAGCCACCATTTGCTTGACTGGCAATATCATGCCAATGTGGTAAAACACCACGCTGTACCCAAATTACTGTACCACCTGCATTTTTAATGGCTAAAATTTCATTAGGAAAACGACAATCACTAATAACAATATTATCCGAAGCATTGCGTAGTCGAGCCTCTAGGCTAGCAATCCATATATCATCATGGAAACTCTTACGGCATACTTCTGTGCCCCAGTATTGTAGTACCCAACGCGGTGTTAGTGTAGGCATTGCTAGTCGTTCTGCCCACCACGGGTCTACCTGTTCACGCCATTCGCGGGCTTGTTTTGTACGGCCTTCAAGGAGTTCCCGATCCCAACCAAATACTGCGGCCACTGCATCTTTGAGTGTGGAGGCAAAGGAGTCTCTGCGAAACTCGTGGAAGTTAACTAGGTAATCTGCGGCGGTGTCTTTGCCAGAACCAATAAAACCACAGATACCAATAATTTGTTTAGTCATGTGCTAATATAACACAATTGTAACAGCAAAACAATATCAGTTTAGCCAATAATAAAGCCAAGCGGTGTGCCGCCTTCGCTGTAGGTTTTGAGTTCTTCTTCTAGCTTTTCAATTTCAGCAGTTGCTTGATTGATCAAGTCTGAACCGTTTAATTGTACCCCACCCTGTGGGCCAGCTAAACTAGCAAATTTGCTACGAGCTTGTCCTAGCATTAGTTTAGCATTAGCTAATGCATAGTCGCGTAGCCATGGACTAGCACTAACATCACTTAGTAGGTCTTCATCTGGACGATAGTTATAAGTGTGTAAGATGACTGGTTCATCTGCTTTGACATATCTGTCAATGTGTAGGTGTTTTCTTGTAGACGACCATTGGAATGTAACGTAAGCACCAAACATTCTACCAAGCATTTCTCGCTGTCCCATCCACATATCAAAGGTAGCAAGGCCTTGTCCACGTGCGGCATTTAACATATACATGTTTAAGTAACCAGCTTCAAATGGTTCAAAGTTTGTAGCTGTTGTACTAACGCCACCTGCGCTTTGACGATAGATAACTTTAACATCAATAATTTCTTTGGGTAAGTAGTAATCTGCTTCGCCTGTCTTCATATTTAAAATCATGAAGCTTTCTTCTACAGCACGACTTGATCGTTGACGATACTTAGAAATAGCCTTATCAATGGCCATGTCGTAGTGTTCTTTATCTAATTCAACATCAACCATGCCACCACCGAGTTGTAACTCGATGTATTTTGATGCACGTTGATGTTCAGTTTGTTTAATATCTTCCATGTAGTGTCTCCGATAGTATTTACCGGAGACACTGGATTAAAAGTTACTTAATAGCACGTAATAAGATTGTATCTGGCGAAATGCGTCCTTTAAGCTTAGTTTCTACTGCTTTTATAGTGTCCATAAACTTGCGGAGTCCAGGTTTGCCTTGTGTTTTAAAGCTTGCTAATTGTTCTACAGGTTTACGTAATGTTTTGGTAGTGCTCTTAATCTCATCGTAGCCAATGATAGCACTACCCTTAACACCCAGCTGTCCTACAACCATATCACCATGCATTGCTACAACAAAACGTCCCAGCTTGCGTGTTTTGGTGTTGTAAGTCCACAGCTCGCTCATGCCCAAGATCTCTGTTGGGTTAATACTCTTAAGCCCAAGTTCTGCAAATTCTTTAAGGAACTTAAGACCTTTAACTTGGCGCTCTGGTGGAACAGGTTTGCGTTTAGGTTTGGCACGTGTAGCAATTTTACTAGTTTTATATGCGCTGGCATCGTTAATGATGGCTTCGTAAAACTTAATAATGTTCTTGGCATCGCGCTTACCTAGGTGTTTATAACCTTCAAGCAATTGGGCATCTGTACCTTCTAAGAATTCATTCATCTCATCAATCTTAGGCTGGATAATGTCTGCAATTTTTGTAGAGTATTGTACCGCAATATTTTGTGCAGACAAGAACTTGAAAGTAGAAAACTCTTTACCACTTGTAACATACTCGTCAATGGCACCTTCAATCTCGCCCATTGCTTCACTAAACTTTTCAGCTAGGCGGTCTTGTATTGTTTCTTTTTTAACTTCAGGCTTTGCTTCTGTATCTTCCTCGGGCTCATTGTTATCATGCGTACCTGATTTAATGGAATCTGCAATCGCACCACGCAACCATGCGCCAGTGTCCTTACCGCTGTTAAAGCTTTCGTGTACTTCTGGCATACCGCGGAGCAAGCAAGCGGCAATAGCACACATAGTGCTACTTAAACGGCTATCTTTGAGTTTACGGAACGTGTTAATTTCATCTTTGCCGTAGCTATTCAGTTCCATCCATTCTACAACTTTTAATCGCATGTCCTTTATTGATGACTCAAGGCGATAGTAAGACATTGCTGTACGGAAATGGCTTGTAAATTTTGTCTCGTCCCATTCTTGAGCGCCATCCCAATGTGGGCTAAGGTCTCGGGCTGTTTTGGTACGATGTGCAATTACTTGCTTCTTAGTTACACGAGCTGGTTTAGCAGGTGCCTTTTTGGTTGCTGTAGCCATTTTTACTCCTAAAAGTGTTAAACGATTTGTCTATTATAACTTATCTTTGCGGCTCTGTCAAGTATATAAAACCGGTAAATAAAGTATAAATCAAGGACCACTTTACACTATGCCACGAATTTCGCTTTGGAAAAACGCAAAAACCAAAGATTATCATTTTCAGGACCGATTAATCCGGGAAGCAATCAATGCTGGCGGAACTACTATGTTGGTCCACAAATATCTTGGGCCTGCGGCAGTAGAAGATGGTTCTGATCCTGCTAAACCAAACTTAAACAAAAAGGACCAGATTACAGAACTTGACATCCAGGATATTTTGTTTATGGAAAACCGCGATCGTGTTTATGATACAAACATATATGAATTGCGCGGTAGTTACAATGTGAGTGATCAAGACTTTGACCTAAGTCAATTTGGTCTGTTCTTAAATTCAGATACACTGTTTATTACATTTCACACTAACGAAATGGTAGAGCGTCTTGGACGCAAACTAATGCCTGGTGATGTGATTGAGTTACCACACTTAAATGATGACCTATTACTTGATGCTACTAAATCAAGTATCAACAAATTCTATGCTGTACAAGATGCCGCACGTGCCGCTGAAGGTTTTGGTCCAACATGGTGGCCGCACTTGTGGAGAATCAAGGTCAGCCCAATCAATGATGCACAGGAATATCGTGGCTTACTTGGTAATCCAGAAGATGAAGATAGCTTGAAAAATGCTTTAAGCACCTACAATCGTGAGATGGAAATTTCCAATGCTATTTTGGCCAGTGCGGAAGTGGTGACGCCAGCGGCTGGATATAATAATCCCATTATCGGTTCAACAACCTATGTTCCTGTCATCAATGGATTTGACGGTAGTGGCAAGTCTGACATTGTTGTTAACTCGTCAGAAACTGCGTTTGCTGGTGGTGATACATCACAAATACCAAGTGGATTAAGTTTCCCACAAAATGCTTCACAAGGCGACTATTTTATACGAGTTGATTTCCAACCTAATCGATTATTTGTATTCCGTGGCACTAAATGGCAAAGAATTATGGACAGGAATGAAGGTATGGCCTGGACAACAGCCACAGTTAATGCTGGTACCTTTATTAACAATGTAAACTCTGTGTCTGTTAATAATCAAAGTACTAACGACAAACCAATGCCTGAGCGGCAAGCATTGAGTAAAATTTTTACAAAACCTAAGGCAGACAATTAATGGCACAATCTTATTTTTACGATCAACAAATTAGGCGCTGGTTGCTACAGTTCATGCGTCTGTTTGGTGGCTTCAGTGTTAAAATGGGCAAGGATGAAACTGGCAGTGATTACTACCATCAGGTTCCTGTTCGTTATGGCGATACAACTCGTATGAGCCAACACATTTTGAGAAACAACAGCGAAAACACAATGTTAAGTGTTCCTGCTATCAGTTGCTACATCGCTGAACTTGTGCCAAGTGCTACTCGTAGGATGACGCCAACATTTCAGGACAGTGTACAGATTTACGAAAAAGCATTTGATCCTGCGGCGGGTACAAGTCAAAACGCTGTGGGCGAAACTTATACACTAGAGCGTACAAGTCCTATTCCCTTTGACTTAACAATTAACGTGGACATTTGGACCAGTAATACTGAACAAAAACTTCAGTTGTTAGAACAGATACTATTACTATTCAATCCAAGTGTAAACTTACAAAGTAGTCAAAACCCATATGACTGGACAAGCTTGGCAGTTGTTGAACTTATGAACATTACCTGGACTGCTCGTAGTATTCCACAAGGCACAGATGACATTATTGATGTATCAAGTTTAATTTTCTCATTGCCTATCTTCTTAACGCCGCCGGCCAAGGTAAAGCGGCAAGTTCTTATTCATACAATTATTAATAATATTGGCACTTCAGATCATTACGGTGCAAGCTTGTTAGATGATATTATTATCAGTAACAACTACCAAAGCCGGCAATATATTACTTTCAAAGACAGGCACATTAAAGTGTCAGGTGATTTTATACAATTGCTAAACTTTGATGGTTCAGTAGACGACCGCGAAGATACCAATGGCGGCTTACTAAGTTGGACAAAGCATTTGGCGCCATATGGTGGACTTAACAATGGAATTACTGAAATTATTCTTAAACTGGGCGATTTAACTGCTCCACAAGAAGTTATTCTACATGCCATTGCTGTTGAGGGTAATGACAATGTATTGTCGTACTCAGTTGACACCTCAACGTTGCCAGCAGATGATTTTAGAATGATCAATGGTATTGTGGATCCTACTAAAGGCGGACCCGGCGTTGGCAATATACCAATGCCATCATATGGTCAACGTTACCTGCTTACAAATGACATCGTTCAAAATGGATTGTGGGGTAATTTAGTAGCCAGTGCCAACGATATTGTTGAATACAATGGTAGCAATTGGATTGTTAGTTTTGACGCAAGTGCTGTCAATTCAACTGGCTACACCACAAATGCCAACACCATGAAAAAGCTTTACTTTGATAACAAAGAATGGTCATTGGCAATTGAAGGCGTATTCGAGCAAGGAGCCTGGCGCATTGTAAACTAATTATTATTATGAGAGCAGTTGGCGCATTAATTGTTAGTAAACGTACAGGTAGGGCAATGCTACAGCTTCGTAGTCCAGAAGAAACGCACGGGCTATGCTGGGGTATCTGGGGTGGAAAACTAGAGCATACTGAAGGCGACCTTGAAGGACTCAATAGAGAATTATGTGAAGAATTGGGTTCACCTGGTGTGCCTAATACTGTTGCAATGAGCCATGTTTATACATTTACTACCAAAGACAAAAGATTTAGACATGTTAGCTATTTAATTTTATGTGAAGATGAGTTTGTTCCGGCTCTAGATAGCGAAAGTGCAGGTCATTGTTGGGTAGATATTGGTTGCTGGCCTTTGCCGCTACATAAGAATACAGCAAAGATGTTTAGTAGCAAAGGATTTCGTCAGACATTAGAAGGTTTATTAGGAAATGTTAACAGTAATTAAAAATCAGACTAATAAAAATAATGTATATTCTGGTCCTCACCAGCAAATTGCTTTTTATTCGTGTTGGTCACCTAGACTTAATAATCCTTTACTCAATAAACTTTATAAAGAATCTGTTTGTTACACTGAGAGATGGTATTTAGAAACACAAAGCCTAATTAGAAATTGTGCATGGAGTCATCCACTATTGAATAGCATTGTTTATGATTTAGATTTAAGAACAGACATAGTGAAAAGCACCGTTCTTGACGGTGCTTTAATGCGAAATATCCTCAAAGATGATTCGCTACAAGAATATCACATATCAGCTAGTATAAATTTAAGAAAATCAACAAAGTGGAGTGCATTTTTTACAAGCATTCCTACTTCAATAAAAATTCTTGTTGACCTACATGACCTATCTCTCGACTAAGTTGTAAATCACAATAAAGTTTAATGCCTTCTTTATCAAGTTGGTCACAAAATCCCATATCTTCGCCATGCCAACAATGTGCTTGTGCGTCCCATTGAAGTGGATAATGTGGACTTGGTAAATGATCAATTATGCTTGCTTTGACTAGCATACAGCCCATGCCAGCATATTTTACAACCTCTAAACCATTATGATTTAAATCAACAGGCCTAACTGGATTAATGCTTTGAAACGCTGTAGGATGAAAAGGTGGTACTCGTTTTGAATATGTAGCACATATCACATCCTTTTTATGTTTGAGCAACCTTATAATTACATTCGGTGGAAATGTCATATCACTGTCTAGCCAAAGTATATGTTCTGCCTTTAACTCATCAATTGCCCTATCCTGTAATGCTTGACGTTGATTACTTAAAACAGTACCTTCATCCATTTCCAATGTTACAGGGATACCTTTATTTTGTGTATATGTAATAGCTCGAACCAAGCAATATGTAAATCGAGAATGTACCAACCCATTGGTTGGTACACATATAACTACATTTGAACTTAAGGGTTCATCTTTATCAAATATACTACGTCCCATAATTATTCGTCTTCAGCTGAAATGTTACTGATGTTTGCTTTACGTTCGGCGATACGAGTAGTTTTGTTAATAACATTTAGATATTGTTGAGTCTTTGTGATAGCTTCTTCGTACAACTCAGCTGGTAATTTAAGAAGTGTCCCCATATTTTCTGGTGTAACTTCTTGACACAATGCTTCAACTGATGCTTGACGAGCCAATTCTTCAACCCAGTGGGCACTTTCGGCTTTTTCTAGTTCTTCCCTAAGATTTAAACCATACTCTGCAGACAATTCTTCAATTTTAACATTGATAATGTTCATTTCTTCTAAAATTGAACTTTTCATCCAATCTTGAGTTGACTTTTCATATTGAGTATTTAGACTGTCAATTTCTTTGCATAGCGCAATTAACAATCGTGGTCCAGAAATTGTACCAAACAAAAAGTTTTCTCTTTCAAACTCTGTTCTATATGGTACCTGTTTTAAAAGGCCGATAGCCTTAGATAAAATTTCGTTTTGTGTTAGTGACATAGTGGTCTCCTTATCAACTATATATCAAATTAGTTTTTTAAAAAATAGCCAAATGGAAAGGGGCATTTCTGCCCCTTTCTCTACTTACAGTTTTGATAATCTAATTAGTATGTGTATGGTGTTGTTCTACCGCCAAAGTTTGAACTTAGGCTAATAGCACCAGTTGTGATACTAATTCGACTGCCTAACGTGCCACGTAGTGTCACGTTAGTACCAGCTGTTGCTGTGGCGTTGTAATACGATGTATATACTCGGCCCATCACAATTGCTGACCCGGTTGCTGGAAGGATTGCCATAATTTAGTCTCCTCTCTAGTTACCGGATATTATAGGCTATCATTAGCCGTTTTTCCAACCTTCATTGCTGTTACTTCAGCTTGTAGATTTTCAATCATCAGTTGCTGTACTTTAACTGCTTCTAGTAATAAAGCTGTTAGCTTGTCATACTTAACAGTTTTGTAACCAGCAAATGCACTTGGAACTACCAACTGTGGTAATACTGCTTCAACATCCTGAGCAATAACACCAACTTCTTCCTTGTCAACAATGCCTAGTGCCAAGGCAGCATCGTTTGGACGGAATGTAACACCACTTAGTGCCATTACTTTGCCAATTGGATCTTGAATTGGAGCAATGTCTTTCTTCAAGTTAGCATCAGAATAGTAAGCTGTAATTTCACCAGTAGCAGTAATGCCACCAGTAACTGTTAAAGCACCTGTACTCAATGCCGCTGTAGTTGTTGCACCACGAGCTGTAACAGTTGCCAATGTGTCAGTTTCAGTGTAACCAGTAATAAAACCAGCACCGTTAGTCAATTGGTTAGTGTTAGTAGGAATAGTGAATGCACCAGTTGTACTGTTGTAAGCACCAGAACCAGCTGTAAAGCTAACTGCGCTACGAGCACCAGCTGTTGTGATGTATGCGCTATCGTTAGTGAAAGAACTAACGTTAGTTGGCTTACCTGACAAGTCAGAGTATGCACCACTTGAAGCTACAGTTGCTAGACCCAAGTTAGTACGAGCATTTGATTGCTGTGTACCTGTTAGACCTTGTGCGGCTGTATCAACACGTAATCTGTTACCTAATGAAGTAGCAGTTGTAGTAGCAAAACTTGCATCATTACCTAATGCTGTTGCTAATTCATTTAATGTGTCTAAGGCTGCTGGAGCACTTGCAACTATTGCGGCTGCGGCTGCTGAAGCGGCACTGTCAGCGTATGCTTTAGTAGCGATTGTAGATGTATCAACTGCAACTGAAGCACCAGAAATACTAATACCTGTACCAGCTGTGTGAACTGTTACGTTGGCGCTACCATCAAAGCTTACGCCGTTGATTGTACGTGCTGTAGCCAATGCTGTAGCAGTTGCGGCATTACCAGTGATACCACCAGTGATTGTACCAGTTACATTACCAACTAAGTTAGCAGTAATTGTACCAGCAGTAAAATTACCACTTGCATCACGTGCAACGATTGCACTTGCTGTATTTGCACTTGCGGCTGTTGTAGCTGAGTTACTTACTTTACCAGCTGTACTGATTGTTGATAGTTTAGTATCAGCAATACTACCAGCTAACATTGTGTTAGTAACTGTACCAGTATCAGTTGTGTAGACACCGTTTGTTACAGTTGCGGCATTACCAGTTGTTGAACCAGAAGTACCAGTTACGTTACCAGTTACGTTACCAGTCAATGAGGCTGTAATTGTACCGGCTGTAAAGTTACCACTTGCATCA
>Ga0209088_10000075_pt1 | contig 73381 bp, 70 predicted proteins | sample S_140625_EF_Meta_FD_187324 | JGI IMG/M metagenome (GOLD analysis project Ga0209088, IMG submission 187324) | Freshwater microbial communities from Lake Simoncouche, Canada to study carbon cycling - S_140625_EF_MetaG (SPAdes) (version 2) | ecosystem: Environmental > Aquatic > Freshwater > Lake ... | reverse complement strand
GCGAGTATCATAAAATATGAAAAGGGTCGGGAAGTTTTTGTAAGTTTCTGTAAATTTATGTCGGTATTATTACACTCTTTTTCGTTTACAAATCATTTTTTCCTTTTTGTCTTCTCCGCTTGTAAATTTATTTCTGACCAAATATATTAGATTATTCACATTGGATATAAATATCCAATATTGAAAACGTAGTTTCAATGTGAAATTATTCCCTGTATTATATTTGGAGCTTATAGCATATGTTAATTAAATATTTAAAATTAATTATATTAGCTCTTTTATATATGAAATTAATACTACACAATCTTTAAATATTTGTAATCCAGTATGTGTATTATCAAATGGTATTGATACAATACTTGACCAGCTACGCTCAATATAGTGCGCTGCTTCTGGATCTTTAGATGAAACCTCATTTAATAAATTTATATAAAAACTTTTTGTACGTTTTATAATATCCTCATTTAAAGCGGCAAAAATACCAGTAAATGATATTGATTTAATAGGTTCATTATTAAATCTTTTTTCAAACCATTTGCCATACGGACGTATTTCTGCTGGTGTAGTTTTTGTATTTGTATTATGGGTACGATTGTTTTTATTAGTAAAAATATAGCTATCAACAACTATATTTTTTTGTTGTTCTATAAAATTTTGCGAGGAAAACCCACATGATGTTGATTGGGGTTTATTTATTAAAACATTAATAATTTGTATCATTTGATATCGTTTATAAAATCGTGTCCATGCTGTCCCAGGTAGAAATAATGTACAATTATACATATTATTATAATTATGTATTATATGATATAAATATGTATGGGCCTCATATCCTATATTTGGTAAATTTATAATAGAACAATTTGTAATATTTAATACTTTTTCTGAACCCTTATTATATATGAATATATGATTATATAAATTATTTGGTATATATCTAATCCAACTTATATCTTCTTCATATACTGATATAACAATATCACATACTGGTTTATTATTTTCAGTAGTATTAAAATTCATAAGTTTATTATATATTATAATACAAACTAATACAAGTACAATAAATATAACTAATATTATATTATTAAATTTATTTTTATTTTTACTCGCCATCCTATTGTGTATATTTATTATTTTAATATTATTCTAATAGCTTTATTTTATATTAAGTATAAAATATGCCGGAAGTCTATTAGTCTATTAGCTATGTGTATTATTAAAAACTTTCAATATATATCTCATAATTCTTTAACGTATATCTAAAGTATTCAATACTATTTAAATTTTAAACATATAATAGATGGAAAAATATGAGAGTTGCTATACATTTAAAAAAATTACATATACGGATGGATTATTTAATAAAAGTATAGATGCCACTTATATAATACATTTAGATGGAAATGGTAGATTAGACAGTATTAATAAACAACTTTCTGATTACCATATAACAAACACAGTTTATATTTTATTTAATAAGGGATTTAAAAAATGTAAGAAAGAATTAAAATTACAACGTAGTGATTATGATCTTATAGACGCAAATATAGAAATTTTTAATCATTCTAAAAAAAATAATTATTCAAATATACTAATACTCGAAGATGATTTTATATTTAATAAGCATATAAAATCATCTATACACATAAATAATATAAATAATTATTTAATAAAAAATTCTCATGCTAAGTTTGTATATCATCTGGGAGCTATACCATTTTTTGTAATACCACACAACTTATACACATATAAATCAATATGCTTTGCCACGCATGCAACTGTATTCACAAAAAAATCACAAGATTATATTATTGAATATTTTTCTAAAAAATATATAGATGACTGGGATATTTTTATATTAAAACATATACCAAGATATATATATTATAGACCACTCTGCTATCAAACAATACCTGAAACTGAAAATAAATCAAATTGGTCTTTGCCGCCAATACTAGCAGATATTAATACTAAAATTATCAAACTTTTAAATCTTAATAATGAAGTTGAACCAGGTACAACATATATTTATATGTTTGCAAAAATTGTTTCAATAATTACATTTATTTTTATAATATTTATTATTTATATACTGTTATCATATTTAAAGATATTTAAACAATACACAAAGGTATTTAAATCTCATCGTTTAAAATGATAGAATGATTTTTGTATAGATTTAAATATTGATTTATATTTTATTGATAATAATAACTTAAATATAAAATATATAATAAATATTAATATTAACCCTATAATAAAACAAATAATATTTAAATATTTATAACATATACTTGTACCTGGTTCAGGCTGCTTATCTAATTTAAGTATTTTAGAAAAAAATAGTAACACATCAGACATAACCCAGTTTTTACTATTATTAGTAATAGGGAATAGTTGATAGCATAGGGGTTTATAATACATATACCATTTGATATTAAACATAATATAAACTTCTGGATTATTACTCGCCCTATTTAAATTTTTTATTATATTTTTTTGTGCCTTATTTGAATATACAGTAGCATGTAATGCACCACCGAGTATAATACGTTTTGTATATTTATCATATGAATAATTTAGTACTGGTATCATACCCAAACTATAGACGAACTCCTCATCTTTATGATCATTAATAAATTTATTAATATGCAGGGCATGCTCAGTATTTTTAATTTCCGGATTAAATATAAAATCATCCTCTAAAATAAGAACATTTGAAAAATTATTTTGCTCAGCATGTTTAAAAATTTTAGTATAACAATATACTATATCATATACTTCTGATTGGTTCTCTATATTTTTTTTACATTTTTTAAATCCCTTATCATATACAATATAAATTATGTTTGTAGGATGGCAAATTTTTAGTTGATTTTTAATAGTATCTAAACGTCCATTCCCTTCTAGATGCATAACATATGTAGCATCTATACTTTTATTAAATACACCGTCATTATATTCATTTAATTCAAATGTGTAACATTTATTATCATCCATGCTATTAATATTCTAGATTTTATCTATGCTCAACAAGCATCAGAGCTATTTAAATATATCGATACCACCAAGTACTTAATTTAAGTAATTGGCTCTGACGGCTAGAAAGAAAAGTTATAGTGACTCCAATGACATAAGGCTACACCGTGGCCTTATCAATGTGGATTCTTGAGGATAAAAAACTTTGTCTTTTATCCGATTGTTAAGCCTTCAGCTTAACCAACTTTACTAGTAAATGTTAGACAACCTATTGATTCTGACTCAGATAATATGCAAATTCTTTTTCTTCAAATCTTCCTAAAAAATCCGGAAGACTATTCTAAATGGCCAAGTGGCATACTGCATGTATAATTCTTTTATCAGCTATATTTCTACCAATTATTAGGATGTGTCATTTTTGGAATTAGTCTATGTATTAATATGTATTATTTATAAAGTATAATATACATCATTATTAAAAATATTAGAGCGTGTATAAATATTGATTTAATATCTGGCGTATATATGAATAATGATTTTACTTCACTAAAATCAGTTTTTTTAGATAAATAATATATGGTTAATGGAATAATTAATATTATATAAATGTATAGATACATTTTTTTAAAGAATGTATTTGAAAGTAAAAGAAAATAAAATGCAGATATTTCAAAGGCAATAATGCCATATGAGCTATAGCTATTCATAAAAGGGTTTACTTGTATTTCCTTTTCTCTAATATCTGTATTCATAATACGACCTACTGCAGCTGATGTAAGAATAAGTACAATTATTATTTCAAAATAATTTGATTTTTTCATTCTACTACTATATCTAATAAATTATATATTCCCCATATAGGTATTTAAATGAAACTTCCAAATATATTCTATAATTCTGTATTTATTACAATGATGGTACTATTGATTATAGGATTAGGTAGTTTTGGAGCATATTTTATATATCGCACAACATATTATGTAAATTATCTTAACAATTGTCCTAAAGATAACTCGAACACGTTTTGTTATATAAAAGTATTTGATCTTCCACTTCCTAAAGAATTTGTTGCCCCCCTTCTCCTAATTTCTAAAGAGGAGGGAAAGCGTATTGAAATTATTAAAAAGCGTCAAAAGGCAATTCCTCTAGGCAAGATTAATGAAAGATTTCCGGAAGTTATAGAATGGTATAAGCATCTTCCTGTAGAAATATCTAAAGTCATTGGTACGCAGGTACTTATTACCCCAATTTCCCAGCCCAATTCACTAAGCCTTGTAGTTTATGAAAAGGAGGGTGATTTTATTGACTGGCATTTTGATACAAATCATTACGATGGGCGTTTTTTTACTCTTCTTATTCCTGTATCGACTGAACCTACTTGCGGAAATTATCAATATAAAGATGCTAATCAAGACATTCAGACAATTGAATTAAAGACCGGACAGGCAATTCTGTTCGAGGGTGATAAGGTCTTTCACAGAGGGAAAGAATTATGTAAAAATCAACGACGGGTAATATTATCTCTTACATTTGTAACATCACAAGATATACCTCCCTATGAAACTGCCCTTAACATAGTAAAAAATTGGGGAATTTTTGGACAATAATAATCAAAGCATGAGCAGACATGAATACTGTTCAGCGGCATGGTACTAAACTAACCTACAGTGAGGCAGTTATACATAATAAGACTGTCTACCTTTCCGGACAGGTTCCATGGCTAACTGCGGGTCAATCTATCTACGAACAAGCATCAGAAGTATTTGAACTTATTGATAAACAGCTTGAACAGGCTGGCTCTAACAGAACGCAAATTCTTTCCCTTCAAATCTTCCTAAAAAACCCGGAAGACTACTCTGAAATGAATAGGGCTTTTATCATGTGGATGCCAGATGGATGTGCTCCTGCACGGAACACAATTTGCGGAGTACAATTTCCCACTGCAGACTGGGGCCTTGAAGTTGTTGTTGTTGCTGCTCTTATCTAAAGTAACTTAGCGTCTAGAATCTAGAATGAAAGTTGCCTTAATTACTGGTGCTTCCAGTGGAATTGGAAAGGAAATTGCTGTACGCCTTCTTGCCGATGGCTACTATGTAGCTGTTACTGGACGGAACATGAAGAAACTTGAAGAAGCCTATACTTCTATCGATGTCGGTACTACATTACTTATTGAAGCCGATGCCACGCATCCTGAATCATATACAAAATGTGTAGAGCATACAATCAAATCTTTTGGACGCCTAGATGTTCTTGTAAACAACGTTGGTGGAGGAACATTTGGACAGACCCTTCAAGCAACTACACTTGCTGATTGGAATGCCTCCTTATCCCTTAATACTACATCAGTCTTCTTTACAACTCAGGCTGCTCTTCCATACTTAACCGAATCTAAGGGGGTTGTAATCAATTTCTCGTCTGTTCTTGCTTCGCGCCCTGTGACAGGTCTTGGGCCCTATAGTGCTGCCAAGGCAGCTGTTGAGATGCTAACAAAATCTCTAGCTCTTGAGCTTGCCCCTAAAGGAATTCGCGTTCTCTGTATTTCCCCTGCAACAATTCAAACTGGTTTCCACACGGCCGCCGGCATGACTCAGGAAGTTGCTAACGCTTATTACACGGCTTCTAGCGGAACGCATCCTATTGGACGCATTGGACAACCACAGGATATCTCAGAGCTAGTGGCGTTTCTTGCAGATAATTCCAAGGCTGGATTTATGACTGGCTCTGTAATTCATGTTGATGGAGGACGTCTTCTTACTTCATCGGCACCGGCACTTACAAAGTCTACGTAATTTTCATACTATAGAACAGGTATGGATACTCATGGCTGTTATACAATACAAAAATATGTATTTGATGACGGATTTCTTAGTCGTAGTGTAGATGCTACATACATTTTTCATTTAGAAGGAAATGGTCGATTCTCGACAATAGAAAAGTATCTTGATACCTATCATCCGACGCATATTGTTTATGTATTTATTGATAAAGGCTATAAGAAATGTAAGAAACCTCTTGTAAAACAAACATCAACGCATGATATTGTCTATGGCTACACACAGATTTTTAAACATTCACAGGCAAATAACTATTCAAACGTGCTCATTTTAGAAGATGATTTCATCTTTTCTCCTGATGTATTGAAAATAGAGCATACAAATGAAATAAATAGGTTTCTTATAGACCATAAGCATACTGAATTTGTCTATAATCTTGGAGTAGTTCCAACACTTGTATTTCCATACACTATTTCAACATATCGTGTAATTGCTGGTGGAGGCTTACATGCCTCTGTGTACTCGTATAAGGCTCAAACTACTTTTATAAATAATATTAAAGACATTGGAAGTCCAGAAGGTTTTCTTATGTGGGGAAACAACTCAATAAAATGGTATATGTACTATAAACCACTCTGCTACCAAACATTTCCTAATACTGAAAATAGTAAGAATTATATATTTGGGCAAATAGACCAACTAAGTTTTACTATGTTTGGACTTGATAAACAAGCAGAGCCTGGCACATCTATAAGGTACATTGTGGCAAAACTGCTATCCTTTTTAATCTTTATAGTTTTTGTAGTATGTATTATTAAACTACTCTACTATTTTAAATTTATTAAAGAGTTTACTAGTTATAAAAGTAGACGAATGAAACGTTTCTAACGGCAAGTGCCAAAGTTAAGTACCCCCATGGGGGTACTTTTCTGTAGCATACTTGCCATCATAGGGTTGTAGGCAATATTAAGTACCCCCTTTTAGGGGGTACTTAACTTTAGCACAACACGGTAGCTTTAGCACAGCACGGTATCTTTTATATAATATAATAATACTATAGATTATGAGCATCGATGAGTGCTATACATTTAAACAGTATACATACACAGATGGTATATTTCAAGAAAGTATAGATGCTACCTATATAATATATTTACAGGGTAGCACACGTATATCAAATATATTTAAACAACTTGAAAAATATCACCCGACAAACACAGTATATATTCTTATGAATAAAGGCTATAAAGAGTGTAAAAAATCGCTTATGAATAATACAACTTATTCAGATTTAGTTCACGCAAATATGAGAATTTTTCAGCATGCCCAAGAAAATGAGTATTCAAACATACTTGTTCTAGAAGATGATTTTATATTTTCGAAAGAGATACACAATTCTAGGCATATTAATAATATTAGTACCTTTCTTCTTGATAATAAAGATAGTGATTTTATATATCAGCTTGGATGTGCTCCTATAGTATCAATACCATATAACACCTATACATATTTAACACTAAGTTGGGCTGCCCATGCAAATATCTATTCAAGTAAGGCAGTTCAAACCTTGCTTGATGATTATGCTAGTAATAAGATTACTGGGCATATTGATGCTCATATTATTAGTAATACCTTTACAAAATTTAACACATATATGTATTATATACCTCTATGTTATCAAGTATACACATATACTGATAATAGTGCTACATGGGTTTTACCTGGTCCCTTAAAGGAAATAAAGATATTTTTTATAGGATTCTTTTTATGGCTACTTGGAATTGATAAGACTCCTGAGCCTGGAACAACTATATTGTACACAGTTTCAAAACTACTGTTTTTTATTCCAGCGCTCTATCTTATATATCTTCTAGTTCGTAACGTCTAGTTATAACGTCTAGTTATAGACATCCCGTTTTTCCCATAAAGCGTCATAGTGCTCGCCCTTTTGAAACATTTTTTGCTCTGCTCTGTACTCCTTATAACTTATAAGTATTTCCGTATTTTTATAAAATATTTTTTCATTTCTTCCAAAGATTTGATAAAATATATTCCTAGAAAATTGAAATTTAATTATTTCTTCATAGCCTGGCTCAGCATGTTTTTCTAATATTTTCTTTAGTAAACGTGGTCCTGTTATATCAACAGCTGTAATGTAATATAATTTAAGTTTACAGCTGTTTACTATATCATCAATACAGTGTTTATATATTGAATTACCTGGTGGTGATACCATAAAGGCATTATGTATTGCTTCGCTGAATCCATATGAAAATGCTAAGTCTTTAACATATATAACTGGATTATTATTTATTATAGGTAGTAAGGGAACAACTGAATAATACTTAATATCAAGATATACACCTCCCTTTTTATACAAAATACAGTAACGCCATAAATCTGACTTATAGGCACCTGGCTTCAAGGTATCAAAGGCATTAAGTACTTCTTCATCAAAATTTTCTTTAATAAATTTTCGGGAGGCATCATCTGAATATAAGTAGTAGTCAAATTCAGAATTTACACTAATAAGTTTCTGTATTGTAGCGTACATCTTTGCAGGTACGTAATTTGTACCCCAAGATTGATAAATTACAAGAGGGACATTTGATTCAGTTTTAGATGTTTTTGAAGATGTACGCTCTATATGGAAGGGAACTTCAAATATTTCATTTGATGGTATGTATTCACTACTAGTATTTTTCGCTTTTATAATCAATATTACTAGAATAAAAATTAATACAATACAAAATACTATAGTATAATATTTTGGATTCTTCATATCTAATAAGATTATCTAAATATAAACAGCCTTCTTATCCCATAAAATGCTATAATGCTGTGTTTTTGCTTTAGTTCGCTGTTCATGTCTATATTCAGGATAGGCTTCTATTATTTTCAAGTCCCCAAAATAGATAGACACTGGCTTAAATTTAACAGACACGTGATGAAATTTCAACTCGTTTATATAATTAACTGAATTGTATTTATTTACAATTCGACCCAGCAAACATGGGCCTGTAATATCAAGATAATTTGTTCGATATAATTTAAATTTACAGCTATCTAGTATATCATCTATACAATGTTTAAAGATTGAATTACCTGGCGGTGAAACTATAAAAGCATTGTATAAACCTTTGTATGTACTATTATTACACCCTAAGCCTACATCTTTAACATATATAAGAGGGTTTTTTTCTATTATAGGAAGTAAGGGAACAACTGAATAATACTTAATATCAAGATACACACCCCCCTTTTTGTATAAAATACAATAACGCCATAAATCTGATTTATAAGCACCGGGCTTTAATGAATCAAAAGCATTAAGTACTTCTCTGTCGAAATATTTCTTAATAAATAGGCGACAATGTTTATCTGAATATAAGTAATAGTCAAATTCTGGGTTTGTAGCTATAAGTTTTTTTATACAAGCGTACATATAGTCTGGAACTGAATTAGTTTGCCAAGATTGATAAAATACAAGCGGAACTCCTGAAATAATAGAAGGACCTGTTATAGCTTTACGCTGTACATAAAAGGGTACATTTGGATACTCTGAAAGACGTATTCCACCATAAAGTGCATGTATAGATATAACTCCTACGATTAATATAACTAGTATTATTAATGTTCCATATTCGAAGAAATTAACCTTCATCTAAGATATATGTTAGGATATATTATGTTTTTGTATAAGTTTAGATCACTTCCCTTTAGAACATTAGAAAATCTTCCATCATCAATATCTTTATACTTAGGATTTCCTGTAAATATGTATGCTTCTGGAGCAAAATAATCAGAGCCAATTGTAGGGGCTAGAGATAAATAATATTTTCCCGTTGACCACCAGAAATTTCCACTAAAATGGGGTCCAATTGAAAACGTTGAATGAGCTACACCAACAATATCATATGTATTAAGAAGTTCTATACAATTAGATGCCTTTGTAAAAAGATTGTATTCCATATACGTTCTCCAATAGTAAATCGAGTCTGATGAATTCTTTGAAACACCTTTTGTATGAATGTAGAGGAATTTATCATCTGACTTTATATAGTCGCGTATCTTAAGAAGTGTAAATCGTTCATAGGTCTTATCACCGGGACCTTCAGCAGCAATTTTAAATTTAGAGCCATAGTTATTAAGTATAGTTTTTATCTCTTTAATTACAGGTTCCTCCCCTACTAAAAAACAATAGACAGATGTAACCATTTTGTATAATTCACTAAAAACAATTTTTGCAATCTGGTCTTTTACAATAGGAGCTGTTTCCTTATTACAATACATATGATAAAATATATATACATTTCCTCTGCTTTCGAATCCTTCAGTTCTCATTTTCATATAATACAACCCTCCCACCGCAATTGTTAAAATAAATAAAAATATACAATACAATATTTGTATGTATGTATACGACATACCTATCGTGTAGAAATATTTTATAAAATAAATTATAACATATCCTTTAATAATGTATCTTCTTCATCAGCATGGTCATACTCATTAAAATATTTCCAGGTTCTTATATTTTCATGTTCTATACCATCAGCAGCACCTCGTTTCATTTTAACTTTCTCAAAATATTCTTTTGATTGTATTACATAGTGATTTAGTTGAAGCCTGTCTGATACATCGATATTGATTCCGGAAACATTACTTGTATGAATTCCAATGTTATCTTTAATATCTTTTACAAAATATACAGACTTTACATTTTTATGTAAATCTTTTTTCTTCCATGTAAATGATGAACGTACACTTTTAGGCTGTTTATTAATACCACTTGAACCAAACATACTCCATTTACATGTTAAACTTGATGGATGTTCTAAAGCTCCAAATATGTTTATTAAAAACGTTTTCAGATTTGTCCCATCTTTACAAAATAAATACTCGTCAATATCTAATACTGCAACAATATCAATTGAATTATCTCTTAACCATTTTAATCCTAATTTTGAATAATGCTCTTCCTGTGCATGTGCTTTTTCTGCAGGAAGAACAATAACTTTATTCGTATCAAACTTTGAAAGTGCTGTAGCCCAATCATCAGTGGAATTATTATTAAGTAGAAGTATCTTGTCTGCACCCTGCCATAAATAGTGCTCAACCCACTCAGCAATTCCCATACTTTCATTTTTAAAAATTCCCATAACAGCAAATTTTAAGTCAGACTTAAATGGCTCTATTTGTTTACCACTTTTGTAAATTTTAAACACAATACAAATAATAAGGATAAATGTATAAAAAATAACAATATATTTACTGTAGCTCATTACCTATATAGAATATTTTAATTGTTCTTGACAAGGACAAATGAAGCTTTTCTCCGTATGCCTTCCCCTGTAAGAGCATCTGCTAATTTATTATGTGCTCTTAGTACATGTCTAATACCAACATACTCAAAATTAGCTAATAAATCGTGTACACACCTGTGATATCCTTTAAGGGTTTCATTATGAACGTTCCACTTCCGTGATACCTGAAACACTACAAGCTGTGAATCACCTTCAATAATTAAGGACTTAATTCCCATTTTTACAGCAGTTCGTAAACCGTATAGGAGCCCAATATATTCTGCTTGATTATTTGTAGCCTTTTCCAAATACGTTCCACCTTCAAATACTGATATGCGTGGTTCAGCACTAAAGATTACAGCTGCACCACATGCCTCACCTGGATTTGGTACAGCTCCTCCGTCAAATTGTAGAAGATGACAATGCCCCGCTTCCGCGGGAACGCCTGTAAGAGTTGTGTAGGGTGTTTCCATTAGTCTTGTAGATGGTCAGTGTATCCTTTAAATTTTTATCACGGTAAAATTGAAGTAACTAGAAATAATATACTAACTAGAAAATGAACAAGACCACTTATACAATCGAAATTACTATGCCATCCTCCCTTAAAGCGTTTACTGCCTTTCTAAACAGTAATCCCTGTATTAAGGTGACTAATGTCGTAGAAGAATCATCTAAACAAATGTATTCTACGAAATATTGTTATGTTCCGACCCGTGAATTTGTTGCCCTATGTGGCTCTGAAAATCTAACATCGGGAGGTCTTATTTCAGAGCAAGGGGCGATTGATGTGGTTGTATCGTACGCAAAAACATTTAAACTGTACTATAATCACTATATTGAATTGGATGAGTATCTTCAGAATCTTCTAGGGATTAAAGACCAGTCTACACTAACTATTCATTCTCTTTCAGAAAGGTTGAAGGGGCTCTTTACACTTGTCTAAGAGTAAATTGACTCTAGAAAAAATTGAACACCTTTTTTCTAAAGATATAGTAACCATGGGGAATTGTATAACATATGATAATAAAGTAGTTGAGCCCCTAAAAGCAAGATATTCCTTACACTTTAATGCAAACATTAGTAGTTTACGTAGAAGTTTTCTTACATTAAACTCAATTCAGATGGCTCAAGCAAGATGCCAAAGCGTGCCATTCTGGAGGGAAATTATCTGTACCATCTTTAAAGATAGCTCTACAAGCAAAATTGTCTTAGATTCAATTGAGGTCACCGTAAAGAAAACGTCTAAGACTGATTTTAGTGGTGAAGTATCATGGACTTCTCTACCCTGCTTAGAGCACTTTCTAAATGCCGAATTATGTGTTAATACATATCACAACATTTATGTCCTAAATTCGCTGAATTGGCGTGCTGTTTTCCTACTTGAATCGGTTAAGGAAATACCACTAAATACTGAGTAAGATGGAATATTACCAGCGTGACCAAAATGAGGTTGTTATGCAGACTTTTTTTGGGTCCCGAGATATTTTTTGTGAAACGTGTAAAAAAGCACTTACTAGACCTTCCCGTGTAAAAACAAAAAATCCTGATGAATACTTTCCAAATTATTATTGTAAGCGCTGTGTTAAACGTTTATCTGAATTTAAACAAGCAAGTAGTTTGATGCATGTATATGAAGTTGATGGCTTTCGTTTTATTGTATTTTCCATCTAAAAATTGAGTTAGTATACTAGACAGTGGTGTAAGTACCATGGTACTTTGTCACGCTTTTACTACTAAATTTAAACCCTGTAGAGGAAATGCATTGGCTCCGAGTCGCCTGTGTCATATACATCATGATTGGTACAAGAATACAAAATGGCTACCCTATATGCTATGTCATATAAGTCCATATTGTAATTTTAAATGGATTATACGTATACTAAATGACCCTTTTGCTATATATTATCCTAACGGGAGTATATCGTGCTTCGAGATGTATCTTGATATATTATTTGAGTGTGCTCCAATAAATACACGGAACAAGGTAATTCTTCTTTACGAAGTTGGTACACGTTGTAAGCGACTGAAGCCAAGCGACGCTCAACTACTCTGGAATTATTCTCTTCGACAAAACATTCAGACATGTATTCAGTATTATGAGAATTCGCTACGACCGTACTATCCAGAAGGTTTCAAACATATTATTGTAGATGTTATTACACCTCTTTTATACATGGAATCCTTTCAAAATTATATACATTTTGTAAACATGATGTTAACACGTAGTATAAGTTGGTCAGCAATGATATATTTTATTGAATGTACAATAAACTATATTGATCCAAATTCAGTCTTGTTTCACGAAAAGGTAAATTACCTAGATGCTGCCTTAGAATTTGAAGTTAGTATAATGAAAAAAGTATCTTTCCTCACAACTAAAGAAAAAGATGATGCCATACATTTAGCAAACGAATTGTTTAAATATATATTAACAATGTGTAAAAATATAGGAACCCGAGCACGTAAATCAATTGATACGCGTATTAAATTACTAAAGGATGAATTATTAGCTGTTGTATACCATCCCGATAATTTTCAACGATTAATCGCTATTGAATCTCTTGCTACCTATTAGATATGCCAGTTGTGAAAATTCACAGTGGTAAAACATTTAAAGTAAATTCACCAACCGATAAGTGGACGCGTGCCGATAAGTATAAGAACTGGATTAGTAAACTTACACGTAAGCAAAGAAAGCACACACAGTCAGAAGACCTTTGTGTTGGAAAGGGCAGCATATGTAAGGGCGACCTTGGAATTCCGCGTAAATTAATGCCGCAATTTAACAGTCCAGCTGAAATTGCGAGTTTTACGAAATTTGTAAAAAAGGCCTATAAAATCAAGAGTTTCAAAACAACACGTAAGGCAAATGAACTCAAACCCTCTCAAGGTGAAATTAACCGTAAGCGAATTAAGGGGCTTATTGACGATGGAGTCTTAGATAAGGTTAATGTACCTCTTATTGTTTCCGGCGATTACTTTGTAGTAGATGGGCATCATCGTTGGGCTGCCTATCGCCTTAAAAAGCCTACAGCTAAATTACCAGTTGTTGTAATTGATGCTCCTGTAAAGGATATTCTTGGAATTGCTGTTGCCTGGGGGGCAAAGCATCAGGATTTTTAAAGGCAAATGCCGAAATTAAGCACTCCTAAGGAGTGCTTAATTAGAGCATATTTGCCGACAATATCCTAGGATAGTAAAAATTGATACATTAGTCTGCCTTTTCTTAAGCATGGATTCCCCCTTCCCCTGTACGATTTGCAATACTACTGGTCATATCACATCAAAATGCCCCGACCTCTATAGTCCCGAGAAGGTAGGAGGTGGCGGAGGTGGACATAGCCATGATGATGACGATGAAAGTTTGGGTTTAAAGATATTTACATTATACTAGATAATGTCAAATATATCATATGTTTCATTTCTTTTTTCATGCCCAGACGATCGAATCTCTATGAAGCAGCGTGTTGACTGGCTACAGCCGATGCTTGATAATAATCTACCTCTTATCCTTTTTGTAGATGATATGTATGCAGAATTTCTTGGTTCAAAGGCAAATGTTAAAATTATTGTTCTTGAACTAAATGATTTAGAAACAATACGACGCATAAATTCTGTGGGAGCTCTTGAATTACCTCCTACACGTAATCCGGATAAGGATACACTAAACTTCTTAAGCTTTATGAATTGTAAACCCGAGCTTCTAAAGCTAGCAGAGCCACATATAACAACTCCCTATATTGCCTACATTGATGCAGGTATTTCAAAGGTTTTTAGCAACCCCAATACAATTGCTACACTAAAAGAGCTGAGCGTACATAACATCCCTCTTATTCTTCTACCAGGATGCCAGCCAATTCATGAAGTAGAGGAATTTCCCTTTCTATGGAAAAAAATCCACTGGATGCTAAGTGGTGGTTTTTTTATTGTACCCAAAACGTGTGTAGAGGAATGGTATCAACTACATACAAAAGCATTAAAACGCTTCTTAGATATGGGATGTATAACATGGGAAGTAAATGTATGGGCATCATTTATTCATAAGGTTAATGACCGTGTAGTATGGTTTCATGGTCCACATGATGATACTATGGTAACTGGCATCCCTCAGCCACAACTACTGCCAAGTACTTAATTTAAGTACTTGGCTCTGATGGCTAGAACGAAAAGTTAAAGTCACTCCAATGACATAAGGCCACGGGGTGGCCTTATCCATGGGGAGTTCTTAACTTTAGTACTAGACGTTACTTCAAGAGTTAGAGAGTCCTGGTTCAGTAGAGCGCAATACATGAATCGAAATACCTACAAAGATAAAGCCCAGCATAAAGATTAGATTGTTTTCGGAATAAAACGATGAAATAATGTATAGTCCCCCAACAAATAGCCAAATAAGTGAGCCATATACAGTATCCTTCATCCTATAGTATAAGATGAAGGACGCAAGAGCAATTTTTTTAAGACGACAAGTTAACGTTTCACCCATATTAAAACTTCAGTATTATCCGTCTTAAATTCATCATTATACAGGCTAGCATTTCCAATCTGCGACATAATATTACGTTTATACGCAATTTCCCGAACTACTACTTCGCCAAAATTGCTCCTTAGTGTATCAATAAGTGTCTTTAATGGTATTAAACTTTCATTATTGTAGCTAATCAATATGTATTTAACAGGAAGTCTTGCGCAAAGTGCAATAAATGCATCTAAAGCAGTTGACTTGCTATTCCATGCACTTTTCATAGTTTCATCATACTCACTTGCAGAAACAACTCTATCAGCACGACGATTTGTTGTTAAATGAACAGCTGGTTTATCCCAGCGCGTTATACTATCCCAAATATGATAATACGTGGAATACGAATGTGCAGAATAGGGTGGGTCTAAATAAGCAACATCTGCTTCACTATAATGCACTTGAAGACAATCACCTACAGTATGTCTTCCAGGAATTCCATTAGGATATGGTAAATCCTCTAGTGTTAAAGGATTTGATGCTCGCGCTGCCCAATCTTTCAAATATGCTTGCTGAACTCCTGTACTACTATCGACCTTATCAAGCGCAAAGATTAGACAGCAAGTTAGAATCATAGCTTCATGATGATTAATAAAGCCGGATGATTCCCATAAAGCAATCTTGTTTCGAATAGCATCTGCCTTAACTCCATTTGCAGGCTTCCACATACGAACCCGCTTTATTCCTTCAACACCAGACACATCACAATATGTCTTTGTAAGCCAATCCGATGTGCCTGAAAGGTCTTGTAGGGTATGTAATAGGGCTGGTACCCGTGCACCACTTTCTGGTGTTCGTAAAAGGAAGGCATGGGCATACGCCTCAGAAGCCCAAGAAAGGTCGCTACTCTGAACTGTCCATCCATTTGACCTGAACGCCTGAGCAACTCGTGTAGTTCCTGTAAAGACATCAATACATCTTAGGGAAGATGGTGATTCTAACTGGGTATTAATAACGGATAAAATTTCACCTATCAGTGAATTTTTACTCCCTATATATTTTACCCCATATGTTTGTGATGTCATCGTACGTACTACGCAGCGAGAAAGTCCCTTAAATTTATTTAGCGCATCTCAGCAGTTTTCGTTACTTCCAAGTTATTAATTTCGTCATTTACTTTTACCTTTACCGGAGTAGGCCCAGATACAAAAAGAAGATCCCCATCTTTTAGACATGTAGGAATTCTTGATTTTACTAAATACAAATCATGTCTTGCTGTATATATTTCACGTCGTAAAGAATCTAAACTAGTTACGTCTAAATCACCCATACGCGTGTATATGTATTTAAAATCTATATCGCGTAAATATTGAATATCAAAAATTGGTGAAAGACTTCCTATACAATAGGGAATATACGTACTGTACACGATATTATGTACGCGAACTGGAATAAAATTAAGAAGACCATGTGCTTTTGTCAATACAGGAACCGGCGAAACACGCTTGTATATTCCAGTTTTAATAGAATATATTTCATTTCTAGAGAGCTGAAAGGGAGAATATATTCTCATCTATTTTTTTGAGCGGTATTTCTTTAACCTTCGTGTAATTTTCCTTTTATTGCGTACACGCCCTCCACCTTGAAAATGTATTTCATAAAAACATTCATCGGGAATTTTATAAAAAATTGCAAACCATGCTCTTTCAATAAAATGACCAACTAAAGGATTTGAATCAACGGCAAGTTCATTTAAAAATTTAGTATAGTGTTTTACAGAATGTGCATGAATATGTTTTTTTGAAATTGCAAAAATACCTGAAAAGGAAGCACGATCTTCGTTAGTTATATTTGGAAAATGGCCCTTATACCATTCTGTAAATGTTCCTGGAGTAGCTGGATATAAGGCATGTTTTGTAGATTCATCAACATTTTGATTACAATGTGCTGTATATTCTTTAAAAGCAACATCGCCCATACTTGTTTGTAGGTCGGGTGGATAATGTTTCCCAGTTAAGACGCTGTTATATGTTTTAAATACAGCTGTAACTGTTGTGGCAAACTTTTCAGGCTCACGGTGAAATGCTCGTGATTTACAAATTACCGAGCCTTTAGCAAAAATAGTAACATCAGCAAGAGTATCATAATTTTTAACAATATGATGTATATACGTATGGTCACATCGTCCTACATTTGGTAGGGTTGCATATACAGTGTTTTTTAAAGGACATACAACTTCACTTTTTCCTTTATTGTATACAAATACTTGATTAAATGATATATCTTTATATTTATCTAACCAGTCTAAATCTTCATTGTATCTTGCAATAACTAAATCTACTGTAGGCATATTTGTTACCACCCTATTTAATAGCTATAAATTTTATACGGGATATTCAGATTATGAGTACATCAAATAACAATATCTCTAACACCCTTTCTAAAAACAGTTCAAATAATTCTAATAACCCTAATAATTCAAACAACTCTAACAATTCCGATAACAATTCTAATGAAAAAACTAATAATACCGAGGAGTCTAATAACTCTGCTGATGTGAATCCTCTTCCGGATGTATTTACTGCCTATCTTCCCTCGCCTATTCCTAGTGCTGTAATTCCTGCACAAATTCCGTATCCTCCAACTGCATCATCATCATACATAAACTCATTTATAAAATGTTATGTTGATGCTTTTAAAAGTGGGTGGGCATCTAGGGAAGGTTTTATTAAAGGTTTTAACAGCTTTAGGGGGGCTCCTATATACAATCCTGCAATAGCACAAGGTTCAAATGATGATGCTACTACAACACGAATCGAAGAGGAAGATGAGGAAGAGGAAGATGAGGAAGATGAGGAAGATACTAGTGAAATTAAGCAAATTGCCGTTCAAGATGGTGGAGCTGAGCCGTATCCTGAAGATACACGGGACCCACACGAAGAAGAGGGTCCCGAGCCATATCTTGAAGATTTTTTATAAACTTAATTAGAATGGCTAAGACGCGTAAACAAAAAGGTGGAGTATGTTTTGGCAGATCATGTAAAAGAAAATCAGAAATTTCTAACCTTATAGATATACTTAAGGAAGATCAACCATTATGGATGGTACAATTACCCCTTCACTATGTATCAAAATCTCAAATAAATACACCAGATAATGGAGTCTATGCTGTATTTGTTGCTGCACAAAGTTCTTATAAAAAGGGAATTATGAAAGCACTAATAAAAAAGGGGGCAAATTTTGATGATGCCGTTGATATGAATAATGATAGACCACTTCATTATGCAGCAAATGCTAATAATTATGAGGCAGTGCGTGAAATTTGTGAAGCATTAACTCGTGGAAATAGAATCATTGATAGTAAAAATGAAAAGGGGGAAACAGCATTAATGCGAGCAGTTATAAATTTACACGAGGATTGCGTTAAAGTTCTTCTTGATTATGGAGCAAAACCAAATCTTAGAAATGAACGTGGAGAATCAGCAATAGAAATAATAGGAGATATTGTTGGCGATGAAGACTATTTTCAAGAAATATACGATGAAATCTATGAGCTATTAGTGGCTCATGGAGCAACACCCCCAGTTACTACAACTACTATACCATTTAGAATAGAAGAAGAAAACGTAGGTAAGAAAAAAATACCTAAGGGAACTGATAATTCTATATCTTATAATACAATTGAAAATGGCGATGACATGGTAAACTTTGATAATGAATTTGAACACGAACGATATTATAAACGCTCAACTTTCAATAGTTTTCCAACTCCCAAAAAGAATCCATCAACACGAAAATTAATAAAAACAATTAGAAGGTATAAAGCAAATGTTAACAACTCATAAATCATTTAATGCTTTTTTCAAGGATTCCTCGGTTTTTATTCCCTTTGCTGCAAAAATTTCGGCATATATCTCATATGGATGCTCCATTTGATGTATTTGCTGTGGGTATGCTTCTAAAAACCCTTTTGGTGGCACATGAAAAAGAGCCCCAGTGCGTAAATCCATCCACTCTACATTTATTTGGTCTAAACTTGGCGTACGAACACTACGAAACATCGGTAAAGGTACATGATAGTCTGACCATGACCAAAATTGCTCTAAAATAGTATCTGGATTAAGTCGTAGACGCTCCTTATAAGTAGTAGGAATTCTTTCAGGACTAACCGGTATCCACTTTGCCCGCTTGAGTCCATCAGCCCACATATTCTTGTTGAGTCTTTGATGTACATGTATTGCCTCATGTATCAATGTTTCTACAAATTTATTAGAGGCTTTAGACTCTGAGCACATAGAATCAGGTATACACACAATATTTGGTGGGCGTGTATGAGGAAACCCGTTATCAGCCTTTGAATTTACAATCGCAATTTCACAATTATCTAAAAGGGGTATACTAGATGTAGCGTCTTGTAAAGATATTACTGCTTGATTAGATATACTAGAAAGTGTGTACCCCTGTGATTCACGTGCAGAATGATTTAAAAAAGACTCGATACATCGAGTCCTGTATGAATCAAGTGCCTCAGCCTGCATTAACACATCCATTCTAACTATTCTTGAGATACAGTTTTCTTAGCCCGCTTTTTCTTCTCTACATCCATCTTTTCGACAATCATCTTATCAATAAAGTATCCGAGTTTCGGCTGAATTTTTAGAGGTGCCTGAGGAACAGGTGCACTCTGTGCTGATACATTACGCTTTAGACTTGAAACAGTGGTACTTCCAGATGCTTTAAAGAAGGAAGCCCCAAAGGCACGCACAGACTCAGTATCACAGCGCCGAAGAATATTATCAAAGATTGCACTTGTAGTAGCATTCATACGGTCAGATTCGGTGGCTAATTTCCATCCACACCGAGGCTCCACGACCCCCGTGATTTTATCAGCAACAAGAGCAAAGAGTTGAACAATAGGATTCATGAGCTGATGCTCGATATAGAAGCGGTAGTCAGGTTTTAGATTTTTCGCCCGAAGATAGGCAGGAGTTTCAATACGTTCACCCTGTAGTTTTCCTGCAAGCTGACCTGGTGGAGGTAATATATAGATAAACTGGATTCGCTCACCTGAAGCAGGAGCATTACCAGGATCGCGCGCCTTAATACGCTCTGCAAGTACCTTATGTGCTGGTGGCGAAGTACTTTTATACTCGGCACGCAGTGACTTGCTCATTGTCAGAAGATTTAGACTCATCTTACCCTCTACAAGCTCAGTTAGTTTGTCCTGGACAAAGCTCAGTGCCTTAGGAATATTTTTTTCAGATAGAAGGATTTTCAGAGCTCCGCCGTAAATAACCTTGACAAGTGAAGCATAATCTCGACGCTTTGTGGCAATACCCATAGAAGTCTGTTTGTAATAGTCTAGTGACTCTTCATACTTATTTCCTACATACCGCTTCTTACTGAAGATGATAAAGGGACTGAAGACCTTATCATACTCAAAGTCATGAGGAGCTTTTAGTGCCCGTGTCACAAACTTTCCCGCCTCTTCAGTCAAATGCATGGTAGCCTCAATAGCTTCATTTCCTGTTAATAGCATTCCATTTTCCGGATTCTTTGGTTTAAAGTTGACAAATAGCGAATCGGTATCACCATATGTGATTTCGGCCGAGCAACGTGGGTTATTTGCTTGAGGTCCATAAAAGTGCTCAATAACATCCTTGGCAAACAGAATCTGCTTTCGTCCATATGCCGTTACTGATGCTGCCAGGTGCTGTAGACGAATCTTGAACGTGCCCGAGCCCAGCTGACCATACAATGAGTTTGCTGTCAGCTTATAAGCCAACTGCTCGGCATCAAGCAGTGCCTTTTTGAAGGGGTCCGACTCCTTTTCTGCCTCCTTTCGCTTCTTCTTACGAGTAGCCAGAAGTTTCTGAACAATCTCTGGTAGAGCGCCCTTTTTACCGCCTTCATACTGTGCATATCGGCAAATACGTACACCAGTCTTAATCTTTGTAGGGTGTTTACGCTTGTCCTCGGGATCTGTACCCCAGATATCAAACTGAATATCTGTCCAGCGTACACCAGCCTCGGCATTTACCTCATCTGATTCCGAGCCAAAGGCATAATCTATGAATGAACCAGACAAGCTATAATTCTTTACCCACACAAGCGTATCATAGGAAATGTTCTCACTAATAATCGTGCTTGGATAAAGCGAAGCAAAGTCAGCCACACCAACAGGAGAATCAAAGTAGAATCCTGGAATCGGGTCTAATACAATAGCACCCTCATATGATTCTTCCTGACTTCCATTAGCATTCGGTAGAGTCATAATACACTGCTGGCGAATTCCACACTCCTTAAAGATAAGTGACTCAATCTTAATGCCTTGCCCACGCGTAAAGATATAGCCGATTGGTACCGAGCAAGCATTTGCCATCGCCATAGCATTATTGAAGACGTCGAGTTTTTTATAAAGCTCGAGAACCAGCATACAATCTTGGACGCAATAGGCAGCAACAGTAGCACGGTCACTATCTGAGCCACGATGCATTCGAAAGATATCCTGAGGGGATACATCGTCCTTTACCACTGCCCATTTTACTGCTGTCGAGGCAGCAATTGCCAGGTCCTGTGCATCATCGCCATTAGGAGCAATAACCTGAATTGCTACACCAAACATAACCTCTTTTACAATAAGTTTGTCAACAACAGCATCGCCTGTTTCATCAAGAAGAACAATAGCACGTCCTGGAACAATATCAGATGTTGTCTTTGTGCGAAGTGTCCAGATGTCTGAGTTACAATCTACTGATTTCAGATCCCCACTCATAAAGTTTTGACACACATCATCAAGTTTATAGGATGCTAGTGGATATGACCGCTTCACATAATGATACAGGTCAATCTGTAGACGCCCGTGCGTAGACCAAATATACATAGTATTATCACCAAGTGCCGAGCTCGATAGGAACTTTTCATCTAGTGTAACCATCTTTTCAGCATCCTGTAGACGACTAAGAGCCTGTAAAGATTCTGAATTATGAATGCCAAGCTCCTCGGCGCGCAGCCATAAGTAGCGTTCATCAAAACCAAAGGTATTATATCCCATTAAGATATCTACATTCCATTCCTTCATTTGCCTTGCCCAGCCAAGAATCATTAGTTTCTCTGAAGGGTAAGTGTGAACCTTTACATTATCAATAGGGGTACACGACCCTAGAACAAACACATGCTTCTCAGGAGTTTGATTACCGCGCTGTAGGACTACGCCAATTTGAATAACTGGATCGCCGGCAAGGGGTAGTCCGCGCTCTAGAATTTTCAAACACTTTCCGATTTCTGATACTGAAGCATCCCTGTCAGTTTTCTTACGGCTTGAAAGAACTGCTTCAAGGTCATCGTGAAAATCTTTCATCGACAAGATACGCTCTAGAGTACCGCGGTCAGGAATTGTGCCATTGCGATGCCTTAGTCCATCCATACCCTCAGGAGGATTATCAGGATAAAGTGCAGATTGTAGAAGAAGCGTACGAGCATGTTCAGCATTTTCTGCATTCATATGTAGTAGTTTTGCACAACGTTCATACGTCTTTTTTGGGACTGGAAACTCTCCATTTTCCGAATAACACTCAATATCCCAAGAGGCAAGCAGAAACGGAGCTACAGGAACTGCAGGTGTACTACATAGATTAATTTCATCCCATTGAGCACTAATCTCTAGAACACCTGACTCATTGAATTCTGGAGTTCCTGGAAAGGTAGCCCAACCACACGGCTGTAGATTGCGAAGATGAAAGAACCGTAGCATCGGGTCAAGATTTGCCTCAAACACATCAAGGGTTAGAGTACCGAGTGTAAAGATAGGCATATTCTCTTTGTTGAGAAAGAGCGTCTTCATATTACGAAAATCCCGTAGCGACTTTACAGAAAGCTTAGCAAACGTGTACTCCTTACCACCTGTGTAACCGAAAAGCACCTTGCGTCTAACAAAGGCTACGCGTGCTACAGGGCGCTCACACCGCTCTTCTAGACGCTGTTTGAATGCCTCTTGAGTATCACGGCTACTATCTGGTAGTTTCACAAAGAAGTACGGCTCAAACCCCTCTACGTTCACACGGATATGTGTTCCATCACTAGTAGTGCCGAAAAGGTGAATAATCATTTCACGAGGCTTATAGGGGTTCGGCTTAGAGTTTGCTACCTTCCTACGACGGTGTTTTACCTCTCCATCTGAGTCGTAATACTCATCATTCGCAAAAGAAACTTCACGAGTTGTGGCGTCTTCATGCTCAATAACAAGGTCTTGTGCAAAGGAATCTAGGATTTGAAATGCGCTCATACTATTTAGTGTAAAAAATAGTATAAGGGCCGCGTCCCGCAATTTTTCTAACGGCAAGTGCCGAATTTAAGCACTCCTAGAGGAGTGCTTAAATGTAGCATACTTGCCATCATAGGGTTGTAGGCAATATTAAGTACCCCCTTTTAGGGGGTACTTAACTTTAGCACAACACGGTAAGGGCACCGTTAACGGTCTAAACCTAAAAACGTGCGTCCAATCTTACTGGTTACAAACATGCCACATCCAGAAGCAATTTGTGCATAAAAAACGGCAGTCTTTTTAGTGCAACATAATAAATAAACTGATAATCCAATAAAAGCTAAAGAGAAAAACCAAAATAGCTTTGTAAACATGTCCATTCTATACTATATGTAAAGAAAACCTGCCAATAAATTATTAACGGCAAGTGCCAAAGTTAAGTACCCCCAAAGGGGGTACTTTTCTGTAGCATACTTGCCATCATAGGGTTGTAGGCAATATTAAGTACCCCCTTTTAGGGGGTACTTAAATTAGGCACAACACGGTATCAACTTGGATTCTGAGCCTGCGAAAACTGATTCGCTTCATCAATAGTGTTCGGGTCTTCACCGCCCATTGACATTGCTGACATGAGTTGTGTTACACGCGTTTGAACATTATTTCGTGTCGGACTAGTCAAATATGGAGTTACTGAAGGCGAGCCTGGGCTAATAGGATGAATCGGTTGAGCAGTACCACGCCCCATTTGCGTAAATGCCTCATGCTGAGTAAGGCGAACAAGAATGTCTGCCGGCTGAATATAGCTACTTGATACAATATGAAATGCTTCCTCAAGAGATTTACATTCGCTTTGTAGAAGTTGTGCAATAGGATGATCAGCAAAGCGAGGATTTTGTAGAGATAGTTTGAAATCAGCAATATCTTTGCGTAATGCATCCTTTTGCTCAGTATTTGGCGTCTGTGAAAGCATCCGTACTGCCTTAAATAGGCTAGAGCACTTATAGCGAAGATAGGTAAGTGTAATCGATGAATCATGCTCTAGTCCAGTTTGCCATGCTACGCGTGTTGGAACAATACTAAAGTTACTGAGTGTAGATAAATAAGTGCCTTTTAGACATAATGGCTGAGTTAGAGCTGAAGAGTGAATATCCATAAGAAGAATCGTTTCACTGTCGCTGTAAATATCGCCAATATTAATTGACCCATCGCTACTACGATTATACGGACCGTGTACAGTTACACCTTCTGAACATTCTAGACGCACTAGTTGAGCAGCACATGAGAAGAGGCTGCCGAGGCTATCACCAATTACTGAGGCAGCGCCTTCCTTATTCTCAACAATAGAATATGAACCCTGAACTTTCTCGGCCATCGACTTTAGAAGCTCAGAGTTGTGCTCAGTGCCATAGCCTACAAACTGAAACGTGAGCGAAGGAGCAGATACATGAACCTGCTCGAGAATATCTAGAAGACCTGCTGATGAACGTACACCGCGGTTTGCATATCCATCAGTAAGAATGATTACACCCGTTTTTACAGGCGATGATGAAGATTCAGTAATGACTGACTTAATACATGCAAAGGCCGCTGACAGGTTTGTACAGCCTTCGGCTTGAATACCTTCAATTGTTGACTGAAGAAGGGCCTTGTTTCCGGCGCTACATATAACACACGATGCATTAATAGTTGCGCTTGAACCAAAGGTAATAATACTCAACATATCGGAAGCTCCCAGGAAATGAAGTACTAAACCTGCAGAATGTTTTACATCTTCAAGTTTATTACTGTCTAGCATTGACTCACTCACGTCAATCACAATAATGAAATGCGTACTAGGACGCTGAGTTAATGTTGAAGGTGGCATGGTAATCTTGAGTGCATATTGACCAATAGTATTGATACTGTTATCAGACAGTGCCAAAAGTGAGCATTCCATTCTTGTAGGAAAATATTAGTAGACTATTTTATCAATTTTTCTTCCCCGCGCGACCACGTTTACGTACTGTCTTCTTCTTTTTATTAGAGCGTTTCGATTTAGCACGTCTAGATGTGTGCCGGGCGGCATCTAGAAGAGCAGAATAGAGGGTTCCTCCAACCGCCGTGCCCTTTCCTGCAGTAGGCTCTGAAGAAGTTTCCTCATTTGGATTAAAGGGAGTTGTCATGTTTTCCTTTTCACTTTGAGAATCAAGTACATCATTTTGAAGTAATGGTGGGGTTCCGCGCTTAGATGGTGAGGGTGTGTTTTTTATTTCATTCATAATATCATCCTGTGTTACTTTATTTCTTTCAGCAGTTGCTACTGTATCAAATACTGGTTCTTCCGAAACTGCTAAAGTGCTTGTTGTTACAACCTTTTCGAGCGAAGGAATTAGATTTTCAACATTTTCTGGCTCGGCAGTAATGATTTTTTCCATTAATTCTTTATTTCTCATTTCTGCACTGGGCATTGCATTAGTTACTGAGCCAGTTTCAGGATCATTAAAGTTAGAAACCTTTTTTACAGAGCCATTATGTCCTACATATAAAACACTCGGATAGCCTTTTATGTTTGCTTCAGCAAAGGGAGAAGGAGCGTTTGCAAGTTGATCATAGTGAATGCCTGCCATACCCATCTTACGGTTTGGATGGTCAACTAAATCATCCCAGACGGTTTTCTTATAATTCTGACACGGTCCGCAAAAATCGGCATGAACAAGTACAAGCATTCCCTTTCCCTTAAAGGAGTCAATTGCCTTATTGAATTCAGGTATTTCACTTGGACTGCGTAAATCTTTATAGTCTGATTTACGTTTTGCTACCATATCCTATTTATTGTATATGTTTTTCTCCCTTGGCGGCAAGTGCCGAATTAGGGTTGTAACGGCAAGTGCCAAAGTTGCGTTAAGCCTTTGGCTTAACGTTTACTGTAGCATACTTGCCATCATAGGGTTGTAGGCAATATTAAGTACCCCCTAAAAGGGGGTACTTAAATTAGGCACAACACGGTAGGCTGATTTAATAGTTTCCTTAAAGAAAACTATTAAATACCGCACAACACGGTAGCTTTTATATTATAAGTTATCAGATAGGCTTCGATGAAGTTTGATACATCATTTCTTAGAACTGCCTTTTTAGTTGTTCTAGGCGGATATCTTGTATTTTATATATTATGTTATGGGCGCATGAAAGAATCATTTCAGCAGTTAACGTCGCCAACAGCAACATTTGTTCCTACAAATAGAGCCCTTTCTCGCGGAGATGCAGCAGTAACTGTGGGAGAAACAAAGGAAGTTCCACTAACGGCCGTAGAAGTTCCCTATACACAGACACCTATTAATGAAGTAGGCGACTATGATGAGGTAAATATGGTCTATCAAAATGAATCTGATACACCACTTTCAAAGGCTTTACGTGATAAATTAATGTCCCAGTACCCGATGGATTGGTCTGGATATCCTCCATCATCTTCGCAATTTCAAGCCGGTCTTCGTGAATCTTTTGAAAATGCAAAACCCACCGTTCCGGATGATCCTAAACCCTTTGAGAATATTTCGGGAGATTTAATGCAACCTCCCGACATGTCCGAGATGGAAAGAAAGGAAAAGGCTATTCTCCAAACTTACAAACCTAAATTTCCTCCGACCCCCACAACCTATGACTCACGTGATGCAAATGAAATTATTAAGCAAATTTATGATTTAAAAGGGGTAATCCCAGATGTAGTACATAAGGATGGAACAAATGTCTATGAAGTTGTAGGTGTTCGTAGAAAGGATGAAAAGGTGCTTTTTGAAGATGAGGCAGAAGTGACAGCAGGTCCAAACACAAATGCTATGGAATCAAATACACGCGGGCCACAGGCCGCTCGTGATGTTTTCTTCGATTCTGGAAGCAGTGCTGTACAGACAAAGGACAGAACAAATAAGTGGAATTATACATCTTGGACTCCTGGTCTAGAGCGTATGTTTGCTCCAACAGAGCCTCAGCAACAATGGTACTAAGGGTTACCGCTAAGGGTTACCGCTAAGAGTGAGTGGTCTAAATACAAAGCCTTATAGACACATAATGAGCATCCTATATGATACTCGCGAGCGTGAGCTTATATCTAAATCTCCAACTATCTCCACACGAACACTTCCTGTTGGAGATATTTGGATTGGTCTTAGTGGCGAAGAAATCGCTAGTGGTGGTGTAGTAGCTGAGCGTAAAACTGTAGCCGACCTAGAAGCATCTATTCTTGATGGACGCTATCGTGAGCAACGTACGCGTCTTCTTACCTACTGTCAACAACGCGGAGCACGTCCCCTTTATATTATTGAGGGGGCACTTGACCGAGTTATAGGACGTTTAACAGAAAATGTCCTACGTCAATTTCTAAATCGCCTACAGCTACGATACGGTGTTTCTGTCATTCAGACAGACTGTTTAGATGAAACAATTCAACTATGTACCACACTTTCTGCACAAATTCTTAAAGATACATCTGTATTTGTTTTAGAAGATGGAGCCCAAAAGGCCTATTCACATACTGTTTCAGTTGTAAAAAAGGTAAATTTAGACGACCCTAAAACCTTTACCTCTCTTGTACTACAACAGTGTCCAGGACTTAGTGCAACAATTGCCGATGCTATTATGAATAGTTTTCCTACATTGGCAGATGTGTTTTCCGCTTCTGAATCAGATATAGCTATTGTGAAAATTACGGAAAAACGCAAGGTTGGCCCAACAGTAGCAAAACGTTTATATAACCTACTTCATGCCGTTAGTCCGCTGATTTAAGTGTTTCAATTTGGCTTGCAGCATAGGCCACCATAATTGCTCCTATAATTGAGATGTATGATGGTTTTTCTTTCATAAATAAGTAGCCAAATACAAAGGCTGATAATACTCCTGTGTAGGATAAAAGTCCAAAAATTTCAGTAGGAATCTTTGGAATTGCGTAAAAACGAAGCGCGTATCCTACAAACCCTACAAGAAGATTAAAGAGTACAATTGGAACCCATGCCTTTAAAGAAAATTCTATAGGAATTATTTTCAATATAACTAGAGGTAATATACACATTAGAGCACCGCCGTAGAGTTCAAGGATAGAGCTCCAAGGATTCTGTTTCTCGGTTGTTTTTACAGCAAAATACATTGCAGATTCCGTTAAGGCAGCAAGTAGGGCAGTTACTACCCCGAGTGTTGAGCCAATGCTGTTTTTCATAAACCCTTTTACTTCATCTTTTAGTCCGGTTGTGCTCAGAAGATAGGTTCCTAAAACTCCTACTGCCATATGATAATACGTAGATGTATGGATTGTTTCATTAAAAAGTACTTTTGCTCCTAGTATATTCCATAATGGATAGGTGTAAAAAAGGGACATAGCAACACCCGCAGAAAGACTAGAAAATGCCACATACGATACATAAATATGGAGGCAGGTGAGTAAGCCAAGCCCTAGCGTGCGTCCCAATGCACGCGGTGTTTTAACAACAGAAAGTAGATCATCCTTTGTGGCAAGAGCTCCAGCCCCTGCAGTATACGTAAGTAGTCTTGAAAAGATTTGTGTTGGAAGTGTTGTAGGAATTGACTTGATAAGAATTGGATATAATGAAAGGATAGATTCACTTCCAATTACAAATGATTCATTTAATGTAACCATTACTGCCTACTAAGTTTTAATAAAATTCTAACGTCTTATTATAGAATGCATCCGCTTGTTAGTGTCTATGTAGCTGTTCTTTTTGTGGTTTTAACGCCTGGGATACTTCTCCGTCTACCTAAGAACGGAAAGCCCCTTACAGTAGCGGTTGTACATGGTGTAGTATTTGCAACTGTTCTATATTTCACATGTAAGCCACTGCAGAAAATGCTTGATAACATGGGAATTACTGAACCTGCAGGCATGCCTGTTCCTCCCTATACGGTACTATGAGCTAATAATTAATTTAAATATGCATCAATATATAGAATGAATTTGCTTATGGGTTTATTTGTTGGTGTTCTTTTTGTTGTGTTAACACCCGGTGTATTAGTCCGGATACCCAAGCGCGGAAAACCGCTTACTGTAGCCCTTGTTCACGGTTTAGTGTTTGCTGTCATTTTTCACTTTACGGCAAAGATGCTTTATAATGCCGGCTATATTGAGGGGTTTCAATCACAAGTACCATTATCTGCAGAGGCAGAAAAGATTGCTAGAAGATTAGGTGAAGACGCCTCTTTGAGGACACCAGAAAGAACTGAAAAAATAAATATTGTAAATGCTCTTAATCAGACACAGGCTGGTCGTGCTGCTTTAGAAGCAATAAAAAATAATTTAAATGCTATAGCTCAGCTAAATTCAATGCTTACTTCTAAGGATGATGATGGAACAAAGTTTGATAAAGTATTAGATTTTCAAATAAATTATATAAGGAATTATGGAAAACTTTCTGCAGACACAAATCAACAATCAAAAGTAGTATGTGACAGAATCAAAAATGATGCAGGAGTTAAAAAGAATGAAATGACTCGCAGAGTTTCAGACCTTCAAAAAACATATGATACTACTAAAAATTTACTTGATAAATTTAAAGCAATACAAACAGATTTATGTAACTATAGAAAGCGGGTTAATAATGCCGCTGTTAATGCATGTAGTGAAGCCTCTAATAACGTATATGGAGCCCAGAGTTCACTTAAAGAGCATGGTAGAAATCTTACAGCTGCTAATAATGAATTTACAACCCTTCATAATAATATCAATAAAGAATTGAAGCAAAATAATTGTTAAGCAAATTTCCATAAATCAGCAATAACATTTGAGGCTACATCTGAAGGGCGTGGTTGCGCTGATTGTGGAAGTGCATTCCCAATAGGCTTGGGAGCTGGGCGAATAATACCCTGTAAAAATGAATCTGGTGGAGCATACTCAGTTGTAGAGCGTGATGGAGCTTGTGTTGGCCCTAGTAAGCTAGGTGCATTAGCAAAAGTGACTCCCGATGTAACTTCCATTCCCCGTTTGCCTTCTTTTCCCTTTTTACTTGTTGATGATGGTGGTTTCATGGCTTGAACTATAGGATTATGTTCCTTGTTGTACTGGGTTTCATAATGCTTCCATGAAATATAAAGCAAGTTTGGATATGTGTATTTTACTTCAAACCCATTTTGCCGTAACATATATACAATATACACAATACAGTCTTCTAAATCTATTGCCGGTAGCCCTAAAACAAAAGGAGGTACCGTATACATAAGATGATTTGCCGTTTCTGACATTTGTGACGTGTAATAAATACGATTTTGAATTTGGGATAGTATTTGATTATAAGCTTTTAGACGTGAATTATCTCTTTGAATCCGTTTTTCATATAAGTGTTTTGGCTCTAGCCGAGACACTTGATTCGTAGCTGGAATCATCCCTACCGGTAAGTTCCAAAATGAAATCTACATAAATCAATGCAGTTCCTCTTAAATCTATCCTTTTCAAATAGTATGGAATACATTATTCCAATTGTTGGAATTGAAGCATATGGTGATTATATGCTTGCAAACTACGCTAGCAAAGGTGGTGCACAAAATTTTGCTGCAGGTTCACTATCTTACCTTATACTTTTAGTATTTTTTGTAAAGGCAATAAAAGACAAAGGGCTTGTTTGGACAAATACAGCATGGGATGGCTGGTCTACATTAGCAACATCGGCTGTTGCAGTATTTGCTCTAGGTGAGCGTCCTAGTTTCATACAAGTTCTAGGCATAATTTTTACAGTGTTAGGGCTTGTATTATTAGGATTAGATAGCACAGCTAAGAAGTAAGTCTGGTATAAAAGGTAGCTGTCATATATTAATAAATATGATACCTCCTAGACGAATAGCCCTTTCGGGAGGTGGAATGAAAGGTATAGCACATGTTGGCGCGCTTGAAGTTCTTGAAGAACGTGGTCTTCTTGGCTCAGTAAAAGAATATCTTGGAACAAGTGCCGGTGCTCTTATTTCATTTTGTGTAGTAATTGGTTATACGCTATCGGAGCTGAGAAGTCTTTGTAGCGTTTTAGATTTCACCCAAACTCAGAATCTCGATGTAGATACAATTCTTAATTTCCCTAATGGTCTTGGGCTAGATGATGGTAAAAATGTTGAAAAGTTCCTAGGCGTACTTATCCGAGCAAAGGGACTCTCAGAAACAACAACCTTTGAAGAATTCTATTCTAAGAAACCTTCCGCTCCAAGGCTACGAGTGTTTGCCACAAATCTTGATAGTATGTCGCTCAAAGAATTTAGTATTCAAACACCCCGAGTGCCACTCCTTTTCGCGGTTAGAGCATCTATGGCAATCCCTTTTCTTTTTACACCCTTAAAGGACTCTTCAGGAAATCTTTTGGTAGACGGTGCTCTTATTTCACAATTCCCATTTCATCATCTATCCGATTATGAACGCTCTGAAACAATAGGTATTGCTTTTAATATTGTTGACTCTCCGGAGTTTATTACTGAGGGTCACACAATTATTACATATTTTGTACACTGTGTTCATTCAGCATACAAACATCAAGATAGAGCTCTATTCTCAAAATGGTCACATCGTATAATTGATATTCAATGTAATGAATACATTTCGATACAATTTAATGCGTCCAATGAAGAAAAGATTGAAATCATAGATAATGGGCGAAAGGCAGCAAATGCCTTCTTTTTACAAAAGGGTCCAACTCCGCTGAGAAGATATTCTTTGCCTTAACTATAATGGCCGGATCTAGACGCTCTAAGGCTACGAAGAAGTCGAAGAAGGGTACGCGTAAGATGTCGGCGTGGAACAAGCTTGTTATGGAAGTCTACAAGGAGATGAAGGCCGCAAACAAGAATGTGTCATTCAGTGATGCACTAAAGGAGGCGTCTAAGCGTAAGAAGTAACGTCTAGTACTAAAGGAACTCTACTAAAAATGGATATGACTCTATCTTCATATCCATTTTTATCCGTTGACTATTATTCTGAAATTGCTGATATATGTATTATTTATGATAATGATACACTTCCTGAAAGTATTTTACCTAATACAACTATCTTTGTTCGCACAGATTTATTACTAAAACACATCGGCAAATTAATTATGTATCAAAACACATTTACATTAATAACAGCATGTAATGATGACCTATGTGTGCCCTATTTTACTGACCCTGCTTTATCAGACCCCATAAAACAAATAATGGACCATTTACTAAATAGTCCATACTTACTAGTTTGGTTTTCAAAAAACGTAGGAATTCAGCACACTAAACTAAAGGCGATTCCTCTAGGTCCAAAATGGCAATGGTCTTCAACAGCATTCTATGGTGAAGATATAAGCGGACTTCTTCAACTTTATAAAGAAAATTATATGAAGCCTCAGACATGGACTGATTATAAAGATAAACTTTTATACATTAATATGGATATAACTACAACACGCGCACCATTATTTAGAGCTCATACAGGTATGCGTCAAACTATTTTTTCCGATTTAGTATCAAAGGGGTTTACAGTTACACCGCCTACAGACATCAAAGGGTATATTAATGATTTGAAAGCTCATAAATTCTGTATATCACCTCCAGGAAGAGGCATTGACTCTCATCGTACATGGGAAGCGCTTATGATGGGAACAATTCCTATATGCCTCTCGTCGTCACTTGATTATATTTATTCACGACTTCCTGTACTTATTATTAAGGACTATTCGGTAATTACAGAAAAGTATTTACTTGAACAGTATGATTTAATAAAAGGGAAGAACTATGATTATAGCTTATTATATGGGGATTATTGGAAGGATTTAATTAAGTCGCCGACTCAGCATCTCCAGTGACATTTCCTACAGCTCCTCCAAGATTCTCATTAATAAACTCTAGGTATCCCGCTGTTGACCGGGCGCCCTTGTACTCCACCACCTTTCCATCGGGCATCTCCATTAAAAAGGTAGGGAATCCCTTTATTGCCTTACCCTTTGCTAGCTCAGGTTGCTTCTCTGGGGACACCATACGAATGATACACTTTTTACCATTTACATCCATTGGACTCTTAGCAATAAGTTGCTCAAATTCAGGCTTGGCATTCTTGCAGTGCCCACACCAATCAGCATAGTACATTGTAAATGTAGGCTCAGTTGGATTTGCAAATGATTCACGGGGCTTATTGTAATACCATGCTAGCCCAAGTACAATAACTATAGCAACCCCTAAAAGGACAAGTTTTAGATCTATCTTCATATCTATAGTGAACTATATATTTTCAACTTATAACTTTTCCGCTATTAAAGGCGTATTTAGCGTATTAGATGGCTTATCTAGTTCGAGTAAAAATAGCGGATCATGATCCGGAATAGGATACTTTACCATAGGTAATGATGAAGGATTTGTTGGCAACATATACTGAAAAATTGTTGTAAAGACATTTCTTAAATAACGAAACATACTGTGTAGTATCTAAACATTTATGATGTTTAATATACAGAAATGCTTGTATTTTTTAAAGGGGAATGGCGTTCAGTTTCTTTACCCGCCTACACAGATCCTTCGTGGACCTTTTTCCAACGTATGCAAGCAGCACACCTTGTTCTAAAGGGATTAGGATGGACTGAGATTGAGAAGATTCTTTATTGCTAACTCGAAGCTGGTAACGTCTAGTACTAAAGTTAAGAACTCCCCATAGATAAGGCCACGGCGTGGCCTTATGTTATTGGAGTCATTTTAACTTTTCGTTCTAGCCATCAGAGCCAAGTACTTAATTTAAGTACTTGGCGGTAAATCCTGAGGAAACATCATTGCCGCCCAAAGAACTAAAAAGAATAGTACACTGTGTATAAAAAAGCCGATTGCTGTGGGACAACCACCTTTATCAGCAATAGTAGTTATAAACCCAAAGACACTTTGTGTCATCTTAAATGTTTCGGGATTGGCAATTAAGAAAAAAATAAGGGTTGAATAAAAGGAATATTTTGCTTTTAGTACGTAGTTTGCCATCTGTATAAGACGATTATTTTGGAGGCTCGGAAACAGCGTCAACAACACGGATCGGAGCTCTAAAGGGTCTTTTTAATAATTGGGAATTTGTGAAGAATTTCGGAAGACTACACTTATTATTATTTAGTTCATATGACATTTTTACCAGATATGATTTAGCAAATAAGATATAATACATAAACAGTGTAGTGTATGATAGCTCTACTTTTTTAAATATTTCGGGTGTTATATCAGGCATTTCCTCACTTTTTTGAAATTCGCTACCATTCCAAGAATAAATAGGTACTACTTTTGGTGATATACGTTCTCTTATAAAAAATCCATTGTATTCTACTGATAGACTGGGAGGTGGTATAAAATATATGAATTGTTCTCTTCTTACATAGCGAGGAAACACTGTTTTTACTGCATTTGTTGCAGCAAGTACAATTGCCTTATTTTTTTTAGTTTCTTCATAGAGTAGTTTTAAGAAAGGTGATGAAACATCAGCCTCTTTTCCAATATAGTACCCTGCTGTTGTAGTTATAACTTTCTCTGATATTTCTAATAAGCTGTGTAATTCTGATATTATTTTATCAATGTTTAGTGATGCTGCATTTTTTTCTAGAAACGTGTCGATTAATGTATTCATAGAGTTGTATATTTCAATATTATTTCCGAAAATTTGCTTTATAAAAAATGTTATATAGTAATTTAAATAACATAATTCTGATGAAGTCATTTCTGTACTGTGTTTTCTGAAACTTTCATAAAGATTATTGAAGGGATCGTTAGGAACTAGCACAGGCTTTTCTCCCCGCTTTATTGATTCAGTAATTGCCTTAATATGTGTGAAAAACCCAACAGAGATTGATGGATTCGATGCTGAAATAGCACTTTGTAGTACAGAGGCATACTCTTCAGCCCGTGTCATAGTTGACATTGATTCTCCTATTATTTTATTCTTATTTGCTAACATTTCTTGAAGGGTGTCTTTTTCAGATTTCGCTTTAACAAGTAACTCTGTTAATTCCTTGATATTCTTATTAGTATCCTTCGATTTTTCTGCTTCTTCATTTTTTGTTTCCATTAAAGTTTCATTTGTATTCTCTAATTCCTTTTTTGTAGTTTCAAACTCAGCTGTTTTTGCATATATTTTTGCCTCTAAATCATTTATTCTATTTTTAGCATTTGTTAATTCGTTACGTAAAACATTACTTGAGTTCTGATTAGAATTAATAATTTCCGTATGTTTTGAGATTAAAGACATATTATTCTTATATTCATTAATTAACCACTTTATTATTTTAATCATTTGTTCTTTTATGCTCACGTTATTTATTGAGTTTACAAATACGCTAAATTTATTTTTTACTAGTGGGTCTGCTAAATTATCAATAATTGATTTTCTTAGATGTGATACTAGATTTACTAATTCACTTTCTAACATAGTAGAGTATACATTATCTTGTGTATCTGTTGCTTCAAGAGCATGTACTATTAGTTGGGGTACTTCAACACTGGCTTGGGCATATTCTGCTAAATATGCATCCATATCCTCCTTTGAAATTTGCTGGCTTTCCAGCTGAGCTATAAAGTAATCTGGATTCATGCTTGCTTCTGTCTGGTATCCATCTAAGGGATGCATCGACTGTAGAATAATAAATGAAAATTGGCGAAGAAGGTTTTCTATACGCTTATTATCAATTGGTGTTAATGGTTTTCCATACCCCTTTACTGAACTTACCTTCTTCGATGTTAAGTTTAATTCATAATTTGTACATAATGAAGTATTACTTTCAATCGCCTTAACAATTGAATTAAATTTTATTGCTTTATCAAAGTCGTTACGCACTTCCATAGGAACAATATCATCTCTAAAGGTTGAAGGAAGTCCCATTCTTAGTCCATTTAGACGATTTTCTAGACCTTCTTTTAATAAATTGTATTCCGATACTTCACACGGTGGAACTGGATTTTCTACACTAAATGTTGAGCCTGGTCCAAATACCTTTGAAAATATGGTTTTGGCAAGAACTATTCGCGGAAGTGATGCTTCATCTGGAAAATAGGATAAAGTAAAAAATACCCCTCCACTTTTACTATGTTCATCATCTTGGTTTGATATTACTCTTTCATTTAAGATAACACGCTCACCTAGTACAATAATTTCATCAAGATATGGTACATTTGTAATTCTTGTCTTCCGTTTCAGTTGAATTCTTGCCTTTGCCTTTTTAATTGCGCTGCTAATAGATTCCTTTGATGCAATATCCTTTATCGAGTCTGGCCGCTTACTAATCCAACCTTTTACTGTAGCTGGAGAAAGGTTGTCTTTTCTTCTAACCGAATTGTTTCTAATTCCATCAGCCACAGTACCCCCTATAGGTTCTTCTACGGAATTCTTTCTGTTTTTTCTAGACCCGTTCCCATTCATCTCTAAACATACATGCGAATCTTCGTAGGGCTAAAGATTTCGCACTAATACTTAAATAGAACATGGCACATGTATCTAAGATATGTAATCCGTGGAATCCGAAAAATGTGATTATTCCAGATAAAGAAGTTCGTCGTATTTTAAAGGAGTACGGCGTTACCACTAACATCTCTGACATTTCCCTTTTGAAACAAGCATGTGTTCATACAAGTTATATGGATAAATCGGAGATATGGGCAAAACAGGAAGAGCCTATGGTTCTTGCTGAGCGTCCAGAGAATTGCCTTCCCCTGCAGAAGGGGGACAATGAGGAAATGGAATATGCAGGCGATGGACTTTTAAGTGCAGTTGTAGGGACATATTTGAAGGAGCGTTTCTCGGGACAAGGCGAAGGATTTATGACAAATCTTCGTACGGAGATTGTAAATAATGACCGCCTTGGTGAACTTGCTAAAAAGATTGGCTTTACACCCTGGCTAATGATTAGCCGGCATGTTGAAGATGTATGTGATGGACGACAGAATCTTCGCCTTCTCGGAAGCATGTTTGAATCGTGGATTGGAGCAATGTATTATTCATTTGGTAAGGGGGGTAAGGGATTTGACGCTGTTCAGACCTTTATTATTAATGTTCTTGAGCGCCATATCTATTTTGTAGAGCTTATTACAAAGAATACGAATTATAAGGACCAGCTTCTTCGCCATTTTCAGGGGCGATTTCATGTTCCACCAAAGTACAAGGTTATAAAAGAAGACGGTCCAAGTCATGACCGTACCTTTACCATGGGCGTTCTTGATATTAATGGAGGCATTATAGCATCTTCGGCAGCGAAGAATAAGAAGGAAGCAGAGCAGGAAGCAAGTAGACTAGCGCTTGATATCTTGAAAAAAAATGATGGGATTCTATAGATGCCGTTTAAACCAAAGTTAGGGGTTAAATTAGTCCCGCCTGAATTGGCAGATATATCTAAATCGTCTGAAATAGGAGCAAGTAGTTTACCACGCCCAAAGGCGGCCCCTGTTGCAATGTTTGGTGGACCAGTACAATCTGTGTTTGCTCCACCAAAGATTAAAAAGGCAAAAGTGCCTGCAGTTAAGCCTGTTGCTAAGGAGGCAGTACCGAGCCTTACAGTTCCAAGTGATAGTGACGATATAAAGATGGCTCTAAAAAGTGATAGGGATACAGATAATGCCGTAGCAAGTGATGATGTGCCTGATAACACAAATATTGTGGACAATGATTTGAAGGAAATGAAAACACTTATCATGGCAGAAGAATCAGCCGACCCATATGATAATCCAGCCCCTTCAAAATATATTCCTGGATCTCGCCAAGGATTTTCAGACTTTATTAAACAAACGTATGCATCGTTTACGCTTGACCCAAGTGCCCCACTTCCCAGTGGTGAAAAATACCCCTATCAACGATTTATTCGTGAATACATGAGAAATGAGAGTCCTTATAGAGGTATACTAACCTATCACGGACTCGGCTCAGGTAAGACATGTACAGCAATTGCCGCGGCAGAGGCGCTTTACTCCACATCAAACAAGAAGATTATTGTTATGGCCCCCGCTTCCTTAAAGAAGAATTTTCTAAAAGAGGTAAGTCTGTGTGGGTTTCGTCATTTCCGCCTGAAAAATTTCTGGGTATCGATGCCAGTATCTGATGAAGATGCTCACCTTTTTGCCACATCTGTCCTAGGTGTTTCAGAATCCCATCTTCGCACTGCAAGTGCAATTTGGATTCCTGATTTTAGAAAAACCGCCGAGGAGGCAAATTATGACTCATTATCTGCAGATGAGCAGACTGAGATTCGCAAACAAATTATATCTATCCTTCTCTGGGACGAAAAGAAGAATCCTAACGGGCGTATACGATTTATATCATACAATGGTATAACATCTAAGCGTCTTAAAGAAATGGCGTGCGTTGAGGGTGGGGCCACATTTTTTAATGATTCAGTAATTATTGTTGATGAAATTCACAATCTTGTTCGCCTTATGCAGGGCACAATAGACCCATATCTTCTTGGGCTTCCAGGAGCTAGACGAATTATTGCTAAGGAGGATATAACTGTTACTCCGTGGAAACCGAGCCTTTGTAATAATGCTGGCAAAAATTATATGCGTGGCTATCTTTTCTATCGGCTTCTTCTTGATGCCAAGAATTCCAAAATAATTGGTCTAAGTGGAACCCCTATTATTAATTTCCCTGAAGAGGTTGGAATTCTAATGAATATTCTTCACGGATATATTCCCACCCTAGACTTTCTTGTCCAAGAAGTAGGCGATGAAGTACAAAAACAGTTGAAAGATATTCTTGTGTCAAATATCTACACAGATTATGTTGGAGTTACTAATGATGCTAGTGGACGCGGCTCAAAGGCCACAATAACGTTTCTTCCGCATGGTATACGTAAAATAAAGGATTCTATAGGAGTTGAACGAATTCCAGAAGATGATCCAATTCCAAGTATAGATGAAATTAAGGAAACAATCACGAATGACTTAGCTGCCGCTAAATTTACTGTAACAAACACTGATATGCGAGCTCTTCCACTACTCCCCCCATTTGGGGAAGAGTTTCGTAACAAATTTATTTCGGGAGAGGGTCTTAATGTGAACAGCAAAATTGTTCTTGTTAAGCGTCTAACGGGTCTAATTTCGTACTACAAGGGCTCACGTGCAGATTTAATGCCGAGTGTAAAAGTTGATACTGTTGTTCGTGTTCCCATGAGCGCTTTTAGTCAAAAAGGGTATGTATCAGAGCGTACAATAGAAGTAATGTCTGAAAAGAAAAAGAAGTCAGGGGCTGGAGAGCTGGGTGGGGCATGGGCAGAAGTATATGAAATAGGAACAGGTTCACAGACAAGTAACTATAAGATGGCATCAAGACAGGCATGTAACTTTATTTTTCCTTCGGATGTTATACGCCCTAAACCGAAGACTAAAATGGAGGCACTTCAAGAGGCAGATAGTGGAAACAAACTTGGTGATATTATTGACACAGTTCAGGAGCCAAGTGAGGAGAAGTTTCCTGAGTTAGAAGAAACGGACGACACAGATGTAGCTAATGCCGATGAAGAAGATGTGGCAATTCGTTCAGAAATTGCTGAAGGACCTGTTATTCAGGATGCAGGTGGAAAGGAGGATGATGAGGACGAGGCTTCTGAAGAAGCGTCCGAAATGGCAGCTACTACAACATTCCAAGCTGTACCTAGTAAATTCAAATTCAATCCATCAGTTTTAAAGGCAAAAATGGAAGAGCAATCTGCTAAACAAAAAGCCGATTGTAAAAGTGGAACAGCTGCTAGCTATAAAGAAGCTACAATACAAGCAAAGGAATGTTTACAGACCCTTGCAAAATACTCATTAAAAATGGGTGGAGAAAATGGCCTTGAAACTCACTCGCCAAAGTACGCTTCTATGTTAGAGCATATTAAGGATGTACCAGGCAGTAGCTTAGTCTATTCGCAGTTTCTTGATATGGAGGGCATAGGTATTTTTCGCCTTGCAATGGATGCAAATGGCTATGCACCTATTGAAATTGTACAAGGTCCAAGTGGTCCCGTATTTACAAAGGCCACTCTTGAATCATTAGGAAAGGGTCCAGGTGGACAACCGCGTTATATGACATTCTCAGGTGGTGAGGAAGACGATATACGTCGTATGTATCTAGATATTTTTAACGCAAATTTTAATCAACTTCCCCAGCATTTAAAGGAGGTTCTTGATACAAATAAATTTGTAAATAATCATAAGGGCGAAATTGCCAGAGTGTTTTGTATTACATCTGCAGGAGCAGAGGGTCTATCACTCAAATGTGTTCGTGCAGTTCACATTATGGAGCCCTATTGGAATGATGTACGCTTGAAGCAGGTAAAAGGGCGCGCTATTCGTATTGGCTCGCACTTAGAGCTTCCTCCAAAGGATCGAAATGTAAGTATTTATACATATGTTACATCATTTCCTGAAGATACCCAGACACTAAAGATTGGTGATAGACGCATTGATGAAACTATTCGTCAAGCAGATGCAGTTGACCGTGAAACTGCTGTTAAATTAAAACTTCCTATACCTGAAGGAGCATCTCAGTATGTACTCACTACAGATGAGCGTATTTATGTTATTGCAGAGAAAAAGAAGGCAATTACAAATGCTTTAGAGGCAGTAATGAAATCAGCAGCAGTAGACTGTCAGCTAAATATAAAGGAAAATAAAGATGGTACATTTACATGCCTTGATCTTAAAGGAGCGGTAGGTGATTTCTTATACCATCCAGATTTAGATATAGATATACGTGAATCAGCCTCGAAATATCAGATTGTTGAAAAGCCTACAGCACCAAAGCCAGTAGCTAGCGCGGTTGAGGCTTCAACTGATTCAGAGGCTGTAAAGCCTACGTATATCAAAAAATCTTTAAAGGGTATAGTATACCTTCTAAAGGAAATAAAAGATGAATCAGGTACAATTACTGGCTTTGAAATGTATGCAGAATCAGATACAAAACTTACTACCCTTGTAGGAACTGCAGGGGCAAAAGATGGTAAACCAGCACCCCCTGTTAAAATGGTCTAAGGCCTCATTATATTATTATCTAAATGCCCTGGGAAGATTCAGTAAAATCAGTATATGTTATATGTAATCCTGAAAAAGAGCCGAAAAAGTATCGTACTATAATTCCCCATCTTCTTATGAATGGTATTCCAAAAGAGCGACTAAAACTTGCCGGCGTAACATGGGGTGATAGTCTTGGTGTTGATATAATTTTCACGGTATATAATCCCTTTTTAGAGCGATCCGTACCACGGTTTTCATTTAAGAGTGCATGCCTTTCTAAGGAGGAAATTTCATTAAATTTGAATTTTCATAATGCTGTTAGAGATTCACTAAAGGATTTATCTGGCTCAGATTCTGTACTAGTACTTACATCAGGGCTTAAAATTCGCCGCGATTTTACACAGCGTCTTTCAGAAGTTATAAAAGACCTATCTGGTCAGGTGTGGGATTATGTAAATCTTGGAGAAAGTAATGAAACTCAATCATATTACTCGCCTACTAAACTTGAAAAATCAGTTACACGTTTTCCCTTCAGTTTGTGTAATTCTCTTCTTCTTAGTAAACAGTGTGTTGAAAATCTCAACAAGACATTTATTCCCTTTAAAGAATCTTTGGAGTGTGAATTTAATTATCAAATGCTTCTTCATAATAGTATTGGATACGTATGTAGTCCACCTTTAACGGCAAGTGCCGGTAATCAAATACCCTAAAAGGGTATTTGATTGGAGCATACTTGCCGAGCATACGAGCTATGCTCGTATGCCAGGCTTACCCGATAGACGAGTCTATCGGGTGCGCCATCATAGGGTTGTAGGCAATATTAAGTACCCCCTAAAAGGGGGTACTTAACTTTAGCACAACACGGTAACGTATTCACATCTTAATTAACTTTTGCCATTAGACTTACTTTTTTTGCTATTTACACGTTTACGCCGTGTATTTTTACGACGCCCCGCTGTTTGCATAGGGATTGGAGCTATTGAGGCCACATGTGGCTGTGAAGGGCGTACAAGAGGTGGTGTTACAGTTTTTATTGCATTCAAATATGAGCCTAAGTGTATTGTCGGAGTTACTATAGTAGTGCTCATCTGTTATGATTTAATATATTTTTTTACTATAAATTTATTAAACGTAGAAGAATATCCGTCAACTGTATAGCCTCTAACAAATCCAATTTGTAAACTATCTATTCTATTTTCTAGTTTAGTAATTCTCGCTTTTATATCAGATATAGAAGGAAGAATTAATTTAGGTGAAAAGTCCATTTAGGTATATCTACTAGAGTCTAGAAGTATTTTCAATTTTTCACTGTGTCATAGGCAAGTATGCTTAAGCACTTGCTTTACAAATTATCAGGACGTAAACGTGTTGATGAATCCATATCACGGGTTATTACTCTAAAGATAAGTTGAATCTGGTGACTTAAATTTAATAGACGTCCTGGAGTTTGTCCTACAGCTGGAGCCACACTAGGTGCCGATGCTATAGCAGTTAAAAATGCATTATTAAGTGTAGAAGACCCACCTAGTACATAGAGTGAGGTTGCTCCCGTGCTAGGATCATTAAAATTATTGCGAATTATAATAAAATTACTGTAGCCAAGTTTGTTTGAGCCAGTAGAAAAGGTTAGAACTGTTGAAACTAGTTTTACCTGAGCAATATCAACAACTAAATGTCCCTCAGGTCTATTAATATAGTTTAGGAAATCATTCATGGCTAGACCAGTTGGAGTAAACGTGCTTGGATAGGCTACATTCTGAAAGACAACACGGTCACCCTGAGTTACTGCAAACTGCGAAAACCAGGTTTTTGTTTGTATCCAAAGATATTCACCTGATACGTCAGTGTAGTTTGTTCCACTTGCACTAACTGTTGAGCCACTTTCCCAGGGTAACTTAGTACTTGTACCTGTAAAAATTTGCGCCGATGTAACAATACCACTTACGTCCATAGCATCAGACCCGTTACTTAGTAGACTTCCATCCGGCTTTTGAATCTGAATTGTGAGCTTTTGAAGAGTGGCAAGCGGTGTAGGGTAATATATTTTCTGGCACTTGAGGAATTTAGGAATGAGTCTAGTAAATCCACGATTATTTAGACTACTGTCAGATGCCCAATAGGCATCATAGCTGACTACACCAAAGGCATTATTTAGACCATCATTTGTTCCAAATCCATTTGTATTTAGTTCGTCTACACGAACCTGTAAATACGGGTACGCAAATACATTAATATTGGAGTTAGTTGAGTATGCACTTGCTGAAGATTTTTCAGTTAATACCTCAATACCTTCTGTTGGCATAATTACCTTTACAAGCTCAATACGAGCAATATTTTTGAACTTAATGTATGTAGATGGAGAAAGTCCATATCCTGATGCATTTGTCCGTTTGTTATTTGCAGGGTCAAAATTCACAGAGAAATTGTAGCGATTTTCAGTTGTATTATTAATCCAGTCGCGGTCAGCACTATATATAAATAGATTATACTCATTATCTCTATAGGAAACAACATCACCTTGTGCTTTAATCATATCCTGAGGTAACGGCCCTCGAGCCTGAATACCTTCTGGTAAAACTAGTGTAGGGTTTGCATTTGCCATACCTTGCATACGCGTACCAAATACTAAAGGGTCCGATTCACCGAAAAATGAACGTCTGGGATCCGGAAGTACATCTACGACAGTATTTCCCTCTGAATTTCTTGCTCGGCGAGATGCATCACGTAATGCTAAAGCATTTTCATCATTCACTTTATAGTTATTAGAATTCACACGGAACATATCATCCGATTCAATACGTTGGCGCATATCATCCGGCATAACTGCCTTAGAAACTATAGGTAGCGGTGGCTGTGCTCTTGGAGCTAAAATATCAATTCGATTTGCCTCTGCCTCACGCTCTTTCTTTAGTTGCTCAAGGCGATTAAGTGTTGGAGGATAATTATCATCTAGGCTTAACTGAAAGTTGGGTGCAGCAGGAAGAGCACCACGTGAATCTTGGCGCTCTTGTTGCATTACATCAAAACGGGAACTTACATCATTTCGTATGCGCTCCATGTCTGAATCTTCTGAAGGGCGCACCGGACGTTTTAAATATGATAGGTAGTCGGGAACAACTGCCTGAAGTACTTCCTTGTTTAGTTCCTGTATAGAAGCTGTTGCATTTTCAGTGTTTTCATAAACAGCAGCCATGTAATATGAAATACGCTTATCGAGTGCTTTCTCCTGTGTAGGTGATAGGTCGGCACCAATTCGACGCTTGAAGTCGGTAGTAAGAAGACGTTCAAGTAGACCTTCATTCTTCTTTGAAAAAAAGATATCCCTACGGGTTTCTGGAACATTTGCCATAGTCCTTATCTATTCTTGGCAAGATGTTCTTCTAGTGTTTATTACCGTGTTGTGCTAAACTTAAGTACCCCCAAAGGGGGTACTTAATATTGCCTACAACCCTAATATGGCGCACCCGATAGACGAGTCTATCGGGTAAGCCTGGCATACGAGCATAGCTCGTATGCTCGGCAAGTATGCTACAGTAAACGTTAAGCCAAAGGCTTAACGCAACTTTGACACTTGCAGTTAACGCTAAGTGGAAAAAAGCCATGAGCGAAAGGCAAGCATATCAGCATCGCTGGGCTTCGATCGTGAAATTGCTGTAAAATCATCTCCGTAAAGCATTCGTATGATAAAATACAAGCAATACATACCACATTCCGTATTTTTGTATTGAAGGCGTCGAGAGCTGTAGTATAATTTAATCTCAGGGTCATGGGTTGTTAACCATTTCATGAATTTTTCAACCTGATGAGGGGCTTTCATTCCATAAGAATCAAAATAGATACATTGTTTCTTTTTAAGGTCAATGAAGTTTGCTACCCAGTGACTTCCCGACTTGTAATGAGGATCTAAATTGTAAACAATACCAATTGCTGTTATGCCTCTTTTTATAGAATCTTTTACACTTAGTGTACATATTTCATTCATTAAACATTCTTCTGTATGGGTTTCACTTGTCTTATAGGGATTAGGAGCCCCAAAGTCAATTGGAAATGGTCCCATAAATTCAAAGTTTTTATGCGATACTTCGTATTGATTGAGTACGGCAGATATGTTTGTGCTATCTAGCCACATGTCGGGATCTTTTGACCATTGTTTTGGCTGGGATGGACGTAGATAATTCTTCCGTAATAATCCCTTTTCAGACATGGAAAGTGGAAGACTTTCTAAAAATGTATTTTCACCTGATGATTTTAATTTCAAACGTTTCTCAATTTCTTTTCGTATATGTGTTTCTGTTGTTATACCAAACTTATGGGCTACCTTCTTAAGAACAACAAGAGGAATACATCCTTCAGCCGGTCTTACTTCACCAACTGAAGGATGGCACTGCTCTGGTCCAGGTGGAACTATATCTTTTTTTTTATGAGTCGAACTCATTCTAACTATAGTTTAGAATGGATATTACTTTAGTTAGATATTGGAATTATGTAGTGTCACCCCTTTTGATTTTTATTTCCTTTTTTGGCGTATACGTTATAGCAACACTTAAAAATATTCAAGTAGCAAATCCACGACTAATAAGTGAATCAATTCGTAATTTTAAAAGGAATGTCTAGGCTATATACAGAACAATATGTCTGGTGTAGCCTCTTTAATTGTTGGTCTTATGATTATAGTATTTTTTCTAGTGGCCTTTGCTACATTTTATTATATAAACCAAGTACTTGGCAATGATGACATAAAAGTGGAAGTGGGAACAGCAATCACTAAAATCGCTATTTGTAATACCATACTTATAGCAATTCTATCTCTTGTTTCGTACATGTACATTAGAAATAATCCACTTGTACTTTCAAATTATACCTTAATAATGATACACCTATCACTATTATTCTCAATTACTTCTGTAAGTATTGCATTAATTGAGAAATCTAGTTAACGGCAAGTGCCTACAAGACCTCAAGGAAATAAGACTGCTAAAATACGATGCTGAAGTCTAAATTTCCCACTCCACTGTCCATTTGAGGGATAGATATGAAATGATACGCCCTGTAATTTTACAATAATACGGACCTTTGTACCTGGAGTAAGAATCCCGGATTGAATAATTCCACGTGACCATTTACCATCTTTATATAAGTTTGGACCTTGTTCATTTGATTCATTAATTGGACAATATAAATTTATGTCAGTATCATTAATAATAGATTGAAATGTTGACTTGATATCTGCTAGTTTTTTTATAGATGACGAGCCAGGAAACCAGCGCTGTTGATTTGTATAGACGTTTGATAGAATTGTATCCTGAAGTGTTGTCAGTTTACTAACAGTTTGAGCCGAGTCTTGAACTGATAAAATAAGACGCCCTGATGAAGGCGTGTATGATTTAATGGTAAGAATCGGCATTAAAATTGTTAAACATGAAAAGTTCATATCTGTATCACGATATGAAAGTGATATTGTGGGTTTTTGTCCTGTAGGGATTGACCCAAATTCTACATGATCTGCTTGAAAGGTTTGTATAGGGATGCACCACTCCATTTAATAATTGGAGTGGCTCTATCCTTAGACCTCGTTAAAGTGAACACTTAAGACACTTCTATACTTATTTATAAGATATGGATACGTTGAATATATGCTGGAGGGGAATGGCTGGAACCGGTAAAAAAACTGAATTACATAAAAGATTAAAGGAGATTGCTAATCGTCGTGGGCTTCCCTTTACTCTTCAGACAAAATGTATAAACGGCTCTGGAGGAGGTGAAGTTGGGGATGATGATGCTGATGCTTTAGTTACAGGGGAAATAACCTATGAATACTCATCTGTTCACATGGGTTATGATATTGCCCGAATGTCAATGCAAGATAAGCAATATTTACGTCCTATATTATCCGAGCTTGGACAGGGTAGTCAGGTATTATCAGGCTCTCAAGGGCGCGGGGCACGTATTATAGTTTTGTATCATGCCCACCTTCTTAGCTCAGAATCCGTTTTACTTTTACAGGCATGTATTGAACAAAATGAGTTTGATGTATCAATATGGTTTACATCAGAAATGCCTGTACCATATCGGATTCGTGACTGGTTTATTGAAATACCAGTTGGTGGAGAAGACCTTGGATTTAAGGAATTTTCTAAGATGAGCAACACACCTGTAGCAAACTGGACAAATATATTCAAAGAAATTCTTGATAAATGGTTACGTTCTCCAAAAGCAACTATTCATTCTATAAAGGAAGTAAAGTCATTTGTTTATGAACTTCTTATGCGTAATTTTAGATGGGTTGAAGCAGTTCATTTCCTTCTTGATACAATTATAACTCATCCTACAATGACCGAGGTCCAGCGATTTCAGTGTATAGAAGCATTAGCAGGATGTGAAGCAACTGCAGGAGGATACACAATTCCAAGTTATAGAATTCCAATTATTTGGGAAAGCCTTTTCCTGAAATTTCGTGATATTCTTCATACCTAATATGATGTTGTGCCTATATTTTTAAAGTATGATTTATCATACTTTAAAAATCGGCTTACAACATTAGCTGGGAAGTAGGCATATTTAAATATAGCCATTTGGCTATATTTAAATTAGCACTTACCGGTAGGGAAGTATGCTTCCAATCTTACTTGAAGAAGTAAATATTCAAGTACGTAATATATATAAAATGCCTGAATTAGTGTGGACACAAGGGGCAATAAATGATGATGATTTGAAGCGGTTTGAAACTGCAGTTATAGAAGGAACCCAATTTGATCCTCTTCATCTAAAAAAAACAGTATGGGATGCTTATAAAAAGGGTGAATTTATTGCACATGTAATCGAATCGCCCTTAGCGCGAGTAGTAGCCCTTTTACCAAAAGGTAAAACTATTTGTGAATCATGGGGACGAATTTTTCAACTATTTGGCACTCCTAAACATGGTGCACGTTGGAATGTCTACATGTTTGGTGGAGAAGTCCCCCGACTCTTTCCTAAGGACGGAGCCCCATTAGCAGCCGAGCATCTTAATGGAGGTTATACAATGGGTTGCTCTACAGATGGCATATTCATATATCGTATTGAGGAGGCTACACGTGTTCTAATTCATGAACTTCTTCATGCTGCCTGCCAAGACCCGTACGAAAAATCGGTCCCTCAACGCGAAGCCACTATAGAAACCTGGGCAGAAGTAATATTTGTTGCCTTTTGTTCAAAGGGTGTAACTCGTAAGGCTGAACGCCTTTGGAAACTTCAGACACAGTGGGTTGCCGATACGAATTTACAGGCTTCTAAACACAGTGTACAAAGTGAAGCTGATTACGGTTGGAGATATTTAAATGGAAGAGTAAATGTGTATCAAGAGCTTGGTTTAGAGCTTCCTAAGCCCTCAGGCGTTGCTCCAACACGTTCACGATTTACACATCCAGAGCTAGGAGATTAATGGCAAGTGCCAGCATAAAAATTGATTCGTCCAAGTACTTATGCCTCTCTAGAAAACTTAATGGGAATTCGTGGGTTATATACTTATTTAAAGCATTATAGGAGAGAATTTGATATTAGAACAACAAAAGGGTTGCGTATTGGGATTGATGCAATGTCCTTCTTGTATCGTTATAGAGAAGATACACGGGATATTATCTTGCTTCTTCAATCTTTGAAGCGCCTAGATCATCGTATCTTCTTTGTCTTTGATGGAAAACCTCCTGCAGATAAAGATGCTGAAATTAAGATACGCAAGGAAGTAAAGGATGAGGCTGCTGCAAAAGCATCATCTATTGAAGTTTTCCTAATGAGTGAATCAGCAAAAGCAATTGACCATTCTTCACGGGCAGTTTTAGAAGAATCGTTGCAGCGATGTCAAGCAAGAAGTTGGCATGTGAGTCGTAATGTTCGGCGCGCTTTTCAGGATGTATTGTGGGATGAAAATATTCCTTATGCAAAATCGACATGTGAGGCTGATGATGCTTTAATTGACTTATATACTGCTGGAAAACTTGATGTTATTATGAGTAGTGATATGGATTATTTGGTAGCGGGGGTAGAGCGTTTATGGATTCCAAGTCAAAAGGGAAACTTTTGGTTTGAAGAAATTATGTTATCAGATGTAGTGCATGGAGAAACAATAAGCACTGAACAATTTATTGAGGCGGGCATTCTTTGTACTCTTACTGATGTACATTGCTCTAAGGCTTTTACTTGGATTCGATATTATGGCTCCGTAAAAGGTATACTTCAGAGTAATACATTAACTGTGCCTGGATTTACAATGGTTGAATATGAGTTAAAGCGTGAGCGTTTGAAAGCATATGAGCCCTATTCGCGTATTCGAGCAGACCATTTAGAGCGGGTTGTAGCATTTCTAGATAATCTTTAACGGCAAGTGCCAAAGTTGCGTTAAGCCAAAGGCTTAACGTTTACTGTAGCATACTTGCCATCATAGGGTTGTAGGCAATATTAAGTACCCCCTTTTAGGGGGTACTTAACTTTAGCACAACACGGTAATGGGTCCTAAATTTCGTAGTTACTATTAGGGATGGTAAAACGAAATTACCAGATTTTTGTATTTATAGGGGTATGTATATTAGTTGCCTTATTTTTTTGTAGTAAGCGATTATTGATGGAAGGATTTGAACCTCCTCCTCCCGTTGTTAAAGCCCAAGTAAAGTTAGAGGATATTCCAATTATTAAAGATGTATGGATTATAAATCTTGATAAATCGAAAGAACGTTGGAATACAATGCTTGACGAGGTGAAGGTATTAGACCCTCTTCCGGTTAATAGATGGTCAGCAACTGATGGGCGGGCGTTAAAAGAGCAAGACTATGTTAATGAAAGGATTCCAATTATAATTCGCCCTGAATCTACTCTTGCTTCCAAACAAGAGCGTCGTAAGGGTGAAATTGGTTGCTACTTATCTCATAAAAAACTTATTGAATTTCTTGGTAAGAAAAAGTACGAGGATGATGATGGGCACTTAATTCTAGAAGATGATGTTGAGATTGATAAGGATACATTACAAAAATGGATAGATGTATCATCAAAACTCAATAAGGATTGGGATATATTTTTCTTTGGAATTCATGACCCTGTACTTAAGGATCCTGTAGATGGTATTTCTAAAGTGACAAGTATTCAGAGTACACACTCTTATATGATACGACACAAATCTATCCCTAAATTTTTGGAAATAATTAAGATTATGTACGACCCGATAGATGAAATTATCCGGTGGAACTCAGATAAACTCAACTTGTATGCAATACAACCTTTCACAATTAACCAGCGTAAGAATTATCCATCAGATATTAATAATGAAAAGGTTACTTAACATGTTTTGTTTTACGTTTTATATTACGTAATCTACGTAATCTACGTGTGCACTTGTATTTTCTACGTCCTCCTTTTATGGGTGCTGTTACTGGGACTGTTGTTGTGGGCACTGTCGGAAATACTACTGCTCCATCCTTTAGTTCAAATAGCTCGGTAGGTCTTGTTAGAATTTGTGCAAGTTGCTCTGAAATACTTGTACCCATGTTGCGCGTATTTGTAATACCGCCTTTATCGCTTACTAAAAATGGAAAGTCTTTTGCTGCTACGACCTTTGAAGGGGGATTATTGTGAAAGTATTGATTTATATAGCTTTCATCATTCCAAGCTGGCTCGTAGGGGATTTTTTTATCTTCGCGCTGATTATCTAAGAAAATTTGGGATACACGTATCATATTCTCACGAGTTCCTCCATAAAATGCACCATAAAAGTACATTTGTGGAAGTGTTGTATTTTCTGGAACATATGCCTTTGACTCCGGATTTCTATCATAGGGTTTCTTTGGATCTATATTATTATAGTGCTCTCCAGCTACTAAATCTCCTACAAACCAATCACCAAAAGGTTTATCAATATTTGTATCTGAATCGAAATAATAAAGATGGTCGCAATCTGAATCCTTTAATGATACTATACTTGTAAATTTAGAATTTGTTCCTGCAGCCCAATCACTATGATCTGCATGAATGTATGTATAATTTTTAATATTTGGCATGTACTTACCAGGATCTTCATCAGAAAATACATAGAAATGTATGGTGGAAGGTCCATTATAATATTTCATAAAAGCTTTTATAAACCGTAGACCTAAAAGGAGATACGAATTTGTAGATATTAGAACGATTCCGATCTTCATTACATATTAGTTAGATTTTTAATCATAATATATAAAGTAGATGTCAGATAATTTAGCTGGTAAAACTATATCTCAATTAAAAGAATATGCAAAAACAACAGGGATTACGCATTATTCACGTTATACACGTAAAAATAATTTAAGAAAATACATATCTAGCACACGTAATAACAGACTAAAAAGTGTATTGATTGCTTCACCTGTAGAAGATGATGAAGATGATGAAGATGATGAAGATGACGAAGATGATGAAGGTGAATGTGAATTGGATGGGCGCTTAGATGCATGTAAAAAAAATAATAGACGTGAAAGATTACTTTGGGAATGCTTCAAAGGGATGTCCATTAGCGATGAAGCTTTAACAAAATCATTTGCATGTGGGCATGAAAAAGTAAAAGGAATGGTTTCTAAACTAAATACTTTGTATCCTACATTGAGAGAATCTGTAATACAGGCTGGTGGGCAAGGAAATAACTTTGATTACACTTTTAAGATGGGAGAGAAATCACTTAATATTGAACTTAAAACAAATAAAACTTCAAATACTTATGAAAGTCTTAATAAAATTCCGTGGTCTGGATATGGTCAATTATTACAATTATTCTTAAATGTAAAAGATCCAAAATATGCTAATTTATTCAAATCATTTGATACAAGTGGTATGATAAAGGAATGGTTTGAAAAGGTTATTATTGAGAAAATTATTCCTAGATACGATATTAAAGGAGAAATAACATTTGAAAGTTACTATACAATGTTATTTAATACTGCTAAATCTGCAGGAAAGAAATATAATGATGCAACTTTACCAATTGGTACAAGGGCTTTATTCAAATATTTCCATGAACATAGAACAAAAGAGGATAATGCTTATAGAGCTGGTTTATGGAAGACATTTTCGAAATCATGGATGGAAAATCATAGATTTGATGATGCCCTAACACTAGAACTTATTCAAGCAACATTAAATAAAAAGGATGTTTGGATATGTACTACAAAAAGGGATGCATACATTATAGAGGGTCCTAAATGTACAGGATTAAATTTTAAGGGACTAAAAACAGGTAAAGATGCAACTGTTCTACTGTACAATACTAGTTTAACAAAACCTTCAACGGGAGTAGTCTATGCTGTTGATGTTAAATTTCGTTTCTATTGGAAAAATGGTGGACAAGGTGTTCATAACTTGTGTCTTCAAATTAGTTAAAAATAATGCAGTAACGTCTAGTACTTATTTTAAGTAACGGCAAGTGCCAAAGTTAAGTACCCCCCATGGGGGGTACTTTGCTGTAGCATACTTGCCATCATAGGGTTGTAGGCAATATTAAGTACCCCCTTTTAGGGGGTACTTAACTTTAGCACAACACGGTACCTAGCGGTATTAAATGTGCATTTTGCACAGTTCATGAAATGTTATAAACATATCGTGAACGACCTTTGTAGGGTTCGAACCTACGACTTCCCGGTTAACAGCCGAGTGCTCTAACCAACTGAGCTAAAAGGTCTAGTATGCGTTATATTTTCGCACTTGTAAATAGAATATGTCTTCCAACTCAACAAAGATGTCTGGAGTTGGAAATAATGGAAATAAAACGAAGAAAGTGAAGAAGCCATCACAGGCAGAATTATTTGCTGCTGCAAAAGCGAAGAAAAATGCTGAAAAGGCTAATGCAAAAGGGCCTTCAAAGGGTCTATCTGCAAATGAGGCAGCGGCAGTACGCGCTGCACATGCCGAAGAATTAGCAATTGCTAAGAACTATAGAAAACGAGTAGAGCGTAAACTAGAAAAAGCTAAGAAAACCATACGCCATCTTAACCGTAAAAACGATTAAGAAAAATACATGGAGTGGGATTCGAACCCACGCGTATTGCTACAAGGGTTCTTAAGACCCTCTCCTTAACCACTCGGACATCCATGTGTTGTGGCATTTGCCTATTTGTATTTTTATATGTATAATCATATTGTATTTGATTTTATATGTATTTTTTCTGACGTATTTACGCCTTCGCGGCCTTCGCCGCCGACGCAGCAAGCGCCTCAGGCGACTTTACGTAGTGGCGGTTGAGGTACTTCTGGAGGTTGAAGTACGTTAGGTCGACGCCCTCAGGAACCGTTAGGAGCTTCTTTAGAGGGGCATCAGGCTTGATGGCGTGCTTGTCCTTGAGCGACTTCTCCTTGACATACGCGTTAACGCCCTTCGTGACCTGCGAGCGGCTGATTAGCGTGCCCTTGGGGAGGTTGAGGAACGTGCAGAGCTCGTCCGTGACCTGAACAGGGCGCTCGAAGATAGAAGGCGTACGGGGCTTGGCATCAACACCCTCCTCCGTCTTCACGCGCTTCTTGCGCTTGCGAGCATCCTTAATCTCACGGTGAACACGCTTGTCGAGCTTCTTCACGTGGGCAAGGAGCGTAACAACCGTCTCGCGAACCGTGTTGAGCGCCGCCGTTACGCTCTTGAGGTCCTCATCTAGCGTCGTCGTAGGGCCAGCAGGGGCAGCCGCCGCGACCGCCTCGACGGGCGTAGAGGCAACAACTACCGGCGCCGCCTTGGCCGCCGCGGGAGCCTTGGCAACCTTGGCAGCCTTTGCGGGCGCCGCCACGGGGGCCGCAACAGCTACCTCAACAACAACATCCTTCTTGGCGACAACCTTCTTAGCAACAGACTTCGGGGCGGAACTCATCATACCTGAAGCGGAGGAAGTATTGGACGACATTTTACGCGCTATAGTAACATGTAGCACGTGTTCCCTGTCAATTTTTATTTTTTTAGCATAGAATATTGAATTAATTTCACCCCTTTTACTCCAAATCCTCTTTTTTTTTTGAAGCCGGACATATTTATGATGGGTACCCTAGGAAACTGCGTTCAAACCGGGATTAAATACATTTAAAGTGAATGAACTACATTCCGGATTTAACATTAGAGGCAATGAGCACTTGTAATACATCCTCTCACGATCAGATACGTATATGTGCAAATATAAAAAGTAAGAAGACTCCTGATGTTCAATGTAAGTCAAAAGCAGTAAATGGGGATTATTGTTCAAAGCATTGTAAACATCCATCGCGTTTTATTGTGGCAGGTATAAGTACAAATTATACATATAGTCAAAACAAAGCGGCGAAAAAGATACAGCGTGCATGGAAACATGTTAGACCATTTCTACGTCTTTTTCATCAAGGAGTTCTTGATACGTCAATTTGTATGAATGTAACTGAACTCTATTCACTTGAGCCTCTATCTTCTTTAAATGCTCTGTACATGTTCGGAATTATAGATTCTTCCCGTAATCTCTGGCTCTTCGATATTCGTTCTTTGGCGCGAATGATATCTATTGGAACTTTAAAGGGGAATCCATACACTCGGGAGCCAATTTCCAGTCGAATTAATTCTAAAATTTTACGGCGAATTTCCTGGCTCCGTTCACGAGGGTACACAACCCTTTTTCCACAGGAGGCTGAATTAACTTCTGAACAAATTTGGCAACAGAAAATTTTGGACACCTTTATGAAATTGGAGGCCTTCGGATTTCACGTTCAATGTGAATGGTTTAATGAAATGTCAATAGACACCCACATCCGATTCTATAAAACTCTTTATGAACTGTGGAACTTTCGACTAGGCCTTACAACGGTGCAGCAATTGGCAATTGTTCCTAGCCCTGTAAAACTATTTTCACTATCTATCTATTCTTCTCACCAAAAACAACATGTTTTACATTGGTGGGAAAAAGTCAATTTACGATTGATTGAAACCCTTATTAGTAGCTCACAGGATAAGGAATCACAGCGTCTTGGAGCAATGTATTGTATTATGGGCTTTGTTAGTGTATGTAATGATGCCGGCGAGGCGTTTCCATGGATTTTGGAGTCACTTTGACATAAATTTTCGTTATCCAGAAGGAGTAATTACACGGTCATAGACACATGTAGAATCAACAATTACGGGGAAGTACTGGGCATCAGGTGGTTTACATGCAGGCACATACACATTTTCTGGTATAGTTATATTTTGCTGAGAAAATGGAGGTTTGTTGCGGTCATAACAGGGAGCAGGAACATATGTTCCAAGATTTACAATATTTGATGGGTCAGCAGAACAACAAATTGCCGCGCTTTCTGCTGCCTGTAGGACATTCAGATACTCCATATTTGTTCCCTTCCCCGTTATTTGAACTGTCATGGCACATCCATTTACATATTGAATGTCCTGTACAGATGCGGGAATTTGATTAGAAGATGCTTGGGCTCTACGTATATGCGTAAGCTCACTTGAATCCCTTACCTTTGAACGCGATATATATGTTTTTGCCTCTTCCTCTATTCTACGAATGCGCTCTCCTTGTGACATTGACATATGTCCTTTCTACATTGTATATTGATTAAAATAGGGGAAGATAGCCTCTAGAAAAATAAAAATTGACCCCTCGAGTTCGTAGTGAGTTAGTATAACAGGAATGTCTTCTATTGTATCGCCTTCCAGCTTCTCTAGCTCTAATGTCACGGTGACCGCGGTTAAGCTACTCGAGTCGGGTGGCAAGCAGGCGTATGTAAATTATGATTCTCGCCCTCTTGTCATGCAGGTTGGTTCGCTTGAAACGCCCTTTGGTCTTTCAGTCTTTGACAAGATTCCTGGTGCCGCCCCTAAGTATTCCGTTGAGCTAAATCTTCGTGGCTATGATGACCCATCTGGCAATCCTAAGATTGCCAGCATCTACAGCGCGCTTAATGCCCTTGATGAGTTCATGATTGAGCAGGGTGTGAAGAACTCAAAGGCTTGGTTCAGGGCTGACCTGAAGGCTGACATGGTTCGTATGTTCTACACGCCTACGCTCCGCTTTGCTAAGGATGCTGAGGGCAACCTGAAGCCTTATCCTCCTACGCTAAAGATTCAGCTTCGCAAGCGTGATGGCAAGTTTGAAACGGCAGTCTATGATGACAAGAAGCGCCCTCTTACGGATGTTCCTCTTGAGGATGTTCTTGTCAAGAAGGCTTTCCTCACGGCACTCATCCAGTGTACTGGTGTTTGGTTTGCCGGTGGCAAGTTCGGCCTCAGCTGGAAGGCAATCCAGATTCGCGCTGACAAGATTCCTGACAGCATCCGTGGCTTTGCCTTCCTAGATGATGGTGAGGAGGCGCCACGTGCTGCACCGGCACCCCGCGTGTCAAAGGCTCCTCCACCAGCCCCTAGCAATCAGTTTGCTGGTCTAGATGACGAGGAGATTGATGACGAGGAGGCTCTTCAGCCGGCCTCACAGGCTGTTGATGATGAGGAGGCTGAGGCGGAGGCTCCTCTTCCAGTTCCCAAGAAGACGGTAATCAAGAAGGTTATGAAGGTTGTTGCTAAGAAGTAATAATTCTTATGATGTAACAAACTTATGAATCAATAAACCAAATAATACTATAAGAAGTGTAAATGATAGCACAGCAAGAATGTATGTAAGAACATGAGATACATCATAGGGGCAGCACTCCTTTTTTTCATGAGCAAACTCAATGTACCCTGATTCTTCGTCCATTAAATGTATTTATATTTAGTACTTTAGACTATATAATGTATCTTATAAAATAAGATATACTACATATTTTAAATTTACCTGCCCTTTACCGTGTTACATTGCAACCACACCCACCATTATTTTGATAGTTAGGAAAGTCAGCGCAGTAGCAAATACCCTGATTACGTGCAACAACAACATCAAGCGTTTGCGTGTTTGGTTGTTCACGGCGTACAGGCTGTCCATTTACGGTTACAGATGTAGTGTTAAACGCGGCAAGCGCCATTGCACGCCGTTGACGAGTTAGTTGGGAAGCATCTGTGTTTGTAACTGGCATTTCTATATAATATGTACAATATTAAATGGGAGAAGAATAATTTGGACCGTTTGGAATTGGGCAAGCAGTAGATGCCTTTGGTAAAAAGGCATTAAGAACCTCTTGTGGTACTGCAGGACACACCGGGGGAGCAAGTGGCCGCTTGTATTGGGAAAATCGTGCTAAAGGATTTTGTGAATCAATAGACTTATCAATCACACACTGCGCGCGCGCCAATGTAAGCGTTGATGAAAGTCCGCATTTTATTCCAATAATAGAAGGTATACATGACTGTTTCTTTTCAAGATAGTCACTTTCAAGAGGAGTTTCTTGACTGTAAAGGGATTTTGAAGTACACTCACCACCATATATAGAGCGCGCCCGTAGTATGGCACTTTCACATACGCCCTGACGCATTGCATATAATTTTTGATTAAGGCGTGCTGACTCACTCATCTATTTTGGGCTCGCCCTTTAGTTCCTTCGCTCTAATAAACTTTTCACGTAATAATGTCGGATATCCCTTTTGATATCCTGAGCATTCTAAACTAAAAGGTGGTATACGAGGTTTCTTCGATAAACGATTCATTTCAGTAAGCGATACAAGTCTTGGAATTATTGCATCAATATCTGGAATCCGCTTGTGTAAATTCTTCGTAAAAATCGCAATCGAATACCATATTGTTATAAGTGTGTCAAGGGAAGCAATATGAATTTGTAGACCATCCTGTGTATTAAATGATAGAAATGAACTACATGCCACTTCTTGAAGCATAAGAAGTACCGGGACATGTTTATAACGAATTTCAACATATGGAGGAACAAATTCTCCCTTTGCTCCTTGGAAAAATACTTCTACATGAGTATTTCCTAAAAGCTGTTTAACAAGAAGGGCATCGTCCTTCACATCCGGGCTCAGTACACCCATAATTCCCGTAAGACGTTCTGTATCAAAAATATCACGATGACCGTGAATTACATTTCTGTAAAAATCCTCAAGCGGACCTGTAAAGAAAATTCGCCCCTTTTCCATGCAGAAATTCAAAATTTTATTTTTAACAGGCTCTGGTATATCTACACGAATAGCCTTTCGAGTTCCACTACGTGCTTTTGGTAATTTTGGAGGGAAATTACGATTAATAAGTTGAAGGCGCTCATACACCTTCTCCCAACGTGAAACCATCCCACGCGGACGACTTAACTCTAGATACATCATCATGCGTAAAATATCAGGGTCAGTATAATACATACCATCGCGCTTGTACGCTCGCTTTAAAAGAGTTGCAAAAAGGGGGGGAGAAATTCGTGTAATATCCGCAATTGCCACGAAATTTATAAGAACCTTACTAGTTCCTTCGTGAATTCCAATTTTGTGATGAACATTTTTAAATCCATTTGCATGTAATTCAGCTACAAGAGAATTTACATCACCATCAAGATCGGGTGTAAAAAAATCATAGTCGGGAAGGTCAACATCAGGATTGTAAAAGCGTTTCTCTACAGGAAGTATCATGTTCATTGCTGTTCCACCATAACATACGCGCTTTTTCGCCTTAATAAAATTATGAACTATACTTAGCCCCTTTAGAAGAACAGCGTTGTGTGCTGATTCATAATCAAGGCGCTCTTGTGCTATATCTACAGCCTTTTTAAGACGAGTTTCTACCTTTTTTTTTCCTATAGCTGGAGTTGCCATAAATATATCTTCCTCCATCCCCCTATAAGATTTTAAGAATTTAAACAGCAAATGACGCCTGATAGTTAGGTGCCTTTAAACGATAGAATAATTCGTTATTCCAGAAACCAATTTTCGATTTAAGTGACGCTATTGATTCACCAAATAAATTTAGTGCAAGTGAATTTACACCGCATTTTGTGACTACGTCTGAAATCTCACTTAATGAAGGGTTCTTATCCTGTGATGGTAATACAAATACAAATCGCCGTTTCCCATTTAAAGCAAAGGTATCCTTTTCACTTTCTGAAAGTGAAGTTAAGCGTATAAGTGATACAACAACTGAGTTAGGAATTACTCCACCCATGGGGAGTGCACTTACACCTAAAACATCCGATGAGTTTTCTAAGTAAACTCTTACATTTACAAGATAGTCAAGGTCATATTTTTGGTCAATATTTGTCATTCCAAGTTTCTCTACATTTCTAAAGATTGATGTATCAGCATTTGAGAAAAACACAACCTTCCCTTCCATGAAATTTGTGGTCATGTTAATAATTTGTGTTTCATTATTTTGACGCTGGTAATTTCCATTTTTCAGCATAAATTCCTGAAGTGGCTCTAAATCTTCTGCTACCTTACTTAAGAATTTAACATATTTTTCTGGCTCACGAAGTAAATTTGGAGCTTTAACAAAATGCAGATATACAATTAAAGGATATGAACCTGATGCCAATGATGGGTTGAAAGCATATGCTGCTAAACTTTTCGCTACTTCAGCAATATTTCCTCCGTTTGAACTAATAAGATGTCCCGCCTTATTTCTATAAAGAAGGGTGGGTACACCTACAGTATCGAATTTTTTCGAATCCTTCTGTGAATCTAAATAATCAATCTGTAATGTAAATATGCGAATACCTGTATTTAGTGCCGACTGTATTCCAAGAGTGGTATCAAATGTTCCCCCATTTTCATTTGGACCAACATAGGCGGTTTGCTTTACAGAAACTGCTTGCACATTTACTAAAGACGTAGTAGGTTTTGGATTTGAAAACGATTCTTTAAGAATATTTACTTTTTTATCAATCTGCGCTGAAATATCAATACCAGATGTTGTTAGTATAGGCTTTACAAATAACTTATATACAAAAAATGAAAGTATAAAGCCAGCTGTAAAACAAAAAAGAATAATATCGAGTTTACTTGAAAGTGCCCCCGTAAAACCCCTTAAATAAATCATAACTATTTTGTATATAAATGTATATATAATTCCTGAAATTAATGCTATTATAATGCCAATGGAGATTACAATAACAAATGCCCATCCTGTACTTGTTATTTTAGGTAGTCCAAAATATTTGCGTATAAAAATAACAAAGTTAGCAACATCGCCAGGAAGAGCCGATAAGTTTAATCTTTCAATATCATCTGAACTAACAGATGGCAAACTTAGAAGATCGTCAAAGAACCCCATCCCCTTTTCTAGTATTACAGTAGATACTTATTTATAAAAGCTGACCGTGTATGAATTTCTAAGTTAGGCATTAGACGAGCCTTTTTAACCTTTTCTGAATCAGATGTAGAATTATCAGATACAACAAGAATAGTTGTTGATGACGTAACTGTGGGACTAATGGTATACCCTTTAGCTTTTACCTGTGTTTCAAGGTCCTTATCACGAAATCCGGTAAAACATATTGTGCCCTTATTTATACTAATTTCAGGAATTCCTTTGATAGCTGGATAAGGAATCCAACTTAGCTCAGTATTACGCCAACTTTCATAGCGTGGAAAGGCTTCCTTAAAGGCACTAAATGTATCTTGTGTCCAGGATACTGGAAATCCATCGATACTTAGCCAATTTCGAGGATCGGGGCACTGTTTAAACAGAGCGGTGAGCTTTGACTCACCAATCCCACGTGGAAGTTGATTAGAAGCAAGCAAGATTTGCATTTCATTTACACTAGATGGAATGTTTTGAAGAGTTGCATACAAAGTCCTGCCTGTCTTTGGTCCTAGAGTCTTAGTCAGAGTTTGCTCACTAGCAAGCCACAAAGCATTAGGACCATTAATTCCAGCCTTTACAAGTGCTTCTGCAGTTGCTGGACCGAAGCCAGGAAATTCCAATGTTTTTGCAAAGTGATAGAGTTGAGAAGACCGCTGTGTATCATTTATTGTCTTTAATTGTATGTGGGTAGCTGTGGGGGGTACACCGACCCACGTCCATGACTCAGATGATGGAAAGGAAGGCTCTAATGCCGGAGCAAGAACAGCATCAAGTGTAGGAATTACGTCACCGCTTCTACGAATTTTGATAATAGCATCTGGGCCAAGGCGCTTTTCTAGAATTGTTTTGGCATTGTGTCCAGTACAGAATTCAATCTTTGCTCCATTAATCACTACAGGGTCAAAGCGGAGTTTTGGAATCAAATACCCTGTTGCCGACGGGGCCCACAGAACTTCTCGTAGGGTAGTTGTAGCAGATTGGTCAGAAATGGGCATCTTAAAGGCTACACAGTCCTTTGGATTCTGTACAGATACGTTGCTCTGGTCAGGATAGACTGGAATTTTGTTAATGCCAATAACAATACCGTCGGTTTCATACTTAGAATTTGAGCGCCTTAGAAGAAACTGCTCACTACAAGTAGCTTCTGTTGGTTTAGTAGTTACTGACCACCACGGTGTCATAAATGAATGGTCGGCAAGCCATGTAAACTGTTCACTACGCGTAAGGCCACTGGGAGCATGAACTTCATAGGCTAGAAACTGAATCTTTGAAAGAAGCTCATGCGAAGGAGATTTATGATGTAGAAGCCCGTTTACAATGTTTCGTCCATTTACAAGGTCAACACTACGCTCCATGATTAGCTCACCACGAATAATCCAGTTATTTTGAGAGGGCACAAGACCACTAATGTGCTCAACAATTGAAGCAGGAATACTATAGCCATCTCGCCCATCACCGCGAAGGTATAGTTGGCGCTTGGAAGGAATCCATAGGGCACTAAGACCATCAAGTTTCTCTGACATTACGTATTCGTTGCTAAGATTCAGAAAGCGCTCAAGGCGTGCCTCAGCCGGCTTAATCTTGTCTAATGATGGCATGATTACAGGCAATGGATGTGATGCTCCAGTAACAGGTGTCCCTACTGATGAAAGAAAGGGGTGCTTCGGGTCGCGCGCCTTTAGTGTATCTAGAAGACTATCATACGTGTCATCATCCATAATGGGCGTCCCACCATTATAGTATGCCTTTGAGGCATCAGTAAGAAGAGATACAAGGCTTTGAACTGTATTTGTAGAGGACATTTTGCTAGTAAATGTATACTAAATACTAGGTTTCAATTTTTTAGAACGTGTTTCACTAACGGCAAGTGCCAAAGTTAAGTACCCCCCCCATGGGGGGTACTTTGCTGTAGCATACTTGCCATCATAGGGTTGTAGGCAATATTAAGTACCCCCTTTTAGGGGGTACTTAACTTTAGCACAACACGGTATGTGTAAAGGTCTAAAGACAGCCATCTATAGTTATACAAGAGGGTTGCGGGCTTGAAGCACCCTCAGCATTTTCTTTTTTATTTCTTCTAAAAGCCTAAAGCCTAAAGGCATAAAACACACTATACTAGGGTCTTATAGTATAGTGGTAAGTACATGGGACTTTGAATCCCGTAGCCCGAGTTCGATTCTCGGTAAGACCTTCCAGCGCGAATAGTTCAGTGGTAGAATGCAACTCTTCCAAGGTTGTAACGCGGGTTCGATTCCCGCTTCGCGCATCTTTTCAAAAACTCTAAAAAATCCCTAAAAATATATAAGCCGTTTTAGCTCAGTTGGATAGAGCGCCCGCCTTCTAAGCGGGAGGTCGTGGGTTCGAGTCCCACACGCGGTAATCCGCCTCTTTAGCTCAGTTGGTAGAGCAACTCCTTTGTAAGGTGTAGGTCCTGGGTTCGATTCCCAGAGGAGGCACTCTTTTAGTATAGTTTTACTGTTCTAAAAGAGAGTCTATAACATCTAGTACTAAAGTTAAGAACTCCCCATGGATAAGGCCATTAGGTGGCCTTATGTCATTGGAGTTATTTAGCTTTTCGTTCTAGCTATTAGAGTTAGGTACTTAAATTAAGTACCTAACGGTAGACTAGAATAGAGTATGTCCGGAGAAATAGGCTTTATCTTTGAAGGTCTAATAGAGCGCACACTAAGGCACTTGATTTCTCCACTAGAAGCAAAAGGATTTAAGGTATCTTTGCTAGGCGAGCAGGACATTCGTGATATTTTCAACGAGCAATCATTGAATGGCGTTGACCACCTATTAGAAATAACGGATACTTCTGGTTGTATAACCCATTTTCTTCTTCAGGAAAAATGGAAAATTATAACAAATCAGCGGGAAGTATCGCAATTTCTTGATTGTTGTTCGCGAATACTATCACGAATTCCGGAAGAAAAGCGCGGGACTGTTTACAGACTCTGGGTAACGCGTTCACAGCCGTCCCTAAATGGGGAGAAGTCATTAGAAGAAGGTGGAGCATATGTAGTACAGTGTATGACATCCCAGGCACTTTTAGCCCAAATTACAGGACAGTTTATATGTGAGTTGCTTGGTCTACGAGAAATTGCGGGAAATATGATTGCACAGATGCCATCACTACTTCCTCAAAAAACACCTGATGTACCAGAAGTGCTTGATTCTTCAAAAACAGCCCCACTTCCTAAGTTGGGCTATAAGACTCAGGTCAATGTTCAGAAGACCCTATAACTTGTTTTTCATATATGCTTCCATAGCAAGATCGTATGCTTCCATTTTACTGAGATTTTCTCCCTTTTTCACCTTCGGTTTTACTGGGGCAGCAGTGCGTGTTTTAAATGCTTTAATTAGTGCAGTTACCTGCTTCGGAGGCTGATAGGATAAAACTTCAGTGAAGAATTTTGGCACCTGTTTGACAGCATTTGATAAGTAAACAGGGTCTTTGATAAGAGGTGGAGCGGCCGGTATTTTCCAGCGTGGAACTTCAATAAGAATAAGGGTAAGAATCACTAAAATCTGTCGCTTTGCTGATGCTCCAAGGCCTTTTGGAGATTCGCCCCATAATTTAATAAGAGTCTGGAATTCTTCATTCATGCGTATAAGTTGTTTAGCTACAAGCTCTTTGTATATTTCACTGTAAAGTTGTATTACAAAGAAAGAAACATCTGTGCGCTGACGAAGATTTAACGTCGGTGGTCCACGTTCAATTCGTGTTAATCCAGTCTTATTTACCTTTCGGGAAATTGCGTCTTCTTCTAAAAGCCATTTTACCCAGAAAAGAGCCTTTTCTGTTGAGCCTTCGCTTATTGCCTTGCTAATATGTGTGCCGGCAGTACGAAGAAGAGTAAAGTCCCCCTGTGGATTCCAGACACGTCTAAGGGCCGCCGATTCAGTAACAGGGTCTATAGTTGCCCCGCGAATCCAGCCGGCCTCATGTGTTTCTATACCGACTTTTGGCCAAGGGGTCAGCGTTCGCGTCGGAGCGTCGCGAAGAACAAGAATAAGCTCTCCAATACGGAGTTGGAGTAATTCAGATGTGTATGCAGTTTCATCGGGAAGAGTCTTCATATGCCCATCTATTTCCCGTGTTCGATGGTCTAAATAGACAAATACACGTGGAGATGCTAGGCCTATGTGAATAAGGGCGTATTCCCATAGTATGCGAAAAAGGTTGTCAATGGCACCGCTACAGAATAGGTCAGCTGTAAAGTGTAGCGAGCGACCTGTGGCGTGGACACCGGCTTGTGGGAGAATTTTTTCCAGGGATTGGATAACTTCATTAGGAGGATATCCACACCGTGTGCGAGGTAATTCTTCCTGGGGTACTAGGAAGCTATTCATTTAATAATGGAATACAAATGATATTTTATTTGCGAGCGCTCTTAGCCTTACGTTGTGTTTTGCGCTTTTTAGGAGTTTTGGGTTTACTCACCCTTGAGCGTTTGGCTAAGGGTACTACATTGACGCTTCTTCCGCCGCCGCCCATAAGAGTTAAATTGTAATTATAAACAGGAGCAGGGAGAGCATCATACGCTTGACGATTTGGTATTCTATTATTAATTTCACTTACTGGTCCATCATAATATTTGCTACCACCAGTTGAATCTGTCATCTTAGTATAGGGAGCATCAAATGTATAGTAGATATTTAAACTACCAAAAGTGAGTTTACCTAGAAGTGGCACCTCTCTATTTCCCATTAATGCTCCTCCTAAACTTCCGTTTGGTGGTGGTACTGGACTTGGTAGAAATATTGGTGTTGCTCCTGGTAATAAACTCATTGATGGAGCTGGTGTTAAGTTTGCTATAGTATAACGGTGTACATACGAAAGTACAGTTGTGCAGAACAATATTCCACGCTTTTTATCAATTGTAATACCTTTAATTCCAACCGCTATAAAATTGGGCTCTGCAGCTCCCGTAACAGCAGTCTTAGTTCCATTTTGATAAAAGTATAGTCTTCCATTATCAGTTCCAAAGTTGTCTAGAAAAAATAATGCTCCTATATCATCATAAGATACTATATGATGTACTTTATTAACACCACCTATAAGTTCAGTGGGTGCATTACCAATAGATGGATATAGTATTGACATTATTCTATTATTATTTGTATCAGCAATATACAATGTGCCATTTAAAGAATTAAAGCACATTGACTGTGGATTACTAAAGCCACTTAATCCCAGTGCTCTACGAGTAATTGCCTGTGTTCCACTGCCACTTACTTCACACAGATTATTATTTCCAGTATCTAAAACATACATAAGAGAGTCATTTATAACTAGCATACACCGAGGTTCATTAAAGCGTGTTACGGTTGGATAATCATAAAAATTTCCAGCCGTAGCAATTACTCCAATATCAGGATTTGTAGACGGCGTGTATTCCCATCTTGGATTAGAAGCTTCATCTGATGGATTATAATTCCATGGATTTGGTCTATTCTTATACACTAGTGTACGAATAGCATTACCATATAAAATATAAATATTAGATGTGTTTGGTGAAAATTCTATACTGTACATGTGTTGATCCGCTCCAGAATAGAGTCCACCACGATTTGGATCTGCCCATGAGCGCGTTTCTCCAGGTCGCTTTCCATCAACCCATCCATTTCCATAATAAAATCCTGAAATTTGTATTGAATTATTAAAGTTATTATTTGGTGGTACATTTGTAGAAGCAAATGGTGATAAAAATAGAACATCTCCTTGCCATCCTTGAAAGTTAAAATACAAATCTCCTGTTATCGAGTTTACTGAACCAGTGTATAAGAAACCACCATTAATTCCTGTACTAGAGCTATAATGGGTTATAGCTGTAAAAGGAGCTACTGGTCTTATTGTTGTTGTTGTAGTTGTTGTTGTTGGTGGTGCTATATAAGAAGTATGAGTAGTTGGTAAACTACTTTGTAGTCCCCATCTAGTTGCTAAATAACTTTCTATTCTTATACGCTGAGCATCGCCAATATCGTCAGGAAATACAAGAACTTCACATACAACTCCTTCAAAATAAGCATTTGCTGTTTGACCTCTTACAATATTGTCAGTTCCAATATTATACCTTGTTATATTATTTATACCTTCTCTTGTTTCTAACAGACGTGTATTAGGTTTAGCATTTACTTGAACTAATGCTCCAGAAAGATTAAAGCTAGAATAATATATTGAAGGTGTAGCTGGATTTGGAATTGGAACGGTTCTTGCAATAAGTTTTCCATTATTATGTTTCCATGTTCCTACACTAGAATCAGGAAGACATAATAATGGAATCATTGAAGTGTTTGATGAATCAGGAGTATCACCTGCTCCGTCTACATAACTCATTAATCTTGTATAACCTTGTGAATTGTATGGAATATCATCTACACGAGCAACTACAAATGTAGTTATTTTTGTTATGTTTGTCATAGTTGTACTACCGCCCATATAAGTGTTTCTATTCATTAGAAAAGCATTTTTACCATTAATTGTTGTAGTTTGTAGTTTTGTAGTTTCTAGACCTGCCCGTGTAGCATCGAATCCTCTACCAGACTTATCTTTAACTGTAGTTCCTACTATAGTTGAATTATCATTAGCATCTAGCCATAAAGATGGTAAAATAGGTTGGAACTTGGGATCCAGTGTTAAAGGATTTGCTGTTGTTGTAGTTGTAGTTGTTGTCGATGTTGTAGACGTTGTTGTAGATGTTGTAGATGTTGTTGTAGGTGGTACATAATTACGATAAGGGTGATCACTTCTCAAACTTGTAAGTATTCCCCATTTATTTGCAAGATATCCTTCTACAAATTCACTTTCATCTTTCGTCATTCCATAATCAAAAACAAGCACTTCACAGATAGTTCCTTTAAATATATTCCACACCTGTGAATTTGGCATAAGCATTGCACCAATTCCGTATTTTGATATATTTAAACGTGAAATATTAGCTGAATTTTGAACAGGAATTCCACCATTTACTCCTACTGATATTAAAGAATTACCATATCTAGAATAAAATAGTGAGGTTGTATTTGATGCTGGAAGTGAAAGTTGGGGTGAACCATCAGGTTTTTTGTAAGAATATATTTTTGGGTCAGGGCTGAATTGTAAAGAAGCATATGAAGTAGTATTCTCATAATCATTAGCATTTTCACCATCCCAAAAACTGACTAATCTACCATAGCTATAGTCTGTTACTTTATTTACTACTACAATAAAAGTTGTTACACCGAATACTCTTTTAATATCTGGTACAAAGCGTTCATCTGTAGAGCCTACTATATAGGACCCTAATGGAAGTTCTAATGCTCGCTGTCTATTTATTTCTGTAAATGATGTAGTACCTTTTATTATGCCATTGTTATTATTTCCAGATTTATCTATAATTACATTATCTCCAGTGTTTGATACAACTATACTTGTGGTATCTGATGGATCTAACCATATAACAGGGTTACCACCTCTAAATACAGGAATAGTTATTGGACTATTAGCACATGGACTTCTATTTTGGCCCTTTCCAGTATTTATATAATCATCTGCTAAAGAAGAATAATTATTATTACTTCCATATTTAACTACATTAAACCCACAAAATGATGTTGTTGGTATATACAGTGGGCGCGTTGTACTTGTTGTTGTTGTCATTATATAGTTAACTTTATCATAATTGTAAGTGTGTTCACCTGGTAAACTGCTCTGTAGTCCCCATTTACTTGCTAAATACCCTTCTACCTGTTGACGCTGTACTTCAGTCATTGCGTAAGGAAAAACAAGTACTTCACAGATGGTTCCTGAAAAAAGTGAATTTGGATTATCATTGCCGTATCCTACTGGATTACATCCTAATGAGTAAGTAGATATTCTTATTTTTGTACCTGTAATATTAGCAGAGGTAGTAGGATTACCATTTCTACCAATATTTATTACATTTTGACGATAATTAGAATACAATATTTGAGGTGTAGTAGATAGTGACAAGTTAGCTGTTTTACTTACATTGTGCATCATTGATACAAATGATTTATCACCAGGTACGTACAATGCAAGAAGTGAACTATTATTAGATGCATTTCCATCCCAATGATCAGTTGCACTTTTTCCATCCCAAAAGCTTAATATTCTACCATAAACTCCATTTCCTGTAGCTCCACCCCCTAGAGCTGAACATACAACAAAAGATGTTACACCTGATAAATCTCTTGCATTCGATCTATTTGATATAGCTCCCATTATGTATGATGGAGGATGTAGAGTAGAATCTTTAATTTTTATAGCAGTTAAATTATTTACAGATGTAAATTCTGTGTTTATTAATGTAGCATTATATCCGTTTCCTGATCTATCGGCTATTACGTTATCAATTGTTCCACGATTATGTGCATCAAGCCATATTAATGGTGGACCCCCGCTAAATTGTGTAATAGGTGTTACTACTGGTGGTCGCGTTGTTGTAGTTGTAGTTGTACTTGTAGTTGTTGTTGTAGACGTTGTTGTTGTTGTAGAAGTTGTTGAAGTTGTTGTAGTTCTTGTTGTAGAAGTTGTTGATGTTGTTGTAGGTGCTCGTGTAGTTGTAGACGTTGTTGTTGTAGATGTTGTTGAGGTTGTACTTGTTGTACTTGTTGTAGTTGTTGTAGTTGTGGGTTCTGGTGCTATATAACGGTACACAACTCCCCATTTATTTGCTAGATAGAATTCTACTACTTTACGCTGGGCGTCATTCATGGCATAGGGGAAAACAAGCACTTCGCAAATTTTTCCTTGAAACTTATCAATTATTGAACCATTTAGTTGTCTTTGCGCTCCAATTGTGTATTGAGCTATGTTTAAAGGGGTTGCATTAAGTGTTGTTGGTTGAGATAATTTTCCATTTACTCCACCATTTATTCCAACTCTTGTTACACCCCTGTCATAAACAGAACAAAATATTGATTGTTTATTTAGAACAGTATTATCAAATGAAAGTTCTACTGATGGTGCTCCCGCCTTATATGCTCTTAATTTCGTATTAACATTAATGTATAAAGGAATAAATGAAGTCGCATTATCAGAATCATTAACATCAGTACCATTCCATAAACTAACTATTCTACCATAATTAGCTGCTGTGGCATTTACATCATCATTTGTTATGACAGCAACAACAAAGGTTGTTAGAGCTGGTATACTTCCAATATTTGGTACATAACTTGTGTTTGTAGAGCCTGCTATATGCGAACCAAATGGAAATCCTATAGCTTTCTTTCCATTTACTTCTACCTCGCTTGTGCTACTTAGTATACCATTAGAGTTATTTCCAGACTTATCAACAATTATTTTTTGCCCATTTGATGCCGTCCCTAACACTGACGGTTCAGAGGGGTCTAACCATATAACAGGATTACCACCAGTAAACACGGGAATAGTTGTTAGATTTCCACCGCATCCACTTCTGTATTCTTTTGCTGTATTAGGGTCACGATTATGACTTTTAATATTTGTTTGAATATAGTGATTTGTAATCGAATTATAATTTGCTGCACCAAAAACATTCCTTAAATCTTCATTTGCATTTGCATATTTAATAACATTGTATCCACAAAATGGTCTTTCATAAGCAATTTTGTTATAAACGTATGGGTGGCGTAATGTTGACTGTGGTATTGTTACTAAACTACTTTGTAAATTCCATTTACTTGCTAAATAACCTTCTATTCTTTGACGCTGATCATCTGTCATTGTATAGTTAAAAATAAGCACTTCACATATAGTTCCTACAAAATCAGCATAAGTACTTGATGCTTGAACACCAATTCCATATGTTGCTATATTTAAATTTGTTATAGTAGCTGGCTGTTCAGCCTGAATAGCACCATTTACTCCAATTGTAATTGAAGGATTATTTGTTATTTTAGAAATACCATAGCTAGAATAAAATATCGATGTTGTTGTTGGAGCTGTTATCTTAAGTGATATGCTAGGATTTTTGTAAGAGTAGACCTTAGGCTCAGCACCAAACTGGATGGAACAATATGATGAATCATTTTGCCAATCATCAGGGCTAGTACCATTCCAAAAACTTACTAATCTAGCATAATTATCGTTATAATCGGTTATTTTGTTTATTGCAACAACAAATGTTGTTACAGCTTGTACAGTTGTTAAAGCTGGATTAACAATTCTATTTATTGACCCTTTTATATATTGCCCCTTTTTAAATTCTATAGCTTGTAATCCATTTACTTCTGTAAGTGTTGTTCCAACTAGTAGACCATTATCACTAATTCCCTTATCTATAATTCTAGTTCCTGATACAGTTGATTTGTCAGATGGATCTAGCCATATAATAGGTGAGCCACCTGCAAACAGGTTAACTGGTTGTGGTATTGTGGTTTCATAAAAAACTTTACCCTGTTTATAAGGATGATTTGCCGGCTGTAAACTAGATTGTGTTCCCCATTTACTTGCTAAATAACCTTCTATAAATTGACGTTGTGATTTATCTAACTGAGTATCAAAAACAAGAACTTCACATATTGTTCCTCTTAATCTGTCGACTCCAGGATTTGCTGGATTACATCCTAGTGAATACTTATTTATTGTTATTGGAGTAGTTATATGAGTTTGAGCGGCATGGGGAGCATTACCATTTAGTTCAGTAATAAATGTGTTTGAACCATACGTAGAAGACATTATATGGGTTGTATTATAAGGCAATTCTATTTCTTTACCAGAATTACGATCTAGATTGTGCATCACTGTTATCGTTTGAGGACCAACAATACTAGGTAATAATAATGGAATAATTGATCCTGCAGTATCATAATCAGAAATAGTTAGTCCAGTAGTTATTCCATTCCAAAAACTTAATACTCTACCCCAACTTACATTAGATGCTATTGAACCAACAACAAAACATGTTAAATTTGATAAATTTCTTTCATTAGTAGTTCCTGTTATGTATGATGGCTCTGCAACCTCTTTGATTTCTAAGCCGTTTAATGTTCCGTTTACAGTTTTAGTTCCTATATTTATTAATGTAGCATCATATCCATTTCCTGATCTATCTACAAGAGTAGTTGGTGTATTAAGTGGATTATTTGCATCTAACCATATTAATGGGGAGCCACCCTTGAAGAACTCAACTTTATTATAAACATATGGATGTTCTAATGTAGATGGCGGCGATTTTACTAATCTACTCTGTGTTCCCCATTTAGTTGCTAAATAACCTTCTACTATTTCACGTTGCGTATCATTCATTAAATAGTCAAAAATAATTACCTCACAGATTGTTCCTTTCATATAATTTGTTATGGAGTCAGGTGGTCTTCTGCGATTTGCTCCAATTGTGTATTCTGTTATCTTTATATTACTCAAAGATCCTTGATTAGGCTTGCTATAAATAGTACCGTTCACTCCAGTTGACATTTGAGATTCACCATAACTAGAATAATATATTGAAGGTGTGTTTGGAGTAATTCTAGCCATATCCAGGGGTGATGTCTTATCCTTCTGATACATTAACATTGCACCTGCATTAACATACATAGAAATTAATGAAGTAAGTTCTTGAGAATCCTCTGGAGTATTTCCATCTCGAAAACTCACTACTCTACCAGCAAATCCGCCACTATCATTTATTTCTCCTTGTGTCATTGAAGCAACAACAAAGGTTGTTATATTAGAAGTGTCTGCTAGAGGATTCGTTTGACCACCTATCCAAGAACTTGTACCATTCAGATAAAATGTATTTAATCCATTTATTGGTGCTGAAGTACCTAAAGCGTTTAGTGTAGCATTGTTCCCCTTTCCAGAACGATCTATTGCAAGTGTAGCTGTGTTTGCAGGATTACTTGCATCAATCCATACAATAGGTAATCCTTTCTCGAACGAGGTAATCACCTTTGTTTCTAAGGGGGGACGCGTTGTTGTTGTAGTTGTTGTAGATGTTGTAGATGTTGTAGATGTTGTAGATGTTGTAGATGTTGTTGTTGGCTTTGTAGTCGAAGTTGTCGAAGTTGTCGAAGTTGTTGTTGACGTTGTGGAAGTTGTTGTTGGGAATGAAATTCTCATCCAAGCGTACGTATCTCTAGTAGGTTCTGAATTTGAACCAGATGAACCTGAAAAAGCAGGACCTCTAGGATCATCTGATGACAAGTTAATATAGTATAAACCATTATGTAAAACAATTTGACCTAAAGTGTAAGTATTATTAGAATTCCAAATTCCGCTATTAACTGTATTTATTACTATAGTACCAGCAGTAAAAGTTTGACCATATGATAGCGTACTTGGTACTAAAGATTGTTTTACTGTGTACTGGTTCCATGCTGTTGGCCCTGTTGGATTATATACTGTAGAAGGGTGTACTGTTGTTGTCGTTGTTGTCGTGGAGGAAGTTGTCGATGTTGTCGACGTTGTTGAGCTCGTTGTAGGAAGTGTCGTGGAAGTTGTCGACGTTGTTGAGCTTGTTGTAGGAAGTGTCGTGGAAGTTGTCGACGTTGTTGAGCTTGTTGTAGGAAGTGTTGTGGAAGTTGTCGACGTTGTT